>Ga0302321_100006784_pt1 | contig 10091 bp, 10 predicted proteins | sample Fen_T0_1_FD_202505 | JGI IMG/M metagenome (GOLD analysis project Ga0302321, IMG submission 202505) | Peat permafrost microbial communities from Stordalen Mire near Abisko, Sweden - Fen_T0_1 | ecosystem: Environmental > Terrestrial > Soil > Wetlands > Permafrost | place: Sweden: Abisko... | reverse complement strand
AATATTCTGATGATGCAGGTTTGAATCAACCCCGATTATTTTATCTGCAAATCCCCTTTTTCGGAGGTCAACCATAAGTGACCCGCCAATAAGTCCTATTCCTACTACCGCAACTATCATGTTCTGATTTATTACCTATATTAATTTTTTCAGTTTTATCTATTTACCTTGGGGACCGAAGTTTGAAGACCGAAGTCCGAAGTGATTATCTTCAGTCTTCCGTCTTCCGTCTTCCGTCTTCCGACCTAAAGCTTTAATATTCTTTCTTTCGCCTCCATCAATCTTTTCTCATTGGCACATAAAGAGATACGCAGATACCTTTCACCATTTTTTCCGAAAATAAAACCTGGCGTAATGAAAACATTCGTCTTATTTAAAATATCTTCAATATAAGCTTCACAATTATTAATTTCATCCGGAATACGTCCCCAAACAAATAAACCAACCTGGGTTTTATCGTATTTGCAGTTAAGGATATCCATGATCTCCTCAACAATTTTACGACGTCTTACATAGGCTTCATTAACTGTAAAGTACCACGATTCATGGTTGTTAAGAGCCTCAACAGCAGCCATCTGCATAGGAAGAAACATCCCGGAATCCATATTGCTTTTTACTTTAAGAATATTCTTTATATAATCACTTTTCCCGGCAACCATCCCTATGCGCCATCCTGCCATACTATGCGACTTGCTTAATGAATTCAGCTCAAGTGCAGTTTCTTTTGCACCATCAACAGCCAGCAAACTTTGATAATCTTTATTCATTATAAAACTGTAGGGATTATCATTACAAAGTAGGATGTTATGTTTTTGGGAAAAAGCCACTAATTTTTCAAATAGATCGATAGATCCCTTTGTCCCGGTTGGCATGTGAGGATAGTTAATCCACATCAGTTTTACACGGCTCAGATCACTTTGTTCGAGAGCGTTGAGATTTGGAAGCCAGCCATTTTTTTCATTGAGATCATATTTTCTGACAATTCCGCCTGCAAGATTTGTAACAGATGAATATGTAGGATATCCCGGATCGGGGACAAGCACTTCATCATCCTTATTTATATAGGCCATACTAAGATGCATAATCCCTTCCTTACTTCCCATTAATGGCAGTATCTCGTTATCGGGATTAAGTTCAACATGGAAATATTTCTTATACCAGTCTGAAAATGCTTTTCTCAATTCAGGGGTACCAGTATAACTTTGATAACCATGTGAAGTTGGTTTTTTAGCACCCTCAATAAGCGCCATAACAGTATTTTCTGATGGTGGCTGATCGGGACTTCCAATACCAAGGTTAATGATATCCATCCCTTCTCTGCGCATCCTGTCAATCTGGGCAAGCTTTTGCGAGAAATAGTATTCCTGCACATTGTTGGTGCGGTCAGCCGGTTTAATTATCATAAAGCATGTCTCCTTTAAAGTAAACGCCCAGTATCTCCAGATTTCTTGTTTTATTCTCCAGAATCCTTCTGATAACATCAGAGTTGGTGTTCTTATTTAATTCAAGATCGAGATAAAACATATATTCCCATTCCCCATTTAACCTTGGGACTGATTGAATCTTGGAAAGATTTATCTCGAGCTCCGCAAGTTTAACAAGTACAGCAGCAAGTGATCCGGGTTTATGGCTTGTAGAGAAGCAAATTGATACCTTATTTCCTTTCGTGTTCCCTTTATCCTCACTTCCTATAACAAGAAACCGTGTGTAGTTTTGTTTGAAAGTCTCAATACCAGGGGCAATGATATTTAGTCCGTATATTTCGGCAGCATTAGCACCTGCTATCGCTGCCACACCCATAAGCTTTTTTTCACTTATCTCCCTTGCACTTCCTGCCGTATCGTCACTCTCAATATGTGTAATTTCAGGATACTGATTTAAGAAAGTCATACACTGGGCCAGGGCTATAGGATGAGATCTTATCTCTTTTATATCACTAATTGACTGGCCAGGTAATGCCATCAGATTCTGTATTACTCTGATGTTTTGTTCTCCCAATATCTTTAACCCCGATTCCCTTATTAAGGTATAGTTATAAAGAATACTGCCTGATCTGGCGTTTTCAATAGCCATTACGGCAAAATCCGCGTCACCTGCAAGCAGCTTGTTTATTGTAAGGTCGAAAGTAGAACAAGGAACTATATCGATTGTATCAAAATTAAAGTACTGTCTTGCAGCCATTTCGTGAAAGCTTCCTTTCTCGCCCTGTATTGTTATTCTCATTCTCAGTATGTTATTAAAAAAAAAGGCCCCTTTGAGGGACCCTTGCTTCATATAAATTAATTTATCTGTATACAAAAATCCCTTTATCTCTTTTTAAAATAAAAATAGAAGTAATAAAAAGAAATAAAATAATTGTATACAATATTCATTTTGTCGTGGTTTTACATTACAAAAGTAGTTTAATTTTTAAAAAAACAAGTAAAAAGTAAGAAAAACTATGAAAATTACTAAATATATATATTTTGTATTAACTTCTTGATTTTTACCCCCCAATCCCGCTTCGGCGGGACTAATTCTCATTGTTTAAGAGAATTAGGTATTTTTAATTTGCATTCAATAATTGAAATTTTAACAATAAGATAGTAATTATGAATATTTACTTATTGAATGTACTTGAAATTTCGGAACCAGTCTTATACTGAATATTACACAGAATCAGTGAATTAACCCCCCTTTAGGGGGGATGGGGGGTAACTTAAAGGAAAATGAAGTGTTCTTCTACTTCTTATGTCTTCCCTTCAATACTTCCTCGACGTTTTCCAGATCAACTCCTTTTGCCTTTAATAAAATCAAAAAATGATACATCAGGTCGGCAGCTTCATTCTTAAATAACTCAATATCATTATCTTTTGCTTCAATGACTAATTCAACTGCTTCTTCTCCTACTTTCTGAGCTACTTTATTGATCCCTCTTTTAAAAAGCTTATTTGTATATGAGTCATTGGCATTATTTTCAATGCGCTTAGATATAACGCTTTCCAGTTCGTAGATAAATCCTTTTGCAGTTTCTTCATTAAAACATGAGGTACTGCCTGTGTGGCAAACAGGGCCAACGGGGTTTACTTTTATCAGGATTGAGTCACTATCACAATCGGATAATATTTCCTGAACGAACAAAAAATTTCCGGAGGTCTCACCTTTTGTCCATAGTCGGTTTTTGCTCCTGCTGAAGAAGGTTACCTTCTTATCTTTTTTTGTTTTCTTAAAGGCTTCCTTATTCATATAACCCACCATTAGTACCTGGTCGGTGTTATTATCCTGAATTACAACTGGTACAAGACCGTTTCCTTTGGTGAAATCGATTTTCATAATTTTTTACTACGTTATAGCATTCTTGTTTTTGATTCTAAATATTCTCTCTTTCCCCGTTTTTTTGCCCCCTGCCCCCCTTCGCTCCGCTCAGGGCAGGCTCTATAGGGGGTTCTAATTCTGACTGTGTTCTAGCCCCCCTTTAGGGGGGATGGGGGGCGAAATAAAGGTGATGTATCAGAAATTCAGAGTCTTACACTAATATTCTCCTTTGTTAAATACCTCTTCAAATCCATGATATCTATCTCTCCATAATGAAAGATACTTGCAGCAAGGGCAGCGCTGCAGGCTGTATTAAAAAATACATCCTTGAAATGTTCCATAGTTCCAGCACCCCCCGAAGCTATAACAGGAATATTGACAATACTGCTCACTTCTCCGGTTATTTCAATCGAGAACCCCGATTTTGTTCCGTCATTATTCATTGAGGTCAGAAGGATCTCGCCTGCACCTAGTTCCTCAGCTTTTGTTGCCCAGTTAATTGAAAGTAAATCTGTGGATGTACGTCCTCCATTAACAAAAACAAACCATTCATCGTCAACCAGTTTTGTGTCAATAGCCACAACAACACACTGACTACCAAATTGCCCGGCAATTTCAGAGATTAGTTCCGGTCTTCTCACGGCTGAAGAATTAATAGTAACCTTATCGGCCCCGGCTTTAATCAGTACCGAAACATCCTCAACAGTATTTATTCCACCTCCCACAGTAAAAGGGATATTAATTTCCGCAGCAATCCTTTCTACTAATCCTGCAAATGCCTGTCTGTTCTCAATCGTAGCTGTAATATCAAGAAAAACAAGTTCATCCGCGCCCTGGGCAACATAGATTTTAGCAAGTTCCACAGGATCTCCGGCGTCTTTCAGGTTTACAAAGTTTATCCCTTTCACCGTCCGTCCATCTTTAATATCAAGACATGGAATAATTCTTCTTTTCAACATTGTTTTCCAAGTTCTTTTAAGGTTAGTTTACCTTCATAAACAGCTTTCCCGATTATTGCCCCCTCACACCCAGCTTCCTTTAATTTTTCCAAATCCTTTCCAGACGTTATCCCTCCGCTGGCTATAAGGTTTATTTTAACCGAACCAAGAATTTCTTTATACAGATCAGTGGAGGGCCCCTGAAGCATCCCGTCCTTTTTGATGTCGGTACAAATAGTATATTTTACTCCCTTTGATTTGTATTCACTTATGAAACTGATAATATTTTTCTCTGAGGTTTCAGCCCACCCGTTTGTTGATACTTTGTTGTTGAAACAATCAGCACCTAATATCAATTTTTCCTGACCTAATTTTGCAAGCCAGTCAAGGAATAAATGGGGATCAGTAAGAGCTATACTTCCAACTGTAACCTGCCTGGCTCCGGCATTAAATGTTGTAATCAGATCATCATACGTTCTGATGCCGCCACCAAAGTCAATTTTTAATTTTGTCTTCCATGCAATTTTTTCGAGCACATTTAAATTTTCGATCTTTTTATTTTTTGCTCCGTCAAGATCAACAAGATGAAGATATTTTATCCCGGAGTCTTCAATCTGCCTGGCAAGCTCAAGCGGATCTTCATTATATACTTTTTTTGTATTGAATTTCCCTTGTGTCAGGCGAACACATTTGCCTCCTATGATATCAAGTGCTACAATAATTCTCATATCTTCAGGAAATTATGCAAGATTTTTTCTCCAATATACGCCGATTTCTCCGGATGAAACTGTGTTGCATAGAAATTGTTTTTCTGCATGGCTGCGCTGAAAGGTAAAATATAATCACAAGTTGCAGAAGTTTCGGATGAAATCTCAGGATAGTAGCTATGGACGTAATAAACATCGTCTGACATACTTATGCCTATGAAGAGATCGCCTTTCAAAGTTAAAAAATTATTCCAGCCCATATGTGGAATCTTATCTACCGGAGGAAAGCGTTTTACATCAGTCTCAAAAATCCCAAGACATTCTGTATCTGCTTCCTCTGAATGTCTGCACATGAGCTGAAGTCCCAGACAAATCCCTAGTACCGGTTGTGTTAAGGCGATTATTGTTTTGTCTAACCCCCTTCGCTTCAGATATTTCATAGCTGATCCTGCTTCTCCTACACCGGGGAATATTACCTTATCAGCTGCTTTCAGCTCCTCCGGATTATCAGTAATAATACTTTCGTAACCCAGCCGGATTAGAGCATTCTGAACTGATTTGATATTTCCTGCATTATATTTAAGAATTGCAATCATAATGTGCCCTTTGTTGATGGTAAAGAAAAGTTATCAGTTTGTCTTACAGCATTTTTTAACGCTTTTGCGAATGCTTTGAAAATAGCTTCAATTTTATGGTGTTCGTTCTCTCCATCGGCTTTGATATTCAAATTACATTTTGAGCTGTCGCTGAATGACTTAAAGAAATGGAAGAAAAGTTCAGTTGGCATTTCTCCGATTTTCTCACGCAGGAACTCAGCATCCCATAACAGCCATGGTCTTCCGCCAAAATCAAGGGCGACCTGAGCCAGGCAATCATCCATTGGCAAAACGAAGCTGTATCTTTCAATTCCCTTCTTGCTTCCAAGTGCTTTAAGTATTGTTTCTCCGAGAGTAATAGCCACATCTTCAACTGTATGGTGTTCATCAATCTCCAGGTCACCATTCACTTTTATCTGCAAATCAATATTTCCATGTTTTGCTATCTGCCCGAGCATGTGGTCAAAGAATCCGATGCCGGTAGCAATGGAACTCTTTCCTGTTCCATCGAGGTTAAGCTCCACCTGAATTTGTGTCTCTGCTGTATTCCTTTCAACTTTTGCTATTCGGAGAATCTTCTTCAGATGTTTATAAATATCGTTCCAGTCGCTTGTACATAATTCAGCATCTTCAGTACCCTTTTTGTTTATCAGTATTGCCTTGCATCCGAGATTTTTTGCAAGCTCAACATCCGTAAGCCGGTCACCAATAACATAGGAAGCAGACAGGTCAATTCCTTTGGCAAGGTATTTTACCAGCATTGCTGTTCCCGGCTTTCGGGTAGGAGCCATTTGTTCCGGATAGGTCCTGTCTATAAATATCTCTTTGAATTCTATTCCTTCCCCCTTCAGAATCTCTAAAATCTTGTTTTGTACAGGCCAGAAGGTATTTTCAGGGTATGAGTCAGTTCCCAGTCCATCCTGATTTGTTACCATAACAAGTTCATAATCCATTTCTCTGGCAATTTTCGATAAATTACTAATTGCTCCCGGAAGAAAAAAAAGTTTCTCAAAACTATCAATCTGCTCATCCTCAGGTTCGGTAATGATTGTCCCATCCCGGTCAATAAAGAGTACCTTCTTCATAGTATTATAGTTTTAAGAGCCTTGATCAGTTTGTTATTTTCAGTATTCGTACCCACGGTGATGCGCAGACAATTATTAATTACAGAAGTGCGGTTTCGTATGATTATATGCTTGTCAATAAGTGAATTATATATCAGGGTTGCGTTGTTTACTTTTACCAGAATAAAGTTTGCATCTGAAGGATAAACCTTTTCTGTTATTTTTAATTTTTTAAGATCAGCATTAAGTCTCTCTTTCTCTTTTTTAATTTTGAGCACCTGGCTTTTAAATTCCACCACTTTTTCGAGTTTCCTGAGGGCAGCAATCTGGTTTATTGTGCTAATATTATAAGGTGGCTTCAACTTATTGAAATATTGGAGTATAGCAGGATTTGAAAATGCTATTCCGACTCTTGCAGCTGCCAGTCCGAATGCTTTACTGAATGTCTGCATTATTATCAGGTTGGGGTACTTATCAATCATTTTAATAAATGATGGTTTTTCAGTGAAGTCAATATAAGCTTCATCAATGACAACAATTCCATTGAAATTTGATATAATATAATTGACATCGGAAATTTCCATGCAGTTACCTGTAGGATTATTAGGTGAACAGATGAAGATAAGTTTTACATTATTGTCTGCTAACCATGGTTTGGTCTTTTCAAGGTCAATCTGAAAACTTTCATTTAATGGAACCTTTATAATTTTTATGTCATTTACTGAGGCCGAAACTTCATACATTCCGTAAGTGGGAGTGAAGGTAAGAGCCTTATCGGTACCTGGGTTGCAGAACACCCTGTAACAAAGATCGATTATCTCATCACTGCCGTTTCCAAGAAATATTTTTTCTTCTGAGATCCCTTTAGTTTTTGAAATCGCAGCTTTCAGATCTCTTTGATAAGGATCGGGATAGCGGTTAAGTTTTCCAAATGGATTCTCATTTGCATCCAGAAATATACCGGTTTTGCCTTTGAATTCATCTCTGGCACATGAGTAGGGGGTAAGATTCCTTACATTTTCCCTTACTAATTTGTCCAAATCAAACATCTCGTAAATTTTTAAGTCTCAGGCTCACTGCATTTTTATGTCCGTTTAATGACTCAGCTTCAGCCAAAAGTTCTATTGTCGGGCCAAGGTTTTTTATCCCTTCCTGATTCACTTCCTGGAATGATATTTTTTTTAGGAAACTATCCGTTGACACCCCACTGTAACTCTTCGCGAATCCATTTGTTGGTAGTGTGTGATTTGTTCCGGTAGCGTAATCCCCGGCACTTTCGCAGCTGAAGTTTCCAAGAAAAACCGACCCGGCATTTATTATTTTGCCTGAAAGTAAGGGAGCATATGAAGAGTTTATAATCAGGTGTTCAGGTGCGTAGATATTGCTGAACCTTACACATTCATCCAAGGAGGTGAGAAGTATCTGCAAACTGTTGTCCAATGCCTTTAAAGCTATCTCTTTTCTTGGCAATAACTCGATCTGTTTTTCAATTTCTTTCTTAACTTTTTCAATAAGAGCCTGATTATCAGTAAGCATAATTACCTGGCTGTCAGGTCCATGTTCAGCCTGTGAAAGCAGATCAGCAGCAACAAATTCAGGATTGGCAGATTCATCAGCTATTATTAAAACTTCACTTGGACCGGCTGGCATATCAATCGAAATTCCATCCCGCTGTACCAACTCTTTAGCTTTAGTAACATACTGATTCCCAGGTCCGAATATTTTATAAACTTTTGGGATGCTTTCAGTTCCATAAGCCATAGCTGCAATGGCCTGAGTTCCACCTACTTTGAATATTTCGGTCAGTCCGATAAGTTGTGCCGTATAAAGAATCAGAGGACTTACTTTTCCATCCTTTCCCGGAGGAGTGCAAAGGATAATTTCTTTACATCCTGCAAGTTTTGCCGGAATCCCCAGCATCAGCACTGTCGAAAAAAGAGGAGCACTGCCTCCCGGAATATATAGACCGACTTTTTCTATAGGAACATTTTTCCTCCAGCATTTAACACCTTCTGTTGTTTCAATAACAGGTTCTGTGATAAGCTGTGAAGAGTGAAAATTCTCAATATTGGTTCTGGCAGTATTTATAGCTTTTTTAAGTTCTTCTGGTACCAGTCCGATTGACTCCATGATCTCATTTTGAGACACTTTCAGGTTGCATGGAATTACCCGGTCAAATTTATCTGAAAAATAGCGGATTGCTTTATCCTTTTCAGATCTTACCCTGTCAATTATATCTTTTACAGCTTCTTCGAGATTTGTTTTATCAATCTCAGGTCTTATGCAAAGAGTATCCCAGTTATTTTTCTCCGGATAATAGATTGTCTTCATTACAATATCATTTTCTCGATTGGAATAACTAAAATACCTTCTGCTCCTGCTTCTCTTAGTTGGTTTATTCTTTCCCAGAACTCATCTTCCTTTACAACTGAATGAAGACTGCACCATCCTTTTTCAACCAGGGGGACGATAGTCGGACTTTTCATACCTGGCAGTATGGCGCATATTTTTTCTATAGCAGATTCTGGAGCATTCAGCAAAATGTATTTGTTTTCTTTTGCATTCTTTACAGCCCTGATCCTGAAAAGCAAACTTGCGAGAATATCCTGTTTTGCCTTGCTAAGATTTTTGTTGCCGATTATAACTGCCTGACTTTTCAGTATTGTCTCAACTTCTTTTAATCCATTGGTTAACAGAGTGCTGCCTGAGCTGACTATGTCACAAACTGCGTCAGCCAGGCCTATTCCCGGGGCGATTTCAACGCTGCCGCTGATCTCTTCAATCTCTGCAGTAATCTTGTTCTTTTTCAGGAAATCGGATAGAATTTTAGGATAACTGGTAGCCACTTTTTTATTCATTAAATAGGCTGGTCCGGTGTATATCTCTTCCTTCGGAATTGCGATACTCAGACGACAGCCTGCAAAACCAAGCTGTTCTATAGTATTAACATCCTTATTTTTTTCGAAAACCACATTTTCTCCCAGAATACCAATATCTGCAACCTGCTGTTCAACATATTGGGGTATATCATCATCTCTGAGAAAAAGAAGTTCAACAGGAAAATTCTGAGCAGTGGTTTTCAGTACACTAATACCGTTTGAGAATTTTATTCCGCACTCTTCCAGAAGTTTTTTAGAATTTTCACTCAGTCTTCCGTTTTTTTGAATCGCAATTTTAAGTACACTCATATTCATTTTCAGTTAAGTCTGAGCAAATCTTAAGGGAAATAAAAAACCCGGCTGATCTGTTCAGACGGGTTTATGATATTTTAATTTATACACATATCATTATCTCCTCGCCTGAGAGCAAGTATGAAAATGATGATGTGAAGATTGATAGTTCATTTCTTATAAATTTCAATGCAAAGATAGTGAAAAATTAATAATTACAACAAAATGACTCTAAAAACAAAAAAATCGTTTCTTATGAATTTACCCCCCAATCCCGCTTAGGCGGGACTAATTCATTAATAAACTTATATTTACAGCATTA
>Ga0302321_100006783_pt1 | contig 10091 bp, 3 predicted proteins | sample Fen_T0_1_FD_202505 | JGI IMG/M metagenome (GOLD analysis project Ga0302321, IMG submission 202505) | Peat permafrost microbial communities from Stordalen Mire near Abisko, Sweden - Fen_T0_1 | ecosystem: Environmental > Terrestrial > Soil > Wetlands > Permafrost | place: Sweden: Abisko... | reverse complement strand
CAGCCAGTGTTTTGTCGACAATATTCAAGGTTTCAATAAGTACATTTTTAAAGAACGGATCTTTTGTTACCTGGTAAGCATGTGCATACACACTTGCCAACTGGCCGTTATCGTACAGCATTTTTTCAAAATGTGGAACCCGCCAAAGACTATCGGTTGCATACCTTGCAAAGCCGCCAGCTACATGATCGTAAATTCCGCCCAACGCCATTTTTTTCAGCGTGGTTGTTGCAGCCTTTAATGCATCCTTATTTCCGGTTGTATAATAGTGCTGCAATAAAAATTCTGTAAATGCCGGTACCGGGAATTTAGGCGATCCTTGAATTCCGCCGTTAACAAGATCAGCCCTTTTATAAATACTGTCGTATAAGGCCTCGTAAACAGTTGGTGAAGGTTTGGTGGTTGAGAGACTCGTGTCAATCAGCGATAGTTCTTCGCTGGCAATTCCGTTAATCAATGCATTTGCCTGGGTTTGTACAAGGTTGTATTTTGTTTTATAAGCCGTTGCAACGCCAGACAATAAATTCAGCCAGCTTTTTTTATCATAATAAGTACCTGCGAAAAAAGGCTTTCCATCAGGCAGAGCAAATGCATTTAGTGGCCAGCCTCCTTCACCCGATAAGAGCTGTAGTGCATTCATGTATATGTTATCAATGTCGGGACGTTCTTCCCTGTCGACTTTGATGCAAATGAAATTTTCATTCATAACCCGGGCTACGGCAGTGTCTATGAAAGATTCCTTTTCCATTTCATGACACCAGTGACAGGATGCATAACCAATACTGATGAGTAAAGGTTTGTTTTCTTTTTTTGCTTTAGCAAGCGCTTCATCTCCCCATTCGTACCAATCTACGGGGTTGTCTGCATGTTCCTGCAGGTAAGGGCTTGAGGCATACTGCAAGCGGTTTTGTTGCTTATGATTTGAATTGTTACATCCAACCAAAACCAACAGCAAAAAGATAATAGTGTTAACAGGTTGTTTGTTCACACTGCAATAATTTTTATACACATGATACCCTGTTTACTTTGAGCCCGAAAATATCCGCAATTGGTCGTTATTAGAACTTACCAATACGCCCCATTGATTATTTATTTTGAGGGGCTGAATATCTTTTACATTATACGGAACAAAAAATCCGCTTTCCATTGGTTTAAAACTTTTAAATTCAAGATTACCCAATCCCCTTAAGAAAACGCCCGGGGAAGCATCTGCAGGTGTTGTCTCTACTTCCACATCGAATTTATTTCCGGCGATCAGTATATCCAGCTTCCCATCACCGTCAAAATCTTTTACGATGATCCCGTTAACTGTTGAAAGCTGTGCCTCCATAGGCAGTTTCTTCTGGGTGAATTTGCCTTTATCATTTACAAAAATTACTGTTGAAAAAAGATGTGCCTGGTAGTGCAAAGCTGATTTAAGTTCTTCCTGTCCCAATATGCCAGACAAATCCGTTTCTGCAAATGATAAATAAGTAGGGAATTTTTTTGCAATCATGGGGCATTGTTGCGATGTACATTCACGCCCACGAATAGGAACCATTATATCATTGAGATGTTTTGCAAGAAAAATATCATTGGTTCCATTGCCATCAAAATCCTTTGCATACACTTCAAATGGCTTTTTGATACTCGCCTGGAATTTATAATTCTCTCCCAGATTGCCGGCAACCAGGTCCATATCACCATCGCCATCAATATCTGTAGCTACCAGTTTATCCCACCAGCCTTCTGTATTTTCAAATCCATATTGCAATGAAACGTCTTTCATTTTGCCACTTGCATATTCAAACACTTTTATCGGCATCCATTCCCCGGCAATAACCAGCTCTGGTTTTTTATCGCCGTTCAAGTCGGCCCAAACAGCAGATTTAACCATACCAGTCCTTGAGATAGCCGGATTTAATTCGTTCGTTTTATCGGTAAACTTTCCTTTGTCGTTTACAAATAAATAGCTCTGCGGAGGCTGGGGATATTTATGTGCTACCACTTCTCCACCTCTGAAAATATCGATGTCACCATCGCCGTCAAAGTCAAAAGCTGCTATGCATGAACCACTGCTGGTTGTAGCGGGTAAATTATTTGACTTTGTGAAATTTCCCTTACCATCGTTTAGGTACAACCTGTCCTGGTACATATCTGACCCTTCCGGAAATTCACTACCTCCGCTAACCACATACAAATCAAGATCACCGTCGCCATCTGCGTCAAATAAAAGAGTTCCCATGTCCTCATATTTTTTATCTGCTTCAAATGCCGCAACAGTTTTCTTAATAAATTTTCCATTTTGTTGAAGATATAAGCTGCCCGCCTGGTCTTTTGCTCCACCTATATAAAAATCTGCTGTGCCGTCTCCATTTACATCGCCTGTGGCTATAAAAGGTCCATCTCTGGAAAATTCATGCGGCAGCAACACCTGGTCGGCATATTCGTTTATCTTATTTTCCTTATGCACAAATGGCGTTGAAAGTAACTGACCGGAAGACTCTTTAAATAAAGGATTGTAAACCGGTTGATGATCAATTCCATCTTTTGCATTTTTGTACTGAAGTTTTACAACCTGGTTAGCGGCAATATTTTTCAGGGATTCGGATTTCCCATCCTGCCAAACAATTACCGCACTGTCGATAAGTTTCTTCTTATCTAACCCGAAATGAACAATAGGTTCGTTACTGGAGAGGTACCCTCTCACTAATTTTTGCTGAAAGAATTGCTGCAATTTACCATCATAATACAAGGAAATTTTTGCACCGATGCCGTCCGGATTTTTCTGCGGGCCTTCGAGTTTAAACCTAACATAATTATTTTTTGAATCACTTACATTTTCATACAAATCTGCCTGACCATCCAGGTTATTGATAACAAGATCCAACTTGCCATCATTGTTAAAATCTGCCACAGCAGCGCCGTTGGAAAAAGTGCTGTCTTTAAAACCCCATGCTTCCGAAACGTTTTCAAACTGCATCCCTCCCTTATTTCTAAACAGGTAATTTCTAACTTTAATAGGATTGTAAATTTCCATGTATTCCTTAAACCCTTTGGTGAACATTTCATCGGAAGATTTGTATTTGTTCATATTTGCCTTAACATACAAATCCTGTTTCTGCTGTATGTCGCCGTCAAACAGATCCCGGCGATAACCATTGGCCACAAAAATATCGCGGTAACCATCGTTATCAAAATCCTCTGCAAGTGTTGACCAGCTCCATTCTGTTTTGGGAATACCGGCAATCTGTGATACATCGCTGAAGAAGCCGTTGCCCTGGTTTAAATGAAGCACATTGTGCATGTACTGTTTTTCGAAACCACTGTCCACAATAGCCCTGAAGCCTTCAACATCCATCCGGGGCATGGAAACCTTGGAACGTTTATAATCTTCCGAAAGCATCTCCATTACAAGTACATCTTCAAAACCATCATTATTAAGGTCAGCAATATCAGCCCCCATTGAAAAAAGCGAGTTGTGATTGGTACGGCTTTTTATTTCATCTTTAAATGTGCCGTTCTTTTGATTGATGAACATGTAATCATTATCTGCATAGTCGTTCGAAACATAAATATCTTCCCAACCGTCATTATTAAGATCAGCAGTTACAACTGCCAACGCATATCCAAAACTGTGGTTGATGCCGGCCTGTTTACCGATCTCTTTAAATTTGCCGTCATCGTTTCGATACAGTTGATCCTGGTATTTGTCAGGCCCGTTCTTTTTTCCCATGACCATTTTCGACAGACCGAGATAAAAAGAATCGGGCCTGGTAGTAAGGTACATATCCAGGTCGTTATCATTATCCATATCAAAAAAAGCTGCGTGAATTGAGTAGCCATCGAAATCCAGTCCGTAATCTTTTGCTTCTTCCTTAAAAGTTAAATTACCCTGGTTAACGTACAATACATTTCTACGGTCACTTGCGGAGTCTTTTGTAGAGCCTCCTTTGCATATATAAATATCAAGAAAACCATCGTTGTTGATATCAACAAGTGTAACACCGTTTTTCCATCCCTTACCACCATCAACTCCGGCAGAACCTGTGATATCTTTAAACTTCATGCCGCCTTCATTCAGGTACAATTTATTGGGCACTTCGTTTCCTGTAAAATAGATATCAACCAATCCATCATTATTAAAGTCGCCTGTTGCAACACCGGCACCATTATATACATAAGCGAAGGTGTCAAAATAATTTTTGATGTAATTTTCATCAACATCGTTACTGAAACTAATACCGCTTTCAGCAGAGGTTACTTTTTTAAATACCGGCGATACAGCTTCTCCATCTTTCTTATTGTTCTTACATCCGGATAATGTCGTAAAAAAAACGATTGTTGTCACAATGAACAAAGGCGAAATAAATATTCTTTTTATCATGCTGCTTATTAATTTTTTAACGGTTACTTTCCGTTAACATAAGTCAAATATTTTTTAAACACAGTATTGCCCACACTTCTGCCAAGTCTGAGTCCCTCTACGTTTTCAGATTGTATATGATAACCACCCATAACCCTTGAAATACCCGCCATATTTGCTGTTTCAGTAAATGTCGGAAATTTTAGAATAACAGGATTGCCTAAATTACCGGGCTCTGTTAATTCGCCGGGTGTTCGTTTAACTTCTATGCCAAACTTATCGCTGCCGGTAAAGAGCCGCAATATTTCTGAGCAGGCGGCACTAACCGTGCTGTGGCCCGAAACATAACTCGGGAAAGCAGGACACAAAAAAACATCGGGCGAATAAGGTCTCCAATCCTCTCCCTTCATTTCACCCCATCCTTTTTCCGGCCCAGCCCACCCTTTAATTGTTTTGCCTTTAAAATAATAATGAACCAACGCATAAGGCCGGGCAAAATCATAATATAATTTGGTATCCCAGCAGGCAATAAAAGCATCCATTGCTGCTGCTTCTACCGCAAAATACATTTTTACATCTTCATCCAACGTGTGCCTGTCTCTTACAGAAACATCCTGCGCAAAAATAAACCAATGCCCGGCTTGTTGTACAGAGCGTGGCCCATCACGCATAAATTCAATAAGTGCTTTCTGTTCGCCGGTAAGGTTTGCCTGCAGATCAACTACTTCTTTCACTTCTTTTGCCAGTTCTTCCGATCCAATTGCCGGCGGAGGGCCGGGTCTGAACTGATTGGCAGAGTCCAGCATCAAAGGCTTAACTAATTTCCAGTGAGCCGTTAAACAAGGCGGCGCAAATTTTCCACCTTTTCCATCTGAAAAATATTTAGGCTGCCAGTGTTTGATATCTATGATTGTGTCGGGAGAATTAACCGGTTTATACCCGGTATAATCGGAATAAGCACCATTAGATCCCGGCATAGTTCCGGATTGATTGGAGCCATCATTTATCCTGGCTTCTATAATTGTTTTTGCAGCAAGGTTGCCGATACCAACAGGTGTTGACGGGTCAAGAGAATTGTCAGTTGGATCAAAACCAAATTCCTTCATTTTTTTGGTAAGCAAGGCTGAGTCAGATGAATAATATGTCATCATTGTCCTGTATGCTGCATAGCTTATGGCTGTTTCCTTGTTTTTTAAAGTTCGCTCTTCTTCGGGGCGGCGATTGGTGTTTTTTAAATACACCGGTGAAGCTACAGAATCATACCTTGACCAGGCATCAAAAACTGATGTCCATATCAGCCCTAAAAATCTGGATGTAACCGTTGGTCGTGGTTTAAAATGCTCCGTATTGTTTGCTGTTGCTTCCAATGCAACCTTTCCCCATTTATAAACCAGGTTTTCTGCTCCCCTGGGTTCTTCACTTATTTGTTTTTTATTGTTACAGGAACAGGAAATGATTACGCCTATAATTAATAATTTTATGTTGTTTCTCATATTTTCAAAATCAAAAAAATGTAGTTTGTCAAGTGAGCACTGCAATTTGTTTTCAATTCAATTTCATGTCAGCGAATATAAAAATTCCGCATTTATATATTTGGTTTTTGTTCAGGAAATTAAAAACAATTCATACAGTGAGCAGCTAAATTTCTGTTATTCAATGCGGGTTCTGGTCGTTTTCTAAATTTCAGGTTAGTTTTAGTTTAAAAAGAAAACCGGGGAGCAGAAAATCTGATCCCCGGTTTTGCAAGTAAAACAACAATATTCAATCTAAATGCCTGTTAATTATTAGTACCCGGGATTTTGTGGAAATGGAGGCCCTTCGGTAACCAAATCAATTTGCTGCTGAGGTATAGGCCTCAACATATTAAATGGTTGAACCCCTGCAGATCCTTCCGGATTCCAAGTCTGTACTCTTGCAACAAGAGACTTAGTCCGGGAAAGATCCCACCACCTCGTTGATTCTCCAAATAATTCACGGGTTCTTTCATCTAAAATGAAATCAAGTGTAATCTGTCCGGCTGTAACTTGTTGAGCCAAAACCGCTGCAGCATATTGTGCGGGGGTTTGGTTTGCTTTTAATGCGGCCCTTGTTCTAAGAACGTTAATCATATCAGCCGCTTGCTGGGCAGTTCCACCACCTTTAAATGCAGCTTCCGCAGCAATTAGGTACAACTCTGAAAAACGAAGAAGGATATAAGGTCTGTCTGAATAATCATTTTTATCGCCCCTTGTTGAGTCATCCCATTTTCTCAGGTTAGGATAATAGCTGGCGGTATATTTAACTGTTGCCCCGGCCAAATGCTCAGGTTCAAAAATAATTCCTTTAAAAGCTGCTCTCTCTGCCGGTGTTACAACTCTGTCTGCCATCCAGATAGAAGTATCTACACCATTGATTAAAGTGCCTCTTGGCGTTACTGCGCCGGTTGTGCCTCTTACAGACATTTCCGAACTGTTAGACAGCCACACCGTCTGGAATGTACCATCATAACGGGAATCTGTAGCCCTGTTTGCAAAAGCCTGATCAATAATATATTTTGTATTAGGCCTTATTCTTTGAAATGGCCTTCCGTTGTTAATATCTCTAACAGTAACACTGGCGCCACCACCTGCCGGGTAATTGGCATTCACTCCAGGGTAGTTAGGGCGGAAGAAGAAATTTGATTTATTTTCTGCACCGTTTGTAGCACCACTGCCTGGCGCAGAATTCTGTCCAAACTTTTGATCCTTGGTGTGCTCAATACACATCAGAACCTCTTTACTATATTCGTTACCTTCCTTAAACACATCCGGAAAATAAGGGAGCAGATCTAAACCATAAGTCCCCTTGTTGTCAATCAAAGCTTTAGCCGTAGTATATGCGCTGGTAAAATCAGTAGCCACTGCGGCTGAAGACCAACCTCTCCAAAGGTATGTTTTGGCCAGCAAAAACAAGGCGGTAGCTTTTGTTGCCGGTTTTCCGGTAGAATTCGCCGGAGTAGCTGGCAAATCAGCGGCTGATTCAGTAAAATCTTTAATCATCTGAGCATATACATCGGCCAAGGGTGCCGGTGCATCTGCTGCAGTTGCCTGGGTATTAAAAACAGTGTGTAAAGGAACTGCACCAAAGGTGGTTACCAGTTGAAAATAGCAGAAACCACGCAGAAATTTTGCCTGTGCCAGTACCTGTGTTTTAGTAGCGACCGGCAAATTTGCGCTGGCACCATATTCCAAAACCCCATTCGCAGTGTTTATGTCCTGGAACATGCTGTTCCAAAAACCTAAATAATCGTTTGAATTGCTTTTTATTAAAGGGTTATTATAGGTAAACCAGTGCTGCACATCTGCAGCGGCGCCTTTTTGAAATTCATCCGTTCCTGCATTGAATAATTGGGTAAATATCTGGGTTCCCCAATGACCACGAAACGAGGAATAAATACCGGCAACACCACCCTGAATACCTTCAGGTGTTTTAAAATAAGAAGGGTCAACACCAGCCCTTGGCTGTTCGTCCAACACTTTCTTACATCCTGCGGCAGCAAACAAAATAATTGTTGAAAGTGCCAGGTAGATTATGTTTTTATTTTTCATTATCATTATCATTTAAATATTAAAATTTCAGGTTAACACCAAGAATAATCTGGCGGGTTGGAGGCACACTCATTGACACTGTAATGGCCCGTCCCTGCACCGGTGTACCACCGGCAGAAGAATTTACTGACGCATTACCACCTCCATTAACACCATCGCCATTACCTTCAGGATCAATACCCAAACCGTCTCTTCTAAGCGGAGCCCAAAGGATGAATGGGTTTTGAGCAGATACATATACTCTTAAAGATTGAATTTTTGCTTTGTCGAGCAGCTTGCTGGATATGTTATACCCTAAATCAATCGTTCTTATTTTAATGAAAGAACCATCTCTGTAAGTAAGTGTTGATGTATAAAGCTGTCCATCGCGGCTTGCATCTGGCTGCGGGAAGGCGTTGGTTGGATTTGTTGGTGTCCAGTAATCTACTTTTAACTGGTTAACACGGCTGTTCATGAAGAAAGGATATCCATTACCACCGCCATCGGCAGATAAATAGGTTGCCACTACAGTCTGTCCAAATCGTCCAAACATAACAATATTAAGATCGAAGTTTTTATACTCAAAGTGATTGGTCAATCCTGCAACAAGTTTAGGTTGAAAATTACCGATTATCTGACGGTCGCTTGCACCTATTGAGTTATTATTATCTACATCCTGCAATTTAATATCGCCGGGTGCCTGGCCATATAGTGCTGCCTGGGCAGCCTCGCTGGTTTGCCAGATTCCTACTTTTTTTACATCATAAATTACAGTAACCGGATTGCCTACAAACCAGCCATTACCTTTATCTTCCTGTAATCCCTGCTGCAGAGCTACTATTTTTTCCCTGTTAAAATAGGCATTAAAATCAGTACGCCAGCTAAATCCACCCTGCTTTTTGCTTCTTACATTCTGGCTGCTAACAGTAAATTCCATTCCGCTTGATTTTGTTTCGCCGGCATTGGTTAAAACAGAATTTGCACCCTGGCTGCCTGGCAAACTTTTTTGCAGAAGAATTCCCACGGTATGTGTGCTGTAGTATTCAATAGAACCAGAGATACGGTTATTAAGTATTCCAAAATCAACCCCAATGTTTAACCCTTTGGTTTTTTCCCAGGTAAGGTCTGGATTAGGTAATGTGTTAATCAGGTAACCATTGTAATAATTAACCAGGGACGTTGTTCCTTGCCCATAATTATAGAAATTATTCGTAAGCGTGCCGTAGGTTTGATAAGGGTTAATACCCTGGCTTGAGCTGATACCATATCCTACCCTAAGTTTTAGGGCATTTACAATTTTTACATTCTGCATAAATTTTTCCTTATCAATATTCCAACCTACAGAAAATGCCGGGTAAGTAACCCATTTATTTCCGAGAGCCAGTACAGAAGATCCATCAGCCCTTACGGTAGCTGTTAAAAGGTATTTATCATTATACGAATAAATAGCCCTGCCCATGTATCCGATAAGCCCTCTTTCGTTATATGACCCTGCCTGTGGATTAATAGTATTAACTAACTGGAAATTAAAATCCTGTATATAATTGGCAGGCACACCCTGTCCTGTCCATCCTTGCGATTGGAAATGATTTTTTTGTACTTCCTGCAAAGCCTGTACCTGCAATTTATGCTTAGTCCTGAAAGTAGTACTGTAGTTCAGTGAATTGTTAACAGTGTACTGCCATCCTTCTGCATTTGACTGGCTTACGTTTGCTCCTGCGGTATTGGTGTTGCTGTTATACACTGTATTAGGCCCGGTGTAATTATTATTTGTTGTTTGAGACCAGCCATAACCAAAAGTAGTCCTGAAGGTTAGCCCTTTAATAATTTTTAACTCACCGTAAAAATTATGCTGAAACTGATACCTTCTTGTATAAGCTTTTATCAGGTCATTATTTCCTTCTGTGGTAAGCGGGTTAATAGTGGTATTATCCACACCTTGCTGAATTGTAGGCTGAAAATTAATCGATCCATCAGCATTATATGGCTTATACAGCGATCCTAAACGGGTTGCAGTTCCATAGGCATTTGTACCCAGCCTGTTTTGAAAAACCATAGTGTTAAAACTGCTAAACCCTATTTTTATGCGTTCAGACATTTTATGGTCGATATTAACACTAAATGAATACCTGTCTAATTTCTGATCACTCATAATGCCCGTTTCCCTATAATATCCCAGTCCAAAAAAGTACTGAGTCCTG
>Ga0302321_100006781_pt1 | contig 10092 bp, 9 predicted proteins | sample Fen_T0_1_FD_202505 | JGI IMG/M metagenome (GOLD analysis project Ga0302321, IMG submission 202505) | Peat permafrost microbial communities from Stordalen Mire near Abisko, Sweden - Fen_T0_1 | ecosystem: Environmental > Terrestrial > Soil > Wetlands > Permafrost | place: Sweden: Abisko... | reverse complement strand
ATTTCCCCGTATTTGAATACCACTTTCAAAATTTTGCAGTTTATCGGAAGTTGCTCTTTTAGGACCGAGAAGATTTGAACCTACAATGATGGTGGCTATCAACCCAACTGCAAAAATTACCTGAAGCGCAATGGGCAGGTAATTTGCCGCATTATTTACATTGGTAGCCTGTAGTAAAAAAAACTCCATATGGATATAGTGTGATTATTTGCAAAAATACGGCAGCCAAAGCAATATTCAATAGCTTGTAAAACAAAACCCCGTTATCATTCTAATAACGGGGTTTTTATTTGTCATTTTGAACCTTTCTTTTTAACGGCTACTACTTTTTTTTTGTTCCTCCCGCTGGCCTGGTTGCCGGTGGTCTTGGAGTACCTGCACCGGGCCTTGGAGGAGTTGGTGGCGTAGTTATCACTTTCCCATCCTTACCAATTACGGTTACTTTGCCATTTTCAATAATAGTTGTTATACCATCCTTAACAGTAGTTATCTTACCCGCCTTTGTAATTACCGTGGTTGAGCCATCTTTACCTGTTGTATTAATAGAACCATCAGCACCAATCGTAACTGTTGTTGCGGTATTAACTGGTTTTACATCTGTTCTGGGGGTAAGTTTTGCAAGTGCATCCCTGTTGGCTTTCACTTCCGCATCATTAGGGTCAACCAAAAGTGCTTTATCGGCATAACTTATTGCTTGTGGGTAATTTTTTTCTACATTGGCACTGTAAGCAATAAAATATTTATAAGCAGCCATCAGTTGAGTGACAATCTTCGATTTATCTGTATAGGCTTCCCCTACTTCAATAGCCTTGGCAAATGAATTATTGGCAAGGCCATAAGCCATTACAGTATCAATACCCCAAAAAGATTTACCCATCATATAATAACCATAAATATCATCGGCATATTTCTGGGTGTACACTTCAAAAAGTTGTGCTGCCGGCGCAAACTGCCCAATTCTGTAATAGCTGTAAGCGGCATTATAGATATCCGTTTTGCCTGGTGCCTTTTTGATATTTAGTATCTTTTTATACCATTCTCCGGCATCGGCAAATTGCCCTCTCTTTTCGTAAGCGGCTGCAACCGATTTCAGCATCGTTACTTTACCAATCTCTGTGGAGTCCTGATCAACAGCCTGCTCCATAAAACTTCCGGCCAAAGCCTCATTCCCGGGGAATTTTAATAATACCAATGCATATGTGTATTTATCCCTGGGGCCAATTTTAGCCGCTTTTTGAATTTGAAAATATTTGTCAAAGGCAACCTTAGAATTCCCATAAGCACCCATTGCGCCCGTAGAATCTCCATCCTTTTCGCTTTTCTCGGCTATTTTAAAATTGGAATAAGCAAGTAATCCGTACAGGTTGGGATATGGGTTTGGGCTGGCTGCTATACATTTTTCGGCAGAAGTAATGTACTCAGCAAATAGCCCCTGTGCAAATTTCATTTGAGCATTCAGGAAGCATGCATTGGGTTCATCCGAACCTTTTGCTGCTAAATATTTATCCAGGTATGCTGCAGATTTTACAACATCCGTTTCATAAAAATATTGATAAAGGTTAAAATAAGTACGGGGATAATTAGGATCCAGGGCAATGGCATCGTTATAATATTGCAGGTAAATAGGCTCCTGGCTACGGCCCTGCGACTGGTAAATTCTACCTATACGATATTTGGCTCTTGCATATTTAGGATCAATTACCAATGCAGCTTCATACGTACGCTGAGCTGTACCCCCATCTCCTACTTTACGAAATGCATCACCCAGGTCAGTCATTATCCGGGCATCTTTAAAGCCTTTCATGTTGGTAGCCTGTTGTAATTTTTCAACAGCATAAGCTCCGTCACCTAACTTAGAGTCAAAATCTCCGTTGGCAAAACCAATAGCATCCAATACCATTATATTTTTGCCGCCACTCAGGCTTATTGCACTTTCAAAATGGCTGCGGGCCTGCTGGGTCATGCCTTCAAGCAATTCAACATGCCCCATACCTGCATTTAACAAGGCGCTGTTGGCGTTTGCAGCCAAGCCCTTCTGGTAAACAGTTTTTGCGCCTTCAATGTCTTTGTCTTCGTCGGGTGCAATTAGTGTTTGACCAAGCCAGTACGTTGCTTCGTCATTGGCTGGATTGGCTGTCAGCAATTGTTGAAATACATTTTTTGCACTGATGAATTTTTCATAGTACAAAAACTTTTTACCATCTTCAATTGTTTGAGCCTTGCCTAAATTTGCAGCCATCAAACCGGTTAATAGGATAAGTGTAAATTTTAAATTCTTCATTTTATTCGCTGTTTAAGTCTTTACAATAATATTAATTTTCCAACTATTCTATCATTAAATCCTGATAATCTTTTATAATTTCTGGTTAATCTTCACCCTTCTGACTCCAAAATCCATTCTTGTACCCAAATATGCCCTCCTGAATATCAACTGCCCTCTTTCCTGATTTAAGAAATTTACAAAGCCCGTACCAAGACCGTTGAAATTTTCTTTAAGTATGTAATACAAACCACGTACCAAAGGGTACCTGCGTGTTGAAATGCTTGCCTGCATTGGTTTTACAAATGGTTTTTCGTCGCATACCTCACAGGCAACGTACGCAATTTTTACATTATTTAACATTTTAACCTGGGCACTATCTTCCGGATTGCCGATCCAGCTTATGCCAACAAAGCCCACTGCATTTTCTGTTTTAGCCACATAATCAATTACCTGCTGGCTGCCTTTTACTGCCTGAACAACAGAAGTGTCAAATTGTTTACCTTTTAAAATGCTATCCATCACAAACCGAACGGTACTGGTTGCATTTAATCCGTCAAAAACAATTTTTTGGTTCCTGTTTATCTTTCCTGCCAGCTGATCCCGTAATCTTCCCAGTGTAAAAATGGTGTCGTTACTTTTGCTGTTCACGATTATAGTTATTGCATCATTGGCTATATTATCCCAATGCGGGTAATATTTCAGTGAGTCTAAAGAATAGGCATCCTCATCATACCTTAAACCACGGGTAACAATAACCATGCGGTTTGAAGTGTCATTGAAAAAATCTTTAAAGCAATCTGCCTCAGTTTTGTAATCTGCAATAATATGCGCCTTAGGAAACGACTGCTCAAACACCCTGATCTGCTCTTCCATAACCGGTTTAAACGATTCATCCACGCTGATATGTATGGTCCCGGTTGCCATGGTATCAACAGGGCCTTTCTTCTCGTTGTTATTACATCCCGCTATAAAAAACGGGATCATAAAACAGCTTAATGCGGTTATTACGATCCGGTTCATTTTATTTCTGCTCATCTGTCCCTGAAGTATTGTTTCTTGTATCCTCTGTAAACCCTGAACAATCCATAAATTATACAAACGGCTCCAAAAATTTTAAATGTATTTTCATCATATTTCTCTGCAAGATCTTTATTGAACTTTTTAATAAAAATCATAAATACGCCCATCGCCATCCAAAGCAGTCCCATCCCATAATCCATAATGCTACGCATGCGCAGGTAGCTTTTGTCCCGCTCACTCGGTTCTTCTTTTTCAAATTCTTCCAGTGCCATTGTATAAGTTTTAATAAATGTTCTTTATAAAAGTATTTTCGGGCTGTGAAAATACTGAATTAATCAGTTTAATCAGTCTGCTCCTGTAAACTTTACCGGAATAACATAATATACTGATACATTCTCCCCTTTGGTTTTTCCTGGTATCCAATCGGGCATTTTCTTCAACACCCTTATAACTTCGCTATTGTATGCCTTTCCGCCATCGAGTACGATTACAAAACTTTTTAATTTACCGGTGTAATCAACTACAAATTTCACCCGCACATTTACTGTTTCGCCGTTTTCCATGTCGGTAGGGGATTGCAGGTTTTTTTCAAGGAACTTCCTCAGGGCATTCATACCGCCTGGGTAAGATGGCAATACTTCAACCGCATCTCCATCCATTGGCGCTGTTTTATCAATTGTTACTGCTGGTTTTTCTGCGCCAGCAGCGGGTTCTATTTTCACGGGTGTAACTAAAAACGGGCCAGGGCCTGCATTCACAATATTTTTTGGGCCTGTAACATCGGCTGGCAACAGCGTTTTTATGCTGTCGGTTTTTATGCCTTTATCTACAATTGCAATGTTGCTTATATATTGTTTTTGAGCTACAACTGCCTGTTTGGGTTCGGGTTTTACGGGTTCCGGCTTTTTTATTTCTTGTTTTTTAGGCTCCTTCTTGGGTGTTTCATCTACATTGGTAAACCTGGGCTCTTCATTTACAAAAATTGTGTTCGCCGTACTGTTTCTCTTTTCGGGTAATAAAGTAAATGCTGAAAAAGCAGCAGCGGTTGCAAACATAAAGCCCAGAGCCAGTTTTAATCGACCAGGATAATACTTGCGCAGGTCGTAAGCTCCGTATGATTTGTTACGTTTTTCGAAAATGATATCAAGGATATCAGTTTTCAGAATAAGATCTTTGTTCATGTCTGGTTGGTTTTGAAGTGAACGAATAAAATCAAAACCGGCGCCGTGTTCAGTAGTAAGATGTGATAGTTTGCAGATTCCATAAAAGGAAGCTGCAAGGGTTTGAGCCGCAAGGCATAAGCATGAAGAAAAGTTCTTTTACTTATTATGCCCCCTTGTAGCTATTCCCCTCGTAGCTTTCCCTTTGCAGTTTCTCCCCTTGTAGCTTCCTCCCTATCTTTGCCGCATGAAAATTTTAATGGTATGCCTGGGCAATATTTGCCGCAGCCCATTGGCCGAAGGGATCTTACGGGAGAAAGCATTGGAAGCCGGATTGAACTGGCAGGTTGACAGCGCAGGAACCAACGGATACCATACCGGCGAGCCTCCACACCATTTAAGCATGAAAGTGGCTAAGTTAAACGGCATAGACATCAGCCGGCAGAGAAGCAGAAGGTTTACTGGTGCTGATTTTGAAGCTTATGATATTATTTATGCCATGGCAAATGATGTGCTGCAGGATATGAGGCGGATCGCCAAAAATAATTTCGATACAAATAAAGTAAGTTTGTTTTTAGAAGCTTCGTTTCCGGGAGAAGAAAGAGATGTGCCTGACCCCTGGAGCGGGCCGGAAAAGGACTACCACGAAGTATTTGAAATAATTGACAGAAATTGCGATAGCATTATAAAAAAATATTCCAAATAACAGCACTCTCCATTTACGATCAACATGAGCAATAAACCATCCATACCGCAGGGCACCAGGGATTTTTCAGCAGAAGTTGTAATAAAGCGGAATTACATTTTTAACATCATCCGGAATATTTTTGAGCTGTATAGCTTTCAACCGCTGGAAACACCGGCTATGGAGAATTTGGAAACATTGATGGGGAAATATGGAGAAGAAGGTGATAAACTGATCTTTAAAATTTTAAACAACGGCATTAATAACGAAAAGAATATTGAAAAATCCAAGGCAGGTTTTGAAAAATTACTGGAAGGAAAAAGCAGCAGCGATATTACCGAGCGTGCTTTAAAATATGATCTTACCATTCCCTTTGCCCGATATGTGGCGATGAATCACGCTAAATTAACTTTTCCTTTTCGCCGCTATCAAATACAACCGGTTTGGCGTGCCGACAGGCCGCAAAAAGGCCGCTATCGTGAGTTTACGCAATGCGATGCTGATGTGGTGGGTTCAACTTCTTTAAACAATGAAGTCGAATTAGCTATAATTTATGAAACTGTTTTTGAAAAACTTGGAATTGATATTGAATTGAAAATCAATAGTCGTAAAATTTTAGCTGGTGTGGCAGAAGCAATCAATGCACCAAATAAGATGACCGATATGGCTATAGCAATCGACAAATTCGATAAAATCGGTTTTCAAGGCGTAAAGGATGAATTGAAAGAAAAAGGATTTACCGAGAGTCAGATTTCAGATTTAACAGATTTTATTTTTGCGGCGGCAAATCGGATAGTTCCGATAGACGTTCAATTAAAAGATGGAGAAGATTTCACTCTTCATTTTTTAAAAAATGCCGCACCAAAATATTTATTAAATGAAAATTTTAAAACTGGGGTTGCTGAAATAGAAGAAGTGTTGCAAAAGGCTAAGAATTCGAATCCAAACTCGAAAATACAAGTTGATTTAACCCTAGCTCGAGGCCTTAATTATTATACAGGTATTATATTCGAAGTAAAAGCTAAAAATGTTCAAATGGGCAGCATCGGCGGTGGTGGCCGTTACGACGACCTTACCGGTTTATTTGGTGTACCCAATATTCCCGGCGTTGGTATCAGCTTTGGTGTAGATAGAATTTATGATGTATTGGAAGAACTCAACTTATTCCCGGCAGATGTGCAGGTTAGCACCAAAGCCCTGTTCTTTAATATGGGAGAAGCGGAAAGCCGCTTTGCTTTTGGCGTTATGCAACAATTAAGGAGTAATAATATTGCCTGCGAACTTTACCACGAATCCGCCAAGATCAACAAACAGTTTACTTACGCAGAAAAGAAAAATATTCCTTTTGTAATCATTATCGGCAGTAAAGAAATGGAAGAAAAAAAGGGTGCTGTTAAAAATTTAGTTACCGGTAACCAGGAAGTTGTGGCTATAGAAATGCTGGCTGATTATCTTAAAAACCTATAGCGCCTCATAAATAATTGCCGAGCCCTGCCCTACCCCTACACACATAGTTGCCAATCCGTATTTGGCTTTGCGCTTTTTCATTTCATGCAATAAAGTTGTAGAAATTCTTACTCCACTGCAACCCAGCGGATGCCCTAACGCAATAGCGCCGCCATTTACATTTACTTTCTCCAGATCTAAGCCAAGGTCATGAATACAGGCAATGGATTGCGATGCAAAAGCCTCGTTCAGTTCAATAAGGTCCAAATCTGAAACATCCAAACCTGCTCTTTGCAACGCCTTCTTGGTAGCAGGCACAGGGCCAATACCCATAATAGCCGGATCTACACCGGCAACCGCCATGCTTACAATTTTTGCCATGGGTTGCAAACCATATTTTGTTACCGCAGCTTCGCTTGCTAAAAGCATGGCTGCGGCTCCATCGTTGATGCCACTGCTGTTGCCGGCAGTAACAGTACCATCTTTTGCAAAAGCTGGTTTTAATTGCGCCAGTTTATCCATGCTCGAAAGTCTTGGATGCTCATCTTTATCAAAATCAAAAGCCTCTTTCCCTATCTGCACTTGTATAGCCGTTATTTCATCTGCAAACTTATTTTCGGCATTGGCTTTTTCATATTTCTGCTGACTGGCAAAAGCAAACCCATCCTGTGCATGCCGGCTTATGTTCCAGCGCTTGGCAACATTCTCTGCGGTTTCGCCCATAGTGTATGGGTAGTACAATTCAGCCAGTTTTTTATTTACAAAACGCCAGCCTAAGGTTGTATCAACAATCTGTTGCTCACGCCCGAAAGGGGTTGTACTTTTTGGCATTACATAAGGCGCCCTGCTCATACTTTCTACACCACAGGCAATCATCAGGTCACCATCGCCGCATGCAATTGCCCGGGTACAATCCATAATGGCCTGCAGCCCGCTGGCACATAAGCGGTTTACCGTATTGCCTGCAACCGTTGGCGGCAAACCTGCCAGCAAAGCCGCCATACGGGCCACATTGCGGTTGTCTTCGCCACTTTGATTGGCCGCTCCGGCAATTACATCTTCAATGGCATTTACATCAATATTGGCATTTCTTTTCACCAATACACTAATTACATGTGCCAGCAAATCGTCGGGCCGTACACCACTTAAAGCGCCGCCGTATTTCCCAATGGGAGTCCTGATTGAATCAATAATATAAACTGTTTCCATTTAATTTTTGTATTATGCCGTCATTCCTGCACAAAGAACGGAAATACAACGGAAATGGAAAATATATTTGAGGAGTTCTAAACTCATTGATCTCAGAGCTATAAAAGTCACCGTATTAAAGGTTACCAGGCCCACTTGCAGCTTTTTTGTACTTCTTCCTGTCTTGCATAAAACTACCTGTATGAAATTAACATCCCAACCAAAGGTATTCCAGATATGCACGCTTGCATGCCTTATTTCAATTTGTGGCTACAGCCAAAAAACCGAATTTAGTTTAAATGCTTATAGTGGATTATTTTCTTTCCGTGGCAACGGTTCTGTAACAACTTCAAGATTTACAGCCTATTATTATAGCCCATCTGTAAGCTATCAAACATATAACCCACACGGAAAAAAAAGTGCTTTCTCTTACAGTATTGAAGGTGAAATTTCAAGAAATACAAAGCTAAATTTACTATACGGTATTGCTGTTGCTTATGAGGTTTTAAGTTCTGGCGTAAATATTGACTCGGCAGTTTATTACGGAGACTTCGCCATCAATCAGTACGATGCAGCTGGAAGTTGCAAATTAACAAATACGTTTTTAAACATTAACCCTTTTTTTGGCAAACGATTTACAAAGAACAAATTTACATTTGATTTACTGGCGGGGCTTGATCTGGCCTTTTGTTTAAGAAGTCGTGAGAACGGTGAAGCAACTACCAATCCCCCATATAATGAGATCATTAATACCAACAGGGACATGGCAAAACCTGTCGTAGATTTCAGGCCCAGGTTGCAGTTTAAAGCGGCCTATAAAAAATTTGGCATCCTGCTTGGTTATTCACATGGAATAACTAACTATCAGTTGCAAAAAGACTACAGCACAGATAACACTAAAGCTTACACAAGATTTTTCAGGTTAGGAGCTAGCTATATAATAAAGTAAACTTATGGTTTAAAATGCTCCCGGATGGTTATAGTCATAGTTTAGAAATCTCCACAAGCACGTCTCCATTACCACCGTTGCTGGTACACAGGTAAACCTTGCCTGCCGGCGAAACACAAATATCCCGTATCCTGCCAACCCTGTTTTTAAAAAAAGTATACTGATTGGTTATAGAAAGTCCATCGCTACTAAGTTTAAGCACTCGCAGACTTGCATCTTTCAATGTACACATCAGTAAACAATTTTTCCATTCAGGTATCTGGCTGCTGTTGTAATAATCCAGTCCGCAAACAGCAAGGGTGCTGCTGCCACTGCTCCAGATGGGTTCCTTTATATTATTGGCTGTGCAAAATATTTTCTCGTCAGGCTCATCGCAGGGACCGTTAACTTTTGGCCAACCATAATTACGTTTTTTTTCAATGATGTTTACTTCGTCTTCAATATTGGGGCCGTGTTCACTGGCATACATAATGCCGTTTACAACAACCAATCCCTGCGGATTACGGTGGCCATAACTCCAAACCGGTGAACCGGCAAATGGATTATCAGCCGGAATGCTTCCATCTAAATTAAACCGCAAAATTTTTCCCGAAAGCGAAGTGGTGTTTTGTGCATTGGGTTGCACCGAAGCTTCGCCCGTTGTCATAAAAATATGCGGCGTAGCTTCATCTGTTATCCAAAGCCTGGAACCATTGTGAATACTGGACGCCGGTATATTTTCAATCAAGGTCTTTACCGGTTTGATGGCTCCATTTTCAAATTTCATTTGTACCATTTTTTCACGGTATTCACCGTTGGTATTATAATCGTATACCACGTAAAATAATCCGTTGTTTAAAAAATCAGGGTGCTGCACCATTCCCAACATACCGCCTTCATTATTGCTCACAACTTCTTCAACAGATGCAGAAAAAATGATTTTGCCGGTTGCCGGATCGATCTTACTGATCTTTCCCTTCCGCTCCGTCATCCAGATATGGTCATCCTTACCCCACAAAATTTCCCAGGGAAAATTCAGGCCTTTTAAAACAGTTCTTACAGAATCAGTTTTTGATTCATAATTGGCATTTGATTGCACCCTGGAACTGCATCGGCTGCAGGAACAGGAAAAAATAAGAATCATCAGTATCAATAAATTATTCTTGTACATGGCGGAATTTTATTAATGGAAACTACAAAATTACAGCCAAACCGTCTTTACCATTTACAGAATACATTTAATTACCGAAAATAGCCTTACCGGCAGTACCTTTGCCGCATGTCAGCAGTAAAAAATATACGCAGCTTAAGCCTTATAGAGTTAAAAGAATATTTTGAATCAATAGGAGATAAAAAATTTCGTGCCATACAAACTTATGAGTGGCTTTGGAAGAAAAATGCC
>Ga0302321_100006780_pt1 | contig 10092 bp, 8 predicted proteins | sample Fen_T0_1_FD_202505 | JGI IMG/M metagenome (GOLD analysis project Ga0302321, IMG submission 202505) | Peat permafrost microbial communities from Stordalen Mire near Abisko, Sweden - Fen_T0_1 | ecosystem: Environmental > Terrestrial > Soil > Wetlands > Permafrost | place: Sweden: Abisko... | reverse complement strand
CGCGGCAGCGCCGCCTATCGCCGCGCGATGCTGAGCAAATTGATCGAGAAGTTTTTCTACGAGAGCCAGCGCTACGCCGAGGCCGCCGAATGAAGGCGGTGGGCAAAGCCCTCAGCCACGAATCCGCCGCGCTGCACGTCACGGGCCGCGCCACGTACGTGGAAGATCTCGCCACGCGCACGGCGAACTTGGCCTACGCGTGGCCGATCCCGAGCCCGCACGCGCACGCTCATGCCACCGAGATCGACTTCAGCTCCGCACTGGCCATGCCGGGCGTTCTCTGCTGCCTTTGCGCAAGTGATGTGCCCGGTGAAAATAACGTTGGCCCCGTGCGCCACGATGAAGCTCTTTTCCCCCAAGAAGTGAGCTTTTGCGGGCAGCCGGTGGCGTGGGTGGTGGGGGAAACGTTGGAGTTTGCCCGGCTCGCTGCCGAGCGAGTGCGCATCACGTACGCGCCTCTCCCGGCCTTGACTTCGCTCGCCTCGGCGATCGCCGCCGAGAGCTTTCACGCGCCCGCCGAACGCATGCGGCGGGGCGAACCCGAACGTGAACTGAACGCCGCTGCCGAGCGCCTGGAAGGGGAGCTGTTCATCAACGGCCAAGAACACTTCTACTTGGAGACCCAAGCCGCGCTGGCGATCCCGGAAGAGGCCGGCGGTATTTTCGTGCACTCCTCCACGCAGCACCCGGCCGAGACTCAAGAGGTCGTCGCGCGCGTGCTCGGGGTCGCCAAACATTGGGTCACCGTGCAGTGCTTACGCATGGGCGGTGCCTTCGGCGGCAAAGAGACACAGGCCAACACCTGGGCCGCGGTGGCCGCATTGGCCGCCAACAAGTTGCAGCGACCGGTGCTGGTGCGCCTCACGCGTGCCCAAGACATGACCATGACCGGTAAGCGGCACCCCTTCTTCGCTCGCTTCCGCGTTGGCTTCAGCGCTGAAGGTCGACTCAGCGCACTGCTCGTGGACTTGTTCAGCGACGGTGGTTACAGCTTGGATCTGAGCGCGCCGATCATCAGTCGCGCCATGTTTCACATCGACAATTGCTACCTACTCCCGCACCTGGAAGTGGTGGGTAAAATCTGCCGTACCCACACCGTTTCCCACACCGCTTTTCGCGGCTTCGGCGGGCCCCAGGGCATGCTTTTCATCGAGGAAATCCTGGATCGCATCGCGCGCCAGCTGGGCCTGCCGCCGCACGTGGTGCGCGAACGAAATTTTTACCGGATCGGCGACGAAACCCACTACGGCCAACCCGTCAAAGACGCCGACCGCATCGAGCGCATTTGGTCCGAGCTCAAGACCAGCTGTGACTTTGCCGCGCGGCTGAGCGAGGTCGAGGAGCACAACGCCGCGCATCCACACGACAAGCGCGGCCTTGCAATTACGCCCGTCAAGTTCGGTATCTCGTTCACCACTGCGTTCTTCAATCAAGCGGGCGCGCTGGTTTTGATCTACAAAGACGGCAGCGTGCAAGTGAACCATGGCGGGACGGAGATGGGCCAAGGCTTGCACACAAAAATGCTGCAGATCGCTGCCGACGCGCTGGGCGTGCCGCTCGACTCTCTACGCATGATGGCCACGCGCACCGACAAAATCCCGAACACCTCCGCGACGGCGGCCTCCAGCGGCTCGGATCTGAACGGCGCGGCGATCAGGGCCGCCTGCGAGACGCTCAAAGAGCGCCTGTCGGAGGTCGCCGGACGACACTTCAACGTACCGGCCAGTGAGATCGTAATCGAACACGGTCGCGTATTCCCCAGCGCTCGTCCGGAAGCTGCGGTCAGCTTCACGGACACCGTGCAACACGCCTATCTTCAGCGTATTCCGCTGTTTGCGAGCGGCTACTACCAGACGCCCAATCTGTATTTCGATCGCGAAACGGGCAAGGGCAACCCGTTTCACTACTTTGCTTACGGCGCGGCCGTGAGTGAGGTCGAGGTCAGCGGCTTCACCGGCCAGTACCGCATCCTGCGCTGCGATCTGCTGCACGACGTGGGCGATTCGCTCTCGCCACTGGTCGACAAGGGCCAAGTCGAGGGCGGCCTCATCCAAGGCATTGGCTGGCTCACGACCGAAGAACTGGTCTGGAGCGACCGCGGCGTGTTGCTGTCGAGCGGCGCCTCCACCTACAAGCTGCCGACGCTCGGCGAGTGCCCGCCGATTTTCAACGTCGCACTGCTACAACGAGCCACCGAGGCCGGCGTGGTCTACGGTAGCAAGGCCGTCGGCGAACCGCCCTTGATGCTTGCGCTCAGCGTGCGCGAAGCGCTGCGCGCGGCCGTCGCCGCCTTCGGCAACGGTGGCATCGTCGAACTCGCCTCGCCCGCGACGCCCGAGGCAGTGTTCTGGGCCGTGGAACGCGCGCGGCAAGCGAAAACCGAGCGGGCGCGCGCCGCGGAATGACGAGAGCGGCCGCCCGCGGCACCGCGAGACGGGCCGCACTGGTGCACGCGGCAGCGATGGACCCGACCCGGGGTGAGGTCACGAGTGACCCACCCCGGGCGCGGTTCGCACTCGGGGATCGATTGCCCTCGACGCGCGGAGGCTCAGGCGATCGTGATCTCGCTCGCCAAGTACACGTCTTGAATCGCGTGCAGGAGCTTGACGCCTTCTTCGAGCGGGCGCTGGAAAGACTTGCGCCCGCTGATCAGACCCATGCCGCCCGCGCGCTTGTTGACCACGGCGGTGATGGTGGCTTCCAGAAAGTCGTTCTTGCCGGACGCACCGCCGGAGTTGATCAGACCGGCTCGGCCCATGTAGCAGTTGGCGACCTGGTAGCGCGTGAGGTCAATCGGGTGGTCGCTCGTGAGCTCGGTGTAGATGCGTTCATCCAGCTTGCCGTAGGAAGAGCCGCCGCTGTTCAGGGCCTTGAAACCGCCATTATTTTCGGGCGCTTTTTGCTTGATGATATCCGCCTGCAGCGTGACGCCGAGGTGATTGGCCTGGCCCGTGAGATCGGCCGACAAGTGGTAATCCGTGCTGCCGATCTTGAACGCCGAGTTGCGCAGGTAGCACCAGAGCACTGTCGCCATGCCGAGTTCGTGGGCTTTATGGAACAGCTTTCCGATCTCGATGATCTCGCGCGAGGCGTCGGCAGAGCCGAAATATACCGTCGCGCCGACCGCGGTGGCGCCCATGTCCCAAGCTTGTTTGATCGTACCCCAGACGATCTCCTCGGCCTTGTTCGGGTACGTGAGCAGCTCGTTGTGGTTGAACTTGACGATGAACGGGATGCGGTGCGCGTACTTGCGCGCCACGGAACCCAGCACGCCGAAGGTGCTCGCGACCGCGTTGCAGCCGCCCTCCAGCGCGAGCTTGACGATGTTCTCGGGCTCGAAATAGTCTGGATTTTTTGCAAACGATGCGCCCGCCGAGTGCTCGATGCCTTGATCGACCGGCAAGATCGACAAATAGCCCGTACCAGCTAGGCGACCGTGATCGAACACTGACTGCAAACTGCGCAGCACCTGCGGGTTCCGATCCGAGTGTGCCCAAGTATCGGTCACGAAGCTCGGCGAAGGCAGGTGCAAACGCGCCTTGTCGATCGTCTTGCATTGGTGCTCGAGTAAGAAAGCCGCTTGGTCGCCCAACAAACTCTGAATCGCTCTGAACTCGGTCATCGAAATCTCCAATTGCGGGGGGCGAGGAATAGTGTGCGCGAGGTCCGCACGTGAGGCGAGTGATCAACCGCCGGTCCGACATTTTCGGCCCATTCGGCATGGCCAGTTGGGGCGCTCGTGTCTAGAAAGCGTCGAGCAGGTGAACTACTCGCAACAGCTGAAATGCTACCGCCGCAACGATCAGCAATCGGCCGACGGTGAGAGAGGTGCGGGCCTGTAGCCAGAGCGCGAGGGTAGGCCCATAAATACCGAGCAATCCGGCAGCGGCAATGATGATGAAATTCCGCGTGGCGATCGCTAGCAACCAGGCGGCGCCGACGAACGCGAACTCGAAGGGCGCGTTTTGTCGCGTGCCCGCGCGAGACCACGCCTTGAACGTGAGGTAAATGCCGCACGGGAGGGTGGCGATTGCTAGTGCGGGTACCCAGTCCGACTGGACCGAAAACGCCACCACGACCGCACACAGCACCAGCGCAACCTGCATCGCCAAACCGCGGGCCGGCTGCTTGCCGGCTCGAAAGCCAGCTCCGGTCGCGACCAAGCACGAGGCGCCCAGGACGACCAAGCGGAGATGGGGCGTCACTTGCGGATCGCACAGACGACCGACCCGCTCGACGAGAGCAGCGCCGTGCCTCCTGCCGCTTCACAGTCCTTTGCAGCCGTAGCGTTGATTTCCTTTTTCACTTGTTGCTCTTCGTCGCGGGTTGCGCAGCGATCGAAGACAGCGCCCGTGAGCGTGATGCGCGACACCGCAAGTAACGAAGCCCCGAGCGTCTCGGGCGCGGCAGCGATTGCCGCGGCGGTTGTCAGCGCCACGTTTGCGAGCTCCGGCGCACAGGCCAAGGCGGATCTCAAAATAGAGGGATGCGGCGCTGGCTGGTCCTTGGCGGGCGTAAAGCGCGCCACGAGCAGTTCAGGCCCTGTCGCCGTTCCAGACGCGCCTGGCGCTGCTCCGGCTGAAGCGGTGCCGGCTGACCGCGGTCCAGCGAGGGTCGATGATTGAGCCGCGGCGACGTCAGCGTCGTGGAGCGGGACGCTGCAGATTTGCGCCGAGTTCTCTGCGGTGCTGGCGCCTTCGGCAATCGGGTACCAGCTGAGGTTGCCTTGACTTTGAATGGGATCGGGCATGAGACCAGGTTCGGTCGCCCTCGAGCCCCAGTTGCTGAGAACGATTTCCCGGTGCGTACGAGAAGCGCGCCGGAGGAGACCGTCTTAGCCCTCGGCTGCGACCAGCTCGGCCACTGCTTCGCCCAGGGTCGAGCCAATTCCGGCCGGGCAATTCTGCACTTCCTCGAACTCCGGCCGCACCGCCAACCAGGTGGTCCCCTCGCGGAACACGACGACTTTGCCGACGCACGGAAGCACCATCGTTTCAGAGCCAGGTGGAATGTGGCGATCCATGATCAGCAATGTGAGTTGGGCGCGGGGAAACGCAAGCGCCGGTGCGTCAGAGTTTCGTCACGGCATGTCGCTCCTCGAGTGTAGTCGTCACTGGTCGGTCCCCTCGTCTGTTCGCGTCTTGCGCGTCTTGCGCGCCAACTCGAGACTGTGGCGAGGCGTCACCGCGCCGAAAGCCCCTTTGCCACGTCCGTGAGCGATCGATTCGGGGGCATCGCTCACAAGCTGCCGCGTGAGAGCGCGCGCTCGCCCGGCACGATTGCTGCTGTAACCGGCGTCAGAAGGGAATGGTGCACTCATGAAGGCTCTTTGTTGGCATGGTCATGGCGATGTCCGGATCGATACAGTTGCGGATCCGGAGCTGAAACACCCGACGGACGTGATCATTCGCGTCACGGCGACCGGGATTTGCGGCTCGGACTTGCACTTGTTGGACGGCTACATGCCGACCATGGAATCGGGGGATATCCTCGGCCATGAACCAATGGGCGTCGTCGTCGAGGTGGGCAGCGCCGTGCAGAAGGTGAAGCGAGGAGATCGCGTCGTGGTGCCGTTCACCATCTCCTGTGGCGAGTGCTTCTTCTGCAAGAAAGGCCTGACCGCGGCCTGTGACAACTCGAACCCCAACGCGGCCATGGCAGCCAAAATGATGGGACATTCGCCCGCAGGCCTGTTCGGATATTCGCATCTCACGGGCGGCTATGCTGGGGGTCAAGCGGAATACCTGCGGGTGCCTTTCGCGGACGTCGGCTGCCTCAAAATCGAGTCGGACTTGCCGGACGAGAAGGTGTTGTTCTTGTCCGACATCTTCCCCACCGGTTACATGGCCGCCGAAAACGCCGACATCGAGCAAGGAGATACGGTGGCCGTTTGGGGGTGCGGCCCGGTCGGACAGTTCGCGATCCAAAGCGCCTGGATGTTCGGCGCTGGGCGCGTCATCGCCATCGACCGGGTCGAAGAGCGCATGGCGATGGCGCGCACGTTCGGCAAAGCGGAGACGATCGATTTTACGAAGCAGGACGTGTACGAGACTTTGCAAGAGATGACCCGCGGCCGCGGGCCGGACCGCTGCATCGATGCCGTGGGCGCCGAGGCGCACGGTACCGGTGGTGTGGACGCAGTGTTGGACAAGGTGAAGGCCGCGGTGAGCCTCACTACCGATCGCGCGCACGTCTTGCGCCAGGCCATCTATTGCTGCCGCAAGGCGGGAACCGTGTCGGTTCCGGGGGTATACATCGGCTTTCCCGACAAGCTGCCGATGGGTGCCTTCGTCAACAAGGGCTTGACCATGAAATCAGGCCAGACGCACATGCATCGCTACATGAAACCCCTGCTCGCCAAGGTCGAAGCGGGCGAGATCGATCCCTCGTTCGTGATCACCCACCGCTTACCGCTGTCCGAGGCACCCGGTGCGTACAAGACCTTCCGAGACAAGGAAGACGGTTGCATCAAGGTAGTTTTGACACCCTAACCCAGGCGCGGCGGTAGCTCGGTTGGGCCGGCCCCTCCGGGCTAACGCCGCGAGCGGTCACCCGCTGGCGGTGGTGCACTGCCGGGCGGCTGCAGGTCCATCTGGGAATAGCATTGGGTTCCGTACTTGGGGCCGCTCTGACAATAACTCCCGCCGTTCGGGCCGCAGCCCGCCGCGCATGCCGCCAGGCAAAGCAATATCAACGACCGGAGTTTGCGATTTGCCATTGGATTTGTCCCTCTCTCACTCTCTGGAGAAGTCTGCAAAGTCTAGAGTGGAGTCTCCAGCAACGCTCGTGCCCGCAATAAATGCCCGAACTCTCGGGGACATACGCGGTCGGCGTGAAGTGCTGTTCACGTGCCTGGTGAGCACACTCCCGCCGACCGTCGCCAAGTTTGGCTTTCCGCGAGGGGCAGGCAAACGCCCTGTTGGCGCCTGCCTCGAGCAGCTCTAGAGCTCCGGCCATGCGATACAACCTTCTGGGCAATACCGGCCTGTATGTTTCTGAGCTGTGCCTCGGCGCGATGACTTTTGGCGGCTCGGGCGGCATGTGGCAAACCATCGGCGAACTTGGTCAAGAAGAGGTAATCACGTTGATCGGCAAGGCGCTCGACGCGGGCGTCAACTTCCTCGACACGGCGGACGTGTATGCCGAGGGCCAGAGTGAGCGACTGGTGGGCGGAGCTCTCAAATCACTGGGGCGTCCGCGCGAGCAAATAGTGATCGCGACCAAGGTGCGCGGTCGCGTCGGGCCGGGCGTCAATCAGGTCGGGCTTTCGCGCGCGCACATCCTGTCCAGTATCGACGGGAGTCTGCGCCGCCTGGGCCTCGACTACGTCGACTTGTACCAAATTCACGGCTTCGACCCCGTGACTCCGATCGAAGAAACCGTGCGCGTGCTCGACGACGTAGTCCGCTCTGGCAAGGCGCGCTACGTGGGCTTCAGCAATCTGCCCGCTTGGCTCGCCTCCCACGCCCTCACTTTCGCCGAGCAAAACGGCCTTGCCCGCTTCCAGAGCGCGCAAGTCTATTACTCCATCGCCGGTCGTGACATCGAACGCGAGATCGCGCCGATGAGCCAAGCGCGCGGCCTGGCCATCTTGCCCTGGAGCCCACTCGCCGGTGGTCTGTTGTCCGGTAAGTTCGATCCAGCCAAGAAGGGCCCGGCCGATGCACGCCGAACCTCGTTCGACTTCCCGCCCGTCGATATGCAGCGCCTGCCCGGGGTGCTCGGCGCGCTGCGCCAAGTCGCAGAACAAACGGGCACCTCGGTCGCGCGCGTGGCGCTCGCTTGGCAGCTGAGTAAGCCCTTCGTCACCAGCATCATCATCGGCGCCAAACGCCTGGAGCAGCTCGAAGACAACCTGGCCGCCACCGAGCTCACGCTCACCCCCGAGCAGCTCTCCGCACTCGATCAGGCCAGCGCGCTGCCCCCCGAATACCCTGGCTGGATGGTCCAATTCCAAAACGCCAGAGACCCTCGCGGAACCGCGCAAGCGCCCACGGAAGCGCAGGTTCGGGCGGCCGCGGAGCGGCTGAAGTAGGGGCCCGGTGGACTGGATGGCGCAGGGCGCCGCGCTGACTGAGGGCGGCCGACTGAGCGCACTTTATTCACTCAACGCGCCATTCGTCCGCTCTGGGAATCACGGCTGGCCCGCCTTCCCGAACCTCGCGTATGGTCCATGGACTCATGGCCAAGGCCAAAACGTCTAAAGCAGCGCGCGAAGCGCCCGACTCGTCGGCTCTGCTCCGGGAAGCGCGCGCGGCGCTCGAGCGGGAGGGCAGCGTCAAGCTCACGGCATTGGGCCCTGCCAGCGTTCGGGCGGCGCTGCTCGACGAGCTTACCAACGAAGGCTTCGAGATCACCAAGTCGGTCGTGCGCAAACCAATCGCCGAGCAGCTCGAGGCTTTGCTCGCGGACGGCGCGTTCATTCCGTTGAAGACCGTGGCCGTACACACGGCCGGGGCGACTGTGGCCGAGGCGAAACAGGTGGCGCTCCGCCTCGTCGCCGTCGGTACGGCGCGCTTGGTTCTGCGCGGTACGGAAGAGGTCCTCGTGCCGAGCAACGTGGCCGTGCTGTCGCGGCAGGAGCTCGAGGGGTTCGAGGCCGTAGCGAAGGTCGTCGCAAAGGCCGCTCAATCCAAGAATGGCGCGTCGTTGCTCAGGGCAGATCTGGACGACGCTCTGGCCAAGGCCTTGCCTGATGGCTCTCCGACGGCCAATACCCGTGTGTCCCGCGTAAACCCCGCAATGAACCCGCCAAAGACGAATAGTGGACCGGACGAGAACACGTTGCGCTTGTTGTCCGCGGTCGACGCCACTCGCGATGTAAACACCGGTTTGTCGTTCGTTCCGGCGATCGTCGCTCGTCTGCAACCGAGTCTTAATTCGGACGCGGCGCGCGCTGCATTGCTGCTTGCCGCCAACCGAGGCTTTCTCGAGCTACGACCGGAAGGTGGCATCAACCGACTCTCCGCGGAAGAATTGGCTCTCTGCCCTCAGGGGCCACAAGGCACTCGATTGTCATGGGCAAGGCGAACGGAGAACTGAGCCTGATGAGTGCAACATTTTTGGACTCGCTGCATGCCGATCCGTGGGCCGAGCAATTCGTCGATCTGCCGTCGTTGAATGCGTCGGCCAGCGACGCGATCGAGGCCAGCATCGGCAAAATGCGCAGGGTAGCCCGAGCCGAACCGCAGTCGCTCCGGTCGAACTCACTGGTAGTGCTGGGTCCGCCGGGAGCAGGCAAGACCCATCTGTTCTCGCGCCTACGCAGTCGTCTCGGACCGAAGGCCGTCTTCGTGCACTTGAGGCCGCTGGTGCACATGGAAATCACGCCACGCTTCGTGCTCGGCGAGGTCGTGAAGCAGCTCGGTTACGTGACCCACGGTGGCTCCGGGCTGCCGCAGGCCCACGCATTGGTTGGCTCTTTGTTGGCGCACCTCGGCGGACAAGCCATGTTCTTCCCCAGCGCCTTTCTCGCCGAGTGCGAGGCGCTTTCGGACGCGGAGCGCGATGAACGGCTGGATGCAGCCGTAGAACGGGTGCTCTCGGTTTGGCAAGAAGCCGATGAGAGCTATCTGCGCCGGCTGCTGCAGGTGCCTTTCGCCAAGACCGCGGCCATGCAGCGCGCGCTGCTCGCCTGGTTGTCGGGGCGGGATTGCGACGTGACGCAGCTGCAACGCATCGGCGCCACTGCCTCGCTGGGCGAGGAAATGGCGTTGTCAGCGCTGCGTACGCTGTGCGCCGTGGCGTCCCTCGGCGCGCCGATCGTGATCGTGTTCGATCAGCTCGAAAACTTGGTCGACGCGGAGGGGCCGGGGGCGCGTCTACTCGCGTACGCCAACCTGACGGCGGAGCTGGTCGATTCGATGCGAGGGCTGGTGCTCGTGCACATGGCGCTCGACACCGAATGGGCGCGCGGTATCGAGCCGTCGCTCAATTTGTCGCAGCGCTCCCGACTCTTGATGGCGCGCGAAACATTGGCGCTGCCGTCGCCCAAGGAGCGAGAAGAGCTCCTCCGACTGTGGATCGAACGACTCCCGGAACGGCCGCTGCCCTTCCCTTGGCCATTCAGTGATGCAGAAGCCGGCCGCCTTT
>Ga0302321_100006779_pt1 | contig 10092 bp, 4 predicted proteins | sample Fen_T0_1_FD_202505 | JGI IMG/M metagenome (GOLD analysis project Ga0302321, IMG submission 202505) | Peat permafrost microbial communities from Stordalen Mire near Abisko, Sweden - Fen_T0_1 | ecosystem: Environmental > Terrestrial > Soil > Wetlands > Permafrost | place: Sweden: Abisko... | reverse complement strand
TCGACCGCGCGGCCACGATGCCCGATAGCGAGATGACCGCCACCTCGGTGGTGCCGCCGCCGATATCGACGATCATGTTGCCCGACGGCTCGGTCACGGGCAGGCCAGCGCCGATGGCCGCGGCCATCGGCTCCTCAATCAAGTAGACCTCGCGCGCGCCAGCAGCCAAGGCCGAGTCGCGTACGGCGCGCTTTTCAACCTCGGTAATACCCGAGGGCACGCCGATGATGATGCGCGGCTTGACCAGAGTCTGGCGGTTGTGGACGCGGGTGATGAAGTAGCGAAGCATGGCCTCGGTCACTTCGAAGTCCGCGATCACGCCGTCCTTCATGGGACGAACAGCGACAATGTTGCCCGGGGTGCGGCCTAGCATTTCCTTGGCCTGCTTGCCCACCGCAAGAACCTTCTTGGTGCCGTTGCCAGAACGCTGAACCGCGACCACCGAGGGTTCGTTCGAGACGATGCCCTTGCCGCGGACAAAGGTCAGCGTCGTCGCCGTTCCGAGATCGATGGCGAGATCATTTGAGAATAGCCCGTAGACCCAATCGAGCAGCATGCGTTACACCGGGCAGAGAACGTGCGTCACGCCTCTGCTGAAGGCAGGCCCCCTATTAGCACACCCTGGCCAGATCTGCTACGCCCCTGTCACAAACACGCCTCAGGCAGCGCCACCGCGCCCGCATCCCACCGCGCCAAGCGGGCGTCATGATCGTGCGTTCTTGTACGCCTCCAACCAGGTCTGCATTTCCGGTTTCAGTACGATGTCCGCAAAGGTCAAGTCAAGCCCCCACGGTTTCTGCGCGATCTTGTGCATCTCAATTCCCCCGCAATGATGCTTCAACTACGCCACCTGCGCCTGCAGACGCTTGTTCAATTGAACTGTTTGTGGGAGTGACCAGCTTTCGCGCGAAATACAAGCCAGTTGCAGGAATCCGCGACCGCCAGGGGAACTCGTGCGCGCGGCCAGCAACCAATGAAGGCTCTACGGCGTCCACCAGCACAATCTGGGAGACGTCCAGGGACAGGATTTGGCGGTCACCGACATGACCATTCCCAAGCTGACGGGCGACGAGTTGGCCACGTTCCCGCCAGCCGGCCATTGCAGTAGGATGCGTCCAATGCAGCAGACATTGGAGGTGGGGATTCTCGTTGCACTTGCCTTGGTGGCTGGCGTTCTCGGCTACCGAGTCGTCCGCCTGGCGCGGCTACTCACGCGGGCCGAAAGCACGCGTGCCTTTCTCGAAAGCATTCTCGACACCATCGCCGACCCTATCTTCGTCAAGGATCGGGACCACCGCATGGTGTGGGTCAACACGGCCGAGTGCCACTTGGCCGGCAAGGAGCGCGACGCGCTCGTCGGCAAGACCGACTACGACTTCTTTCCCAAGGAGCAGGTGGACGTGTTCTGGCGGCAAGACGATGTGGTCTTCGAGACCGGACGCGAGAACGTCAACGAGGAGACCATCACCTCCGCCGAGGGCGCCGTGCGCACCATCGCCACCAAGAAGAGTCTCTACGTCGATCGCGGGGGCAACAAGTTCATCGTCGGCGTCATTCGCGACATCAGCGACCGCAAGCGCGCCGAGGAGCAAGTGCGCCGGCTCAACATCGAGCTTGAGCAGCGTGTGGCCGAGCGGACAGCCGAGCTCTCCCGGGCCAAACGCGACCTGGACGAGATCATCGACACCATCGCCGATCCCCTCTTCGTCAAGGACGCGCAGCACCGCTTCGTGCTGGTGAACCGGGCACACTGCGAGCTGCTTGGGCGGCAGCGGCACGAGGTGCTTGGCAAGTCGGATCACGAACTTTTTCCCAAGAGCGAGTCCGACGTCTTTCAGGCCAAGGACCAGTTGGTGCTGGAGACGGGAGCCGTCAACATCAATGAAGAGGCTTTCACCGACCCCAGTGGCGTCGTGCACACCCTCAGTACCAAGAAGACGCTGTTCGTCGACGAGAAAGGCGAGAAGCGCATCGTCGCCGTCATCCGCGATGTCACCGAGCTCAAGCGGCTCGACGAGCAGCTCCGGCAGGCGCAGAAGATGGAGAGCATCGGCCTCTTGGCGGGGGGGATCGCGCATGACTTCAACAACCTGCTCACGCCCATTCTTGGCAACTGCCAGCTCCTGCTACTCGGCAACCTTGACGGGCAGACAAAGGAAATGGTTCGCGACGTCGAGCGCGCGGCTGATCACCTCAAGGTGCTCACCCGGCAGCTGTTGGCGTTTGGGCGCAAGCAGATGCTGGAGCTGCGCCCCATCCGCCTCGGCGAGGTGGTGACCCGCTTCGAACCGATGCTGCGCCGAACGATTCGTGAGGACATCCGTATCCAGCTCGCTTTCGCGCCGGATGTGGAGCCCGTGCTGGCAGATGCGGGACAGCTTGAACAGGTGCTGCTCAACCTGGCCATCAACGCCCGGGACGCCATGCCGACGGGCGGGACCATCACGGTCGAGGGACGCAACGCTGATATCGACCAGGCGTTCGCCAGCGCGCATCGAGGATTCCGCCCCGGTCGCTACGCCGTGCTCGCGGTTCGCGATACCGGAACCGGCATGGACACGCAGACGCAGCAGCACCTTTTTGAACCATTCTTTACCACCAAGAAGAGCGGCAAGGGCACAGGCTTGGGACTCGCCATGGTGTACGGCATCGTCGAGCAACACACGGGGGCCATCGTGGTCCATTCGGAGCTCGGCAAAGGCAGCGCTTTTGAGGTTTACCTACCGTGTGCCCAACGAACCGTCACGGCCAACCCCACGAGCCCACCGGCGGCTGGTCTCGCGCTTGTTGCTGCCAAGGGCGAGACCATCTTGGTTCTGGAAGACGACGAGATGGTGCGCGTCTCTGTGTGCAAGCTCTTGTGCCGGCTGGGCTACCAGGTGATCGAGGCGGATGGCGCCGAGCGCTGTTGCCAGCTTGCTGCCAGTCACCCGGGGCCCATCGATCTGTTCCTCACCGATGTGATCATGCCGGACATGAACGGCAAACAGGTCTTCGAACGGCTGGCCCCCCTGCGCGAAGGCCTGAAGGTGCTGTACATGTCGGGCTATGCCGCGGACGTCATCGTCCACCGCGGAATCATCGACAAGGATGTGCAGTTCATTCAGAAGCCGCTCGCCATCGAGACCTTGTCGCGCAAGATTCGCGAGGTCATCGAATCGAACGGCGTGTGCCAGGGGACATCCCCGTAGCCGCTGCGATCCAGCCGGCGGACCAAGCGCTGTGGGCATGCAACCTTTGCGGCTGCAACCGCTTTGTCGAGATCGCGCTGTTTGAGAAGCCGCGCGATCCACTACACGTCGGATGATTTCTTTGCGGCGCCACGTTCCAGTGCACGCGCCTTGGTGGCTGCGATGACGATCATCTGGGCCACGCTGACGGCGATGAGGCAGCTGAGAAAGAAATAGGTTGGGAAGGTCTGGTGCCAGCCACGCAACGGCACCCACGAATCGCGCATGGGTTGCCAGCCACTGAACAGCCCATAGCCGGCCAGGCCGGTCACGAACATGAAGGCAGCGCCCAGGGCGCGCTGGGGCTTGCCAAGGTCGGATGCGAAGAACAGCAAGGGCACGCACAGGATCAGGTAGTAGTAGTAGGCCGCTAGGCTGAGCAGGAACACGAACACGAAACCGAAAGCCACGGCCTCGTGGTGTTCGAGGGCTCGAATGAACGCGAGGGCGGGTACGACCAGCAGGGCGAGCACGGCGAATTCGATGCCGTGGCTGAGCATGCTCGACGGCTGCCCCGCCGCCGCCACGAGGTCGACCGCGCGCACAGGAACGCCGTCCATGAATTGCGCCTCGGCAATCGTTCGATAGCCCACATCCCAATCGCTGCCGCCAGCGTAGTGCAGCGCGATCTTCGAGCTCCATTCTTGCCAGATTCCGATACCGCCAAAATAAGCGCACGAGGCCAGCACAACCACCACGATGGTCCCGCCGCTAGCCAGTAGCAAATTGAAGAGCGGACGGTTGAGCCGCCGGCTGCGCACCAGTTCGCCGAGGAGAAGAACCACGGGGCCTACAAGCAGGAACGCCGGGAACACACGCGACAGCATCGCCCAGCCGAGGAAGACACCTGCGAGCTTGTAGCGCCCCTTCTTGACGAAACACACGCCTAGCACGGAGCACATGGCGAAATCCGTGCGCAGCAGAGCGCCCTTCAAATGGCCCCAGGAAAGTAGGTAGTGCGTCCCGACGAACACCACCAGCAAGAACGCGGCACGCACGCCGAACGCCCACGCCACGACGACGGCAGTTGCCAGCAGCAGTAGCGGGTCGAGCAAGAGCATGAACCCGCGTCCAAGCGGTTCGCGCACGGATAGGTGCCGCGTCAGCAGCCCGCCCACCACGAACGACCAGGCCGGCGTGCCGTTGTAGCCGTGATCTGCAAGCACCAGGCTCCAGCGCTTCTCGGGCAGTTGCATCTTGAACCACGCGATGTCCGCCACGAACGCGCGCCAGCGCGCTTCGCTGAAACGCTGACGGTAGCGACCGGCCTCGGCCGCCACGACACGCACATCACGCATTCCCGCCGTCGCCAGATCGCGAATCTCACCACGCGGAGGGTGGTAGCGCAGGCCAGTTTCGCTGTCGGCGGCCAGGGTGGCACCATACAAGTTGGTGTAGCCCAGCTCGGGCGCATACTTGGTGCCCACGTAGTAGTGGTAGAAATCCCACTCGTTCAGATAGGTACCGTAGCGAAAGACGCCGAAGTCGACGTAGGTCGCAACCGCGAGAACTGCCGACACGGCCAGGACGCCGATCAGGATGCGGTGACCGAGGCGTCGCGCGGCGGCCGAGAGTCGTCGCGTGGCCCACGGACTTTCCATCACGGCGAATGCGCCGATCACCAGGATGGCGATCAGCGCCAGCACGCGCGCCGTGGCCCAGCCGTGGGTAGGCGCCCAGGAATCGGGCAGCTCCGCCGGCCGCCAGGCGGCAAAAGGGTTCAATCGATCACTCCAGCGCTTGTCCCATGCTTGCTATCAAGAAAACGAACCTTCCGCCTCGGCCGTTCGGATGAGTCCTGACCCCTACCATGGTAGGGGGGAGCCACATGAATTGACCGCATCGGGCTTCCCGACTCTAGCGGGCGTGCTCATTCCATCGGCCAGAGGCGGCTCCCAATTGAATGCTTGTAGGGAAAAGAAACTTCGTCCGGGTCTCGAACCGCGCAGAAGGTCCAAGGAAAAGCATGAACCCGAGCGCCGAATCGGTCAAGGCCGTGGTAGATGCAAATTCGTCATGGAAGAGAGCAGTCGCGTTGAAAAACGCCTTGCCGAGTTGGTTGCTTTCGACACGCGCAATCCCGGCGGTGACGAGCGCGCGCTGGCGGAGAAGCTCGCCCGCGATTTGACTGCGCTGGGCGCCCGCACCGCCGAGGTCTTTGCCAGCGCGGGCCACCATTCGACCTTCGCGCGCTTTGGCGCGCAGGATCCCACGCTGATTCTCAACGCGCACATCGACACGGTGTTGGCCAATGCGGGCTACAGCGCCGATCCCCACCAGCTCGTCCGGCGTGGCGGACGGCTGCACGGTCTGGGCAGCGCCGACACCAAGGGAGCCATCGCGGCCATCCTCGAAGCCTTGTCCCAGCGTCAAGAGGCTGGATCGGTGCCTGGGGGCCTGGCCGTGCTCTTTTCCGGCGACGAAGAACTGGGCGGCGCCTGCATGCACGATTTTCTGGCCAGCGGGCGCAGCCGCGGCCTTTTGCGCGCCATCGTGTGCGAGCCCACCGGCTGCCGCGTCGGCATTCGCCACCGCGGCGTGTACGCGGCACGGATCGGCGCCAACTCGCCGGGCGGACACTCGTCGCTGGTTGAGAGCGTGCCCAATCCCCTTACCGCGCTGGCCCGCGCCGCCGTCGCCCTCGACGATCTGGGCGTGCGCTGCCGCGACCTAGGACCGACCGGCTTGCGTGGACTGTGCATGAACATCGCCGCACTCGACGGTGGCATGGCCTTCAACATCATTCCCGCGCGTGCCGCTTTGACGTTTTCCATGCGCCCTGCCCCGGGCGTTGACCTGGGCACCGTTCTTGAGCAGGCGCGCGACGCGGTTCGCATCGCCGCGGCGCCGCTCGACACGCACTGGGAGGACATCGCCGCCAACCCCGCGTTCGAAACCCGGGACCTTGCGCGCTTCGCGCCCCTCCTCGGCGATCGCGCACAGAGCCCAGTGGATTTGCCCTTCGGTACCGAAGCCGGCCAATTCATCGAGCGAGGCATCGACGCCGTGGTGCTGGGGCCTGGCCGGGTGGAACAAGCCCACAAGGCCGATGAGTACGTCGCTCTCGACGAACTGGAGGAAGCTGTGCGAGTCTTTCTTCAGGTTATCCGCTAATGGACCCCGATATCATTCACCGCTTCCTCGAAAGCGTTGGCCAGAAGGCCGACGTGGATCTCTACCTCAAGCTCTTTCGCTCGCAGCGCAAGGAAAGCTTCGCCATCATCGCGGCGGACGCGCAGATCGTTCGCGCCGCGCTCGATCCCTTCCACTTCGACCTGCGCATCCTGCACGGTCTGGGACTTTATCCCGTGGTTCTCGTGGGATTGCTCGACGCGCGCGACGCCGACAAGCAGTCGCAGCGCATTCTGGAATGGCTGCTTGAAGACGAGGTGCCGGCGAAGGTCATCGGCTCGGGCACGGATCTGCCGCAGGAAATCCAGACCAGCGTGCGGCAAACCATCGAGGAAAACACCATCCCCATCGTGTCCCTCGACGCGGCCAAAGAGCTCGCCATCGACGATCGCTTCCGCCTGCTCAAAACCCTGGCGGCCAGCCTCGAATCGCGCAAGGTGATCTTCCTTTCCACCAGTGCGGGCATCGAGCGCGAGGGCGCGCCACGCATTTCCCTGGTCAACCTGTCGGCCGACTACGAACGGCTGCTCACCACCAGCGATCTGCCGCGTCGCCATGCCTCGCTGCTTCGCCACGTGAAAATCCTGCTCGATCAACTGCCCCAGCGCATGAACGTGGCCGTGGTCAATCCACTCCAGCTTTTGCGCGAGCTCTTCACGGTCAGCGGTGCCGGCACCTTGATTCGCAAGGGATCGCGCATCGAAAAGCACAGCGGCCTCGGCGCCATCGACCGCGTCCGGTTGACCCAACTGCTCGAATCCGCCTTCGGCCGCGCCCTGGTGCCCGGCGCCATGGAGGATGGCGGCCTGGTGGTTGCGCAGGCCGAGCACGTGTACCTGGAAGAAAACTACTTAGGCGCCGCGATCCTAGGCAACACCACCATCGCGCCTTACTTGAGTAAGTTCGCGGTGAATCGCCAGGCCCAGGGCGAAGGCATCGGTGGCGAAATCTGGTCCATGCTCACGCGCGATTTTCCGGTCTTCTTTTGGCGCGCACGCCCGAGCAACCCCATCGTTCCTTTCTACGCCAAACAGTGCGACGGGCTGGTGCGCTTCCCCGAGTGGCACGTCTTCTGGCGCGGCCTGGCGCCGGACAAGATCCATCCCGCCATCGCGTACGCCTTGGCCTTGCCGCGCGCCTTTGTTACCTGAGGCCGGCGGAATCGCGCCGGCGGCGGCGTAGCAAGAGGCCAGCAGCGGCCATCACCACGAACACGTCGAGCCCGCCCCGGCGGCCCTTGGGCGCGGCACGCGCAAGCGAGCAACTGCAGCCAAAGACACCGCTGCCCTCGGCGTGCGTTTGGATCGCAACGCCGGTGACCGTGGGGATGTTGCAATCGGGCGAGCCGTCGTCTCCCACCACGCAGACCTGGCCCTTGCCACAGTGAACCTGTTCACAAGGGTCGTTCGCACACTGGCCAGTCGCGTTCACGCACACCCGACCCGCGGGACAGGCAACACCGGAACAGGGCGTGGGCCTGCAGCCTCCGGTCAGGACATCGCAGAAGGAATCGCGGTCGCAGGTCTGCAGACAAGCCGCCTTTGTGCAAAGGCCCTTCAGGCACACCTGGGCCTTGCCGCATGCCACCTCCGCGCAGCTCGGCACGCAAGCGCCAGCGTTGCAGAACTGGCCAGCCGCGCAGGTCTTGCCGGCGCAAGGATCCATCACGCACTGGCGTCCAATGCAGGACAGACCGGCCGCGCATCCCTTGGAATAGCAGTCGACGCAGACACCATGTGTGCAAGACGCACCTGGCAGGCAGGTGACCTTGGCGCAGGGATCGGCGCAGGTTCCATCGTCCTGGCAGACCAGACCCGCGGTGCATGGCTTTTGCGCACAGGCCTTGACGATACAAGCGCCGTCCTTGCAAAAGCGATCGGCCGGGCACGGATACTGTTCGCCGCCAGACGTGCAGGTGGGGACGCACTGACCGCTCACGCAGACGTAGCCAGCCGCACAGGATGCGTTGTTGTCGATGATGCCGTCACAGTCGTTGTCCTTGCCGTCGCAGATCTCGGCGGCTGGGCCCACCCCACCCCGGCACTTCCAACCGTCGCTGCCGCGGCATACGAAGCTGCCTGGCCGGCATTCCCCGACCATGGGTTGACCGGGCGCCATGCCTTCTGGATTGCAACTGTCCCCCGGCGCGACCAGACCGTCGTCGACGCTGCCGTTGCAGTCGTTGTCCTTGCCGTCGCAAAGCTCGGGCGTGGGGCCTACCGACGTGCAAGCGATCTTGCCATTCGTGCAAGTCGAGACGCCGGCTTTGCATTCACCTACATCGCTGCCGCACGCCAAGCCGACGCCAGGCATGGGGGGCTCGCCAGGCCCTGGCGCCTCGTCGATCTGGCCGTCGCAATCGTTGTCGCGCCCGTCGCACACCTCGGGCGTGGGGCCCGTGGCAGTGACGGTGCACTCGACATCGGTGCCGGCGGCATTGCACACCAGCTTGCCGGCCCCCTGGCACGACTGCTGGTTGCAGGGCTGGCCCAAGGTTGGAAAATCCTCGTCGATTTGGCCGTCGCAATCGTCGTCCTTGCCGTTGCATGACTCGGCGACCGGAACGGTCGAGCCGGCGCAGGTCAGTCCCATCTTGTTGCTGGCACAAGCCTGGTGGCCGAACGCGCACTGGCCGACGCACTTGCCGCTGGACTGATCGCAGCCCGCGGTGCCAGCGGGGTAGCAGATGGCACTGACCAGCGGGTTGTTTTCGTCCACGTGGCCATCGCAGTTGTTGTCGAGTCCGTCGCACGCAATCTCGGTGGCTGGGGTGACCGCGCCGACACAGGGCTGCCACGCCCCCGCAGCGCAGACCTGCATGCCCGTCGCGCAGGCCCCAACGCATGCCCAGGCTTTGCTGGTGTCATCGTAGGTGCAGCCCGCGGCGCCCGAGGGATAGCAGGAACGCGCGAACTGATCGACGATGCCGTCGCAGTCGTTGTCGATACCGTCGCACAGCTCGGCCGTCGGCCCGACGGCGCCCTGGCAGCCCACGCGCACCCCACCTGCGCCGTCGGACACGCAGGCGGTAAGGCCAGGCTTGCACGCGCCGATGTCGGGCCCGCAGGAAACTTGCACGATATCGTCCACGACACCGTTGCAGTTGTCGTCGAGGCCGTTGCACACTTCCGGTTTGGAGGTGCAGGTGCAGGACAGCCCCTCGTCGATGCTGCCGTCGCAGTTCTCGTCGGCGCAGTCGGCGGCGGTCGGCGCCTGGCAGCCCGCCAAGGAGCCGCATTGCTCGGCCACGGGCGTGCCGGGAACGAGCGCCGTGGCGGCGCAGGTCGCCGCGGTGGCACACATGACGCCGTCGCCGGCGGCGTTGCACGCGTAGACGCCCTGCCGTTTGCAGCGGCCGATGCCCACCGTACACGGCTGGCCCTTGAGTGGAAACGCGACGGCCTGGTCGTAGCAGGTGGCGTCGCAGTTGCACTTGGGTTTGGGAATGGCGTTGATCAGGATGTCGCCAAGGTTAGCGGTCAGATCGGTGCGGTTGGACGCGAAGTAGGCGGGCTGACGCTGCCCCGATCCGGCCATCGCCATGCTGGCCAGCACCGACGAGAAACCCGTGCCGAAGCCCACCACATAGACGTTGACGCCCGCATTGTAGGCGGCGGCGGCGGCGGCCACAGGATCGCTGGACGAGTTGGGACTGCAGGTGTCTTCACCGTCGGTAATCAGGATGATGTTGTAGGGTCGGCAAGCCGCCCGTGGATCGCGAGCGGCCGCG
>Ga0302321_100006776_pt1 | contig 10093 bp, 4 predicted proteins | sample Fen_T0_1_FD_202505 | JGI IMG/M metagenome (GOLD analysis project Ga0302321, IMG submission 202505) | Peat permafrost microbial communities from Stordalen Mire near Abisko, Sweden - Fen_T0_1 | ecosystem: Environmental > Terrestrial > Soil > Wetlands > Permafrost | place: Sweden: Abisko... | reverse complement strand
GGCGGGAGTAGGGGTAGGGAGCCCAAACGGAAACTGAAGCACGCCCCAACCCAGGCAGTAGCAGGGAATGGTCGCCAGGATAATATACAATAAGGACTTTCTACGGCGCGCAATGGCTTCGTCGGCGGGAAACACAGCGCTATGATACTCGTCTTTGACCAAATTCGCAAACAAAAAGCCGGAATGGTTAGGGCAATCGCACTTGAAGAAAGGAAGCCGAAAATACGATAGAATTAACCCAAGTTGTCAGCGTAGAAATCTCCTGTCTTTGTGAGGTAAAACTATGGATGCGCTAAAAAAGGCTTTAGGGCTCGACCTTCCGACCAGCACGGGCAGCATAACAGTCGCAGCGCTGGGCATGCTGGTCTTGGCAGGAATTGCGGTTCCCCTGATCTGGTTCCTGGCGGGGCCATACACGCTCACAGCGCTCTGCAGCGCCGCGGCCGTGTTTGTTATGGCGGCCATTTTCGCAGGGGCCGGAATCTATATGAGCCGCATGCAGGCAGGCCAACTGCGCCTGATGCTGGCTGGTGAATACTGGGCACACTGGAACTATACCAGCGAGGAAGTGCAGCAATTCTTACAGCACGAAACCACACGCACGCATCGTGATATGCGTGCCTCATTCATTTTTGCAATCATTTTTGGGCTGGTGGTTGGGGGCCTGATGGGGCTGCTGACGCGCTCCCTTATCTACGGGCTGCTGCCCGGCGGGTTCGCGTTCCTGTTGGGGATCGCGCTCGTCCTGCAAGATTCCAGCAAAGGGAAAGCCTACGTCTTTCCAGGCACGGGCGGGCAAGAGCTCTACATCGGGCAAGCGGGGATCTACCAGCCGGGCAGGTTCTGTTCGTTTGCGTTCCTGAGCGAGGTAAAGCTGGAAAGCGACGCTACGCCACACACCCTGCTCTTCTACGTCGAGACCTCTGCTTACACGTACCGTTCCCGTTCAACTCGCCAACTAACCACGGTACATAACACGGATCCAATCCGTGTTGGCGTTCCCATCGGGCGCGAGGTCGAGGCAGCGCAACTCGTGGCGCGCTGCGAGACGTGGCTGTCGAAGGGGGCCTAGGCTGCTTTCTGATAGGTGTCTCTCAAGAATTTATTCGCCTGCCGCCCAGGGTGGGCTCAGGTGACCCTGGCCCGTTCTTTGGGGTATTTCAGGTAACGCTCTTCGGCCACCACCCGCCGGATGCCATCGACCACCTGCCAGATCTCGTCGAAGCGGGTATACAGCGGCGCGAAGCCAAAACGGATGTTATCGGGCTCGCGAAAATCGGGGATGACATCCATCTCGTCGATCAAGGCGCGGTTGATGCGGTAACCCTCGGCGTGGCGCAGGCTGACGTGCCCGCCGCGGCGCTCGGGCTGGCGCGGTGAGCCGACCTCGAAGCCCAACGGCGCGAGCAAACCGTCGCTCAGGCGCAGGAAGTATTCGGTCAGCTCCAGCGACTTGCGGCGGATGGCAGGCAGCCCGGCCTCCAGCGTCAGGTCCAGGCCGGGTTCCATGCCAAGCAGCGAGAGCACTGGCGGTGTGCCGGCCAGGAAGCGCGCGATACCGGGGGCGGGAGTGTAATCCAGGCTGAAATCGAAGGGCGCCGTCTGGCCAAACCAGCCCCAGATCGGCGAGACGGCTGCAGACTGTAGGCGCTCGTTCACGTACAGAAAGGCCGGCGCGCCGGGGCCGCCGTTGAGATACTTGTAGGTGCAGCCAATCGCAAAGTCCACGTCGCAGGCATCCAGTTCGACCGGTACCACGCCGGCGGAATGCGAGAGGTCCCACAGCACCAGCGCGCCCCTTTCGTGGGCGCGGCGCGTAACGGCAGCCATGTCATACAGATAACCGCTCTTGAAGACGACGTGCGAGAGCGTCAGCAGGGCCGTGTCCTCGTCGATGGCGGCGAGCAACGCATCGAGGTTGGGGGTGAGATCGTGATCCGCAGACGGGATTTGGACTACCTGCATGGGAGCGGAGGCCGATTGGGCGATGCCCTGCAGGATATACAGATCGGACGGGAAATTGAGCGTGTCGGTGACGATCTTCGACCTGCCGGGGCGCAGGCGCAGTGCGGCGGCGGCCAGCTTGAAGAGGTTGACCGAGGTCGAGTCCGAGACGGCCACCTGCCCGGCGGCAGCGCCCACCAGCCGCCCGATCTTGTCGCCAAGCCGCAAAGGCGCCTCGTACCAACCCTTGTTCCAGCCGCGGATCAGGTCGCGGCCCCACTGCTCATCCACCAACCCCCGCACACGCGCGGCACTCTCCAGGGGCAGGCGTCCCAGCGAGTTCCCATCCATGTACAGCAGCTCCGGCTCGGGGATGGCAAAACGCGAGCGGAAGGCGGCCAGTTCGTCGCGCCGGTCGAGGGCCAGTGCAAATTTCCTATCGGTGGAATATTCCATGGAGGCTCCCTTGTTGGAGGATATTCTATCTGGAAAGCGCGGGAAAGAGCAGAGAATAGAGAGTAGTAAAGAGAGTATAGGGCGCGAGGGGGATGTATGTCACAAAACACAGTAAAATACTTATATGATCCCTGTGCGCCTGAAACTATCCGGATTTCTTTCTTACCGCGAGCCCGCTGAGCTGGATTTCTCCAGCTTCGAGCTGGCCTGCATCTCGGGCGCCAACGGCGCTGGCAAAAGCTCCCTGCTGGACGCGATCACCTGGGCCCTGTTCGGCCAGGCGCGCAAGCGCGACGAGGCCCTGATCCACAACGCCGCCCAGGCGGCGGAAGTGACCTTCACCTTTATTTACGAGCAGAACACCTACCGCGTGCAGCGCATCCTGCCGCGCGGCAAGGGCACCATCCTCGAATTCCAGATCCTCGATCCGGGCCTGCCATCATCCAATCAGCCATCGTCAATCGCCAATCAACAATCCACCTGGCGCCCCCTGACCGAGCACACCCTGCGCGAGACACAGGCGCGCATCGAGAGCATCCTGCGGATGGACTACGACACCTTCATCAACGCCTCCTTCTTCCTGCAGGGCAAAGCCGACCAGTTCACCCAGCAGCGCCCGGCCGACCGCAAGCGCATCCTGGCCAACATCCTGGGGCTCGAAACCTGGGAGGTCTACCGTGAACGCACCGCCGAGCGCCGCAAGGCCATTGAGCGTGAGCTCGACCTGGTGGACGGCCGCCTGGCTGAGATCGGCGCCGAGTTGGAAGAGGAGCCGGTGCGCCAGCAGCGCCTGGCCGAGCTGGGGGTGCAACTCGAGCAGATCCATGCTGCGCGCCAGACGCAGGAAAACGCCCTCGAAGCCATCAAGCGCACCACGGCGGCGCTGGCCGAGCAGCGCCGCCTGGTGGAAACGCTCTCCGGCGCGCTGGCACGCTCACGCGAGAACCTGTCCACCCTGCAGGAGCGCCTGACGGCGCGCGCAGCCGAGCGCGCGGCCCACGCCGACCTGCTGCAGCGCGCCAAAGAGGTCGAGACCGCCTACCACGCCTGGCAGTTCGCCCGCGCCGACCTTGAAAAGTGGGAAGCCGCCGAAGCGCGCTTCCACGAGTTCGAGAGGCGCCGCCAGCCCTCACTCGACGCCATCAATACCGAGAAGGCCAGGCTCGAACAGGAATACCAGTCCCTGAGCGGCCAGATGGCGGCCATCAGCGACCAGCAAGGCTCGATCGCCACCCTGCAGCTTGAAATAGACAGCGGTGAGAAAACCCTCACCGAGATCGAATCGCGCCTGGCCACGCGCGCCGAGCTGGACAGTAAACTGCACAGCGAGCGTGAGCACCTGAGCGCGCTGGAGAGCGAGAACAAACACCTGAAGTTCGAGATGGACGAGCTCAAAGAGCGCATCGAGCGCATGTCGCAGATCGAAGGCGCCACCTGTCCACTGTGCGGGCAGCCGCTGAGCGAGGAGCACCGCCTGTCCACGCTGGCGCAGCTTGCCAATGAAGGCAAGGAGAAGGGCGATGGCTGGCGCGCGAACAAGGCCGTCATGGAAACCCTGACCGCCGAGCTGAAAGACCTGGAGAACCGCCTGAGCGGGTTTAGCCAGGCCGAGCAAGAGCGCCTGCGCCAGGCCAAACTGGTCTCGTCGCTCAAGGAGCGTTTGGAGGGACTGCTAAAATCCGCCGAGAAGTGGAAGACCACGGCCCTGCCGCGCCTGGCCGAGATCGAAGAGCTCCTCGAAAAGCAGAACTTCGCCATGGACGCGCGCGCCGGGCTGGCCAGGGTGGATGCCGAATTGGCCGAGCTGGGCTACGACGCAGCCGCGCACGACGCAGCCCGCCGCGCCGAAAGCGCCGGCCGCGCCACCGAGGCGGACTACCGCGCGCTCGAGGCGGCGCGCGCCGCCCTGGCTCCGCTCGAGCGCGAAATCGGTGAGCTGCGCAGCGAGATCGACAAACGCGCGCTTGAAATCGACGACCAGCAGCAGGAACACACCGGCGCGGCCAGCGCCCTGGCCCAGGCCGAAGGCAAGGCCCCCGACGTGGACAGGGCCTACGACGATCTGCTGCGCCTGCAGGAGAACGAAAACCGCCTGCGCGACGAGGTCGGCGCCTCACGCCAGAAGGTCAGTGTGCTCGACGACCTGCGCGTCCGCAAGCTGGATTTCGAGACCCGCCGTCACGACCTGGCCGCAGAGATCGGGCGCCACAAGATGCTCGAGCGCGCCTTCGGCAAGGACGGCGTCCCGGCCCTGTTGATCGAGCAGGCCCTGCCGCAGATCGAAGAAAAGGCCAACGAGCTGCTCGAGCGCCTTTCAGACGGCAGCAGTTCAGGCAGCATGTCGGTACGCTTCGTTACCCAGGCCGAATACAAGGACCGCAAGCGCGACGACCTGAAGGAGACGCTCGACATCCAGATCAGCGACGGCGCCGGCACGCGCGACTACGAGATGTTCTCGGGCGGTGAGGCCTTCCGCGTCAATTTTGCCATCCGCCTGGCGCTCTCGGAGGTACTGGCGCGGCGCACCGGCGCGCGCTTGCAGACCCTGGTGATCGACGAGGGCTTCGGCTCGCAGGACGCCCTGGGCCGCCAGCGCCTGGTGGAGGCCATCAATCTGGTCAAGCCAGACTTCGCCAGGATCCTGATCATCACTCACCTGGACGAGCTTAAGGACGCCTTCCCCAACCACATCGAGGTGGAGAAGGGGCCGGGCGGCTCCACGGTGAAGGTGACCTGACCCTTGAATACCAGCCTGCTCTACCTGCTGCTCTCCACCATCATCTTCATCGCTGCGCCGCTCATCCTGGTCTGGCTGCACAGCCAGGCGGCACTGGAGATCGTCACAGAACCCGTGCCCGCCCCACCCGGCGGGCCGCTTGTTTCCGTGCTGATCCCGGCCCGCAATGAGGCACGCAACATCCGTCGCTGCGTGCAGGCCGTGCTTGCGCAGGACTACCCCAACTTCGAGGTGCTGGTCTTGGACGACCGTTCCAGCGACGCCACCCCTGCCATCCTGGCCGAACTCGCCCGGGACGAGCCGCGCCTGGTCGTCCTTGCGGGGGTCGAGCTGCCAACCGGCTGGGCCGGCAAGCCGCACGCGCTGCACCAGGCCGCCGGCGCCGCCCGCGGCGAATGGCTGTGCTTCCTGGATGCAGATACCTTCCTCGAGCCGAACGCGCTCTCCGCCGCCCTGGCCATGGCCCACGCCACCGGCGCGGACCTGTACACCATGATGACCAGGCAGATCATGGGCAGCTTCTGGGAAAAGACCGTCCTGCCGCTCGTACTGACCGCGCTGAGCGTAGGCTTCTCACCGCGCAAGGTCAACGACCCCCTCACCCGTGATGCAGTCGCCAACGGCCAGTTCATCCTGATCAGGCGCGGCGTTTATGAGGCCATCGGCGGGCACGCCGCCATCCGCAACCAGATCGTTGAAGACAAAGCCATCTCCGAGCAGGTCAAATGGAACGGTTTCCGCCTGGTACTGGCGGACGGCTACGGCCTGGCGAGCACGCGCATGTACACCTCCCTGCCCGAGCTGTGGGAGGGTTGGACCAAGAATATTTACCTGGGCCTGAAGGACCGTCCCGGTCTGCTCCTGCTGGGCGCATTCGGCGCCCTCCTGGCCGTGATGGCGGCGCTGTTCCTGCCATTATGGCTGCTGCTTGGGCTGGTTTGGTTTCTTTTTGGCGGCGGGGTCCCAGCCATCCTGGTCTTCGTCCAGGCCGCGCTCATCTGGGGGATCGTGATCTACATGCGCGCCCGGGTGGCGCGCGAAATGGGCATCTCCCGCTGGTACGCGCTGACCACCCCGCTCGGAGCCGGCGTCTTCGCCGCCATGATGTTCGCCTCCGCCTGGAAGGTGCTTTCAGGCCAGGGCGTGAGCTGGAAGGGCCGCACGTACGACCCAAAGACGGTGCGCTGAAAAAATAAGATTCTGTCGGCGTTCTGCGCATCTCAGAGGCGAATCAAAATACCCGTGATGGGTATACATTGACTACAGCCCGACAATCCTGACTCAAGAAAGAATATCAGTAGTTCACGAAAACGTAATTAACAGCTGATGTTACGCATTGTTGTGTTTTAAACCCAACAAGCTTTTGCAACGGGGCGCACTTGTAGGGGCGACCTTCATGGTCGCCCGCTTTCAGACCATATTCCTCCGTTTATATCTGTTTCTTGTCTGACGGTCGCTGCCAGGTAAAACCCGATTATAGGGGGAAGCCCCCGACGTTTTATAGGGGGTGAGTGATTTTAGGTCTTTCAACGTTCTGCGTAACATCAGTTAACAGCTCAAGCAAGTCACTTCGCGACCTGCCGCCGGTGGATTCATCCACCGGCTAAGACTGCAAAGCCGCCTGAAGACGGCTAAATCCGGCTGGTTAGCCCGCTTCAGCGGGCTTCGTATCATCAGCCGGGGGTTTCAATCCCCGGCGACGCTGGATACATAAGACAATTGCCACTACTACAAAGCGTTTCGTGATCTACTGAATATACCCGCAGGGCTTTCACAAAGTAGATTGACTCTTTTCGGCAATTATGCTCGAGGACTGATTTACCGCTGAGAACGCCGAGCACGCAGAGATTTTCTCGGCGTTCTCAGCGCGCTCCGCGGTGAAAATTTGCAAGGGCCTTCGACTTTGTGAAAGCCATGAATATACCCGGAAGACGAATGTCACCTTTGGGGAAAAGGTGCTACTATATGTAGTATAGACCAACCTTTTATCCAAACAACCAGACCCTGCTCCCCGACTGACCCATCCTCTCTCCAATAATACAGTGGGAAAACCAAATCGATTTGATTACCCCCGGGATCGCCAAGTTTCTGTTATGAGCAAGAACCTTTTACCAGCGCAAGCAAGACTTCCACGTGCCCCCCAGTTATTGGCCGGCAGCGCCGCAGGCATTGCACTGTTGGCTGTGGTCGGCTGGCTGAGCGGTATGCACGTCCTGGCCGGGGGATGGTCGACCTACGTGCCGATGGCGCCGAGCACGGCTATCGCATTCTTGCTTCTCGCCGGTGCGCTGTTTTGTTTCGCGCGCTGGCCTGCACTGCAACTGAGCCGGCGTATTTGTCTCATCGCCGTCAGCATCGTTTTCTTGCTGGGCTTGCTGGTATTGGCGCAATTCATCTTCGGCATCGATCTGGGCGTGGAACAAGTCTTGTCCGGAACCAATAAATTATTGGGTTCTACTCCCTTGGGCCGAATGTCGCCGCTTAGTGCTGTTGCTTTTCTTTTCGAAAGTACAACGCTTTTTTTGCTGACCACAAAACGCTGGCGCCACGCTTCCACCGCCGCCGTGCTGCTCGCCGCCGCTACCATCGCATTTAATGCGGTTGTGTTGGTGGGTTATGCCTTCGGCGTGCCTTTGCTATCGGGGGGAACGTTCATTCCCGTGGCGCTGCCGACCGCGCTTGCCTTTGTGTTGGTGGGGCTCGGACAATTCTATCTGGCTGCGCCCGGCGTCACCGCGCTGCGCGATTGGAGCGCTGCCTCCATGCGCGGCATCCTGCTGCGCGCATTTCTGCCCTTCATGTTACTTTTCGTGCTATTCAACAACTTGCTCGACGCAAGATTTTCGTCGATGCTGGCGGCGAACCCGGCAGTGTGGGATTCGCTGATCGTACTTGCAGCCAGCGTCTTGATCATCGTCATCATTGGGTGGATCGCCCGACGGACCGGCACTGAAATCGAAAGTGCACAAGCGGCACTGGCAGAAAGCGAGGAGCATTACCGCCTGCTCTTCGAAAACAGCGGCGAAGCGATTTTATTGTCACAACCGGACGGGACGATCTATGCCGTCAATCCCGAAGCCTGCCGGATGTTTGGCCGAAGCCCAGATGAAATCATCAAGCATGGCAGAGACGGGATCATTGATCGAAACGACCCGCGCCTGCAAATGCTGCTCGAAGAACGGCGCACTACAGGAAAATTCAAAGGCGAAATCAACCTGGTTAGATCAGATGGCACGATCTTTCCGGGGGACATCTCCACCATGGTATTCAAAGATTCCAGCGGGGCCGAAAGAACCAGCATGGTCATCCGTGATCTTAGCGAGCGCCAGCGCGCGCAGGAATCCCTGCAGCAATCGCTGCAACAGATCACCCACGGACGGAGCACGCTGCAAGCCTTGCACCTGGCCGCCCAGGCAGCGCAGCGCGCCCATACCCCCGAGGACATCTACCGGGCCATGGGCGCCGAAATCAAAAAGCTGGGCTTCGAAATGCTGGTCTTCGACCTCGACGCAGAAAAGCGGGAAATAAGCGCCAGCTTTATGACCTACGCCGAGGGATTGGTGCGCACTGCGGAGACATTGATCGGGCTTTCACGCAAGACCTACCGCATTCCGGTAATCCCCGGCGGCTATTACGATCAATTGCTTTCCGCGGGCAAAGCAGTCTTATATTCTGACGCCACGCCAATAACCGCAGAGATACTGCCCGCGCAGTTGCGGCCCCTGGCCAACCAAGTGCTCAACCTGCTGGGAACCAGGCGGGGCATTTATGCCACACTGGTCATCGAAGACCAGCCACAAGGCTTCCTCATCATCATGGGAAGCGAACTGGGAGAAGTCGACCTACCGGCAATGGACCTGTTGGCTGCACAGGTCTCGGTTGCATTGGAGAACGCCCGGCTTTTTCAAGCCGTTCAACTCGAACTCAACGAGCGCAAGCGCGCCGATGCGGCGCTGCGCGAAAGCGAGAAACGTTTTCGCGCCTTGATCGAAAACAGCAGCGATGCCATCACCCTGCTGGATGCCAGGGGAGTGGTCGTCTACGACAGTGCGGCAGCTCCCAGAATGCTGGGTTACGGTCCCGATGAGTTGATTGGGCAAAGCGCATTCACGCTGATACACCCCACGGATTTACCCATCGTCCAAGATGTTTTCCTGAAGCTCGCCGAGACACCGGGCGAGCGTGCCAGCGCCATCTTCCGTGTGCGCCACAAAAGCGGCACGTGGGTATGGCTGGAAACCGTCGCGACGAATTTGCTCAGCGAACCTGGCGTGATGGCAATCGTCCTGAATTACCGCGACATCACCCAACGTATCCGGGACCAGGAGAGAAGCGAGCAACAGTTCAAACATCTGATTGCCCTGAGTGAAATCGACCGGGCTATTTCATCCAGTTTCGACCTGCAGCTGGGCCTGGATACGTTGTTGGTGCATGCCATCGTCCAATTGGGCGTCGATGCCACCGATGTCTTGCTGTTCGACTCAGGCTCCCACACGTTGGAGTACGCCGCCGGGCAGGGCTTTCACGCCCAGCCAGCCCCCAATACCCCCATCCACCTCAGCAAGGGTCATGCTGCTCGAGTAATCCTGAACCAGCGCCCGCTGTATATCCCCGATTTGGAGAAACAGCCCGACGATTCGCCGCGTTCGGCGCTCTTTGTGAGCGAAAACTTCAAAAGCTATTACGCCGTTCCGCTACGGGCCAAAGGCGAGCTGAACGGTGTACTGGAAATCTTCCAGCGCAGCCTGCTGGAGCCCGGCACCGAATGGCTCGATTTCCTCAACACCCTGGCCGGTCAAGCCGGGATTGCGATCGATAATGCCAGCCTGTTCAAAGGCCTGCAGCAATCCAACGCCGAACTCTCGCGGGCCTACGAAGCCACCATCGAAGGCTGGTCACACGCCCTGGACCTGCGCGACAAGGAGACCGAAGGGCACAGCCAGCGCGTGACCGACA
>Ga0302321_100006775_pt1 | contig 10094 bp, 6 predicted proteins | sample Fen_T0_1_FD_202505 | JGI IMG/M metagenome (GOLD analysis project Ga0302321, IMG submission 202505) | Peat permafrost microbial communities from Stordalen Mire near Abisko, Sweden - Fen_T0_1 | ecosystem: Environmental > Terrestrial > Soil > Wetlands > Permafrost | place: Sweden: Abisko... | reverse complement strand
TTTTCTCTTTTTCCACCTGAAGCCTGTTCTGTTTTATTAACCCGGCTCGATGATAAGGCGATTGAAGTTTCAATTATTTTGAGCAGCTGAACATTGTTCCATGGTTTCGTTACGAAATCAGCAGCACTAAGTTTTATGCCCCTCACTGCAAGTTCAACAGAGGCCCAGGCTGTCATCAGGATAACAGGAGTGCTTGGCTTCAGTATTTTGATTTTTTTTAAAAGCTCGATTCCTTCTTCCCCATTTATCGAAAAAGAAAAATTCATATCTAATAAAATAAGATCGAAGGGAGCTTCGCTTATGTATTTGATAATATCATCGGGATTTGAAGCAAAGTTGGGCAAATAGCCGGCTTTTGACAACAGAAATCCCAATGAGCTTCTTACTGCATCATCGTCATCACAGACTAATATACGGCGCGATACAACCATAGCTGACGAAATTACTAAACTATTCTGTCTTCAGGGCAACAGCCGGACGGATTTTTGAGGCTATAGTCGCCGGAATCCATGTACTCAGGAAAACAAGTATAATCATAGATACAACGCTTATAATAATTGAACTTGACATCACACCAGGTTCAGGTGCGTCTCCTCTATTGACGAGCATTGGAATCTGGAGAACTATTAACAGAACAATTAGTAGTCCTGCCCCTGCAATTACGAGGTTTTCTGTTACCAGAAGCCGTTTGATTCCTTTTCCTGTTGACCCGAGTGCCCTTTTAATACCAATTTCATGGATTCTCAGATTGGTATTGTACCATAAAATACCGATGGTACCAAGAAAAATATTGATTAAAACAAAAAGTGCAATTATGACCGTCAGGTAATTTCTCTGATAATTCTCATTATTCACCTCCAGACGCATATTATCAAGAGAATTAAGACTGTTGATAGTCCAGCTTTCAGGATTAAGTGTAGAATAAACCTGGCTTTCAGCAATGGCAAGCATTTCGCTGGTTTTATTTTCTTTTGTTCGTATAAGTATTGATGTTTGCCAGTTCGAACTTGCCTTAATTGAATCCTTTAATATAAATGCAGCCTGGTATGGTGTTTCAATATCATTTCGTTTAAACCTGTCAACAACGCCGATAATTTCATAATTTGTTATTTTGCCAGACCTCCCGTTTTTTTCAAACATTCTTGCACCTACTGCATTGCCTTTGAAATATTTTTCATTGGCGTCATTAGAAATTACAATAGGATGAACTGCTTTTCCCAAATCTGTTTCATCGAACCATCTTCCTTTCAGCGGAATAATTTTCATCACCTTGCCATAATCAATATCGACTTCTCGGTTAGCAAAGCCAATCTCAGTGCTGTCGTGATTAAATCCGGTTGTGCTTATGCTGTAGTTATAAGGAACAGCATTGGTGCTGATAGATACCGACTCAACGAATGAATTTGCTGCAAATACTTTTTCAAGATTCTGAAATGAAACCTCTGCTATTTTATCAGATTCCGGGTTCTTTTTGCTTATATCTATCAGGATAACATTATTCGTATCGTAACAATTCTTAATGCGAAAGATAGAGTACATATTAACCAGATACAATGTGAGGTTAACCAACACAAACGATATCATGAACAATTCAATAAAAACCAGTATATTTCTTCGTTTGTTATTCCATAAAGTCTTAAAAAACAAGCGTATCATAATTCACCTCCTTTCAAATAAACAGCGGGTTTCATCCTCGATAGTCTGACTGCCGGAAGGAACCCCGAGAGAAGACCAAAAATCAGACACGCTACAAGCGCACCAGCAAAAACAATGAAGTTGAATGAAAAAGACAATGGAACGTTATTCATGAAATCTACATTAAGTGTTAATGAATTACCAAGAAGGCCGACTACAATGTAAGAGAGAATGATCCCGATAAAGCCGCCGGTCAGTGTCATCAGGATATTTTCGAACAAAAATTGCCCACGTAAGACTTTACTGGCAGCGCCAAAAGACTTTCGTACGGCTATTTCCTCTCCCCTTTCATGAATGCGGGCGAAGTTCAGAGCCATCAGATTTATTGCCGGAAGAAGTATAAAGGCAAGTGCCATCATCAGATACTTTAAAAGACTCGAACCCTTTGTATAATCTTCTGGATCTCCGAAACCTACCATCATTTTTTCAATCTGCGAATAGGGACCAGAAAGAAAAATTACACGTGAAGTATCGGCAACATCAAGACGTGACACCATATCCTGAACTTCATTTCTTATGAGTCCAAATTTTTTCCCGGAACTTTTAAATGCAACGTTGTATCCGCCAAAATAATCATCATAGTCGGTACCTTTAACAAGAGTGTAAGGAAAATACAGGTCTCCAATTGCATTCTGGTCCGTTTTTGGCGGATCCTCAATAACACCTGTAACAACCAGATTCATAGATGTATACTTAATTGTTTTTCCAAGAACATTTTCCTCAGTACCAAAAAGCAATTCTTTCAGCGATATTGTGATAACTGCCACGTTGGCTTCATTCGTAACCTCCTCAGTATTGTAAGGTCTTCCCTGGAGAAACTTGTAATTAAAGATATTCCAGTATTCAGCGTCTGTCTGGTTCTGCAGCTTCTTCTGGTAGTTACCGTTGAAGATAAATTCCCAGGGACTTGGTCCGGTGTACATTGAAACCAGATCTGCATTTTTTGTCTTTTTAAGATGCTCCTCGGCGAGTTTTTTTCCTACAGCTGCGACACTATAGCCATTGCTCCTTTTTCCCTTATGTGTTTCTCCGGTTTTAACCCTCTGGCAAAAGATAATCTGATTGAGATCTTTTTCAGGTCCCGATCCACTTGTGATCTTTGATATTGTCATGCTGAATATCATGACAAACATGATTGTAAGACTTATACCGAACAGGCTCAGAAGAGTAAAAAGCTTACTCTGTATTGCTACCTTCATGAATATTTTGAAATAGTTTTTTAACATGATAATAATTTGAAATATGTTGAAATGTATTTTTCTTCTCTGTGTTCCATTGTGTCTACTTCGCTGGCGCGGATTTGCAATCCGTGCCTTTTCAATACGTTTTGTGTCCCTCAGTGGTCGCCCTTCCTTTCTTAACCCATCCCTGCCCTTCCCTTAAACAATAAGGGAAGGGTGCTCTCCTCCCGATCATTTCTGTAACTGACAAGTTAACTTTTTCATTTCTAAGTGCTCAGTAAATATGCTGAATATCAGAAGATTAACTTTCCTCTCCTTTTTTCAAGTTGGGGCCCGGAAAACAAATATATTTTCATACAGCAAACCCTATCTCCGGGACGGGGTGGTTATCCCACTAATCTCCCATCGAATAACCGCACAATCCTGTGCGTTGATTTTGCGATCATCTCATCATGAGTCACCATCACGATAGTTGTACCGTTTGAATTTAGAGCTGACAGAATTCCAACAACCTCCTGTCCTATTTTGCTGTCAAGATTTCCTGTTGGTTCATCGGCAAGGATGATTTTCGGATCACCGGCAATAGCTCTGGCAATTGCTGCACGCTGGCATTGTCCTCCTGACAGCTGAGAAGGGTAGTGCTGCATCCTGTTTGTGAGACCTACTTTTTCAAGGGCCTCCATTACTCTTTCTTTACGCTCACCTGCCGGAGTTTTTCTGTAGATCAGAGGCAGCTCAACATTGTCATAAATATTCAGTTCTTTAATCAGGTGGAAGCTCTGGAAGATAAATCCAACCAATTGATTTCTCATTTTGGCTGTCTTTTTATCCTCATACGTGACAATGGACTGTTTATTTAATTCCATTTTGCCATTGTCGGGTTCATCAAGTAAACCGATAATATTCAGCAATGTGCTTTTACCGCATCCCGACGGACCCATGATGGATACAAATTCGCCTTCTTTTACATCAAAATTTATATTATCGAGGGCAAGAGTTTCTATCTCTTTTGTCCTGTAAACTTTACTTATGTTTTCGAGTTTTATCATGTTTATATAATTGAAATATGTTGAAATAATTGAAATATGTTGAAATATGTTTACCCCCAAACCCCCCAAGGGGGGCTTAAAACCTTTTCTCTGTGGCTCTCTGTGCTTCTCCGTGTATCTCTGTGCAAGTTCTTCTTCTGACTTCCGACTTCCGACTTCCGACTTCGGTCTTCCTACTTTCTCACCTTTATCTCACTCCTCGTATACTTATCCCCAATATCAGTCAGTATCACTTTCTCCCCCGGTTTTACCCCCTCGAGCACCTCCACATAATCGAAATTGGCATCGCCGAGCAGTATCTTTCTCCTGTAAGCCTTATTTCCGTTTATTACATACATCTCCTTATAGCCACGGTCTTTATAGTAAGGACCGTTAGGCATGCGGAGAACATTATTTTTATTTGATATTATAACCCTTATTTCAAGCTGTTGAGCAGGCCGTAAATTACTTATATCACCAGAATCAATTCTTATGAGACACTCCAGCATTCCCTGGGATACTGCCGGCATAATATTCTCTATGATTCCATTCAAATCCCTGCTCTGATTTCTGATATCCACACGCTGACCTGCAATTACTCTTCCCGACCATGCATTGCTTATTGAACCTTTCAGCTTATAGCTCGAAAAATCCGCGACACGTGCAATCTGCTGCCCTTCTGAAACAGATGCTCCGGGCTGATCTATAACCCAGCTTAAATCCCCATGAAAAGGAGCTTTTACATATGCCTGATCGACAAGGTCTTTTGCTTTCACAATTTTATTCCTCTGGATATTGATCTCTGTCTCGAGTTCACGGATCCCATTATTTTTTGCATTGACCTGGTTATTGAAGTTATATTGAGACTGATCGTTTTCCAGTATTTCTATGTCCCAGGTTGTTTTTGCTTTCTTAACATCATAAGCAGGACTCCCCCCCATTTTATTGAGAGTCAGTTCAGCTTCATAGGCCAGTCTTGCATTTTCAACCTTTATGTTTTTTATTTTTCGGCTGAACTCAAAATCCTCTTTCAGCTGCTGCAATTCTATTTTCAGCTTCTCAATCCTGATGTTTTGAAGATCCGCTTCATTTTTCAGCATATTAAGATCGTTCTCAGCAAGCTTGTTATTAAGAATAAGGATAGTGTCTTTTGGAAATACCTTTTCCCCCGGTTTTTTTACTAATTTCACTATGCTGCTTCTGAACGGAGATGTAATGATCTCTTCATAAGATGGGATAACAGTACCCGAACCCTGAACAGTAATCTGAATCATTCCTGAGTCGGGAACCGCAGTTGAAACCTTCGAAAGACTGACAGCGGGGATAAAAGCACTTTTTATAAAAGCTATTATCACAAAGGGTACCAGTATCACAAGGGAGGCTATAACTAATTGTTTTATCAGTAATTTTCTTTTATGTTCTTTTGAAACCGGACGATCCATGTTTTTTAATTATTTCGCAATGCGGTCCCGATAGCTATCGGGATTGGATTGCCGATTTTTCTTTAATCCGAAATCGACAATCCGAAATCCGAAATTCGGTTGACAATACTCGTGCCATTAATATATTAATCTGAAATTCAGGAATTTAGAAAATCATAAGAATTAAATATTGTATCATAATGAAACAGCGGCGGACACATGCTCTCTTGCCATCCTGCCCCCCTGCCCCCCTAAAGGGGGGGAAGTTGCAAAACATAATAGAAATAAAATAGATGTCCAGAATTTGTTCCCCCTTTAGGGGGATCCCGCTTTAGCGGGAGGGGGTTATTTCAGAAGGAAGGGAATATCCAACTTTTTATAGTTGTTGCTAGCAAGCGGATTGTAGTTAAGGTATTCAATCGGAATTCTGCTGTCAATACTACTGATGAAGTTTCTGATTGCAGTTTTATTTTCTTCAGTATCCGTGATATTATCTACCATAGGGATCCTGATAAGAATATCTTTTCCGGAATCTGACAATAGTCTGATGTTCTCCTTAATAATTTCGTTGGATTTACCGGTATAATTAAAATGCTTCTGGAGGTCGAAGAGCTTCATATCGACTATGAAGAGATCCACAATATTTAAAAAACGGAGTATAGTCTCCTTGCTACAAAAAAGAGAGCTTTCAATTGCTGTATGGATATTCTTATGCCTGCATGATTCAAGAATTGCTGCAGAGAAGTCAGGCTGGTGAAGAGGCTCTCCTCCGGTCAGTGTTATACCACCTCCAGAAACAGTATAGTAGAGCTTATCTTTTTCAATTTCAATCATGACCTCAGATAAACTTGTTATTGATCCAGTATACTGAATTGCTCCTGTCGGGCAAACATTTACACAATCACCTGACAAACAGCATAATTGATGATCAATTTTAATGTGAGGATCCGAATCATTCTGAAGTTTCAGTGCTCTATTAGGACAGGCATCTACACATTCCCCGCACACAATACACAAGCTTTTATCGTACCAGATTGTTATATCCTGGTTTATTCCCTCAGGACTATGACACCAAATACAGTTAAGAGGACATCCTTTCAGAAAAACGGCAGTCCGTATTCCGGGACCGTCATGTACTGAAAATCGCTTAATCTTGAAAATTGTTCCGCTGATCTCAGATGAATTCGCCATGAGTTGTTCGTTTTATAATTTCATCCTGCAGATCGCCGGCTAACTCTGTAAAATAGGCTGTATACCCGGCTACCCTTATAGTCAGACCTCTGAAGGAGTCAGGATCGGCCTTGGCGTCAATCAATTCCTGAGCCGTAACAACATTGAACTGGACATGGTTTATTGGTAGACAAACAAAAGTTTTGAGCAATGAAGAAAATTTTCCCCTATCGGATTCATTATTAAAAAATGAAGGCAAAAATTTCATATTAAGCAATGTTCCATTTGTCGCTAAATGAGACGGGATCCTGCTCACAGAGTTTAATACTGCCGTTGGTCCCAATTTATCGCGGCCATACATTGGTGACAATCCGCCGTCTGCAAGTGGTGTTAGGGCTAATCTCCCATCAGGCATAGCAGCTACATTCTGACCCATAGGTACATGTGCAGAGACCGTATAAAGCCCCATGTGGTATTTGCCTCCTCTGAAGTTTGTGTATCTTTTGATTCGTTCAGCAAAATAGGTCACACACTCTGCTCCAAGCTTGTCAACCCATTCAATATCATTTCCGTATTTTGGAACACGATAGATACATTGTTGTCTGAGAGATTCATTTTCTTCAAAATTGTTTCTCAGTGCAGCAAGCATATCTTCTTTCTTTATAATCTTATCTTCAAATACAAGTTTTTTCAAAACTGCCAGGCTATCGGCCACATTTGCTACCTGTATTGCCTGTATGCCGGAAAAATTATATTTAGCTCCTCCAGCTGTAACATCTATTCCATTCTTAAGACAGTCATCAATAACTGAAGATAAAAACGGAGAAGGGAGATGTGACTGATGAGATTTTTCAACAGATTCGCAAGTCTCTATCATTCTCTCTGCGAAGAAGTCAATCTGCTGTTTAAATGCTTTATCAAGGGCATTATAGTCTGAGTAATCCTCTAGCGAACCTGTCTTAATCCCTGTCTGCACTCCTGAAAGCATACAGCGGCCATCATTCAGAGTCAGTTCCAGAACTTTTACAAGGTTGAACATAGCTGCATCGCTCCATCCAAGATAATTCCCCTGTGTACTTAATTCAACGCAGCCTACGAGAGCATAATCGCGGCAATCTTCATCACTGATTCCAATAGCTTTAAGGGAATGCATAATATTCTCGTCATTTACTATCTGTGGCATACCGTTACCAAGACCAATAACCCTGCTGCACTCACTTATAAATTCATCAGGGGAATGTTTGTGAAGACGTGCAGTAAGATTTGGCTGTGGCAGCCTGATATGATCCTGGGTCTTAAGAACAAGGAAGGAAAGTTCATTTGTGGCATCTCTCCCATCCTTAGTCTTTCCACCTACTGTAACATTAAATCCAATCGGAAATCCGGCAAAATATTTTGCACTGTTTGCATTTCGCATATAAACGATCTGGTTGAACTTGATGAAAAGTGCTTCAAGCAGTTCCAAAGCTTCAGCCTTATTTAGCCTGCCAGACTTCAGGTCTTTGTTGAAGAACGGGAAAAGATATTGATCTATTCTCCCTGGTGAGAAGGAAGAGGCATTTGACTCCATGTGCAGAATGACAAACAAAAACCATACAGATTGAAGAGCCTCCCTGAAAGTTTCGGGGGGATTTTCTGACAGTTTTAAGCAAATCCGTGAAATATCGCCTAGGTTTTTCGAAGCAGATTCTTCAATCTGATTTTCAGCCATTTCAGCAGCCAGATCAGAATATCTCTTCATAAAACCGCATGAGGCTGCCAGAGTTATTGCCACACTTGAATAAAAGTCTTTCTGGCTTGCAGAAGCATCCGCAAATTTCTCCTGTGTTTTTTTCAACAAACCGGCAGGCCCGTATTTAAGCCAGTCTTCGGCTTTTGGACAGATATGGCCCTGTGCATGATCCTTCTGATTGATTTTTACAACCTTTTCTAATGAAGTGATATTTTCTCCAAAAGACTTGTAGATGCCATCTTCCAGAGTTTTTCCACTCCAGTATGGTTCAATTGTTTCTTTAAAATATTCTTTATCTGTTGGCTTCACTTTAAATGGATCCTGAGGCCTTTCAGGCAACGTTTCAAGTTCATGTATAAGCCAGTTTATACCTGCTTCCGGGAAAACTACTCCTGACCTTATATCAGGTGTACGGTTACCAACTATTAATTCCTCGGGATCGATTGCGATTGGCATCTCAATTAGGGATTGAGACAGGGCTTTCGCACGTTTCAGTATTACCGGCAGGTCTTCATTCTGTTGATAAATACGGGTAATTATTTTAGCCTGTTCAATTGAAAGATATCTGACTGAAGACAGTGTCTTATTTCTAAGAGAAATAATTCTGTCGGTTGCTTTATGAATTTGAGGATCAGGCGTCATGCTGCAAATCTAAATAGAAATCCTTTAACCACAACAATCCACCCCCTAAATCCCCCCAAGGGGGGACTTTAAAAACCATCTTATGAAACAGAAACTTGTCAGTTATACAATATTAAGCCCCCCTTGGGGGGTTTGGGGGTAAAAAATCAGTTGCAGAAGGCCGGGTGTTATGTGGTCAATACGAATCAATATGCACACTTTTTATAGATCTTCCTGATGGATCGTTCAGATTTTTAAAGGATGCATCCCATGCCAATGCCTCAGGTGTACTGCAGGCCACAGAGGGTACAGATGGAACACATGAAGCCGCTGAATCAGATGGAAAATGCTCGGTAAAAATGCATCTGTAGAAATACTCCTCCTTTGACATAGGTGGATTAATCGGAAACCTGTATTTTGCATTTGCAAGTTGTTCATCTGTGACCTCTTTTGAGGTTAGCGCTTTCAAAGAATCAATCCAGTTATACCCTACCCCATCTGAGAATTGTTCTTTCTGTCTCCATGCAACGCTTGCAGGCAGATAGTCTTCAAATGCTTTTCTCAATACCCATTTTTCCATCTTATCCTTTTTTATCATCTTATCCTTTGGATTCAGACGCATGGCTACATCCATAAATTCTTTGTCAAGAAATGGAACCCGGCCTTCAACACCCCATGCAGCCAGTGATTTGTTTGCACGAAGGCAGTCATATAAATGTAATTTTTTGATTTTTCTGACAGTTTCTTCATGAAAAGCTTTTGCATCAGGAGCTTTATGGAAATAGAGATATCCGCCAAAAATTTCATCAGCACCCTCACCTGAAAGTACCATCTTTACTCCCATTGATTTGATCACCCTGGCTAAAAGGTACATTGGAGTTGATGCCCTTATAGTAGTAACATCGTATGTCTCAATGTGATAAATTACATCCCTGATAGCATCCAACCCTTCCTGAACCGTGAAGTTTATCTCATGATGAATTGTTCCGATATGATCAGCCACCTTTCTTGCAGCAGCAAGATCAGGAGATCCTTCCAGTCCGACAGCAAATGAATGTAACTGGGGCCACCATGCTTCACTCTTATCTTGTGATTCGATTCTTTTAGGAGCAAATTTCTTTGCAATTGCAGAAACTATTGATGAATCAAGACCACCTGAGAGCAGGACACCATAGGGTACATCAGACATTAACTGACGATGAACTGATGCTTCGAGTGCTTCTCTGAGCTCATCAATACTGGTATC
>Ga0302321_100006774_pt1 | contig 10094 bp, 8 predicted proteins | sample Fen_T0_1_FD_202505 | JGI IMG/M metagenome (GOLD analysis project Ga0302321, IMG submission 202505) | Peat permafrost microbial communities from Stordalen Mire near Abisko, Sweden - Fen_T0_1 | ecosystem: Environmental > Terrestrial > Soil > Wetlands > Permafrost | place: Sweden: Abisko... | reverse complement strand
CGATCCTACCCGGCAGCGCGGCAAACAACATCGCACGACAACCTAAAAGAATCCGCCTGCAGCCGTGTTTTACGCTACTGGAGCGCCTGCCGCAGCGGATTTGATCGTCTTTCGCGGGGCATTATGGAAATTCTTCCGATCCTTTCCATGCGTAACCTGCTTCAACGCTGCCGCCCTCTCTACGAACTCCGAGAGTTTCGGGTGCTTTTCGTACTCAATGTCTTGGTCGGACTCGGGCATTCTTTCGTGGCTCCGTTCATGTCGGTGTTCGGGACGAAAGAGGCCGGAATGAACCCCGTTTTATTCGGCACGTTCATGACGCTCATGGCCGTGGGTGGAATCATCATCGCCACGATCCTGTCGCATTTTTCGGATACACGGTATAGCCGCCGTTCCATGATGGTGCTCGGCGGCGTTTTTGGCGCGCTTGGCTACTCCGGCTTCGCCTACTTCCGCACGTTTGTACCTCTCGTGCTGGTCGGTATTTTCTTGCTGGGCGTTTCCTCGATCACGTTTTCTCAATCTTTCGCCTACGCACGCGAAGCGATCAGCCGCACCAAGATTCCGTCGGGCGAAAGCGTATTCTACATGAATGCCTTTCGCATGTTCTACGCCCTCGCCTGGACGGTCGGGCCGGCGATTTCCTCCTGGGTGATGGTTGCATTTTCATTTCGAGCGGTATTCTTCTGCGCGGCGACGTGCTTCCTGTTATTCGTCGCTGTCGTGTTGAAAGCCGTGCCGGAAGCGTTGCCGATCGCATCCAAAGCCACGGATCAAGGCGAGCAGTCGCTCTTCAAGCTGCTTGGGCGTTGGGACGTGTTTGCGCACTTCCTCGCCTTCGTGCTGATTTTCACCTCAGGAACGATCGGCATGATGGATCTTCCCCTGCTCGTTCTTGACGTGTTGGGCGGCTCGAAAGAGCAGGTGGGAATCATCTACTGTATCGCCCCGGTTTTTGAACTGCCCTTCATGTTGTACTTCGGGTTGCTCGCGACGAAACGCGATACGGCGGCGATCATCCGCACCGGCATTACCATCGCAATTGTGTACTATGGACTGCTGATCGCGGTGCGGGCACCGTGGCACATCTACCCGTTGCAAATTCTCTCCGCCGCGCTCACCGCGGTCACTTCTGGCGTGGCGATCAGTTATTTCCAAAACTACATGCCTGACTATCCAGGGACTGCGACGAACCTTTTCATGAACGCGATGCGGATTGGTTCGACTGTGGGCTACCTTTTATTCGGGACGCTCGCCTGGGGCTTTGGCCATCGCGCGGTGTTTCTGGGCTGCGCGATTCTTTCATCCTGCGCGCTGGCATTGATGTACGTCCCGGCAAGGAAAGCAGCCGCGCGGTTGAAGCCAGCAATGGCGTGATCGGCTAAGCAAAATCGTTTTCCTGCTCAGGCGAGATACTCGCGCATAATCCGCCGCAACGCCGGTCGCGCCAGCCGCGCGAGATAGGGATTCGCGAATCCGATCCATGCCACTGGCGTTGTGGTGTCGAGCGGCGCCCTAATTTTTCCGCCGAGCGGTGACTCAATCACACCGCCCGCAGCCTCCAACAGAAGCGCCACACAAATATCGTAGGGATGGCAGACGAGCGAAGACGTGAGCCCAAGTTTCCGAAACACGAGCGGGCGAATATCCGCAACCAAACGGTCCCGGCCAGTCATCAGCTCGTTCAGCTGGCCGCCCGTGGAGATATATTGATCGTCGAAAACCAGCGGCGACGCGCCGGCCTCACCAGAATTTAGCTCGCGCCAGACCGACTCCTCAATCTGCGACGTGAGCGTGCGGCCATCCGGGAAGAACTTTACGAAAGAGGCAAATCCGTGTTTGAAATCGCGCGCGGACGACGGACGAACCACGAGTTTTCTTGTCGAGCTGCCCGGCTGGTCGCAGGCCGTCGCGTGCAGCCTGCCGCCACGCACGGCGCTGAATTGGTCGGAACGCAGCTGCTTGGTCGTGGGCAGTTCGGTCATCGCCGCAACAACGATGTCAGTTAGATCGGTTTTGGCGCCGCGCTGCGGAGCAATACCCGCGAGTGACCACGCGCTGCGTTTGTCGTACATGATGCAGCGTGTGCCATCGATCGGATCGAGAATACATTTCCAAGCCGTCTTCCTCACCGGCGTACCACGCGGGAAGGTCACGATTTCACCGTCTTCGATGCCTTCCATCACCAGTTCGACCGGCATTGTGCGCGGCCAATTTTTTTCGAACCAGTCGAGAATCGCCACCTCACTAATTTTATCTATCTGGTAAATGGTGTCGGCTTGCGTGACAGCCGCGATCTGCGCGAACGACTTGGCGTGAGCGTTGCGCGCATCAGCCACCGCATCGCGGATATGATTCTGCAATGAGCAGAGCAGGCGGCGCAGTTTTTCGAGGACGCGGGGATTTGTTTTCAATGGCACAGTGCAAATTGAAGCCGCAGTCTGCGCCTATGCTCAGGAGAAGGCACGTTTTTTGAGGCAGCCAAATCTCACCTAAAATAGAAGGCGCCCGGCTGGGTAGACGGACGCGCTCGAGGAAAACCCAACGTCTTCGCTCCACATTTGCCGTGGCGTTTCGCGATTCTGCTTTGCGCCGCCCGGCCAATCCGTGAGGCTCACGGACTGAGTTCATGGATTCTCCTTTCGACAACGATTCTCCCGCCCGCGACGCCGTTCCGCTGATTGATTTTCGCGCGCAGCTCAACGATGAGCAATTCAACGCCGTCACCGCTGAGCCCGGCCCATTGCTCGTGCTCGCTGGTGCAGGTTCCGGCAAAACCCGCACGCTCACCTACCGCGTCGCCTATCTGCTCTCGCAAGGCGTGAAGCCCGGAGAAATTCTCCTCCTCACCTTCACCAACAAAGCCGCGAAGGAAATGCTTCATCGCGTGCAAGAGCTTACCGGCATCGAGCCGGGGCGTTTCTGGGGCGGCACGTTTCACTCGATCGGCCATCGCGCGCTACGTATCTACGGCGAAGCGGTCGAACTCCCGCGCAACTTCACCATCCTCGACGCCGACGAATCGGAAAGCCTGCTCAAACAGGTCGTCGAAACCGAGGACAAGATGTTCTTCAAGGACAAGACCAACCCACGGCCCGGCCCGCTCTTCAGCGTGATCTCCCTCGCGCGCAACACCCAGCTCGCCTTCGACCAGACCGTGGAGAAAAATTTCGCGCAGTATTCAGAAATCAAACACGTCTTCGCGCCCTTCGCCGTCGCCTACGCGAAGAAGAAGCGCGAACAAAACGTCGTCGACTACGACGATCTGCTGGAACTCTGGCTCGCCCTGCTCACCAAAGTGCCCGAGGTCGCCGAATATTTTGCGCATCGTTTTCGCCACGTGCTCGTCGACGAGTATCAGGATACGAATACGATCCAGTCGCAGATCGTCGACCGACTCGGACTGCACCACCGCATCATGGCCGTGGGCGACGACGCGCAATGCATCTATTCGTGGCGCGGCGCCAATTTCGAAAACATCATGACCTTCCCGGATCGTCATCCCGGCACGGTCATCCATCGCATCGAGACGAACTACCGCTCAACGCCAGAAATTCTCGCCCTCGCCAATGGCGTGCTGCTCGCCCAGCCCAAGGGTCGCCACTTCGAAAAAGAACTGCGCGCCCACCGTGCCCATTCGAACAAACCCTATGTCATGCAGGCGATGGACGACCGCGAGCAGGCCGACTTCATCATCAAACGCATCCGTTCGCTCATCGAGGACGAAGGTGTTTCTGCCAACGAAATCGCCATCCTCTACCGCTCGCATTTTCTCGCGCTTGAAATCCAGCTCGGGCTCTCCAAAGCCGGCGTCCCGTATAGCATAACCAGTGGTGTGAAGTTTTTCGAACGCCAGCACGTGCGCGACCTCGTGGCGCTCATCACCTTCGTTTTCAATCCCGCCAACGCCTCTGCCTGGCACCGCATCGCCATCCTCCTCCCGAAAATCGGCGAAAAAGGAGCGCAGAAAATCTACGCCGCCGCGTCCGATCACGCGCGCCTCATGCGGAAGGACCTGATCGACGCACTCGCCACCGACGATGTGAAGTCGAAAGTGCCCAAAGACGCGAAAGACGAATGGGATTCCTTCTGCGCCTCGCTCAAGGAAGTTGCCGACTACATGCGTACCGACAAACCCGCCAAGGCCGTGGAAATCGCGGTCGACGGCTGGTACGGCGACTACCTGCGCGGCGCGTTCGCCGACTACATCGATCGACTCGATGAATTGAAGGCCATGGTCGGTTTCGCCCAACGCTACGAGAACATGCAGGATCTGCTCGCCCAGATCGTTCTCCTCAACGGCGAGACTAGCGACCGCCAGGTCGATCCTGACGCCGAGGCCGTCAAACTAACCACGGTCCATCAGGCAAAAGGCCTTGAATACGACGTCGTGTTTATCATCGGGCTCGCTGATGGACAATTCCCCGGACGCCGCTCGATCGAAGCCGGCGACGTCGAGGAAGAACGCCGCTTGTTCTACGTCGCCGTTACCCGCGCCCGTAACGAACTATACCTTTGCTACCCACGCGTCGCCTCCCGCGCCGGCCCCGGCGGCATGCTGCTTTCGCCCAGTCGCTTTCTCACCGAGATCGACGCCAGCCTCTACGAACCGTTGAAGATAAAGCGCAGCTATGGGTGGTAACCACCACGCCGCGACGCTCTGAGTTTATACAGCCCATTGACAACCTCGGGCTCGACAGACGCCAAAAGGCGAACCATGAACTAACGCCAGCTTTCCTGACGTAGCCTTTACGCATCATGAAAAATTCATTCCTGCGCCTGTTGGCCCTCCTTCCACTGCTTGCGCCACCCTGCTCTGCCATACAGCTCGATCAGCCCGTGACGCTGGCCTCGCCTGGCGGCACTTATTCATTGAACGATGATTACCTCGACGCCGAGAAGGTTGACGTCCAACCCCAAGCAACCAAGCGGGTACCGCCGATTTATCCCGCCAAGTTGAAAAGCGCCAAGATCGCCGGGAACGTTCTTCTCTCCTTCGTCGTTGATGTCACCGGGAAGCCCACGCAAATCAGCGCCGTACAATCCTCCAACGAAGCTCTCGTTAAGCCCGCCGTCGAATCGCTAACGCAATGGCGGTTCACCCCAGCTCAGAAAGACGGGCATCCCGTCGCATGTCGGATACAACAGCCGTTCGTCTTTGGCTCCGCGCCTAAGAGTTGATCGCTTTGGGCACCCGCGCTCAGCGCACGGACTGCGGTCGAGTGCTTTCTTCACTAGCCTCGCCGTTACCTTTAGTTTTGACGAGCAACCATGAGGTTGCCTATAAGCAAAGTGATGAACCTCGTCTTTAAAGCACTGGCTGATCCGAGCCGGCGCGAACTACTCGATCGGCTTTATGCTACTGATGGCCTTACCCTTAGGAAGCTTTGCATCGGCCTCGCAATGACTCGCCAGGCGGTGACCAAGCATCTCCTGCTACTCGAAGATGCCGGCCTCGTCACAACCACTTGGCAGGGGCGAGAAAAACTCCATCGGCTCAACCCGGCACCGTTGAAACAAATTTCCGCACGCTGGATCAACAAATACGAACTCCAGCCAACCATCGCCCGCGCACGGCTCGACGCCACCACCGCGCCCGACGCCGATGGCGAATCCCGCTGGACCAATCTGCACTCAACTTAACCCAACAGTTGTACGACCGCTTCGGCTGAACGCGCTATCGGGTCGGAATCTGCTGTCCGGCCATGCAAGCCCAGATCGACACGAAGAATCGGCTAAACCACGACGGTCTGGCCGACTCGGTTTTTTCAGCCGGCGCACCAACCGTTACCACCGGCAAACCATAAGGGGTCACATCTACCTGCGGAGTTGATCGTGCTGCCGTCGTACATCCTGCGGCCGCCATCATCAACATCCCGAAAAGCAAAATCTGGGTCAATCGCCTCATCGTTTTTGAGTGCCGTTGCGCCGCGGATTTGTTCCAGCAACCTTCACCCTAGGACTAAATCGGCCAATCGACTGCCGCGAGCCGCTACGCCCGGGGTTTTTTCACGACGCGCGTATCGCACATCTGATCGTGCATGGCGCGATTTTCGCGATCAAACGCCGCCATCAAGTAGCCGAACCCGAAAGTGAAATATTTGCTCACGATTTCAGCAAAAAAACGTCCGACGATTTGGCCGTGGCTTAACGGCGATCCATCGCTCCGAACAACCCTTAAACCGAACACCATTTTGCCCGGAGTGGCCTCGTATTTTCGCATGAAAAACCAGTAGTACGCGATCCGCATCAAGCCATCTGCTAACATGTACATACTGAGCTGCTCCAAGAGCGGCACTAACTTGGTCAAGTCGCCAGAAGCCAAGGGCATCAGGTCAATATTAGTCACGCCACAAATTTGGGCCAATATCCGCCCTAAACCCATGACCACCAGCCAATCTAAAACCGCAGCTCCGGCCCTTAGCCCAAAACTTGCGTAGTTTAACCCCGCCGGATGCGCTGCAAGGATTGCGGCTGCGTCCACAGAGGAAAACGCCCCTCCAACCGCTACCTTAGGCAACGGCTCCACTGCACTGCCACCAAACGGAATTTCCGGTGGCGTGATGGTTGGCATAACCTCCGAATAGCTTTTCCAATCAGGCATGCCGTGCTGCCAAACCAGCGTATCGGGCTGGATAATCTTCTCGCGGGCAAGACGAGCGAACTCTGAGTCGCTCACCGGCCCAAGGCGCTGGTTATAGTTGGCGTAGTACCACGGCATAATTTCGATTTCTTCTTTGCCTCTGAATGCCCAGCCAAGCCAGAGACGCAACGGGAAACTTCACCACCTCGCGTATGGCGCCCAACTTTACACGCAGCGAGAATCGTGTTTCGTTCTGAGTCATGCGCACGTCGTTCACCGCCATCTTGTTTGCCACGCTAACGTTGCTCGCGGCCGATGTTTTCGCCAAACGCGAAACTCCGGTCGAACAAGGTCTGCGCACCCACACGCTCCTGCTCGGCAACGGCGCCGAACCCCGCGACCTCGATCCGCACATCGTCATCGCTTACACCGACTACAACATTCTTCTCGCGCTCTTCGAGGGACTGACCGTGCTCGACGAGGCCACTTCCCGCCCGTTGCCCGGCATGGCCGAGCGCTGGGATGTTTCTGAGGACGGACTCGTTTATACGTTTCACCTGCGCACCGAAGCGAAATGGTCCAACGGCGAACCGCTCACCGCCGACGATTTTGTGTTTTCGATGGAGCGCATTCTTTCGCCCGAACTCGCCTCCGAATACGCCTACATGCTCGCGCCGATCAAAGGTGCGGAAGACTACACGGCGGGCAAAATTAAAGCCTTTACCGATGTCGGCGTGCGTGCACTCGATCCACACACGTTGCAACTCACGCTTGCCCGACCCACGCCCTATCTCCTATCGCTCGCCGCGCACCAGTCGTGGTTCCCGGTGCCCAAGGCCACCATCCTGAAATTCGGCACCGCCCACCAACGCGGCACCGCCTGGACCAAACCAGAGAACATCGTCACCAACGGTCCGTTCACGCTCGAAACCTGGGCGCCGGACGAACGCATCGTCGTTAAAAAGAACCCGCAACACCACGACGCCACCACTAATCGCCTCGACCAAGTGGTGTTCTTTCCCATCGGCGATCCTGGCGTCGAAGAGCGCAACTTCCGCACCGGCCAACTTCACGCCACCTACAGTATTCCAGTCAACCGCGTCGCCACGTACCGCGCGCAGACACCCTCGCCGCTCCGCGTTGAAGCGCTGCTCGAGACGAACTATTTCCGCTTCAACGTCACCAAGCCGCCCTTCAACGATCCACGCGTCCGCCGCGCGCTGAGCCTGGCGATCGACCGCGCGTCACTCGTGCGCTCGGTCATGCAGAATACCCGCGTGCCCGCTTACTCGTTCGTGCCGCCCAACACCGCCGGCTACAATTCCACCGGACGCGCCGAGACCGATTTCGCAACCGCCCGCCAGCTTCTCGCCGAAGCCGGTTTTCCCGGTGGACGCGAGTTCCCAAAAACCGAAATCCAGTTTAGCGCACCCGTGATCGACCCGAAAGTCGTCGAGGCAATCCAAGAAATGTGGCGGCGCGAACTCGGCATTAACGTCGCGATCGCCCAGCTCGAATACCGCGTACAAATCAACAACCAGCACCTGCTTGATTTCCAAATCTCCGCCTCGCGCTGGATTGGTGACTACAACGATCCCTCGACCTTCACCGACCTCATGACCTCGCAAAGCGGCAACAACGACACGGGCTGGAAAAATCCAGCCTTTGACAAACTCGTCGAGTCCGCCGCCCGCGAACGCGACGAAGCCAAACGCTACGCGCTCCTGCAACAAGCCGAGAAACTCATGCTCGACGAGGCCCCGGTCGTGCCGATCTTTTTCGGCACCCGCACTTACCTCATCCGCCCTGAACTCAAAGGCTGGGTGCCCACGCTCCTCGGCCTCCACCGTTACCAAACGTTGCGCCTAGAATAGGCGCATCCCGGCTTGAGCCGCGGCGAAGGCTATCATTACTCTCTCGTTCATGCGCGTTTTCTTCACCGCCCTGCTCGTTCTCGTCGTCGCGTCCGTTTGCGCCGCGGCCGACCTCAAGATTGTTCGCGTGTGGCCGGGTTATCGCACCGCCGAGTCGTTTGAGCGCATCTCGGAATACCTCGGCAAAGACGAAGGCGCGCGCGGCCAGCTCATCCTGCGCACTCAGCCCGCTACGCGCGCCGGTTACTACTTTCTCCTGCGGGTAAACAACTCCGCCGCTGCCATCGCCGACGCCAAGATCGAGTTGCAGGTTATCACGCCCTTTTCGTCCGAACCCAAGACTTACAACTTCACCTGCACGCTTCCGGCTAAAAGCCATGCGCTCAATCTCGGACTTACCGGCACCGACTGGATCGGTAAACCTAAAGACGAGGTAGTCGCCTGGCAACTACGCCTGCTTTCGCCCACCGGCGCCGAACTCGCAAAAGCACAAAGCCACCTCTGGTCATTACCGGATAAGAAATAGCATAACCTCCCGCCATGCTCCGCTTAGAATAGGTCCCGACGCAGACGGAATCAGCCGGCGAGCTTCTTAATCTGCTCAGTGGTAAGATTGCTCGTCCCCTTCATAATCCGACTCGCGGTCAGGCGATTTACTCCAAGAATGCGTCCGAGATCAGCCCCTGACAGATCATTGAGTTTCAGCAGATACCGCCGCACTTCTCGTTTGGTAAACTCGGTAACCGCTGATTCGTTTTGCTCTCGGATTAGGCACCGTCGGGATAACTCGGAGGTAACGGATTCCGCCACACCCGAAAACCGGTTGATCACCTCAGCGATCATTTCTTTGTCCTCTTCAGCGACTAAGTTGCGGCGAATAAGCACGTCGGCACACGAATGGCCCAAAGTCTGGGCTACGGCACTTGGTTTTGGAGCTGGATCCGACGGCGAAATCATAAAGATGGAAAACGGCTGCTAGGCTAAGCCCTTGCTTCGTCGCCACCTTATGCCCCACGCACAAGAGTACGATATATTTGCGTCGTCGGTTGTTTATACCCGGCCAATTGGCTTGCGGGCCATCCGCTTACACCAGCGATGACAACAAGGCTGAGACCGCGGGCCGCCGGTCGTGATGGCCCTAAGTTTCGCCCTTACGTTTCTGCTTTCTTCTTCACCAGAGCCTCATCGATCACGTCCAAGATTTCAGAACGTCCGCTCTTCGTCTTGGCGGAACACGTGATCGTGCCGGGCAACTCCTCGCCCCACCACTCCGAGAGGCTCTTCTTAAAAGCAGCGATGTTTTTCTCCGCCGCGCCAGCCGACAATTTATCGGCCTTCGTGAAAATCAGCACAAACGGCACACCTGCATTGCCCAACCAACGCACAAATTCCAAATCGATGGCCTGCGGCGGCAGGTTTGAGTCGATCAAGACGAACGTGCAGCGCAGATTCTCCCGCTGTTCGAGGTAATCCGCGACCGCTTCATTGAAATCCGCCCGTTTCACCTGCGCCGTCTTGGCATAACCGTAGCCCGGCAGATCAACCAGACACCAGGTACTATTGATGATAAAATAGTTGATCAGCTTTGTCTTGCCGGGCGTACCCGAAACCTTCGCCAGCTCCCTACGCTCGACAAG
>Ga0302321_100006773_pt1 | contig 10094 bp, 9 predicted proteins | sample Fen_T0_1_FD_202505 | JGI IMG/M metagenome (GOLD analysis project Ga0302321, IMG submission 202505) | Peat permafrost microbial communities from Stordalen Mire near Abisko, Sweden - Fen_T0_1 | ecosystem: Environmental > Terrestrial > Soil > Wetlands > Permafrost | place: Sweden: Abisko... | reverse complement strand
CGCTGCTTCACGCCGGCATGACGCTCGATCGCGCGCTCGAAGTGCTGATCGGGCTCGCCGGCACGCCGGCCATCGCCGCGCTGCTGCAGGGCATCCGCGACGACGTCCGTGGCGGCAAGGCGCTGTCGCAGGCGCTGGATGCGCGGCGCGAAGTGTTTTCGCGCTTCTACATCAGCATCGTCCGCGCCGGCGAGGCGGGCGGGGCGCTGGGCATCGTGCTGCAGCGGTTGGCCGATACGATGGAGCGCAACAAGGAACTGCGCGACACCGTCAAGTCTGCGCTCATCTACCCGACTATCCTCGTGTGCGTGGCGGTGGCGTCGGTGATCCTGCTCCTGTCGTGGGTCGTGCCGCAGTTCGAATCGACGTTCGCGCAGGCCGGCAAGGCGCTGCCGTACTCCACACAGGTCGTCATCTTCGTCGGCAAGTTCCTCAAGGAATGGTGGTGGGCTCTGATCATTGCCGTCGTGCTTGCCGTGACGTGGTTCCGCCGCCGCGGCAACGATCCGGCGATACGCTTCAAGCGCGACGGCCGCATGCTGCGCGTCCCGCTGCTGGGCGACCTCATCGCCAAGGTCGAAGTGGCGCGTTTCGCGCGCACGCTCGCGACGCTTCTCGGCAACGGCGTCACGCTGCTGGGCGGCCTGTCCATCGTGAAGGAAACGATGACCAGCACTGTGCTGGGCGGCGCGCTCGAAGGCGTGATTGCGAAGCTGCGCGAAGGCAAGGGCTTTGGCCGGCCGCTCGCGGAGACCAATCTGTATCCGCGCCTCGCCATCCAGATGATTCTTGTCGGCGAGGAGTCCGGCCGACTGGAAGAAATGCTCGCGCGCGTTGCCGATGTCTACGACCGCGAGGTGCAGGTGGCGGTCAAGCGCTTCCTGGCCATCCTCGAGCCCGCGCTCATCCTCGGCCTGGCCGTCCTCATTGGCGGGATCGTGCTTTCGATCCTGATGGGCGTGCTGGGGATGACCGAACTTGCTGGCACCTAATGCGTCCAAACTGAGGCGTCCAAACCGAGGCGTCCAACCGATTCACGCTGGGCAACGAGCATAGGAACGACCATGAACACAGTGCAGCAAAGGCGCCCGCGGCAACGCGGCATGACCCTGATCGAGATCCTCGTCGTGCTGGTGCTGATCGGCGTCGTGATGGGCATCGTCGGCAGCAAGTTCATCGGCCAGGGCGAAAAGGCCAAGGCCGACGCCGCGAAGATCGAGATCAACCAGATCGGCAACACGCTCGACCTCTTCAAGCTCGAGGTCGGCCGCTACCCGACCACATCGGAAGGCCTGCAGGCGCTGGTCACCGCGCCGTCGGGCGCGCCCAACTGGAACGGCCCGTACTGGAAGAACGCGACGGTGCCCAAGGATCCTTGGGGCAACGAATACAAGTACAGCTCGCCCGGCACGCACGGCACTGCCTACGACATCATCTCGCTCGGCGCGGACGGCAGGGAAGGTGGCGAGGGCCCCAACAAGGACATCACGAGCTGGTGACCGCGCCGCGGCCCACGCTTCCCCAGACCATGCGCAATCGCGGCTTCTCGATGATTGAGCTGCTGATCGTCCTCGTGATCATCGGGACGGCGTCGGCGCTCATCATCCCGAGGTTCGGCAATGGCGTGTCGACCACGGAATTGAAGAGTACCGCGCGGCAGCTGGCGTCGGGTCTGCGGCTCGCGCGCAGCGAAGCGCTTGCGCAGCGGCGCGAGACCTTTCTGGTCCTGGACGTCGCGGGCCGGCGCTTCAAGGTGGACAACGACCCGACCGAACATCCGCTGCCGCGCGACGTCGAGCTCAAGCTCTTTACGGCGCAGAGGGACCTGGTCGATGAAAAAGTCGGGTCGATCCGTTTCTTTCCCGACGGTGGCAGCAATGGCGGCCGCATCACGGTGGCCTCCGGCGAGCGCAAGTTCGAGGTCGACGTCGACTGGCTGACCGGACGCGTGGCAATACTCAATTGACCTCTCCGTTTCCCTCTCAGTTTCCATTTCATTGTCCATGACTGGCCGCCATCGTACCGCCGGCTTTTCGCTGCTCGAAGTGCTCGCGGCCTTCGTCATCCTGGCGCTCGTCGCCACGGCGCTCTTCCGGTTGTTCTCCGGCAGCCTGTCCAACGCTTCTGCCGCGGAGGAATGGAGCCGCGCGCTGCTGCTGGCCGAATCGCAACTGGATCTGGCGGCGTCGGCGCAGCCGCTCAAGGAATCCACCGAGCGCGGCATGGACAGCACCGGTACCATCCAGTGGGAAACCAGCATCGTCGCGTACTCGCCACCCGACGTCTCGCCGGACGCCGAGCGCGCTGCGGAACTGCTCGGCACGCGGCTCCTTCGCGTGACGACGGAAGTGAAGTTTCCTGCAGCAATCAAGGGCGAGCGCACGCTGTCGCTGACGACGATCAAGCTCGCGCAGCGAGTACCCCAATGAGTGCCGCAATGACCGACCCGCAGCACCGTTCCGCGCGCGGCTTCACGATGATCGAGCTCATGATCGCGCTCGTGCTGCTGGCGCTCATGTCCGCCGTGCTGTTCGGATCGCTCAACCTGGCGGGCCGCAGTTCCGAGGCCGGTAACGCCAAGGCCGAAAGCAGTTCCGGCATGCGGCTCGCGGCGGATTTCCTGCGCACGCAGCTCGCTGCGCAGCACCCGCAGCGGATGCTCAAGATCGCGGAGTTCCCGCTGCTGTTCGGTGGCGACGCGGAACAGTTGCGCTACGCCGCGCCGCTTCCCGGCCGCGTAGGGCTGGGCGGCGTGTGGTACTACCGCCTCAAGCTGGCGAACGTTCCGGGCCGGGAAAAGCCGTCGCTCATTCTGGAACGCATGATCCCGGACGTCGGCGCGCTCGACAAACCCGATTTCTCCGACGTCGAGCACTCGGTGCTGGCCGACGACATCAAGGAACTGAAGTTCGGCTACTACGGCGTCAACACCGGCGCATCCCTCGACGAGGCGCCGACCTGGCGCGACCAGTGGGACGATCCGCAATTGCTGCCGCAACTGATACGCGTCGACGTGACGCCGCAGAAGGGGAGCCCGTGGCCGACGCTGGTCATCGCGCCGCGGGAGGCGCCCGAAGCCGGTTGCCGCAGTTGGGACGCGACGCGCAAGCGCTGCGCAGCGGCATGACCATGCGCCGTCCCACTCGCCGCGCAGTTCCGTGTCCGCGCAGCCAACGCGGCATCGCGCTGATCCTCGCGCTGTGGCTCACCGTCATGCTCACGGTCATCGCCAGTGGCTTTGCGTTCTCGATGCGCAGCGAGGCGCTGGCCGCGCGCAACATGATCTCGATGTCGCAGGCGCGCGCCGCGGCCAATGGTGCGATCGAGCGCACGGTATTCGAGATGTCGCGCACGGTCACGGCGGAGACGTGGAAGCGCGACGGCACGCAGCACACCTGGAAGGACGGCGACATCACCCTCGTCGCCAGCGCCACCGACGAGTCTGCGCGCATCGACGTCAATTCCGCCAACGAAGCGCTGCTGCGCAGTCTCTTCATCAACGTCGGCGGCGCCGATCCGGACCTGGCCGCGCACATCGCCGACGCCATCCAGGACTGGCGGGACGGCGACGACCTGAAGCGTCCCAACGGCGCGGAGGAACCCGACTATCGCGCGGCCGGCCTCAAGTACAAGCCCGCTAACGCCAATTTCGAAACCGTATCCGACATCGCGCGCGTCATGGGCGTCACGCCGGCGATCTACGCGAAGGTCGCCGACAGCCTGACCGTGCATTCGCGTCAACCGGGGATCAACCCGCTGACTGCCTCGCGCAGCGTGCTGCTGGCGCTGCCCAACGTCACGGCCGACGTGGTGGACGCCTACCTCGCATTGCGCGGCGACGCGCTCAAGGCCAACCAGCCCGCGCCGCCCTTTCCGCCGGCGCAGGGTTACTTGAGCGGCGCCGTTCCCGTGTGGCGTGTCCGCGCTGTGGCGACGATGCCCGATGGTGTAACCTTCGCCCGCGAAGCGGTGGTCAATCCCTCCGGCGACGTGCGCCGACCCTTCGTCGTGCTGGCCTGGCTAGACCAGCTCTCGCCGCTCGAACCAGGCAACGCGGCCGCCGGAACCACTGCGGCTGACGATAAAGAAAAGTCCAATGGCCGTCCGTGACCTGAACCTCCCCGCAATCGGGCCCCGTATCTCCGAACTCGCGCGCCGCACCGGGCTCGCGGGTTTCTGGCCGTGGTGGACCACACAGCTCAACGCGCTGGTGCCGCGCAAGCCGCGCGCCGCGCTCGAGCGTCGCCGCATGCGCCCGGTGCTGGTGTTCGATGGCGACCATGCAACGCTCTGGCTGCCCGGCATGGAGGGCGAGCGCGCCGTGATGTCGCCCGCGACCGCGATCCCGCTCGCCGGCGACGCCGCGACGATTGCCGGCGCCGGCCGTGCCGCGATGGCGTCGCTCGCCGGCGGCAGCTACGGCGCGTCGGCCGGCGCGCCGAAAGTGTTGCTGTCGATACCGGCGCGCGACGTGCTGCGCAAGACGCTGACGCTGCCCTCGGCCGTCGAGCCCAACCTGCGCCAGACGCTCGCCTACGACCTCGATCGCCATACGCCGTTCAAGCCCGAGGAAATCTATTTCGACGCGACCGTCGTCAGCCGCAATCCAGAGAAGAAGGAAATCCGCGTCGATCTCGTGTCCTGCCGTAAGGCGGTCGTCGATGCGGCGATCCGCCACGCAGCCGCCTGGGGCGCTGCAGTATCCGCGGCGGTGCCGGAACCGCCCGCCAACGCGGCCGTATCCCGGCTCAACCTGCTTCCGCATGAATCGCGTCCTTCGCGCTCCGTCTGGATGCGCTGGCAGTTCTGGCTGCCTCTGGCGCTGGTCGCGGCGGTTGCGCTGGCGGCGGTCGCCATCCCGCTATGGCAGAAGCGCGGTTACGCCATCGCGCTCAACGGGCTCGCGGCCGAGGCCCGCGCGCAGGCCGGGATATCCGATGCGTTGCGTACCGAGCTCGAGACCAAGGTCGGTGACTACAACTTCGCGCTGGACAAGAAGTACGCTTATCCCAGCGCCTTCCGCGTCGTTGACGAGGTGAGCCGCGTGCTGCCCGACGACACGTGGCTGACGCAGATGGAGTTGAAGACCATCGCCAAGGGCAAGGAAACGCAGCGCGAAATCCTGGTGCGCGGCGAGACGGCCAATGCCGGACGGTTGGTGCAGCTGGTCGAGGAATCGCCGCTTTTCGCTCAGACCGCGCCACGCTCGCCCACCACCAAGATTCAGCCGGGTCCCGGGGAGATCTTCGACCTCGGCGCGCAGTTAAAGCCGCTGGCCGCGCCTTCACAGGTCGCGCTTCTCGGCGGCGAAAAGCCTGCGGAAGCCGCGGCGCCTGCTTCCGGCGCGCCGTTGCCTCCAGCAACGCCCGCAGCAACGCCCGCAGCAGCGCCCGCAGCAACGCCCGCAGCAACGCCCGCAGCAACGCCCGCAGCAGCGTCCGCAGCAACACCCGCAGCAACGCCCGCAGCAACACCCGCAGCAACACCCGCAGCAACACCCGCAGCAACGCCCGCAGCAACGCCCGCAGCAACGCCCGCAGCAACGCCCGCAGCAACGCCCGCAGCAACGCCCGATGCAACGCCCGCAGCGTCCGTGACTGCGCCAGGTAACGTGACCGCTCCCGTATCCACGCCCGCCACGGTCAACGCGCCTGTGCTGACGACAAGTGGTTCCCCGCCCGCCGCGCTCAATCCCGCGTATCCCGCGCCGCTGTCCGCGCCCGCCGGCGCGACGACCTCCGCGGCTCGTCCGCCGCCCGGCACGCCCGATCCGTGGCTCGCGGTCCCCAGGAAGCCCGCCGCCTCGACGGGGATGAAGCCATGACGCCCGCGTTCGCCGCACGCCTGACGCCAACGCAGCAGCGCGCCGTGGCCGTGGGCCTGCTGCTGCTGGCGGTTGTCGCGGCGCTGGTCGTGTTGGTCGGCCCGATCGTCCTTTTCCATCGGCACTACGACGTGGCGATAGAGGAAACCGGGAACCGACTCGAGCTTTTCCGCCGCGTCGCGGCACAGGCTCCGGACCTGCGCGCGGCCCTCGAAGTGATGAAGCAGAGGGACGGGCGGCGCTTTTTCCTCAAGAACACCGCACCGAACCTGGCCGGCGCGGAACTGTCCGACCTCGTTCGGGCGGCGATCGAGAACAACAGCGGCCGGATCACGACCAGCCAGAGTCCGGCGCCACGCGAGGACGCGCGCTTCCGGCAGACGTTCGTTACGGTCCAGTTCTTCGCCACCACGCCGGCGCTGGCGAAGATCCTTGTCGCACTCGACACGCAGGTGCCTTATGTGGTGGTCGACAACCTGACGATTCGGCCTCTCAACGCCTTTCGCGGCTTCAAGCCAGCGCAGGGGCAGGAGCCGGAACTGAACGTGCAGATGGACGTGTCGGCATGGGCGTACCCGGAGCTGCCCAAGGCGGCGGTGCCCGGCGCGCCCGCGGCCGCGGCAAAATGACGGTGACAGGACGATGGCGATGAACGGACTGAATGCGAGAGTGCGCAGCTGGCTGGTCTGGCTGCTGCCGTTCATCGTCCTCGCGCTGGTGATCGGGTGGGAAGCCGACTGGGGCCGCAAGTGGCGCCATGTGCCGGTGGCTGACGGGGTCGTGGTGCCGCAGCCCGTCACGGTCGCCGTGTTGCCGGAATACCGGCCGTCGGCAACCTTGGCGACCCAGCGCGACATCGTGGACCGCACGCTTTTCAACCCGACCCGCCGGCCCGCGCCTGTGGCCGCCGACGTCGCGAAGCGGCGCCTGCAGCCTGGCCAGTTCCTGCTCACCGGCACGATGATCATCGACGGCAAGGCCACGGCTTTCCTGCGCGAAAACGCCGGCGGCAAGTCGCGCCGGGTAGCGCAAGGGGAACAGGTCAACGGCATGCTGGTCGCCGAGGTCAAGCCGGACCGTGTCAGGCTGACGCTGGGCGAGGAATCCGAAGACCTGGTTCTCAAGGTAGCGGTCGGCCCCAAGACCACCACCCAGCCCGTGGTCGCGCCCGTGGGCGGCGCACCCGCGGCGGTTCCGGGACAGACGGGGCAGGGTGGCGGAGCGGCCGGCACACCCAACGCTGCGGAAACGCTGGCCGAACGCCGGCGCGCGCAGCAGGCCGCCGCTGCTGGCAAGATTCCGGTTCTCACTGCCCCGCCCCCCGGCGCCGTCCTGCCACCGGGCGGCGCGGCCGCCGCGACTGCCGCACCTGTCGATCCGCGCTGGGCGGAGTCCGACGCGCGCGTACGCGCCCGTGTCCGCGCACAACAGGGCATGTCAGGCAAATAGCGATGATTCCGATGACCTACCATTTGCGACAATTGAGAGGCGACCGTCCAAGACTGGCGGCGAAACCATAATGAAATTCCAACAGGTCTCCCGTCTTCGCGCCATCGCGGCCGTCGTTGCCTTCGTCCTCGCGGGCTGCCAGAGCGCCCCCATGGGCAGCGACGAGGTCGCGCGTGGCACTCGTTCGATCCCCAACAAGAACATCGGCCTTTCGCCCGAAATGGCCGCGGCGGCTGCGCGCGCCCAGGAGGGCACCCGCGATCCGGCGCGCATCTACAAGGGCACGGGCGTGGTGGTCAAGGGCATGCAGCCGGGCGGTGGCTTGCCTCCCGGTCCGTCGGTGCAGCCGGCCGGTGGCGGCGTCATCCTCAATTTCGAGGCCGCCGACCTGCGCGAAGTCGTCCGCAACATCCTGGGCGACATCCTCAACGAGAACTACACGATCGACCCGGCCGTCGGCGGCACCGTCACCATCCGCACGTCCACCGGCATCCCACGCGAGGCGCTGACCGCGACGCTGGAAACGCTGCTGCGCGCCAACGGCGCCACGATGGTGAAAAACGGCGGGCTGTACCAGGTCGTGCCGCAGGCCGTGGCCGTGCGCGGCAATACCGTTCCCCAGCTCGGCAATACGACGCGCGCGCTGCCGTCGGGATTCTCGGTGCAGATCGTGCCGCTGCGCTACGTGGGTGTGAAGGAAATGGCGCGGCTGCTGGAACCGTTCGCCAAGGACGCGCAGGCGGTGCGCCCCGACGAGCTGCGCAACCTGTTGATCCTCGCGGGCACCGAACGCGAGCTCAAGAACCTGATGGACACGATCGACATGTTCGACATCGACTGGATGGCGGGCATGTCGGCGGGCGTGTTCACGCTGCAGAACTCCGACGTCAAGTCGGTGATGGCCGAGCTGGACAAGATCATCGGCGACAAGAACATGAGCCCCATCGCCGGCATCCTGCGCATCGTGCCGCTGGAGCGTATGAACGCATTGATGGTCATCACGCCACAGCCAGCCTACCTGGATCAGATCAAGGTCTGGATCGAGCGCCTGGACAAGGGTGGTGGCGACGCCGGCGGCGGCCTCCAGTTCTACGTTTACAACCTGCAGAACCAGCGCGCGGAAAAGCTCGGCCCGTTGCTGCAGCAGGCCTTCACCGGCCGCGCGTCGCAGACGTCGGGCGCGGCTGCGCCCACCGTCGCGCCGGGAACGCCGGCGGGCACCATCGTCAATCCGCCGACGTTCACTCCGGTCAATCCGTCCACCGGCGGCTCCAATCTCAATCCGCCGCCGGCGCAGACGGCCTCCGCCACGACAGGCGCAGGCTCCGGATCCGGCATCGTGCGCAACCTGCAGGTCGTCGCGGACAAGGACAACAACACGCTGCTCATCATCGCGACGGCGGCCGAGTACTCGGTAATCGAGTCGGCGCTGCGCAAGCTCGACGTGCCGCAGCGCCAGGTCGTCATGGAGGTCACGATCGCCGAAGTCACGCTCACCGACGACATCCAGTTCGGCGTCGACTGGCTGTTCAAGGGCGGCGCGCCGTCGGGCCGCGGTTCCGGCGGCAACATCAACAGCCTGCTGGGCGGCGCGACCAACCCGGCGACTCCGCCCGCTTCGGGCACGACGAATCCCGCGCTCGCGCTCGCGCAGGGCTTCACGTACATCATCAACAACGCCAACTTCCCCGGCGGCATACAGGCCGCGCTGAAGTTGATGGACAGCTACGGCAACACCAAGGTGATCGCCAACCCGCACGTCGCCGCGCTGGACAACCAGAAGGCGACGATCAAGTCCGGCGACCGCATCCCGATCAGCTCCAACACCACGGTGGGCGGCACGCTCAACGGCATCACGACGACGTCGCAGTACATCGACACCGGCGTGCTGCTGCAGGTCACGCCGCACATCAACGCCGGCGGCCTGGTAACGCTCGACGTGCAGGCCGAGGTCAGCGTGCCCGGCAATTCGGGCTGCACGGCGGAGCAGCAGTGCGCGCCGCCCATCTCGACGCGCTCGGTGCAGACGCTGGTCGCCGTTCCGACGGGCCGCACGATGGTGATGGGCGGCCTCATCAACGAGTCGCGCGGCAATACGTCGCAGGGCCTCCCGTTGGTCTCGCGCATCCCGTTCATCGGCGGACTGTTCGGCGAGCAGGAGCTGAAGAACAATCGCACGGAGCTGGTGCTGTTCATCACGCCCCGCGTGGTCGCGGACGAGAAGGACATCAGCCTCGTCATCGACGACCTGCGCAAGCGCATGGACTACCTCGACCGCATGTTCCCGTCGAAGGATACGCCGTCGAAGGTTCCCGCCTTCACTATGACCCCGCAGCTGATGCTGTCGCCGGCACCCTGACCGCCCGGCAATCCCCGCGCCGCCCCGGCCCCGATTGGCCGGCGGCGTCGCCGGGGTCGACGGGAAAACCGTCGCCAAATTGCGACAATATGCCCAAAAACGGCAAAAGCGTCGTCGATGCCCGACAAGTGCATGTTGTGCATCGACAACATTGGGGAACTTTCTCGTCATTCTCGATTGACGCGAGAAGTTCCTTTCTTTAGGCTTGGTTCCAGAGCAAAGGATTTAATCCACATGGTGCAGCAAGGATGCAGGCGGAGCGGAAAGTTCACTCCGGCAATGACGAATTTCGGACGGTATGCGGCAGTGGTGTTCCTGGCGGCACTGTCCGCCGCGTGCGCGACGCTGACGCCGGATTCACCGAACGACGAGAAGGTCAAGATCGTGATGCAGCGGGCCGAGGCGCGCTGGAACGCGATCATCGGCAAGGATTTTGCTGCAGCGTACGAATACATGTCGCCA
>Ga0302321_100006772_pt1 | contig 10097 bp, 11 predicted proteins | sample Fen_T0_1_FD_202505 | JGI IMG/M metagenome (GOLD analysis project Ga0302321, IMG submission 202505) | Peat permafrost microbial communities from Stordalen Mire near Abisko, Sweden - Fen_T0_1 | ecosystem: Environmental > Terrestrial > Soil > Wetlands > Permafrost | place: Sweden: Abisko... | reverse complement strand
GGCCATCGACCAGGCGGCCATTGACGCCGCCGCTTTGGATACCGCCTCTATCGAGGTGGAGATCGACAGCAACGGGATCGATAGCAGCGTCGATATCTAGAACTGCTTGGCAAGGCCCGGTTCGCGCCGGGCCCAGCCAAAACAAAAAGAGCCGCGGTCCATGACCAGCGGCTCTTTTTTTATGAGTGCGAGGTTGTTTGCAAGCCCGCTGGACCGTGCCGCCGGGACAATCCTGGCGGCACGTCCGGTCTTTGCTACTTGGCGGACTTGCGGCTCTTGGTCGTTGCGCCACCGGCGGCCGTGCGCAGGGCGGGAGCCTTGTTGGTGCGCTCCCAGGTGAAGTCCTTGTCGGCTCTGCCAAAGTGACCGTAGGCGGCGGTCTTGCGGAAGATGGGCCTGCGCAGGTTCAGCTCGGCGATGAGCGCGCCGGGCCGCGCGTCGAAGTTGTCCGACACGATCTGAGAAAGACGATCGTTGGGCAGCACGCCAGTACCGAAGGTATCGACCAGCAGCGAAACAGGCTTTGCCACGCCGATGGCGTAGGCCAATTGGACCTCACAGCGGCGCGCCAGCTTAGCCGCTACCACGTTCTTGGCGATGTAGCGCGCGTAGTAGCAAGCCGAGCGGTCGACCTTGGAGGGATCCTTGCCCGAGAAGGCGCCGCCGCCATGCCGGCCCATGCCACCGTAGGTGTCGACGATGATCTTGCGGCCGGTGAGGCCCGAGTCGCCCATGGGGCCGCCGACCACGAAGCGGCCAGTCGGATTGATGAAGTACTTGGTCTTCCGATCGACCAGCGCGCCCGGAACCACGGGCTTGATGACTTCCTCCATCACCGCTTCCTTGAGCTTCTTGTAGCTCACGCTCTCGCTGTGCTGGGTGGAGACGACGATGGTGTCGATGCCGAGGACGCAGTGATCATCGTCGTAGCGGACCGTGACTTGGCTCTTGCCGTCGGGACGGAAGAAATCAACGGAGCCATCCTTGCGGACCTCGGAAAGCTGCTTGGCCAGCTTGTGCGCCAGCTGGATGGGCAGGGGCATGAGCTCGGGTGTGTCGTCGCAGGCGTACCCGAACATCATGCCTTGATCGCCGGCGCCGAGTTCGTTCTGCGTGTACACGCCGTGCCCGTCCACGCCTTGCGCGATGTCGGGCGACTGTTGCTCGACGGCGACCATCACGCCGCAGGTCTTGTAGTCGAAACCCATGGACGAGTCCGAGTAGCCGATCTCCTTGACCACATCGCGTACGATGGCGGGAAAATCCAAGCGCGCGGTGGTGGTGATTTCGCCGGCAACCATGACGAAGCCGGTCTTGGTCAGCGTCTCGCAGGCCACACGGCTGGTTTTGTCTTCCGCGATGCAAGCGTCGAGGACGGCGTCGGACACCTGGTCGCACAGCTTGTCGGGATGGCCTTCGGTAACGCTCTCAGAGGTAAACAAATACTCGGACATGCGGTGATCTCCCTTAGGGTTGCGAAGAGCGCGGAGTTTCCCAGTAGCCCAAGGTCCCGTCAATGCCGAATCGGCTATTTCCAGGCGGTTTCGCCCCATGTGGCGCAGGCATACTGGCGCTGGGCATTGCACACGCAACCGGTCTTACCGTCGGCTTCCATGCACAATTGTTTGCCGCACGCGGGGCTGCATGCGACGCCTTGGGAAACCCCAGTGGCGCAGGCCGGAACAGACGCCGCGTTGGTGGGGACGTAACACTCCGAAATAGTTAGGAATGCGCAATTCCCGCAGGCCACACACGGGGATTCCAAACAGACGCAGCCGCTGGTTGCCTGGCATGTCGTCCTGTCGATCTGGCTGCAACTACGAATGCCGATGTCGTCGGGACCACAGGTCTTGGTGCAGGAGGCGTAAGTCGTATTGGCGGGCCAGTTCGCCCGATCCGTGAGTCCGGCCGGACAAATGGCAGTGCCACTGGACGGGCCAGCATCAGGCATGGGCCCGAGACCGGTGTCGCTCATCGAGCAGGCGCCCACCACGGCGGACAACAAGATCAAGCCCAGATACGCCTTGCCCATGACGCTGAAAATCTTCATTGGTCCCACCGTGGCCGAAAGTCCATACGAGGATAGCCCATAACCCGTTGGTTCGGCTGCCCAGTACCATCGCGCATGGTGGTCAATCCTTGCAGCACAAGACTCCCCCATGGGCGGTCCCCAGCTTGGTCACAATCCTGGCTTCTCGCAGGCTGTCGTCCTGGTTGCCGCAATTCCAAACACCCCGCGTTGCCAAGCAATCGGCGAAGCCCATGCGGCGGGACAGGGGGGCGCAAGCCTGCGATTCTGGTTGGCCCAAGCCGCCGCAGCCATGGAGGTCATTCTCTTGGCTCGGGTCAGGTGAACAGATCCCCATCGGCGACGCGCCCGAGGCGACCAGGAAGAAGCGCAGCTCACCCGCGGGGACACACCCTTCGCAGTCGCCAGTGGGTGAATTCCTGGCGACATCGTAGCCATCGCGGCAGACGTGCCAATGGGCGGCGCACAGATCCGCGGCGGTGCAGCCTATTCCCTCCCAATTGCTGTTGGTGTCTCCGGCCAGCAATTGGCACATAGGCTGGGGAGCCGATGCGCCAACGACTCCTGGCTGATCAAAGGCGCCCGCGCATCCCGCAATGCTTGGCCAGGCGTCGACATTGCGGAAACCCTCGCGGGTGCCATCGGAGCACCCGACGATATTCGGCGCGGCGTAGATGCCGGGCGGTTCACCCGCATCCACCGTAGGTGGCGCTGACTCAGCCATGTCGATCGCTGCTGCCGAGCCGCCAGCTTCCGTGACTCCGGCTTCGCCAGGCAGCCCGCTGTGCAAGACATGGCACCCGCAAAGAGCGGCGAGGACAAGGACCATGGGCTTGCAGCGCACGTGGCCAAGCCTAGAGCCATTCAGGCCAATCCTCCACAAGCTTGTTGCGGCAGTCACTCGCAAGGTTTGATTTCAGGCCCAACGACCGCCATAGTGAGGGCCCATGCGCCGGGCAGAGATAGAGCGAACCACCAAGGAAACCCAGATCAAGGTCGCGGTGAATCTGGACGGCAGCGGCATCACCGAGATCGCCACCCCGATGCCCTTCTTCGGACACATGCTGGACGCATTTGGCCGCCACAGCCTGATCGACCTGACCGTCGATGCGCGCGGCGACGTTCCCGTGGACGGCCACCACACCGTCGAGGACACCGGTATCGTCCTCGGCCAAGCTGTCCGCCAAGCCCTGGGAGATCGGCGGGGCATCTGGCGCTATGGCGACGCGACCATCCCCATGGACGAGGCGCTGGCGCGGGTAGCGGTCGATTTCGGCGGCCGTGCGGCCTTCGTGTACCAGGCCGACGCGCTCAAAGGCCGCCGGGTGGGCAGCTTCGATGCCGAGCTGGCGCGCGAGTTCTTCTCGGGTTTTGCCTCGGCGGCCCTGTGCAACCTGCACATGGAGGTTTTCTACGGCGAAAACGCCCACCACATCCTGGAAGGTCTGTTCAAGGCTTTTGCCCGCGCGTTGCGCGTGGCGCTGGCCATCGATCCGCGCGAGGTCAGCGTTCCCTCCACCAAAGGAACATTGACGGCCTAACCTGGCTGTTGCATCACTTCGCCGATGGCAAAGCCCCGCATCGCAATCGTCGACACCGGCAGCGGCAACTTGCGCAGCGTCGAGAAGGCGCTGACCCTTGCCGGTGGCGACCCCGTGGTCACCCGCGACGCCGACCAGGTTGCTGCCGCCGACAAGGTCGTGGTGCCGGGCCAGGGCGCGTTCGGCGCGTGCATGGCGGGGCTTTCGCGCGACGGCGGTGCCTTGCGCGACGCCGTGTTGGAAGCGATCCGTGCGGGCAAACCTTACCTTGGTATCTGCATGGGCTTGCAAGTACTCTTCGCCACCAGCGAGGAAGAACCGGGTTGTGCTGGCCTTGGCGTCCTGCCGGGCAAGGTGGTGAAGTTCAAGATCGCGCCGCCGCTGAAGGTGCCCCACATGGGATGGAACGCCTGCCAGCGCGTGGACGCGGCTGCGGTTTCGCCCATGTTGGCCACCACCGCCGACGGGACCTACTTCTACTTCGTCCACAGTTTCTATCCCGTGCCCGACGATCCACGCGACGTGGCCTTGGTGGCGCAGCACGGCCAGCGCTTCTGCGCGGCGGTTGCGCGGGACAATCTCTTTGCTTCTCAATTTCACCCCGAAAAGAGCCAACGCGCCGGACTGGCGTTGCTTTCACGCTTCATCACCCTTTAGAAGGCCCCATGCAGGTATTCCCCGCCATCGACCTACTAGACGGAAAAGCCGTACGGCTGGAACAAGGCCGCCCCGAGAGCGCGAAGATCTACTCACACGCGCCCTGGGAGCTGGCGCGCAGGTTCGCCGCCGCGGGTGCGCCGCGCTTGCACGTCGTGGATCTGGACGCGGCCTTGTCTGGCGGCGCCAAGCACAACCACGAAACCATCAAGAAGATCCTCGCCGCCGCCGGAGACATGGAAGTGGAAGTGGGCGGCGGCATCCGCACCCTGGAAGCGTGCGCCTTGATTCTCACGCTGGGCGCCAGGTACGCGGTCATGGGAACCGCGGCCATCAAGACGCCCGCCGTGGTCAAGGAAGCCTGCAAGCGCTACCCCAAGCGCATCGTGGTGGCGGTGGACGCACGCGCCGGCAAGGTCGCGGTGGAAGGTTGGAAGGAAGACACGGATTCGGACGCCGTCGAAATTGGCAAGCAGGTAGCGGACGCTGGCGCCGCGGCCGTTCTCTACACCGACATCGGGCGCGACGGCATGCGCACCGGCCCCAACCTGGAAGCCACCGCGCGCCTGGCCACCACGATCAAACCCTGCGCCGTGATTGCCTCGGGCGGAATGTCGAAGATCGAGGATATCCATCAGGTTCGCAAGACCGGCGCTACCTCGGTGGTGATCGGCAAGGCCATCTATGAAGGCGCCTTCACCATCGAAGAGGCGCTGGCCGCTGCGGCGGCAAAGGGCAAGTAGGTTCCATGCTGGCGCGCAGGATCATTCCTTGTCTCGACGTGGACGCGGGCCGCGTGAAGAAAGGCGTGCGCTTCGTCGAGTTGCGCGATGCCGGCGATCCCGTCGAGGTCGCGGCCGAGTATGACCGCCAGGGCGCGGACGAGATCTGCTTTCTCGACATCACCGCTTCGTCTGACGGTCGCGCCACCATGTTCGATGTGGTGCGCATGACCTCGGAGAAGGTCTTCCTGCCGCTCACCGTGGGCGGTGGCGTGCGCAGCGTGGAAGACGTTCGCGCGCTTCTTCTGGCGGGCGCCGACAAGGCCGGCATCAACACCGCGGCGGTTCACGATCCCGAGCTGGTTCGCCGGGTGGCCGATGCCTTTGGCAGCCAGGCCCTGGTGGTGGCGGTAGACGCCCGGCGACGGCCCGATCGACCCGGCGAATGGGAGGTCTTCACCCACGGCGGCCGCAAGGGCACGGGTTTGGATGCCATTGCCTGGTGCGTGCGTATGGCCGAACTCGGCGCGGGCGAGATTCTATTGACCAGCATGGATCGGGATGGAACGCGGGACGGATTCGATCTCGAACTGACCCGCTCGGTTTCTGATCGCGTACCTATTCCGGTCATCGCTTCGGGCGGGGTTGGCAACCTGGAACACCTGTACCAGGGTGTGGCCGAGGGCGGCGCCGATGCGGTGCTGGCCGCTTCGATCTTTCACTTTGGCGAATACACTGTCGGCCAAGCGCGTGATTACCTGCGCACGCGCGGCGTTCCCGTCCGGCAGTAACTAAAGCACTGAACGGTTCGCCCCCTATCGAGGTAACCGCTCCCGGGAAATGCCCAAAAAGCGTTGGCGGCGCGATGTCTGCGTAGACCCGGCGATCGCGGTACAATGTGCTGCCCAGCCATAGGTGTTGGGCAAGGGAGTGGTACACCATGCGCGCACGGATTTTGATTCTGGCCGCGGTTGCGATCCTCGCATGTCGCAAATCGACTCCGTCCGGAAACCAGCCCGATGCCAGCGTGGTTCGCCAAGATAGCGCCAGTGCGACCGACACCATCGCTGCGAAGGCGGATGTGCCTGCGGTTCCTACCTCTGATGTTTCGGCGGTCGTGGCGCCGGATGCCATCCCAGATCTGGCGACCACCACCGATGTCACCGCCACCACGGATGCGGTTACCCCTGGACCGGACGGGAACCGCGACAGCGGCTTTGCAAGCCCCGAGGTGACTGTGCCCAGGGATCTGGCGGTCGAGGGAGCCGACGGCGGGCGAGACGGCAGCGTCACCGCGACAGACGCGGCTTCGGATCCAGGTGCACCACCATCCGAGACCGGCGGCACGGTCGATCCTTTTGGCGTGACCATGGTCAAGCCGACGCTGGCTGGCGGCAAGGTGTGGTTCTCGAAGTGGGACAACGGCGTTTCGCGCACCTTCACGGGAATCGATCCTCAGGATGCGTGGTTCGATGCCGACCATGGCAACGCCACCTATAAGACCGCGGGAGACGGCATCTTCAAGATCACCGGCGGTGTTCCACGCATGTACATCCACGATCCCGCCCTGACCGATCAGTGGCGCAACGTCGAGATCACCATGTACTTCATGCGCGTGGCGGACGACGGAACGGCGTGGGGCGGCCTGGTGGCCTTGGCACGCACCAACCATGGCACCATCGGCAGCGAAAACGTCAATCTGTGCGACACCCGTGGCATCGACGCGCGCATGCGCTACGACGGCAAGCTCGACTTTGAAAAGGAAACCAGCCACCCCAATTCGGTGGCCGTGTCGAGCAAGACCTATTGGAGCGGCGGCATGCCCAAGAATGTCTGGATTGGCTACAAGTCGCTGATCTACGACTTACCCAATGGCAACGTGAAGCTGGAACTGTACATCGACGAGAGTGACGGCAAGAACGGCGGCAACTGGGTCAAGGTGAACGAGCTGGAGGACGACGGCACCAATTTCGGCGTGGGTGGCAACGCGTGCAAGTCAGGTATCGATCCAGCGGCCAAACTGACCGCCGCGCCGACGCGCGATGGCTCGGAATCCGGCAAGCCCAACATCACGGTCTACTTCCGCAGCGACGGCGTGGGCACGGATGGCCTGCAGTACAAGAAGGGAAGCGTGCGCGAGATTCAGCCGTAGCGCCGGGCCGAGGCTAGGTGCACTTCAAGACGTAGGTGCGCCGGGTCAGGCACGCAGCCGGTAGTAGACCGCGCCGCGGAACTCCTCGCGCACGAGGCGATCCGTGATGGACAGGATGGATTCGGCGGCGCCCACGATCAGAAAGCCATCCGGCGCCATGACCTTGAGGATGCGCTCGACGACGCGTTTGCGGTCTGTTTCCGAAAAGTAGATGAGGACATTGCGCAGAAGCACGATCTCGGCGCGGCCGGGAAAGGGCGGGCGGGCGCCGAGCAGGTTGTCGGCTTGAAATCGGCAAATGGACCGCAACTCGTCGCTGACGCGAAAGCGGTCGCCCATCTTGACGAAGTACTTTCCGATCTCCGCCTCGCTCAGTCCGCGCTGAAGATCGAAGGCCGTGAAGTCACCCTTGTTGGCGGCGTTGACTACGGCCTCGGAGATGTCGGTGCCAATGATGCGAACCCGGGCGCTCGCCAGATCGAAGAGCAGCTCCTTGAGGACCATGGATAGGCTGTAAGCTTCTTGTCCCGTGGACGAGGCCGCGCTCCAGATGGTCAGGGGGCGTTTGGTGTTGTCACCGAACAGCTCCGGGAGAAGCTTGAACTTGACCAGGTCGAAGTACTTGCGGTCGCGGAAGAAAAACGTCTCGTTGGTGCTGACCGCATCGACCACGCGCCGCTCAAGCCGGGCATCGGTTTTCGCCTGGCGCAGGATTTCGCCGTAGCCCTTGCCCCCAAGCTCGGCTTCGATGTCGTGCAAGCGCGTTTCAAGGAGGTATTTCTTCGAGGCATCGAGCTGAATGCCAGTCAAACCGTAGATGTACTCCTTGAAGGAAACCAGCTCTTGGTCGGTCATCGCGAGGGGCATGATGACGCCTACGCCTTCATCGGGTCAGCCTGCCAACTTGGTGATGCGCTCCGCGATCCGGTCCAATGGCAACTGCACCTCGACGGCGCCGATCTGGTAAGCCTCGCGGGGCATGCCGTACACCGTGCAGGTGGCGGCGTCTTGTCCCAAGGTGGTGGCGCCGGCCTGGCGCATGGCCAGCAGGCCCTGGGCTCCGTCTTGCCCCATGCCGGTAAGGATCACGCCTACGGCCTGCGCGCGGAAGGTGGTTGCCAACGAGCGGAACATGTAGTCGACGGCGGGCCGGCAGAAGTGCTCGGGCGGGTCCAAGGTCAGTTCGATGCGCTTGCTTGCCGAACCATCGTCCACCACGCGCAGGTGCTTGCCACCTGGCGCGATGTACACCGTGCCAGGTTGCAAGGACATGCCGTGATCGGCCTGCACCACCTTGATAGCGCACTTGGCGGCCATGGCCTCGGCCAGCGACGCCGTGAAGATGGGTGGCATGTGCTGAACCAGGACGACAGGCACCGGCAGGTTGGCGGGTAGCCTGGGCAAGATCTCAGCCAGGGCGTGGGGGCCGCCCGTCGAGGTGCCAATGCCGATGATCTTGGGCCTTACCGCCGGCTTACGCTCGAGGGTCGACGGCGCGGGTGCGGCGCTGACCGCGGCGGGCGGGGTTCGTTTGGCTGCGATGGCGTCGAACACCGCGGACAACTGCTGACGAAGAACCTCTCGATTCTTGTCCGGGCTGGCTTCCTCGGGCTTGGTAATGAAGCTAAAGGCGCCAAGCTCCAGGGCGCGGATGGTGGCGCTCGCGCTCCTGCGGGTTAGGGAGCTGACCATGATCACCGCCGTTTGCCCCAGGCGAGGCCGCAGCTGCTCCAGAACTTGGAAACCATCGAGGATCGGCATCTCCACGTCCAGCGTGATCACGTCGGGACTGCAAGCATCGAACTTCTCGATGGCCTCTTGCCCGTTGGCCGCGTGGGCGACGATGCGGGCCACGGTCAACTTTTGCAGCGAGTCCACCAGCACCGAACGGAAGGCCAGGGAGTCGTCGGCTACCAGGACGCGCAGTTGGGGCATGGGTGCTTCCAGTTAGGCGGAGGTTCGAGGATTGCGCTCGACGATTCGGCGGCGATCCAAAATGGCGACCAAGGTCTGGTCGAGTTTGAGAACGCCGCAGAAAAGCTCCCGTTCGACCCCTTCCAGGTTATCGGGCGCGGGTGCGATGGCTCCTGCTTCGGCGCGGACGATGTCGTCCACGTCGTCCACCAGCAGGCCCAACAATTCATCCCGGTGGGGCACAATGATGACCAAGGCGGGGCCGCCAGCGGCCTCGGGAAAGCCGAGCTTCTGCCGGACATCGATGATGGTGACGATCCGGCCGCGCATGTTCACCACGCCACGCACCTCGGGCGGGGCGCGGTGGACGGCAGTGATCTGGTGGATGCGCTTGATCTCCTGGACATCGACGATGTCGAGGCCGCACAGCATGTCGCACACGCGGAACGTGACGATGTCGGCAGCGGCGGAGAGCGATTCGTCCCGCATGTCGTCAGTCGATTCCGTGGGCCTTGAGGGTGGGGCCGTACTCGCGATCCATGACCAGGATGTGCGTGGTCAGCCAATCCTTGAGGAAGGTCATGACCTCTAGCAGATCCACTTCCCCGCCCTGGTCCAGGGCGGTGATGATCTCCGCCACCTTGGCCAGCAGTTTGGTGTGGGCCGCCTTTTGTTGCGGATAAGCGGGGTAGTTGGCGGCCAGCATGGCTTCCTCTTCGCGCTGGAAGTGGCGTTGCGTGAAATCCCCTAACTCCTTCAGGGTGGGAAGGATGCCGGCGCCGTCGCTCTTTTCCTTGATGCGCTGATGGATGGTGTTGATGTACCCGAAAATGCGCTTGTGATCCTCGTTCATCGTCGTGCTCATCACGTCGAAATCGTCGGTGAAGCGGCACAGTTGCAAGGTGGCGTTCTTGCCCTGGTTCGCCACGTGGCTGGGCAGCTTGATGCCAGCCACGGTGCGCTTGATGTCGGCGCCTTGGCTGACCACTTCCAGCGCTTGCGCGTAGGAGGCTGCTGCATCCGCCTTCACTTCTAGGGCGTTGCGGTTGAGGCTGGTCATGGACTGGGCTACCGCCGACGAA
>Ga0302321_100006771_pt1 | contig 10098 bp, 6 predicted proteins | sample Fen_T0_1_FD_202505 | JGI IMG/M metagenome (GOLD analysis project Ga0302321, IMG submission 202505) | Peat permafrost microbial communities from Stordalen Mire near Abisko, Sweden - Fen_T0_1 | ecosystem: Environmental > Terrestrial > Soil > Wetlands > Permafrost | place: Sweden: Abisko... | reverse complement strand
ACCGTATTCTACCCTTACAGCCGTCCAGATGGCCTTCGGTGCTCCCATCTCTGCCATGGTAGGTCTTGTCTTCGTGGTTTTCTTCATTATCACTGCCACACTTTATAATATTACGTTTGCGCGGATTTTGTTCGTTTCGGCCCTCGATAGCCGTCTTCCCACCGTTCTTGCCCGAGTAAATCGCTATGGAGCTCCTTCTCGCGCAATTCATACCCAGACAGTGATCGTGCTGATGATTGCGCTCTTGATCCATTTCTTAGGGCCACTCCTCTATCCAAACGATGGCTTTGCGTTCTCGTTCAAGGTCTATAATGTATCTCAGGCCACGACAAGCATCATCTGGTGTATTTCAATGGTCATCCTCTTCCTCGATCTCCCTCTCCTTCTGAACCGCTTCCGCAGCGTTCTTGTGAAAGGCTCTCAACAACTGATCGCGCCGCGTTGGATCTTGTACCTCTGCTCCATCGTAGGAGGCACATCAAGTCTGCTCGGGATCTGGACAACCCTGACATCGTCATGGGATAGCCATCTCATTGCGAATAATCAATGGAGCATCATTGTCGGCATCGCAACCCTCACTTTTCTCGTTATTGGCCTCCTTAGTTCAGCCTATCCACGCCTCTTGAGTAATCTGGAGGAGCAGACTGCTGCAACCCGAGAAAATGCCCGGCTCTATCATGAATTACAGATCGCGTATAAGAAGCTGAGCGAACTCGATCAGCTCAAAGACGCTTTCCTGACGAGCGCCAGTCATGAATTGCGCACTCCTCTCACGCTTGTGCAGGGATATCTTGAACTTTTGCGTGAAATGGAAGATATCAGTCCCGATACACGAAAGGAATTTCTCTCAAAGGCGTGCCGTGCTTGTGATGAACTGGTTGTATTGCTGGCAAATATTATGGATGCAAGCCGTCTTCAACTTGACGCCGCTACATTACGCCTTACGCCCATCCCGCTCAAGGATGCCACTGCTGCAATTATCGAACTCTTTGAGCCATTAGTCGCAAAGAAAAAGCAAACTATCACGCTAGAGATTGATGCTCACATTATCGTCAGAGCAGATGAGTCCCGTTTAAAACAGGTACTCCATAACTTGATCTCAAATGCATTGCGCTACTCTCCACCAGACACACCTATTCATATCACTGCTGTCGTAGAGGAACAGGAAAACATGGCACGCATAAGCGTGAGCGACCGCGGTCTGGGCATACCTCCCGACAAGCAGGAAGCTATCTTTGGCAAGTTTGTTCGTTTAGAACGCGATCTGCATGGTGCAATTCGCGGTAGTGGCCTGGGCCTCTTTATCTCGCGACAACTTGTCGAGGCGATGAACGGGACAATGCAGGTTGAGAGTAGTGGCATCGAAAACGAGGGTTCGACCTTTTCATTCACGCTTCCCCTGGACAAACCAGATGAACCAGGCTCACCACTTCTACTCAAAACAGAACTTGATCACACCGCTTAGCACCTGTGTTGCAAAGAAAAAGCAGGTCTGGTAGAGTAGAAAAAAAAGAAGGAGCATGAAAACGATGGGGCAAGAAACAGAAGTCATGGATCACGAACGCCAAACCCGACAGGCGGAACTTATCGAACGTGCACGCGAGATCGCACCACAATTTCGGCAGCGCATACAGGAAATGGATCAGCTCGGACGGCTCCCAGAGGCAACCATCAGAGACCTTTCAGAGGCTGGATTATTTCAGTTGACCATACCTCGCATCTATGGTGGCTATCAGGTAGATATGCGCACATACATGGATGTAGTTGCTGCAATTGGATACGGTGATACTTCAACCGGCTGGATCGTGTCGCTGACCAACGTTACTCACTGGCTCACTGCTGTACTCTATCCTAAAGAGACGCAGCAGGAAGTCTTCAGCACCCAGGGCGGGGCGCGAGTCTGCGCATCGCTTACCCCTCGACAATGTGCGGTCAAGCGCGTCGATGGCGGCTATTTTATCGAAGAGGGTACGTGGGGCTTTAACTCAGGTGCCTATCATGCCAACTGGGATATCCTGGGCATTCCATTACTTGACGAACGTGGAGAGACCGTCGAAGAGGGCGTTGCGCTTCTCCCCATGCAGGACGTTGAGTTCCTCAACGATTGGAACACGATCGGCATGCAGGGCACAGGGAGCACCAGCGTTACCGTACGAAACAAATTCGTGCCGGATCGTCGGGTGGCCTCACTCTCACAGGCTACCAACGGGACATATGCCGCTGAAAATCTACGTGATGAGGTGGAATATCGTTGGGCGTTTGTACCAACCTTGGCACTCATTCTAGCCTTCCCTCTCCTTGGCGCAGCTCGCGGGATGTTGGAGCTATTTCTCGAACGGCTGCCCAGGCGCGGCATCACCTACACGTGGCACACAAAACAAGCTGAAGCGACGCTCACCCATCTCCAGGTTGCCGAAGCCGCGTCGAAGATCGACGCGGCACAATTGCTTCTTCAGCGTGCTGCCGATGACATCCATTCCTGGGCACAGCGCGATGAATATATGGAATTCTTGAACCGCGCACGTGTGCGCATGGATAGTGGCTATGCCGCACGCCTATTATTTGAAGCGACCAATACCATTGCCGAGGCTGCGGGAGGCTCGTTCGCCGCGACAAATAACCTTCTCAACCATTTCTGGCGCGATGTACGTACAGGGTCCCTACACGCTGTGTTAAATCCAACAACAAATCAGGAACTCTACGGACGGCTCCTCTGTGGACAACCAGCCAATACACCACTAGTCTGACAGATGCACTCCCACTGAGCATACTGGTCGCAACCAGGATATGTTACTGACACAACCTATCTCGATGGTAGCTGCTCAAAATGGTTGTGTGACAAGAAATATGACGAGCATAAGACGAGTAATGAGAGAGAGCCTGCATCGTCTACAGGCTCTCTCTCAAACTCTGTGAAAGGCTCACCCGTCTTTTCACTTTTTATGTGGCAGCGATATCTAGTTTCAGTACCCTCAAACGGGTCGCGAAAGGACATTTGCTCCTGCCGCCCCCAGCGGGGCCCGTATACCTACGAAACCCGAAAAGGTCAAGTGGAAATGCACTAGGGAGATACATGTAATTCGCAATACGCCATAAATAATGCCTTTCCTACAAAATCGCCTTTAAGGTTTCCAGGCTGAGGTTAGCTCCACACAGCACAATAACCACCGTCTTCCCGCGGAACCTCTCCGGCGTTTTGAGTACGGCGGCAAACGGAACTCCGGCCGCACCTTCAATGAGCATATGATGTGTTTCGATACAGAGACGGATCGCCTGCCGGATCTCCTCTTCTGAGACAAGAAGATAGCTGTCAACAAGCCTCTGGCAGAGCGGAAACGTGATCGCATCTGGCTCAATCCCTCCCGCCGTCCCATCTGAAAGTGTTGGGAGCGATTCCATCGCGAGAATGTGCCCCGCCTGCACAGATTTCGCCATGACAGGGGATCGCTCCGGTGAGCAGCCGATGATCTCGGTATGAGGAAATATTGTCTTCACATACTCTGCAATGCCAGTTATCATACCGCCCCCTCCCAGTGCCGCTACAACCACATCAAGCTGCTCGATCTGGCGACACAATTCTACTGCAATGGTTCCCTGCCCTCCAATGACATATCGATCATTATAAGGGGAAATATAGACCATCTCGTGCTGTTCCGCGTAGGATCGAGCATGCTCCTCTGTTAGAACGCAATCATTCCCCCACACTTGTAGCTGTGCGTCATACTGACGAATCGCCGCAATCTTTGCCGTGGAGGTTCCTTCAGGTACAAAAATGATGCCGGGGATCTTGAGCTCATGCAGACCAAACGCAACGGCGAGTCCATGATTGCCGGATGAGGCTGTGACCACACCTCGTACTCTCTGCTCAGGCGTCAATGATAACAACGCATTCATAGCTCCACGTACCTTAAATGTGCCGGTATGCTGCATGTTTTCTAATTTTAAGAAAATCTGACCTCCCGTCAGTGTGCTCAACGGCCGCGAAAATTCGAGGGGCGTGGTGCGAATGTAGGACCGAATCCTGTGTTCGGCTTGCAAAATGTCCTGTAAAACGTTCATCTCTGTCTCTATTCCTTCCATTGTTGCCCTCGATTGTTCGGCGTTCTTTGTTTAGCAGGTAAACTTATAGAGTATCTAACGTTGTTTCGTGATCGCATATCTCGTTCTCTCTTTAAAGCAAGCATACCTAAGATCCAGTATAAATGCGACCACCTTTATGCATTCGCTGGCACATTTCTCATATATCATACCAAAAATGCTGCAGGATCTGACGCTCACACGCTGTTCTTGACATACTATTCTCAGATAGTCTATCCTTTAGCCAGTTGACGTGAGCGGGCTTCAGGGGAACCTGACGCCTTTGGGTTGCAAGGAATACATTCAGCGCTTTTTCCCTGCTGTAAGCACGATCCTGATCTGTTGTTGAGATTGTCATGAGATAGGGGTTTTCGTGCCCTTCTCCGCGAAAGGAATCTCTCTATGTCGCTTACCGATAACACACCAGGAGTATCGACGGAGCACGCACTCCAGAGCTTTGGCTACAAACAGGAATTTCGTCGTGACATTAAGCGTTTTGCCTCTTTTGCTGTTTCCTTCTCTTTTATAAGTATTACTACTGGCATTTTTACAACCTATGGTTCAGTACTAAACTGGGGTGGTCCGCGAGGCGTGTGGACGTGGCCCATTGTTATCCTGGGGCAACTGGCCGTTGCGCTCGTTTTTGCTTCGCTCGCGTCGCGCATTCCCCTGGCTGGCTATTCGTATCAATGGGCCTCCCAGCTCGTCAATCCTAGAGTCGGCTGGCTGATTGGTTGGGTCTCTTTTACTTTCCTGGTCGTTGTTACCGTTTCGGTAGACTACGCGATCGCCTCCACGGTGTTTCCCGGTCTCTTTCGCTATACGGAGACACCACAAAACGCCTGGCTCGTCACGGCGCTGGTCATCCTTGTTCAGATGCTCCTTATCCTCTTCTCAACTCGCTGGACGACACGTGTTAACAATGCCGCCGTCGCAACTGAACTTATCGGGATCATCGGACTGATCGCGCTGCTATTGGTCGTGGGTGCTGTACGCGGGCTCCTCCATCCCGATCACATTTTTAGCACTGGCGTTGTCTCACCTACCAACTATTTCAGCCTCGGTGGCCTGTTCGCCACGGGCCCTTTCCTGCTTTCGTTCTTGCTTGGCGCTTACACAATCGTGGGCTTCGAGGCGGCGGCAAATCTGGCGGAAGAGACGTTGGAGCCGCACCGCGTGGTTCCTTTCGCGATGTGGTCCGCAGTGGTCTTAAGCGGTGTCGTCGGATTTGTCTTCCTCATAGTGCTCAATCTGACATCAGGTGATCTTAAAGCGCTGTCTGCCTCCTCAACTCCGATTGCTGATATTATTATTCAGGTGCTTGGCGGTGCCGTGGGCACTATCTTACTGGTGCTCGTTGCCTTCTCGATCTTTGCCTGTGGTCTGGTTATCTTTCTGACGGCGACTCGGCTGACGTGGGCGATGTCGCGCGATCAGCGCTTCCCCGGTTCGCAGGTCTTTGCACGTGTCGATGCCCGTACTGGAACCCCTGTCGCTGCGACGGTGTTGATTGGGGTGTTAACTGAGATTGTACTCGCGATTTTTGGCAATCAGACGAATGCGCTCAGCAGCCTGTTTGGTGCTGCGACTTTGTTACCTGCAATCATCTATCTGTTCACCGTTCTCCTCTATACGTTCACGCGTCACAAGCTTCCATCGACGCAGAGCTTTAGCCTGGGCGTATTTGAGTGGCCGATTATCGTGTTCGCGCTTGTCTGGCTTGTGTTCGAGCTTGCTATCTTCCGCGATGCACAATTTGCTACGCCCTGGATATATACGCTCGTGATGTTTGGCCTGGGGCTGATCTACTTTGTGTTCCTGCTTGTACGCCAGCCACAAAATCTGCAGCAACCTCTGCTGGAAGAAGTGGAGACCACACAGTTTGGAGAAGAGTAGAAAGTGATCTCTCTTCCAAACAGCCGAAGCTTTTTGCTTCGGCTGTTTGGAGCTCAAATGGCTTCCAGGACTTCATCCCAGAATCTGGATGCCAAAGAAACCTAATACCTGTATTACAACCGATGCAATGGCGAGCAAACTGACAATGAAAGTCAGGCCATAGGCCAATACATTAAAGATGGGTCCATTGGTATACTGTCCCATTAGCCGTTTATCGTTAACGAGCCGCAAAATAGAAAACAGAATAACTGGGAGCACGATACCGTTGAGCAGGTACAAATTAAGTAGTACCTGTACTACTGGCAAATTTGGCAGCATGGCAATGACGACGCCAATTACAATCAGGCCAGTAAAAAGGCCCCAGAAGACTGGAGCCTCATTCCAGCGCTTATTGACGCCGTTTTCTACTCCCAGCACCTCGGTAATCGAGTAGCAGGTGGAGAGGGGCAGTACGCCAGCCGCCAGGAAAGATGCCCCCAGCAGGCCCACAGCAAAGACGTTACTGGCAAATCGGCCCAGGAAAGGTGCCAGGGCGAGTGCGGCGTCGGCGGCATCATTCAAAACAACCCCATGACCTCCACTATGTGCAAACAGCGTTGCGGCACAGGCGAGAATGATGAAACCGGCAACGAGGTTAGAAAAGATGGCGGCACTGTACACATCAATACGCTGTTGCCAATAGTCACGCATGCTCACGCCACGCTCGACTACAGCGCTCTGCACGTAGATCTGCATATAGGGGCTGATCGTCGTGCCGACCGCTGTCACCAGCATCAAAATATAACCACTGTTGAATTGGATGGTCGGGACCACTGATCCAACCAGCACCGGCCCCCAATCGGGCTTTGCCAGGAAGGCGGCAAAAAAGTAGGCAAAAAATACGACGGTCAAGGCCAGGAAGAGTTTCTCGACCCGCCCATATGATCCTTTGACCACTAACCACCAGAGGAGCAGTCCCGCGACAGGGGCACTGATCCAGGATGGAATGTGGAAAATGTTGAAGGCTGCCGCAATTCCGATAAACTCGGAGACAATCACTCCAGCATTCGCGAGCAAGAAGGCCAACATGACCAGCGCGGTGATGCGGATGGGAAAGTTTTCCCGGATCAGATCGGACAAGCCTTTACCTGTGACCGCTCCCATGCGTGTGCACATCTCCTGCACGATTGCCATGCCTAGCGTGAGGACGACCATGACCCAAAGCATCGAATAGCCAAATTGCGACCCCATACTACTATAGGTGTAGATACCGCCCGCGTCGTTGCCCGCACTCGCCGCAATTAATCCCGGCCCCAAAATGCCCAGGTAGATGAGCAAGCGGGGGCGTCGACGGCCGCGCTGCAGCGCTCCTGTCCCTTTGCGTATGGCTTTGAGGGGCGTGGTGGGCGTGCCGCCTTTTATTGGATGTTCTGTCATCGCACTACCTCGTTTCCTGATCTTCGTGTGTGCTGGCCGTCAGTTTCCCCGTCACTCTATGCCCATGGTGAAAGACAAAGAGATGTCCGATGCGTTCCCGCAGGTCATCGGGCAAGAGTACATCAAGCGCATCGTCAAAGGTGATAATACCGAGTATCTTTCCTTCCTCATCCACGACAGGGAGAGCGCGTAAGCCGTAGGTGGTAAGCAGCGCCGCAGCCTCTCTAGCTGGCGTTGAGGAATGGACACTGATTACGTCTTCTTCCATCAGTTGAGCCAGCTGCGTGGCACGATCTGGACAAAAGACGACATCGCGTAGTGAGACTACCCCCATCACTCGTTCGGTCCCTGGTTCGGCCACATACAGGTAATCGACAAACTCCGGTTGCTCCTCCATCATACGGATGTTACGCAGGGCTTCCGCTACCTCAAGAGACGCTGGCAGCAGCAGAAACTCATTGGTCATCATACCACCTGCGCTATCTTTGGGATAGGCCAACAGTTCTCGTACGTCTTCCGACTCATCGCTCTCCATGAGCGCGAGCAACGCCTCTGCCTTGTCTTCTTCCATGTCAGCTACCACATCGGCGGCTACGTCCGGGCGCATCTCTTCGAGGATATCTGAGGCTCGTTCTTCCTCGATCTCCTCCAGGATATCTGCCGCTTCATTGGGCGAGAGCTCCTCAAGCGTATCAGCGACAATGGCATCGTCGAGCCCACGCACGACTTCATCGCGTTGCTGATGCGACAATTCGTCGAAAATACGTGCCAGATCCGCTGGATGGAACTGGCTCAGGCGCTCATGTGAGACATGCAGTTGCACCGCTGGCGCGTTGCTGGCAAAATATTGGACGTTGGCCCAGTCAAGCAAGCGCTCGCGTAGGCTTGGATGTTTCCCTGAGAGCGAAAAAAGCACGCGACGTGTGAGCGCACGAAACGAAATATCTACTGCCACGAGCCGCAGGTCTTGTTCACCTGGAACACGGCCAAGCGCCAGATCATTCACGCGCACGACCCGCCGCCCTTCAACATCAACCAGTTGTTTATCCAGCACATCTTGCCCCAGCAGAATTTCTCCGTCTCGACGCACAAAGCGCTCCAGGTTGACGTAGACCGATGCAAGCTGAATTGCATGATCCTCAAAGGCGGCTACCTGGCCGACGGGAATCCAGACATCTCGCCCTGCCGTATGGGCTAGCAGGCCTGCAAGCGGGGGATACGTTTCCTCGCTCGTTCCAGCCTGCGGATTCACCCGTACTACGACATCCTTGAGGGCTGCGACTTTTTCGCGATGATTATCAACGAGAGATATGCCTACCAGTTGGCTAAAGATGAAAAGTTCCATAGAGATTCCTCTTATTATTGTGCTCTGAACGATATCAGATTTGGAGGATACTTGCTTTTCTGTACCCATCGCTTTATACAACGATGATCCTGCTCGATCAGATCGTTGGGATACTTCATCCATGCAATTCATTGCTTGCAGGATGGTGCCCTTCTGCTTTCGAGTCACTCTTCTACCCGAATACCAAATTGCTCCTGTAATTTCTGTTTGCCTGCATCGGTGACAATGATCGCACGCGTCCCTTGCGGCTTGACTACCCAGCCTCGCTCAACACAATACGCCCACAGAGCAGCCCCCAGGCTTCCTCCCAGATGAGGACGACGCTCAGTCCAGTCCGGGCATGCAAATGCGAAGCGCCGCCGTTCTCGTCGCAACGCACTCAGGTTGAATCCAAGCTTGCCGAAGATCTCTTCTCCTCCTGGCCCAAGTTTTACCTCACCATGCTCAGGCTCTTCGATAGCCCCCTGCGCAAGCAGAGCATCAAACAGTGCTACACCATAACGACCTGCGAGATGATCGTAGCAGGTCCGCGCCGCAATGAGCTGCGGCGATCTCCAAAGCCTGGCCGGTACCATACCAGCCACAAGTGTTAGCGACTCGATGAGCTGACCAACCGTTGCATCACGCAAGAAGTAGATCATTTGCCGCCCCTCTCGTGTTACACGGACCAGATCACGTTCGCGTAGCAAAGCCAGATGATTTGAAACTTTTGACTGCGCTTCCCCTGTGAGTGACTGCAATTCCGAGACCGTTGCGGGACCTTCCATCAGGTGCTGCAGTATGGCCAGTCGGAGCGGGTCAGCTAGAGCCTGTGCCAGTGGGAAAAGTCGGTTACCTTCATCCATCAGTTCCTCCTGATAGGTTGAAACATAGTAGGGTGTAATGATATACTCAACATATCACGTTTCATTGATATGTTACGGCGTGTTCAATTTTCTGTCAAGGGGAAGAGGGGTTCCCTTTTTCGGAGGCACAACCTGGCAAGGGCAACGATGTATGCGGATATCCGTCTGCAATTGGCAAACAACGCAGGAAGACGTTATACGATCCATAGCAGCGCTCGAACAGGTACTGAAGCAGAAATAGGCTCCTGAGGCGTGTATCTTCTTAATTACAGTGGCGATTCTTCAGATGAAGAAATGAGCCGCAGACCCACACGCGATCTACGACTCAACGAGATTCTCGCCTATTCCTTGGCCGGGAAGGAAAATGCTGATGGGCAGTACGCTGCAAGGGTGCATTGTTCGCAGCGCGGTTTTTTGGCGTTGCAGACGGCGCGACCATGATAGATTGTGCGATGAGCAAAATCGAGCCATTCAGCAGATGGGATAAGGCGCATCAGATCCTGCTCGACCTTCTCGATA
>Ga0302321_100006768_pt1 | contig 10099 bp, 9 predicted proteins | sample Fen_T0_1_FD_202505 | JGI IMG/M metagenome (GOLD analysis project Ga0302321, IMG submission 202505) | Peat permafrost microbial communities from Stordalen Mire near Abisko, Sweden - Fen_T0_1 | ecosystem: Environmental > Terrestrial > Soil > Wetlands > Permafrost | place: Sweden: Abisko... | reverse complement strand
GTTCGACGAAGTGCAACTCAAGGGCCGCTACGACTTTAATGCCATCAATGATGTCACCACCGTCGACCTGTGGAAGGGCGAGGGGTTGTGGCGGCATGATTACCCCAAGAACTGGTTTGCGCTTTATCGACCGGCGCTGGAATGGAACAGGGCAAGTTACAACAATGGCGTTCCCAATGACTACATGCAATTGCAACAGGAAATCGGTGTGGGTGTCGGCGTGCTGACGAAGCCGCGTTCGAAAGTGCGCGTGGGTGTCTCGGAGAATTTGTTCGACATCTGGACGACCACCACGGGCGGCCGCAGCGCCCGCACCGTGGAATCCTTGTTCTTGGAAACGGAGTTGAAGCTTCCTTGGCGAATGAATCTGGTGCAACGTGGCGTCTATTATTACCCGCTGTCCTCGGGTGAGGATGGTTGGGAGGACCGGATAGAGCTTAGCAAGAAGTTCACGGAAACATTCAGCACGTCCATCCGGCACGAAATTCGCCGGTACAATCCGGACGGCAAGACGCAGGATTATACGCGCCTGAAGCTGCTGTTTGGGCTCGATTTCTAAAAATATTTTTCCTGGTTCTTTGCGCGCACGGTGCCGATTTACCACTCGGGGGTTTCCCTCGGATGGAAAAGTCCGGTGGCGATGGCGCTTAACCAGAATTTATAGGTCCGAAATTACCTGACAAAAAAATGCATGATGATTCTGTTTGAACGGACGCAGGGCATCTGATTCAGAACCGGATTCTCTGTATGAAACACATCAACCTGAAACATATCGTCAGTGCTTCCCTTGCGCTGATTTTGTCCGCCGCGGCTTTTGCTGACCGGATCGAACTGACCGACGGCTCCGTGATCAACGGCAAGCTGCTCTCTGCGGAAGGTGGCAAATTGAAAGTCGAGACGACCTTCGCCGGCACCGTTGAGGTGGCGCAAGCCAGCGTGAAAACATTTTCCACCGAGGAGGCCGTCAATGTCGCTCTCGCCGGTGGCAGCCAGGTGCTGGGCAAGGTCGAAGGCACCGAGGCCGGCATCAAGGTGGTCGCCAACGACGGCCAGATGTCCGCCACCACGCCCAATGTCGCCGCGGTCTGGCGTCAGGGGGCGGACAGCCCGGAGACCAAGAAACTCAAAGCTGACATCGAAGCCGGCAAGCGCAAGTGGGCCTATGAAGCGTCGGTCGCGATCGCCGGGCGCACGGGTGTAAGCGAAAAGTTTGGCGCCAACCTTGGATTCAAGGCCACTTTGGCCAGCGCCCAGGACAAATTGATTTTTGCCGTTGCCGCCGAGAAAGCCCGCGACAACGGAACGGAGACGGCGAACCGCCAGTTTGGTGGCGTCGACTATTCCTCATTCTTCAGCGCCGACAACGGTTGGTATGCCCGCACTTCAATCGAGAAAGACACCATCAAGCGGCTCGATCTTCGCTCGAGCACCGCATTCGGTCTGGCCCGGAAACTTATCAAGAAGCCGTCGCAGGATCTCGAGTTTCGCGTGGGTTTGAACTACCTCTATGAGACCTACTCAGACAACACCAAGTTTGACTCGCCCGGCCTCGATCTCGCTTTGCTGCATACCTACCAGTTTCCAAATTCGAAGATGGTCAACACTCTAAGTTACACCCCGGCGTTCAAGGAGTTCAGCAACTTTCGCGTGCATCAAGAATCGTCGTGGGAAATGCCCATCGCTTCCAGTCAGTGGAAAATCAAGCTCGGTTTCGCCAACGACTATAACAGCAAGCCGCCGGCAGGTACCGAGCGCCTCGACACCACGTACTTCACGAACCTGATCTTGAGCTGGCAATAAATCGGAAGTCGCTTCTCGTTTTCCAAGCCGACCGGATTTCCGGTCGGCTTTTTATTGAGGGCGTTTGTTGCCGGGATGTTTCGCGCCGCGACGGTTCAGAAATAGCCTGAGCTGGGCAGGGCGCAAACCCCCGTCACGTCGCCTGCAGGATAAACGTTTGCACGGATCGGTAGGTTCGGGCTTCACCGAGCGGCAGGCTCGCCATCAAGTGAAACTCGCTCACGCGAAATGGCGGGGCCTCGAATGCCGTGTGCCGTGCGAGGAAACTTTCCAGATCCTTGGTCTCGACCGCTTCGTCCAGCCGGCCGAGCGTGAAGTGGGGATGAAAGTTGCGCATCTCCAGTCCGCCATCCACGGCGAGCAGCGCGTCGTCCACCTGCTTGCGCAGCTGGAAAAGCCGCGTGTGGGCATGGCCGACGCCGGCCCACAATACCTTCGCCGGTCCGCGCGTGGGGAAGACGCCCAAGCCCTCCACCGGCAAAATAAACGGTTCCACCCTCACGTGTGCGAGCGAGGTGGCGAACTTCTCCAGTTTTTCGGGCTCGGTCTCGCCGATGAACCGCATGGTCAGATGAAGATTATCCTCCGGCACCCAGCGCACGGGCAGACGCCGGCGAGCCAGAGCAGCGAGTTCGGCGCGGACGGTGGCGGGAGGAAGAAGGGCGACAAAAAGCCGGTGGCGAATCATCCTCGCAATCAAACCCAACCAAAGTGGGCGGCAAGTCCGACTTCACGCCCACCTTGGCACCGGGTGGCGTGAATCAAATCTTCCAACGCAGACCGGCCGAGAGCAGCCACTTGGGTTCCAGCTGCAGGCCGTTGACGCGCTGGCAGACGGGCAGCTGGACAAAAACATACGCGGTGGTGCGCGAGGCGAGCTCGGCGGTCACACCGGGACTGAGGTACGCCAACGTGCCGCCGCTGTTACTGGTGTCGGCCTCGGCCCCGTGTTCGCGGGTTTCCGTTTTGATATTGAGCTGAAGCTGCGGGGTGAAGCGGCTCGTGTTCAGCCAGCGAACGCCGCCGCTGAGATTGAGGCTGGAGGATGGTAGAAAACCGGCGCGCTCGGCTAACGGTTGCTCGAGTGTTGCCTGAACGAATGTACCCAAATTCACAGCCGGGCGTGAAAACCACGAAGCGCCAAGAATCAGGTTGGTTGTGCCCGTGCCGAGTTGGAGTCCGCGGTCGAGCAATTCACCGGCCTGCGGACCCTCGGCGAAATTCTGGTCGAAACGGCCGGTAGGAAGCTTAAGGCCAAACTGAAAGCCATAGCTCTGGGTCGGTCCAGACTTCTGGTAGCGAGCAAGCAATCGCACATCACCAAGTCCGCTGGCACGCGAGGTGGAAATGTCGGTATCGCCGTCGACAATCGTGGTGTGGAAACGATCATGATACGGAATCGCGGCGGTGACCGCCCACGAGGAATTGACGACGTAGTTCAGATCGAGCCAGGTATTGCGATTGAGCGTTCGTTGCTGGATTTCGTTGTCGTTGGGGAAGGTCAGCGTGGAACGATCAACACGGCCAGTACCGCTACGCAGATCGGTTTGGTCGAAATATTCAAAGCGCAGGCCGGCTTCGAGGCCGGGCATGGTGGCGTAGCCTTGGGCCGCCCAGTCGGAACTGAGCGAACAGCCGCAGACGGAGCAGGCGGAGGAATTGGCAGCGCCGATGAGTGCGAAGACCGACGCGACAAGCGCGCCGGTGCGTGAAAAAGGGAGAAGAGAAAACATGGAAAGGATAAAATGAAATGTGCGTAGAAACGCGTGCGCACAGCGCGGCCCGGAGTGGGCAGGAGAAAAACAAAAAACGCCGCGCTCTGCTGGACGACAAAACGCGTGGCGGCGTGGAGGGGCGATGCGCGTTAAACGCGCGGTGGACGGACCGGCACCGGTTCGGTACGCGTCAGGCCGATGTCGTGGACGACACCCGGCCAATCGGTATCAGGGATGTGAAGCACGAGCGGTGCAGTGACGTGGAAAGCGAGAACGATCTTGTTGGAGCCGCCGAGGTCGGCGTCGCGCGGCTGCTGCTCGCGCTCGGTTTCCCGCGCGGCTTGGGAAAAATGGCAGAGTTCGCACGGTTTGCTGCCGTTGAAGGTCACATCGAGCGCCTTGGCCGGGGACATCACCTGCGAGTTGTCATGAAACATCTTCGCCCACGCCACCAACTGCACCACGTTCCACACCGCGCCGTTGGCACAAAACCAGGCGAGGATCAGGGCTAATATGGAAAAGCGGCGACGCACGCAGAGGGAATTGGTGGTGGGACCAGTCGCTGGCAAGTCGAAAGCCGGGGAGAAGCTTGATCGACGTCAAGTCAACGAGAGGGCCGTCGCAAAATCCCAAAGGAGCCCCTTCGGGTTCCAATTCCGGTCAGATCAATCAGCTGCATCGCGCGCCCGCACGAGAATCCGGATGGTACCGGCGGGCAGTTCACCGAGTTCGATATGATAGGAGCCCAAGGCCGGATGGTTCATGTGGCGGACAAGACGCTGCGGCGAAAATCTCCCCTCGGTCCGGCGCAACACCACGCCGCCGGAATCGAACAGGCTCACCTCCAATCGCGTACGGGTGGTATCATCACCACGCAGGCGTTTTGAAACGTAACCGCAGACGGCCAATGGGCCTGCCTTTCGTTCAAGCCAGATCTGATCGACGATGACGTTGCGGGAATCCGCGCGCTCCAATTGAATCTGCTCCACATCTGCGGGCGCTTGGTATGGTGTGACACGATTGGTGCACGCGGCGGCAGCAAATACGGTCAGTAGTACGACGCCAATCAGAAGGCATCGATAGGTGAGTATTTTGTTCATGTTACCTCTGGGGTTGCAGAATCAGAATCTGTAGCTGACCGAACCGAAGAAGCCGCGGCGCATGCCAAATTGCGCAGCGTTAACGCCCACGCCCGAACCATCCCGCAATTCATAGATCTTGTCGGCCACATTCACGACATCGACCCGCACTTTCCATTCGCTGTTTTTGCCGCACTTGAAACTTCGCTCCGCGCCAAGATTGAAGGTAACGTACGAAGGAACCGCTGCGCCGTTCGGGATCGTGGAACCATCGGGCGCCGTCGCATCGTTCCGTAGGCCACTGCCATAGATGGCATCGGTATAAAGCAGCGTGCTCCCCAATGAGTCCTTCCATCGATAGGAAATCCCAGTGGAGCCCGACAGAGTTTGGTCGTGATCGAGGAAGATCGCATGATCCTTCACGTAGGCTAGATCCGCCGGATCAAAGAGGAATTGCGCTGAATTCCACTCCTGGCCTTTCGCCACGGAATGCGCGAGGTTCGCATAGGCGGCGAGACCGCCATTCGTGTAGGAGGCCGTCAGTTCCAGGCCATAGATTTCTCCCTTGGCGTAGTTGAAGGCCGAGAGAATTAAGGTTTGCCCGAACAGGCCATCATCCAGCTGGTTTTTGGCGCGTTTGTAATAGCCGTCCACGCCGACCGTAAATCGGCGGGAAATTTTCTGACTGATGCCGATATCGAAATAGTCCGACCGCTCGGCTTTGACCGGGTCATCCAAATTCAAGGCTGATGCATTCGAAGTGCCGTTGAATTGCGCGACGGCGCTCGCCGAGACGTTTTCCACGGGCGGCGGCGTGAAATAGCGCGCATAACCAGCATGCAGTGTCGTTGCATCGGACGCATTGTAGATGAAGTTAAACCGCGGACTAACCTGATTTTCGTCGTCGAAGCTCGAATGGAAAACGTCAAATCGTGTACCGTAATTTAGCGTCAGCTTCGGTCCGACTTTCCATTCATCCTGCAAATACACGCCGGCAAACAACCCGTGCAGCCGATCGTTGCTTTTGATCGCGAAGCTTGGCCCCGTCGCGTCGCCGTTGCCATCCACGGGAAACACTGTCGTGGTTGCATTGGCTGCGACAGATTCGTTCAGCAAAGATGCGCCCCCGCGCACGGTGTGGGTGTCGCCCAAGGCATAGCTGAAGTCGCCTTGCAGACCAACCGAGCTGAGCTTGCGGGACACGTCGCTGGCCACGCCGTTGAAATAGAGGTCGCCGGCCGCGTCTGGCACGAAATGCACGCTGCTTTCGCGGCCGAAGGCCGAAAGCTGATAGTTCAAATCGCCGGCAGACTGTTGGTAAGCGGCGATGACATAATAATTTTGCTCCTTTTGATTTTCATTAAGGAGAGACGAATCGAACGCGCCGGGTAGCCACGGATTCCCGTTGGGCGAGGTTCCAGCGGGCAGCCCTGGGGTGTTGGGCACCTGAAAATTGCTGTCCGATGCGCCCGCCATCACACTGAGGCGGCCGGTATGATCCAGAATGTAGGAGAAATAGGAAAACAACTTGCTCTGATCGGTGGTGTCGTGGATCGCACTGGCGCTGGCCGTGGGGTTCTCGATGCCGATGTCGCTATGGTTGTAACTGCCGCTGACAAAATAACTGAGATGATCGTTGGACGAACCGGTTTCGAAAGCCGGACGGAAAGTGCCGAAACTGCCCCCGTAGACGGAGCCTTCGCCGCCCTGCGTGAAAGTGCCGTTTCGGGTATGGATATCCACGATTCCTGCCGTGCGAAAACCGTATTGGGCCGGCAGCGATCCGGTGACCAGTTGCAACGAGCCCACAAAACGCGGATCGAGTTCGAGCCCGAAACCGGAGAGACCTTCTGGCAACAGCACATCATTGATGCGATACTGCAAATTGGCGTGTTCGCCCCGGACGTGCACGCCACCGGCAGCGGCCGAGTCCGCCGCCACGCCGGGGGCGCGCAGCAGAATTTGCGAGAACGGCGCATTCGCCCCCTGCGAAATGGTTTCGATCTGCTGCTGGGTGATAATATAAGAGGTCGCACCGAGACTCGGTACGATCAACTCGCGAGCGTCATCGAGTTTTTCGGTGACCACATAGGGATCGAGCACCTCCGGGGCGGTAGAAACTGCGGGCGGTGGCGCGACCTGGGCGGTTTGGGCGCTGGCGGCGATAGCCGAAAGCGCGAATAGGAAATGACGTGGAAAGAAACGAAAATGGGCGGACATGGTTGGTCTGAGTTGAATGGCACACGGATTCGCCGGGACGCGGTACGCCCCGGGCAGGGAAGACAAAACGCACACCGCGAACAGCGCGGCGCGGAACACAAACGGTTCAATTCAGACCAACGGGCGGCGCGTGCGACGGCACGAGCCAGTAGTGAGGACGGGTGACGATCAGCCAGTTACTCGAAAGCAACGCTTGGCTGCTGACCAACACCCGCGCCAGCAAAAGGAGAAAGAATGCCAGGACCAGGCTGACGCCATTGGCGAAAAGCGTCACCGCGCACCCATGATCTGCGCTGCCAGCAGGCTCATGGCCGTGTCCCGCGTGTTGAGCCGCCTCTTCGTGCCCATGCACCCAAGCATGCAGCGCCGGACTGGCCACCAATACATTTAGCAGAATCACCAACGCCACGCCCAGCACCGCGGTCAGGCGGTGGAACGGCGAGGGATGGCGGCTGAGATCGGACATGAATGAAAGTGGATTCAATGCAGCATAGCAGAATCGTCAAGTGGCAGCGCAGCAAAGATGCCAGAGTCGAGGCAAATTTGAATTACGGAAGCAGCAGACCGAGCAGAGCGCACGCGACGACCACGATGAAGGGGGAGACCTTGAGGAATTGCAGCGCGGCAAAGGCGGCAACCGCAAGCACCGCATGCCATGGGCTGGCCAGTCCGGTGCGCGCAACCGGATTAATGAGCGCGGCGAGCAGCACGCCCACCACGGCGGCATTCGCTCCGCGCAAGGCGGATTGCGCCCCGGGCAGGGCGCGCAACTTTTGCCAGTACGGCAGGACGCCGAGCACGAGCAGTAAACCCGGGGCAAAAATCCAAAACAGGGTCCATCCTCCCGCGAGCAGCCGGTGCGGTCCGGTTGATTGGACGGTGCCGAGGTAGACGGCAAAAGTGAACAATGGCCCGGGCATCGCCTGAGCCGCACCGTAGCCCGCCAGAAACTGGTCGTGTGTCGGCCCGCCGGGCACGACGACCTCGCGCTCAAGCATCGGCAGCACAGTGTGCCCGCCACCGAAGACGAGTGCGCCTGCGCGATAAAATTTGTCGGCGCCAGCCGTCCAGTCATTCGGGATCAGGCGCGCGAGCACGGGCAAAGTGAACAACAGGACGAAGAAAATAATCAACCAGGCCGGCGCATGTCCTGTGCGATCGGGTGGAGGCGAAACCGCCGGAGCAGCTGCATCCGACTTCAACCACCACCAGCCCATCAACCCACCGCAAGTGATGACCGCGATCTGACTCCACGTGGCGGGCAACAGGAGCAGTATCCCCGCGGCGGCTACGGCCATGATTGAGCGCGGCAAGTCGGGGCAGAGGCTGCGCCACATGGCCAACACGGCTTGGGCGACGACCGCCACGGCCGCGACTTTCAATCCGTGCAACCAGCCGGCGTGGGCAACGTTCCCGAATGCGGCCACGCCATAGGCGATGGCGATCATCGCCAGAGCAGAGGGCAGGGTGAAGCCGATCCAAACTGCGATGCCTCCCGCCAAGCCGCGCTGCTGGCAGCCGATGGCGAATCCCGTTTGGGAACTGGCAGGTCCCGGAAGAAACTGACAGAGCGCGACGAGATCGGCGTAGTGCGCTTCGTCGAGCCAGCGACGTTTCTCCACATATTCTTTCCGATAGTAGGCGAGATGGGCGATCGGTCCGCCGAACGACGTGCAGCCCAGCCGCAGCGCGACGAGAAAGATTTCAGTGAGAGACGGACGGGTTTCCGGCATCGAGGAAGGAGAATCAGGCCCCGGTCGCGGCTGCACGCTTTTTGCGCATACGCGCAATCCTACGTTGCCGTGGCGGGCCAGTGTTGCCAGATGACTGCCGTGCTCATCGCATTCAACAAACCCTACGGCGTTCTCTCCCAATTCACCCCCGAGCCTGGTTCCGCTTGGCGGACGCTGGCCGATTTCGGGTTGCCGAAGGGCATTTATCCGCTGGGCCGGCTCGATGCGGACTCCGAGGGATTGTTACTTTTGAGTGACGAGGCCGGACTGAACACGCGTTTGCTTGATCCGGTCCACGGTCATGGGCGGGAATACTGGGTGCTCGTCGAGCGTGTTCCGACCGATGAAGTGCTCAAGCAACTCGCGGCGGGAGTGAAGATCGGCGACTATCGCACACGACCGTGCACGGTTCGCCGGATAGAACCCGCTCCGAACGTTCCGCCCCGTGATCCGCCCGTGAGATTCCGAAAGACGGTGCCGGATTGCTGGCTAAGTTTGGAACTAACCGAAGGGAAAAACCGTCAGGTACGACGGATGACGGCGGCGATCGGTCATCCGACATTGCGACTCTTGCGCGTGCGGATCGGTGAACTGCAGCTGGAGTCACTGGCACTCGCACCCGGGAAATGGCGTGAGTTAACGGCAAAGGAACGGATGATCGTGTTGGCGTGAGTGGAGCTGTAGGAGCGGCTTTATACCGCGATGGTTGAGTGAATCGCGGCATAAAGCCGCTCCTACGCGGGAAGCCTGTGCCGCCGAGCGCGGCCCGCCGGGAGGCGGGCCCTCCACCGGAAAAGGATCGGGCTCTCCGACTCCGGACTCTTCGCTCTCGACTAGCTCCCGTTCACGATTCCAACAAAACGTTGCGGACCGTCTTCGTGAAGTTCGCCAGCTCGAATGGCTTTTGGATGAAGCCGGCGAGTCCTTTTCCGACGAAGCGGTTGACGGCTTCGAGGTGATTGAAGCCACTCGTGAGAATGACGCGGACGCCCGGGTTCAACAGTCGGAGCTGACGGAAAGCTTCCTCGCCGTCGAGATGCGGCATGGTGAGGTCGAGCAGGACGAAGGTGAATTGGGACGGTTGGGTTCGGAAAATCTCCACCGCTTCGCGGCCATCTGAAGCGAGCACGACGGAAAAACCCATATGCTCGAGCATGCGGCCGGCCACCGTGCGCACGGTTTCCTCGTCGTCTGCGACCAGTACCGTGCCGGTGCCGACAAAGTGCGGGCTCTTGCTATCGGCTTCGCCGATAGGCTCCGGTTTGCCGGAGACGCAGGGGAAAAATAGCTTGAAGGTCGTACCTTTGCCGACTTCCGAGTAAACTTTTAGCCCGCCCTTGTGCCCGCGTACGATCCCCAAGACAGCGGCGAGGCCAAGGCCGCGTCCGGTGAATTTGGTGGTGAAGAAGGGATCGAAGATCCGGGTCAGCGTTTCAGCGTCCATCCCGCAGCCGTTGTCGCTCACCTCGATGAAGACATAGTCGCCCGGCGGTGGGCTGGCGTCGGGACGGAAGCTGCGGAGATATTCCTTGTCCACCCGGGCGACGCCGGT
>Ga0302321_100006767_pt1 | contig 10099 bp, 7 predicted proteins | sample Fen_T0_1_FD_202505 | JGI IMG/M metagenome (GOLD analysis project Ga0302321, IMG submission 202505) | Peat permafrost microbial communities from Stordalen Mire near Abisko, Sweden - Fen_T0_1 | ecosystem: Environmental > Terrestrial > Soil > Wetlands > Permafrost | place: Sweden: Abisko... | reverse complement strand
GCTCGCTCGACCTCGAGGCGTCGGCATCGCCGGAATTGCGCGCCGGCTTGATCGCGCTCGGCCACAAGCTCGAATCCGTACCCGATTCGTATATGGATTTCGGCGCCGGCCAGTTCATCGTCAGGATGGACAACGGCTACGTCGCCGCATCCGATTCCCGGCGCGACGGCCACGCGGCCGGCTTCTAGATCCTGGCCCTAGCCTTCAGGTCGGACAGCGGCAGCAGTTCGCCCAGCGCAAGCCGCTGGCGGCCTGGCTCCGGGGCGGCCAGCGGAGTGGTCGCCGTCATCGTGGCCAGGCTGCGCCGCGTGAGCTGCTGGTAGCTCTTCGTCCCCTCGACCTTCCAGGCCAATTCCTGCTCCGTCAACTCGCGCACGATGCGTGCGGGAATGCCGGCGACCAGCGTCCGCGGCGGCACCACGAAGCCCGCCTTGACGAACGCCATTGCCGCCACGATCGCCGATTCGCCGACCACCGCATTGTCGTTGACGACGGCGTTCATCCCCACCAGCGCATTGCGCTTCACGACGCAGCCGTGAAGCACCGCCGCATGGCCGATGTGCCCGTCCTCCTCGACGATCGTGTCCGTCCCCGGAAAGCCGTGCATGATGCAGGAATCCTGCAGGTTGGCGCCTGCGCGCACGTCGAGGCGACCGAAGTCTCCGCGCAGGCTCGCACACGGACCGATGTAGCAGCCCGGCCCGATGATGACGTCGCCGATCAGCACGGCGGACGGGTGGACGAAGGCCGTCGGATCGACGACCGGCGTGATGCCGTCGATGGCGTACACGGTCAGCGCCATGCCTCGTCGCACGTTCGCTTCCATCGTCATCCGAGCCACGCGCGCGCATTGCGGAACATCCGCATCCACGGGGACGCGTCGCCACAGCCTTCGGGGTGCCAGGACATCTGCACGGTCCGGTGCACGCGTTCCGGATGCGGCATCAGGATCGTGAAGCGGCCGTCCGCCGTCGTGAGGCCCGTTATTCCCTGCGGGGAACCGTTGCAGTTGTACGGATAGGACTCGGTGGCCTTGCCGCGATGGTCGATGAAGCGCATCGCGACGAGCGGTTGCGCCGCCGCGAGTTGTGCTGCATCGTGGAACTCGGCAAACCCTTCGCCGTGCGCGGTCGCCACGGGCAGGTGGCTGCCTTCCATGCCGGCGAAGAACAGCGACGGCGAGCGCACGACTTCGACCAGCACGAGGCGCGCCTCGAACTGCTCGGAGGCGTTGCGCACGAAATGCGGCCAGTGCGCGGTCCCGGGAATCATTTCGCGCAGGTTGCTCATCATCTGGCAGCCGTTGCATACGCCCAGCGCAAAGGCATCGTCGCGCGCGAAGAACGCGGCGAACTGGTCGCGCAAGCTGGGGTTGAACAGGATCGACTTGGCCCAGCCCTCGCCGGCGCCCAGTACGTCGCCGTAGGAAAATCCGCCGCCCGCGACAATACCCTTGAATGCGGTCAGCGCATGGCGGCCCGCGGCGATGTCGCTCATGTGCACGTCGTAGGCGTCGAAACCGGCGCGATCGAACGCCGCGGCCATCTCCACCTGACCGTTCACGCCCTGCTCGCGCAGGATCGCGACGCGGGGCCGCGCGCCGGTCGAGATGTACGGCGCGGCGATGTCCTGCCCGGCGTCGAAAGCCAGGTGTTGCGCGAGGCCGGGGTCGTCCGTGTCGAGGATGCGCGCGTATTCCTGGTCCGCGGCGTCGGGGTTGTCGCGCAGTCGCTGCAGCGCATGCGTCGTGGCCGACCACGCACGATGCAGCTCGACGCGCGGCTCGTCCAGAACCGTGGCTTCACCACGTTTGATCGTGATCCGTCCGGAACGCGTCGGCGTACCGACAATTGCGGCGGTCAAGCCAGCCAATCTGGCTTCGGCAACGGCGACATCCGCGCGGCTGCGCTGCACCTGCACCACCGCGCCCAGCTCTTCCGCAAACAACGCGGCGAGCGGCTCCGGCGCATTCGCATCGAGCGTGATGTCAAGGCCGCAGCGCGACGCAAACGACATTTCCGCCAGTGCGGCGAACAGGCCGCCATCGCCGATGTCGTGATACGCGAGCAGCGTGCCGTCCGCGTGCAGCCGCTGCACCAGCGCGAAGAACGCGGCAAGCGCCTTTGGGTCGTCGAGATCCGGCGCGTCGTTGCCGAGCTGCCCATAGACCTGCGCGAGCGCCGACGCGCCCAGCCGCCTCCGGCCCGCGGCCAGGTCTATGTGCAGCAACGCTGTATCGCCGCGATCGAAGCGCAGCAGTGGCGTCAGCGTCCGGCGTGCATCCGGCACCGGCGCAAATGCGGAGACGACCAGCGAGACCGGCGCAGTCACGGCCTTGGCGACGCCGCCGTCGTTCCACGTGGTGCGCATCGACATCGAGTCCTTGCCCACCGGAATGGACAGGCCGATCGCGACGCAGGTGTCGATGGCCACGGCACGCACGGTGTCGTACAGCGCGGCGTCCTCGCCCGGATGCCCCGCCGGCGCCATCCAGTTGGCCGAAAGCTTCACCTCCCCGAGTTCGCGAATGCCGGCGGCGGCGAGATTGGTGATCGCCTCGCCCACTGCCATGCGGCCGGACGCCGGCGCGTCGATGAGCGCCAGCGGCGTGCGCTCGCCCATCGCCATCGCCTCGCCCGCATAGCCTTCGAAGTCCATCAGCGTGACGGCGACGTCGGCCACCGGCACCTGCCACGGCCCGACCATCGGGTCGCGCGAACACAAGCCGCCGACGGTGCGATCGCCGATTGTCACGAGGAACGTCTTGTCGGCCACCGCAGGGAATTGCAGCACACGGTACGCAGCGTCCCTGACCGTGACGCCGGCAAGGTCGAGCGCCGGCAAGGAGCGTGTGACGCGCGCAACGTCGCGGACCATCTTCGGCGTCTTGCCGAGGATCACGTCCAGCGGCACGTCGACGGGCTTGTTCCCGAATTGCGGGTCGGCGACGACCAGCATGCCTTCGGCGTTGGCGTGCCCGACCACGGCAAACGGACAACGCTCGCGCGCGCACATCGCCTCGAATTCGGCGAGCGACTCGGGCTTGATCGCCAGCACGTACCGCTCCTGCGCCTCGTTGCACCAGATCTCGCGCGGCGACATGCCGGGCTCCTCCGACGGTACCTCGCGTAGGTCGAAAGTCCCGCCCACGCCGCCGCCGTGGACCAGCTCCGGCAACGCATTCGACAACCCGCCGGCGCCGACGTCGTGCAGCGAGAGAATCGGATTGCGCTCGCCCAATTGCCAGCAGCGGTCGATGACTTCCTGCGCGCGGCGTTCGATCTCCGCATTGCCGCGCTGCACCGAATCGAAATCGAGGTCCGCGGTGTTCGCGCCGGTCGCCATCGACGAGGCCGCGCCGCCGCCCATGCCGATCAGCAAGCCGGGCCCGCCCAGCTGGATCAGCAGCGCGCCGGCGGACAGCGGATGCTTGTGCGTGTGCTCCGCGCGGATGTTGCCCAGGCCGCCGGCAATCATGATCGGCTTGTGATAGCCGCGCACTTCACCCGCGACCTGTTGCTCGAAGGTGCGGAAATAGCCGGCCAAGTTGGGCCGCCCGAATTCGTTGTTGAACGCCGCGGCGCCGATCGGCCCGTCGAGCATGATCGACAATGCCGACGCGATGCGGTCAGGCTTGCCGTAGTCGGCCTCCCACGCCTGCGTGAGCGCGGGGATGTGCAAATGCGAAACGGTGAAACCGACCAGGCCGGCCTTTGGCTTGCCACCGATGCCCGTGGCGCCCTCGTCGCGGATTTCGCCGCCGGAGCCGGTGGCGGCCCCCGGGAACGGCGCGATGGCAGTCGGATGATTGTGGGTCTCGACCTTCATCAGCGTGTGCGTCGACTCGCGGCGCGCGCCGTAGCGCCCTCCTTCACGCGGATAGAAACGCGCGACGGTGGCACCTTCCATCACCGCCGAATTGTCGGCGTACGCGACCACCGTGCCTTGCGGATGCGCCTTGTGCGTCTCGCGGATCATGCCGAACAGGCTGTGCGGTTGTGCCACGCCGTCGACGACGTACTGTGCGTTGAAGATCTTGTGCCGGCAGTGCTCGGAATTGGCCTGCGCAAACATCATCAGCTCGACGTCGGTCGGGTCGCGGCCCAGCGCGCGGAACTGCGCGTCGAGGTAATCGATCTCGTCGGGTGCCAGCGCCAGTCCGAGCGCCACGTTGGCACGTTCCAGCGCCGCGTGACCTTCTGCAAGCAATGCGATGCTGGTCAGCGGCCTGGGCGGGAAATGCGCGAACAGCTTCGCGGCATCCGCCATGTCCGTGAAGACGGTTTCGATCATCCGGTCGTGCAGCAGCGGCAGCAGCGCCGCACGGTCGGCATCGGCAAGCGGCGCGCCATCGCGGGTGACGACATCGTAGACGACGCCGCGTTCGATGCGCGTGACTGCGGTGAGGCCGCAGTTCCTGGCGATGTCGGTGGCCTTGGACGACCATGGGGAGAGCGTGCCGGGACGCGGCACCACGAGGAATGTCGTGGCCGCCGCAGCCGCCGTTGCGGGCATTTCCGGGCCGTAGGTCAGAAGGCGGTCGAGCGTCAAGCGCTCGTCGGCACCAAGTGGGCGGGAGACCTCGACGAAATGCGCGAACGTCGCGTTGATCGCCGTGACACGATGCGCGGAACGGGCGGCGGCGAGACTTTGCAGAAGCTTGGCCAGGCGGAACGGTGACAGCGCCGGCCGGCCGGCCAACGAGAGGATGTCGGACATCTTCTTGGGGGTGCGCGTAAAGCCGGATTATACGCTACCCATCCGCCCTCAAATCCCGTTCCGGCGGCGCTATTCCACGCGGCCGATGCGTTTGACGACGTCGGCCATCTTGCCTGCGTCGGTATCGACGTACCGCTGGAATTCCGGCGTGTCGAGATACTGGATCGGGCTGCCGGCCGTCGTCATGACCTGCTTCACGCGCTCGTCGTTCGCCGCTGCGCGCGCGGCGTCGCGCAACCGCTTGACGACGGGTTCCGGGGTTGCGGCAGGAACGAACAAGCCCGACCACTGCGCGTAATCGACGTTCGTCCCGAGTTCGTGGAACGTGGGCACGTCGGGCAATGCGGCCAGCCGCACGTTGCCCCACTGCGCCAGCGCACGCAGCTTGCCCGCGTTGACCTGCTGCACGATCGTGGCGGGCCCGGTGGCGACGGCGTCGATGCTGCCGCCCAGCAGCCCGACGATTGCGGGACCCGCGCCGGTGTAGGGCACGTGCGTCATCCTGAGTCCGGCCGCTGCGAGGAGCATCTCCATCGGCACGTGCATCGTGCCGTAGTTGCCGGACGAGCCGAACGTGAACTTGCCCGGATTGGCACGCGCCGCCGCGGCGAATTCGGCCCACGTCTTCCACGGAGAGTCGGCGCGCACGACGAACACGGTGGGGTCAGCGGTGAAGCGCGCGATGGGCTTCAGCTGATCGAGCTGGTAGAGCGGCGCGCGGCCGAGGATCTTGTCGGCCTCCGGCAGCACCGTGTACGACGACAGCGACAGCAGCACCGTGTAGCCGTCGGCCTTCGCCTTCGCCACCTGCCCCATGCCGATGCCCCCGCCGGCGCCCGCCTTGTTCTCGATGATGACCGGCTGCTGCAGATCGCGGCCCATCGCTTCGGCTACCGGTCTCGCCACCGTGTCCGCCACGCCGCCCGGCGGGAACGGCACGACCATCATGATCGGGTGATCGGGGAAGTCCGCTGCGGCAGCGGAAAACACCGCACAGGCGAGAGATCCCAACAGCAATCGGACCGAAAGTTTCATGGAGTCATCCGGTTCAAGTTTGCATCCGGGATATCGCGCGGCAAGCGAAACTTTGACTGGAGGGCATTTCAGTGATGGAGAATTTTCGCCAGGAACTGCTGCGCTCGCTCGGAACGCGGCGTGCCGAAGAAGTCGTCCTTGGTCGCATCCTCGACGATGTTGCCCTTGTCCATGAAGATCACGCGGTTCGCAACCTTGCGCGCGAAGCCCATCTCGTGGGTCACGCACATCATCGTCATGCCTTCCTTGGCCAGGCCGACCATGACGTCGAGCACTTCGTTGACCATCTCGGGGTCGAGCGCCGACGTGGGTTCGTCGAACAGCATGCAGATCGGGTCCATCGACAGCGCGCGCGCGATGGCGACACGCTGCTGCTGGCCGCCGGACAGCTGGCCCGGATGCTTGTCCTTCTGCTCGATGAGGCCCACTCGATCGAGGTACTTGAGGCCACGGACGATGGCTTCGTCCTTCGACCGGCCCAGCACCTTGACCTGGCCCAGCGTCAGGTTCTCGGTGATCGTGAGGTGCGGGAAAAGCTCGAAGTTCTGGAACACCATCCCGACGCGCGCGCGGAGCTTGGGCAGGTTGGTCTTGGGATCGTTGACGTGGGTGCCGTCGACGACGATGTCGCCTTTCTGGAACGGCTCGAGCGCGTTGACGACCTTGATCAGCGTCGACTTGCCGGACCCCGACGGCCCGCAGACGACGATGACCTCGCCCTTTTCCACGCTGGTCGTGCAGTCGGTCAGCACCTGGAAGCTGCCGTACCACTTGGAGACATCCTTGATTTCGATCATCGACATGGTGGTAATCCCAGGGCCTTTGCGTTCAACGGACGATGGCGACCTTCTTCTGCAGCTGCTTGACCAGCAGCGAACCGCCGAAGCAGATGACGAAGTAGACGAGTGCAGCGAACAGGTACATCTCGACTAACCGACCGTCGCGCTGCGCCACCTTCGACGCCGCGCCCAGGAAGTCGGTGATCGAGAGCACGTAGACGAGCGACGTGTCCTGGAACAGCACGATGGTCTGCGTGAGCAGGATCGGGATCATGTTGCGGAACGCCTGCGGCAGGATCACCTTGCCCATCACCTGCCAGTAGTCGAGGCCCAGCGCATAGCCGGCCGACACCTGGCCGCGCGACACCGACTGGATGCCGGCCCGCATGATCTCGCAGTAGTACGCGGCCTCGAACAGCGTGAACGTGATGACCGACGAGTAGAACGCGCCGACCTTGATCGGCTGGCTGGAGCCGATGATGTACGCGCCGATGTAGGGCACCAGGAAGTAGAACCAGAAAATCACCAACACCAGCGGGATCGACCGCATCAGGTTGACGTAGACGCCCGCCACCCACGCCAGCGGCTTGATCGACGACAGCCGCAGCATGGCGAGCAGCGTGCCGAAGATGATGCCCCCCGTCATCGCCAGCGCGGTCAGCGTCAGCGTGAACGTCATGCCTTCGCGGAACAGGTAAACCCACGAGCGCTCGATGACGTTGAAGTCGAATTGCCCGAGCATGTCAGTGGCCCCCGGTGTTCATCGAAGGCCCGACAAAGCCCGGGATCTGCACGCGCTTTTCGAGCAGGCGCATCCCGAGCACGACGATGACATTGATGACGATGTAGACGATGGTCGCGGCGGTGAAGGCCTCGAACACCTGGAAGCTGAACTCCTGGATCGAGCGGGCCGCGGCGGTCAGTTCCACCAGTCCGATCGTCAGCGCCACCGACGAGTTCTTGATGATGTTCATGAATTCGGACGTCAGTGGCGGCAGGATGACGCGAAATGCCATCGGCAGCAGCACGTAGCGGTAGGTCTGCGGCGTCGTCAGGCCGAGCGCCGTGCCGGCCATGCCCTGCCCGCGCGGCAGCGCCTGAATGCCCGCACGCACCTGCTCCGCCACCCGCGCCGCGGTGAAGAATCCCAGGCACAGCACCGCAGGAACCAGCGACGCCCACGGCGGCGTCATCTGCTTCATCGCCGTGCCCAGCGCCTTGGGCAGGAACTCCGGCAGCACGAAGAACCACAGGAACATCTGGACCAGCAGTGGGATGTTGCGGAACAGCTCGACGTACGCGTTGCCGAAGCGGACCAGCCACTTGTTGGGCGTGGTGCGAAGCACGCCCAAGATCGAGCCGATCAGCAGCGCCATCACCCACGCCGACAGTGCCGTGGCAAGCGTGAAGCCCAGGCCGTTGATCAGCGTATCGAGGTAGGTGCCCCGGCCGTCAGGCGACGCCTCGAAGAAGATCCGCCAATTCCAGTTGTAGTTCACGCCATCTCCCCGTTGCGCAGCACGCCCATCGCTGCGCCCGTCCCCGACCCCGGAATCACGTCGCCACCTAACCTCACGAGTAACCGCACTATAAAACAAACGGGGGCACTGTGGCCCCCGTCTTTTCCCTGGACGCGCCGACCTAGCCGGCGCGCGCTCAGTTTACTGGCGATTACTTGTACATCGCCGGGTCGCCGCTGTCCGTCGGCTTGGCAAATGCATTCTTGAGCGGCGCGCTGATGGGCACGTTGAGGTTCACGCCCTTCGGCGGGACCGGCGCCAGGAACCACTTGTTGTAGATCGGGACGATGCCGCCGCTGGTGTAGAGCTGCGCGGTCGCTGCATCGACGACCTTCTTGAAGCCGGGGTCGTCGCGACGCATCATGATGCCGTACGGCTCGACCGAGTAGGCTTCCGCGCCGATCAGGAAATCGGCGGGCACCTTGGAGCTCGCAACCAGGCTGTACAGCAGGATGTCGTCCATGAAGAACGCAACGGCCCGGTCGGTCTCGACCATCAGGAAGGCTTCAGCATGGTCCTTGGCGGTGAGCACGCTCATGCCGAGGTTCTGCTTGCCGTTCTCCTCGACCAGCCACTTCAGGTTGGTCGTGCCGGCGGTCGAGACAACCGTCTTGCCCTTCAGGTCGGCAAGCGACTTGATGTTGGACGACTTCTTGGCCACGTAGCGGTTGGCCGTCACGAAGTGCGTATTGGTGAACGCGACCTGCTTCTGCCGGTCGAGATTGTTCGTGGTCGAGCCGCACTCGAGATCGATAGTGCCGTTGGCCATCAGCGGAATGCGCGTCGCCGACGTGACCGGATTCAGGACGACCTTGAGATTGGGCATCTTGAGCTCGGCCTTGACCGAGTCGACGATCTTGAGGCAGATGTCCTGCGCGTAGCCGATGACCTGCTGCTTGTCGTCGTAGTAGGAGAAGGGCATCGACGAATCGCGATGGCCGATGGTGATGGAGCCCGACTCCTTGATCTTCTTGAGCGTCGGGGATTCCTGTGCCGCAGCGGGGACTGCGATGAACGCCGCCAGCACCAGTGCGAGCGGCAAGCCAGATTTGCGGATCATGCGATGGACTCTCCAGTAAGGGCCGCGGGCAGGGATGGACAGATCGAACTTGGATTGCGGCACGGCCAAGACAAGGGATTCTACGGTCGGCGCCCGGGTTTGTCCAAGCCGCCGGACCGGGAGTGCAACCCTGTCCGGCCAGGGGCATGGGTCGGCACCGCCTATAATTGGTGCATGGATGCGAACCTTTCCCCTGTCCGGCACGTTGCCGAAATGCGCGCGATCGAGGCAGCGCACCACAATGAGCCGCTGATGGAACGCGCCGGCCTGACCGCAGCAGAAGTGGCGCGGTCGATGGCCGGGGACCGCGGGGGCCGCGTCGTGGTCATGGCCGGTCCCGGCAACAACGGCGGCGACGCGTTCATCGTCGCGCGTTGGCTGCGCGCGTGGTATTTCGACCTGGCGGTGGTGTTTGCGGGCGACGCGGCGGCAATGCCGCAGGACGCCCGTGCCGCGCATGCCGCGTTCGTCGCCGCCGGCGGCACCACGATGGCTTCGCCGGACGGCGTGCGGCCGGTGCTCGTCGTCGACGGCTTGTTCGGCGTCGGTCTCGCGCGGCCGCTCACCGATGATTATGCGGCGCTCGTGCGCTGGGCCAACGACACCGGCGCGCCGATCCTCGCGCTGGATGTCCCGTCCGGGTTGAACGCCGACACGGGCGTTGCGAGCGACCCGACGGTCCGCGCTGCCGCCACGGCAACGTTCATTTGCCAGAAGCCCGGGCTGCTGACCGCCGACGGCCCCGACTGCTGCGGCGACGTTTCCGTGCATTCGCTTGGCATCGCGAACTCGCCTCCCGCGGAGGGCCATCGCCTCGACTGGCCCGTGCTGGCGGGGGTGCTGCCCGGGGTGCTCGCCCGCCGCACGCGCAACGTCAACAAGGGCACCTTTGGAACGCTGGGCATCCTCGGCGGCACTGAAGGCATGGGCGGTGCGCTGATCCTGGCCGGGCGCGCGGCGCTGCGCACAGGGGCGGGAAAGGTCTG
>Ga0302321_100006766_pt1 | contig 10100 bp, 9 predicted proteins | sample Fen_T0_1_FD_202505 | JGI IMG/M metagenome (GOLD analysis project Ga0302321, IMG submission 202505) | Peat permafrost microbial communities from Stordalen Mire near Abisko, Sweden - Fen_T0_1 | ecosystem: Environmental > Terrestrial > Soil > Wetlands > Permafrost | place: Sweden: Abisko... | reverse complement strand
ATTGTGGTTTTAAATAACGGTTTCATTACGGAAAAAGGAACTCATATTGAATTAACCAACCTGCGAGGGGAATATTATACGCTTGTAAAGAACCAATTGGAGTTAGGGGATTAAAACTAGTGCCATGCCAACCGAAACACACAACGATATTAAATTATTATCTGGTGAAGTGCAGGAAATTATTTCCAACAAACCCAACTGGATTTTGCGTAATGGCACTTCAGTATTCTTTGTGATTATTGGCGGCTTAGTGGCGTCTACCTTTTTTATAAGCTACCCTGATATAATAAACGGAAGGGCAAAGCTAATTTCGGTAAATGCACCTAAAGAAGTAAAAACTAAAACAGAAGGGAAGTTGATCAAATTAATTGCCAGCGAAGGAAAGTTTGTACAGCAAAATCAGGTGTTGGGTTTTATGGAAAGCCGGGCAAATCATAATGAGGTTATAATGCTTTCAGCAACTATTGATTCTTTACAAAATTTAATACAGAACAATAAGACAGAGAATATTCCTTCCTGTTTATCACAAGCATTTCAAAACTTAGGGGAAGTACAGCAGGCTTACCAGAGTTTTATACAAAGCTTTATTTTATTTAACCAATATCTTTCTTCAGGATATTATTTAAAAAAGAAAAGGATGCTGCAGGGTGATATGATATATCTTCAACAGCAACATACTAATTTAGTGCATCAGAAAAATATGCAGCAGGAAGATGTTGACCTGGCAAAAGAAACTTTTGACGCCAACAAATCTTTAAAAGAAGAAAAAGTAATATCTGCCATGGATTACCGCAATGAGAAAAGCAAATATATCGGCAAAGCATTAAGCATCCCGCAAATTTCATCTGCCATCATTGCTAACGAAAGTAGCCAGCATGAAAAGCAAAAAGAAATATTACAGCTGGAAAATGAAATTGCCCAACAAAAGGGGATATTTACCCAGTCGCTGAATACGCTGAAAGCGCAAGTAGATGAATGGAAGAACAAATATTTATTGATAGCGCCCATTGACGGTAAAATTTCTTTCGTAAGTTTTTTGCAGGAAAGCCAACAATTGCAAAACAGCCAAACGGTTTGTTATATTAACCCTGCGAATACCCAATATTTTGCTGAAGTGTATATTCCGCAAAATAATTTCGGTAAAGTAAAACAGGGGCAAAAAGTATTATTGAAATTACTTGCTTACCCCTTCCAGGAGTTTGGTGCCATTACGGGAAAACTAGATTTCATTGCTGCAATAGCAACGGATACAGGCTACTTAGCAAAAGTGCTTTTACCAAATGGCTTGCTAACCAACTATAAAAAACAGGTACAATATCACGAAGGTTTATGGGCACAGGTAGAAATAATTACGGAAGATTTGAAATTGTCTGACAGGCTTTTAAACCAACTTAAATCAGTTATAAAAAACCATTAGTTTTATTTATGGTGGAATAACTAAATTATGGTGAGTCTTTCAATTGAAAATCAAAAGACTCCTTTGTCAAATTGTTTTTGTTGGTATAATAAAAAATTCCAACATTGCGCAAAAACGTACCGCTGGCTGAATAGTTTTTTTGGTTTGCTGTTCAAGAAGCGTGTTACTTAAATTCAAAGATGGTGACTGCCATACGGGTAAGTCAGTTAATAATCATTCCCCGTTTTCCCCTTCTCCTTCTTCAATATTTTTTTATCCTTATCATCCAAAGGTTTTATAACGGGCGGCAATATTGCTTTTGCCGGCGCTTTATCATCTGGTTTGTTTTTTGATTTGGAACTGGTGTCACCGGAAGATTTTGGTATCTCACTCTGGATAGGAATCTTTTCCTGCGGGGTTTGATCGATCATAGGGTCGTTCGAATAATCACCAGCGTCACCATTGCCGCCATCAACAGCAGTGCTGTCGCCCTGTTTAAACAGGCTGCTCCAATCCTGGTCGGCAGATAGTTCGCCATTGCCCATGGAAGCTGGTTTTTGAAAGGTTTTTATTTTACCATAACCTAATTTTTTATCGGCATACACTTTACTCATAAATAACCCCCATTTAGGAGCAGCGAGTTCGTTACCACCTGATGTACCAGAATATATCCGTATAAAGGGATCTTCGCAACCTACCCAAGTACCGGCCAACAATTCGGGTGTGTACCCAATAAACCAACCATCGGCATTGGCATCGGTAGTACCGGTTTTGCCGGCTTTTTCAACCGGTATGTTATAACTGTTAAGCCTGGCCGCTGTACCAAATTTTATTACGCCCTGCATCAACTGCACCATGGTAAATGCCGAAGCTTCGCTCATTACCTGTTTGGATTCGGGAACAAACTCCTGTAAAATGTTACCGCTTTTATCTTCAATGCGGGTAAATAAAATAGGTTCTACATTAAAACTTTTATTGGGGAACATGGTATACGCCTGCAGCATTTCCACTAAAGGGATTTCTGCGGCACCCAAAGCCAGTGAAGTATAAGGCGGTAATTTTGATTTAATGCCACAATTCTCTGCAAACTCAATCACTCTTTTTACACCTACTAGGTTAGTAATTCTTACAGAGGCAGTGTTTTTTGAAAAAGCAAGGCAATTGGCCAGTGTACCACCCCCACCTTTAAAGGTTTTCATCTCGCCGCCATATTGCACAGGGCCGCCGGGTATAATTGTTTCTGGAGTGTAGCCAGCATCCTGTACACCCAGTGAATAGATCAATGGCTTAATGGTGGAGCCTACCTGGCGTTTCGTGGTAACATGATCAAACTTAAACCACTTATAATCTATACCACCAACCCAGCATTTTACTTCGCCTGATTTAGGGTCCATGGCTGCAAAAGAAGTTTGCAATAATTGTTTATGGTATTTGATGGAATCATAAGGTGTCATTACAGTGTCTTTTTCCCGCTTGGCATTCCATGCAAACACTTTCATTTTTACCGGAACGTAAAATGATTTTTTGATGTCTTCTTCTTTGATCTCCTCTTCCTTCATGTTTTTCCAGCGCTCTGTATACTTCATTGCAGCTTCAATAGTAACTTCATGCCCCTTCCACATCCTGTCGCTGTTGGTTTTCATAATGCCATCTAATTTTTTTTGAATTATTGGCATGTGTTCTACCACAGCTTCTTCTGCATACTGCTGCATTTTACTGTCGATGGTTGCGTAAATTCTTAATCCATCACGAAAAAGATCATAAGGCTCGCCGGTTTTTGGGTTCTTATGTGTAGCACACCATGCTTTTAATTTATCTTTTAATACATCCCTGAAGTAAGGGGCAATGCCGATATTCTCATCTATTTTTTTATAATTGGTAATAAGGGGCTTAGCCTTTAATTTAGCCGCTTCATCAGCAGTTAAAAATTTTTGCTGGCAAACCACCATCTGGTTGATAACGGTATTCCTTCTGTCGAGCGATGCTTTAGGGTGGGTGATAGGGTTATATACAAAACCTTTAAGCATGCCAATTAAAACCGCAGCTTCTTCAATCTTTAAGTCTTTGGGCTCTTTTTGAAAATACATCCTTGAAGCGTTGCGTATGCCAAAAACATTACCCCATGGAGCCCTGTTCAGGTACAGCGTTAAAATTTCTTCTTTGGTAAAATTGCGTTCCAGTTTTACTGCTACTATCCATTCTTTAAGTTTGTCTATACCGCGTCTTAAAATATTCCCTTTTCCCTGTCCCAACATCATTTTGGCAACCTGTTGTGTAATGGTACTTCCGCCACCCTGAGTACCTAACGTAAATACCACCCTGCCCAATGCCTGGGCATCAATTCCTGAATGGTCATAAAAACGTTCATCTTCAGTAGCAATTAATGCATGAATAATATTGGGGGATATTTCGTTGTATTTTACTTCGCTTCGGTTTTCTGAGTAAAACTTTCCCATCAGTACGCCATCGCTGGAGTAAATTTCACTGGCCAGGTCGGCTTCAGGATTTTCCAATTCCGTTACAGAAGGCATTTTTCCAAATAACCCAAAGTTGGCACACAGCAACATTAAAATTACCAGTGCAAATCCACCCAGGAATAACCGCCAGAAAATTTTTACAGAACGCTTCATGAATAGTTAAGAGTTAAAGTGAACAGTAGTAATGCTAAAAACAAAAATACTTTTTGACCTGGTTTATTTTTTATTTTACCTGTTAAAACTTACCGGGGTATTGTTTATTTAACAAGGCCTTGTAACCGGTAATATCTTTATTGGTTTTTAATACCTGCAGGTTATCGCCGGTAATAATAATGAAAGTATATTTATTGGCCGGTAACCAGGATACTTCTCTTGCGGCATCTTTTTTTATCTTGTCACAATATTGCAGTGCTGCAGCACCATCGGCAAAAGAAGAGATGATTAAAATATTGTGATCGGCATCAATGACGTCTTTGGCAATGTCGATAGTTTGACCGTAGTAATTTTCTTTGTTGTACCGGTTAAATGCATTCTTTGCCTCGTTAACATATACGCCATCCACTTTGTCTAAAATCATTACCACAGTATGCGGTGCATCAGGTTTAATAGTGAAGGCACCATTGGTTAGTAAAGGTGGTGCTTTGGCAACAGTATCTTTTATTACAGGTACAGCAGCAGAGGATTTTTGTATCACAACAGGCGTTGAAGTAACCGGAGCTTGTTGTTTTGCTACGGGCTTGTTATCACCAGAGGGTATCAATATCTTGTCATCCTCCACCCTGGTAACCTGCAGATTGGTGAGGTAGGATTCAATTTCCTTTCTTCTTCTCAGCACATCAATCATGGTTGCTGCTTTATCTTTTAAAGGCGAGTTGGGGTTGTTTTGAATGATCGTATTCAAACCAACAATCGCAACACTGTCGTTACGTTGTTTTACATTATACAGCGCTTCTATGTACAGCAGCTGAGGTGTCCAGTAATTAACACCATACTGGGCATCTGCTTTTTTCTTTTCTGCTAATGCATCATCAAATTTACCTTCTAAGAAAAGATTGTAAATGTTCTCGTAAGTTTTTGTGGCTTCGGGATTTTTGGTTTTTGGATCAAGTGCTGCGGGGGTATTCACCATTTTCCAGGCCTTGGTATTAGAGAATTTAGTATTCAGTAAATTTTTATAATAATTGGCCCTTTCAGCGTTGCCTAACTTATTGTAGCAATAATACAGGCCCATGTAAATTTCGCCGTCGGCCAATCTAGTGGGGTACCGCTGTAAATGTTCTTCGTATGTTTTTATAGCTTCTTCATAATCTTCCAATTCATCCTTGTATAATTTAGCAAGTGCTAATAAATTAGTTGAAATCAGTGCATTGCTGCTATCGGTTTTTTCTGCAGTTAGTGGCAGGTTTTGCATCAGCCCTTCGTATGTTATTTCTGCGGGCTGGGTTGCAGCAGTATTACCCGGGGTGTTGCTGGTACCTGTTCCTGTTCCTGTAGTTTTATTAGGCGTACCTGTCACAGTTTTATCCAGCGCACTTTTCCTGCGCCAGTTATCAACATTGGCACGGGTACCCCATTTGCTTTTAAAATCGCTGAAGCCCCTGGCTTTAATGGCACTGTTATAAAAATACCATTCTCCTTTGCTGCTGCTGGAAGATGCAAAAATATCAACCGGGGCATTGGTGTTATTACCAAAAGTAGGAGATATGCTGCCGGCATTGCTGCCATCATCTTTAAGGCCATTTTCTTTGCGGAGTTTCTTTACCAATTTTTTTACAAACGCTTCCCTGTCTGCAGGCGAAAGTACGGCTATGCGTTGCAGGCTGTCTTCTCTTTCTATATTGGTAATAAAATCCACAATTTTTGATAGTGCTGCACGTCTGTTTTGTACCTGTACCAGGTTATCGGTAAAAGTAGTGTCGCTCATTTGTAAGCTGTCGTACATGGCTGCAGCCAGCTTATAAAGTTTACGCTTATAGGCAATATCGCCCAATTGAACGTAGGCCTTGTTTTTGTAAGAGATATTGGCTTCGTTATACTTAATGCTTTTATTGAATAAAATAACAGCAGCGCTGGTATCAGGTTTTTTCATGGTAAGCTGTGCGGCAGAGTAATACACAATATCCCTGTACGTTTCAAACTTGTCTTTTCTTGCCATCTTTAAAAGGTTGCTGATACTGTTGTTCAGTTCTTTTAAATTATCCCCGGTACGGTATAGCTTGGCATCATTCAGTTCTGCATAAATATCCATCAGCGGGTCTACGGTATGTTTAGAGGCTTTATCATAAAATTCAGATGCTTTTGCGGTATTACCATTCATTTCGTATAACTGGGCCAGCAAAAATTCACGGCGCGACTTATCCTGCTTATCATCTGCATTGCTGATGGCTTTTTCCAGGTGTACCGCTGCACTGTCGTAACCAGACTGTTTAAAATACCAGTATGCGTTTATTTCATCAAGATCATTTTGTAAACGTTTGGGTAAGTTTACATCGTTTTGTAAAGTATTGATGAGACCCCCGCTTTCGCCAAATTCATTTTGCTCAATCAATGCACGTGCAAGCCATATCAGTGCATCGTTGCGGCTGGGTGGTAAGGATGCTATTTTTTGTAACAGGTTTCTTTTTTCTTTGTTGGCAATGGAAATATTATTGCCGCTTGCCGATTCATTGCCGCCTACCACACGGCTGTCATCTTCATTTTTTTTACGGGGAAAAAGATTGTAGTTGATAAACTGAAACGTCATTGCAGCAGAGTCAAATGCTTTTCGGTAATAATAGGCTTTACCGATAAGCAAGTACATGTTGTCTATCCAGTCGTTGCGCAAATCGTGCAGTAAGATGCCGGCGGTGGATTTATAAATAATGGAATCGAGCTCTTGTTTTTGAGTGGCAGTATTTTCTAAAGAATAAGGATAAAATGAGAGCAGTTTGCTGTAGTCATCTTTGTTGGCAAGTTTTGCCCGTTCTACCACAGCATTGATCTTATTATTGGAATTAAAATAATAATTGTAGTGGGTAACAGTATTTTGAATAAAATGCCTTGAAGTGGTGAATTTTTTATCAGCAGTTTTTTCCGAACCTAATTTCCGGGTTTCGTATTTCTCCGGTTTTTTTTCTTTGCCAAAAGGGTCAAGCGTCCACATAGGCTGCGCAAATGCCTTTAAAAATAAAGTATTACAAACAAGCAATAAAATGGCAAATACAATAGTTCTTTTCAACATGAATCAAAAGGTTAGATAACAGGCATAAATATCGGTTATTTTTATTAAATGTCTGAAGAAAGCTATTGATAAAAAAGACACTTTAGCCTTTTTTTAGGAGGTGCTAAAAAAGGTGTTGCGTAATTATCTTTTTTGCTTTAAGTATAAATACGCTTTTTTGGAGCGGTTATTGCTTTTTTACACCGCATTACTTAATTTTAACATCCTGCAAAAAAAATATATGGCAAAATTTGACGCCAACAGCACATTAAAACGCTTGCGGAATCGTTACAGGTTGGTGGTGATGAATGAAGACACTTATGAAGAGGTGGTGAAGTTCAAATTAAACCGGCTGAGTGTTTATATTGCCCTAAGTACCCTTTTCGTTTTATTGGTAGGGTTAACGGTGGCTTTAATTGTGTTTACACCACTTAAATATTATTTGCCAGGGGTGGGTTACGGCAATGCCAAGCAAATAAGAGAATACAGGGTGCTTAAAATGCGAACTGATTCAATAGAACAGGCTTTGCAATACAAGCAAAAATATATTAACGACCTGCAGAAAGTATTACAGGGCAGTGTTACCAGGCTGGATACCAATAAGCTGGATATGCCCAAGGCAGAAAATAGCGATGAGTGATTAACAACTGTTCAACCTCAAAAACTAAAGAATATGTTTAAACCAAAATCAAAATCATCTTTAGATGATAGTACCGCCGGCTCCACCAGCATTATTGGGGCAGGTACCACTATTACCGGCAATGTGCTGAGTAATGGTGATATAAGGATTGATGGCGTAATAAAAGGCAACCTGGTAGCAAAAGCTAAAATTTTAATTGGTGCAGAAGGCATTATTGAAGGCGATATAGATGGTAAACAAGCCGACGTATTGGGTAAGGTAACCGGTAAAATAAAAGTCGCCGACCTGTTGTACCTGCATGGCCAGGCAATAGTAGATGGTGATATTTATGCAGGAAAACTGCAAATAGAACCTACGGCATCCTTTAACGGCCAATGCCATATGGGTGCCAATGTGGTAGATCTGATTGCCATTACCGAGAGGGCCAATGCGGTAAATGAATAAATAACTGGTTGCTGTTCCAAAACAATTTAATGTATTGAAGCTTTGCGCTTCGTTAAACTCCTGGTTTATGCCGGGAGTTTTTTTATTTGTATTAGGTGTTACCTTTGCCCCGGTTTAACACCACTAAAATAACATCCATGCAAAACAAGAACAGGCAGATTTTTCCTTTGGTATTTCTTTTTATCATTATCAACACTTTTTTATTGGTGATGCCTGCTTTTTTTGAAAAGCATGGTATAGACAGGGAAGTTTTAATCATTACTAATACCCTACTTTTTGTAACCAATTTTGCAGCATTTTTTTTACAGCGAAGGGCACTTCAAAATAAAAACCCCAATGTTTTTGTAAGAAGTATGATGGGCAGTATGATGATAAAAATGGTGGTATTGCTGGGTGCGTTTTTAATTTATATTGTTATGTTTGGTAAAACCGTGAATAAGCCGGCCATATACATATCGCTGGGGCTTTACCAGCTGTACCTTGCGGTGGAAGTTATGATTGTTATGAAGTTGAACAAACAAAAAAATGCCTAAACAGGAAGCGCCAATTTTACAACTACAAACTTATTTACCTGCAGGCAGCTTTGACGAAGTGCTGTATTACCTGCAGCATTACAAAGTACACCTTACCATTACCCGGCAGCGACAAACTATTTTAGGTGATTACCGCCATGCACATGCTGATAAAACACATCGCATTAGTGTAAATGGCAACCTGAACCAATATGCATTTTTAATTACCTTATTGCACGAGCTGGCACATTTGTTTACCTACGAACAATTTGGCCATCGTGTAATGGCACATGGTAAAGAATGGAAGAATGAATTCAGTAAAATACTGGCAAAGTTTTTATTGAAAAAAATATTCCCTGCTGATATTGAGCGGGCTTTATTGCAAACCCTGCAAAACCCTGCTGCCAGCAGTTGCGGCGATGAAAAATTGTTAAGGGTACTTAATAATTATGATGCAAAGAAACCCGGTGTGCATTTGGTAGAAAGCCTTGCAGAAGGCAGCCTGTTTAAAATTAAAGGCAACCGCATTTTTAAAAAAGGAGAGAAGATCCGCAAACGGTATAAGTGTATAGAGGTAAAAACCGGAAAGCTGTATTTGTTTAGTGCAGTATATGAGGTGGAAGTATTGACTACGGACGACTGACAACAGAAACAGATTGTAGATAGTTTACGATTCACCATTCACGACCCACTTAATTCTTTTATCATCCAGATATCACAACCATCGTGCCCGCTATTGCCCAATGGGCCGGGTAAATAACTGAACCCCATCTTTTCATATAGCGGAACAGCGATATTTAATTCGGGCATCGTTTCCAGGTACATTTTTTTATATCCAAGATCAGTTGCTGCTGCAAAACATTTTTGTATTAATAATTTGCCCAGGCCTTTACCCCTTGCGGCATTGCTTAAATAAAGCTTCACCAGTTCGCAGGTATCGCCGGGTAAATTGTGGGTAGGATAAATACCGCCACCACCCAGTAGTACACCATTTTCTTCCACTACAAAATATTTGCTTTTGGGTGTTGTAAAAACGGCAGACAGGTTATCGGTAGTAGGATCAAAATAAACAGTGCCCGGTTTGTTGGCTTTAAATTCCTCCAGTCCTGCACGAATGATTATTGCCAATGCGGTATTGTCTCCCGGCAGTATGGTTCTTATGGTAATAGCGTTCATCATTTAATGTGAATGGTCTGCGGCAAATTTTAATAAGTTGCCATTGTTGTCCCTGATGCTGAATTCTTTGATACCTCTAGGCTTATCCTCCAGTTTACCTTTAAGACTAATAATTTCCAGTGCAGAAAGATCGGTATACAGGCATTCAATATCGGATACTTTTATATAACAGCAGGAGTTTTCGCAAAGTTTTTTATCGTTGCATTGAAAAAAATGCAGTTCCGCTTCACCCTTTTTCATGATCACATAGCCGCCC
>Ga0302321_100006764_pt1 | contig 10101 bp, 6 predicted proteins | sample Fen_T0_1_FD_202505 | JGI IMG/M metagenome (GOLD analysis project Ga0302321, IMG submission 202505) | Peat permafrost microbial communities from Stordalen Mire near Abisko, Sweden - Fen_T0_1 | ecosystem: Environmental > Terrestrial > Soil > Wetlands > Permafrost | place: Sweden: Abisko... | reverse complement strand
GAAATACGCGAACGTCGGGAGCGGTGGCCATCGCCGCTCCCTTTTTTGCGGGTCTCCGCGTTTGTCATGTACTTACCTGCTCATTCGTTGGGCATCCCGGCCCAAAGTTGATAACGGCAGCGGAGATATCCGACCTAAATTGAAACGTTGAACGGACGGTCCCTGTCCCCGGCCACTCCCGTGACACAGCGCAAGAAGTAGCGGCCAATTTAAGTGCATTAGTACACCTTTTGAGGAGAACGGCCAAGTTGCCTTTGCCGGTTGACGAGATAGCATCGCCCTCATGAATGCACTGGCTCTGACTATCGACGGTGAGCGTGGTCACCTTTTCGAAACGACTCATTCTTCGGATGCCGTCGTGTTTGTGCCGGAAGCTGTTTTCACAAATACCCGGTACAAAGGTGACGGGTTTGACCAATCAGCTTACATGACTAGTGGCTGGGCTGCAAAAAACGCCCGGTTTAACTCAAGCGAAAGCTCCAAGCACGCATTCCCCGCTCTCAATCGTCCCGTGGGTAATGCCGACGAGCCGCGTGTAGAGTTGTTCCTGCAACGGCTTCGTCACGCATACACGGTCGAATTATTTGCGGATGCGGTGAACTAGAAAAACAGAGCCTACGAATCCCCGCTTGGTATCCAGCTTCGTGTCAGTTTTTGCCAAGACCTGCGTGGATTGTCTTTGAGCGAAGCCCTCCCGCCACAAAATCTCCGGTCGACCTTAACTCACCCGGGAATTTCAAGCCCGCTCTCTCGAACGGGCTTTTTTGTGCGGAAGAAAAAATGGCAAAGCCGAACTACCAAACGTAGCGAGGATCTTCCCCCCTCCCTTCCGGACTAAGACTACTCAGTGCAAGCGAGGTTTCAGCTCGATCGTATCCGCTTTATGCCATGAAGTTGGAGTCGCAACGTCGTTCTGCCAGGCTTCGACTTGTGCGCCGGTGTTGCCAACCACAACCTTTAGATAGGTTTGATGACCTTCGACATTTTTGCCGGCTGCACCATCGGAGATTTGATACACACCGTCTTTCGTTTCCTTGTAGTAATAGTGGATGTGCCCGGAAAAGAAGGCCTGGACTTTGTACTTGGCGAGCAATGCCCAGAATGCGTCACGATTCTCTGGATACAGATCGAGACTGTCACCCGTGTGGCGGGTTTGAGGGAAGGCAGGCTCGTGGCCGAAGATGAAGACAAAGGGTTTGTCGGTAGCTTTTAAGTCGGTTTCCAGCCATTCGCGCAGCGCGGGGACGACGTCACCGTCGGTTGCATAATCACTTCCCGGCTCGTTCTTCCCGTTCCAATATTCATTCAGCATGACAAAATGCACGTTACCGTGGTCGAAGGAATAGGTGGTCTCGATGCATCCCGCTGGACCCGAGCGAAGGACTAGATTCTTGAGCGGTGCATGTTTGTTGTGCCCCCGGGTGAATTCGTCGCGTAGCCAGGCAAAAGAACAGGACGATTTTTTGTCATGGTTGCCCGGAACCGGCCACCAGATCGTTTTTTCGCCAAATCGGGAATCAATCAGGTCGCGGAGATTTTGTGGAGTCTGACCATCATGATCCACCAGATCACCGATCGAAATCATGAACGCTCCCACTCCGTCGGGTTGAGCTTTGACCGCATCAAATACATAGGTGCAAAGCGGAATGGTATCATGCAGGTCACTGGTAACCGTAAAATGTAACGATTGCGCTGCCGGTGGACCGTCTTCGGCACGGAGGTGAAGCTGCGCGGACACGGCAAGTGCCGCGACGCAAAGCAATGATTTAAGCAAACGATGGAGGAGCCAATTGGATGAAGACATGAGATGAAAAATTAGAGTTTGTTCGGCGCGGATTTCAGCCACTCGCTCCAAAGTTGGGGATGACCGTTGGGATTGGCGCGGGAGTATTGATAGAAGGCACGCACGAAGTCTGCACGGTCGGCGGCGATACCGGCTTTCCACCCGGCGCCTGGTTCCTTTTCTTTTGAGAGCAGGTTATAGTCGCCCACCAACAGTGATTGTCGGTTTACGATATCTTCGAGTCCAACGTGAGGCGCGTTGCGGAGCATGTCGTATAGGGCAAGAAATGTCGTCGTGCGCCCTTTCCCAGCGCGGCAATGGAAATGCGCCCAGCCGTCGGCGGGCATGGCGCGGACAGCGACGATGAAGCGATCAACTTCCTCGTCGAGTGGACGGGCGTGGTCGGTTACGGTGAGGCGCACGTAGACCGCACCAGCATCGGCGACAACCTCTGCCTCAGTCTGGACTTTTGTGACGGTGACATGTTCTGAGGGAGCAGCACCGCTCGTTCCCTTTTTTACGCGGTCATCGGCCAAATCGAGCTGAGTGCCGGGCTTGAGCACGGCGGCACGAGCGCATTCGCTGGCAACAATTTTCTCGTTGGCTTTACCAACATTTGCCCAGTTGTTGGTGGCCATCCAACTGATCGGTTCGCCATTGACGAAGAGATGGTCCTCTTGGCGCAGGTCAAAGACGATGACCGGACCGGAAAACTTCGCGAGCATGAGTTTCAGCCCGGCGGGTGTGAATTCCGCACTGCCAGAAGCATGTAGGTCGACCAAGCCGTCGGCGGCGGGCACTGTGCCGCTCTTGGCCTTCAGCGGGTCGTTGCTGGTGCGAAAGTTGCGTGGAAGTCCGTTGCGCAGTTCGGGCGCCACGTCCCAGACGAGTAACGGTGAAGAGGCATCCTCTGGCGGTTGTGGTGGGTTCTTTTGAGCCAAGGCCGTGTTTACGGCGCCGGTCACCAACCAGAAGGAAAGTAAGAAAAGAAAGAAGCGGTTATTCATAGGCTGGAGCCGGTCGGCCACTTGTGCGGCCGACCTGGTGTGCGGAGTTGGCACGGAACAATAAAACAATGAGGTCAATAGTTCCAGCGCACGCCGAGGTTAGCACTCCGGCCATATTCTTCGAATTGCACGAGGCGCTTCGGATTGGAATTACCGAAGTAAACCCGGAACGGCTCGTTGGTGATATTTACCAGTTCGGCGTAGACTTCCCAGTGCTTGTTAAACTTGTAGCTGGTCGAGAAATCCCACTGGAGGAATCGGTCCACGTAACGGTCGTCGGCCGAGGTCGCGCCCAAAGCCGTATCTTCGCGCAAGCGAGGCGTGCGGTAGTTGGCCGCGATACGAGCGAAGAAGCCGTATTTTTCGTAGGTGAGCGCGAGATTACCAATCGTTTTTGATTGGCCGATGAAGTCCAGTTTTTCGCCGGGACGGTTTGGGTAGGTGGCCTCGCTGTCGCTGAACGTGGCGTTGGCAAGGAAACCGAGACCGTCAAGTGGCGCCGGCAGAAAACGGAACTGTTGCTGATATGCGAGTTCGAGTCCGGCGATGTGGCCCTTCGGACCATTAACGTAGGTGGTGAGTGGATACCCGGTATCGGCATCGGTGCCGGCCAGGGCTTGAAAGGAGAAGTTCGTGATGTCCTTGTAGAATACGGCTGCGGAGACCATTCCGAGCGAGGGGAGATAGTATTCAGCCGAGGCGTCCCAATTGATGGACTGGAGTGGTTTGAGTTGTGGATTGCCCTGCGAGACCGAAGGTGACGCTGCGTCATCATTCACGCTGCGGCTAATCGCAGTCTGGGTGAAATCCGGCCGCGAAAGGGTATTGGACCAAGAGGCACGCAAGACCAGTTGCTTCGTTGCATTGTACCGCAGATAGACACCGGGCTGTGAATTCGTGTAGTTGGAAGAAGCGGTCATTGGCGTGTAGACCACTCCGCGCAACTGCGTACCGTGAGTCTTGAACTGGGTGTTTTCGACGCGTACGCCGGCAATCACATCAAGCCGGTCAAACGTTGTTCCGCCCATTACATAACCAGCGGTTAGATCTTCGCTCGCGTTGAAATCGCCAAGGATGGATTCTTTGGGAGTGATCGTGAAGGCGCCACGATTGTCGAAGAAACTCGAACGGAGTGCGGCGACGTTAAAGCGGGGACCGGAAAAATATGGGTATTCGCTCTTGCTCGCGTCCTCGGACAGGGCGGCAAAAGTGAAGCTCGGCGGGACGGCTGTGATGCTGGCGGAATCCTTGTTCAGAAACTTATCTTTGCCACGATAGCTTGCGCCAACTTTCACGAAGCTCGGATGCGCCGACTGATCCAAGGCGTAGCGTGCATTGAATCGAGCGCCTAGTTCGCTCTCATTACCCCATCCGTTTTTGTAGGTACTCTTCTGGGTGACATAGCTCGCTGGGTTCGCCAGATCGATGGCGCCACCGGTGGAGGTGGCGGTTAGGTGGTACGGTTGGTCGAAAACGTAATTCCAATTCGACGCTGCTTTGGTGGTGAAAACGCCTTCAAGTTCGTCAGGCTTCCATTCCTGTCCGTGGGAGGCGGAAACCTGGCCGTCAAGGGTCAGGCTGCCTGGCTTCGACTCGAAACCGAGCAGTGCGTTGTTGAGCTTCTGCTCCTTTTCGCGGGTGCGCAGATTTTTCGAGACTGCGGTGATACCCGTGAAGCTGGCGCTGGTGTCGGTGAGCGCGGTGACCGTGCCGCTCTTGAAGGGAATGATCGTGCTCCAGCGGTTTTCCTTGTCGGTGAAGTCCGAACTGGAGGTGCGCAGGAAGATCTTGGTCTCTGGGGTGAGACGGTAGTCTAAATTCAGGTTGGCGCTTTTGCGGGTGCGGACGATTTCATATTCACGGAATCCGATCCCGTTAAAAACGTAATGCTTCTGACCATCGGTTTGGGAGGTGACGGAGGACCAGCCACCGTTTTCCTCGAAATTATTCGAACCGTAAGGACGGCGTTGAAACGACACAGACAGGAGCACGCCGAGTTTTCCGCCGGCAAAGATGTCTCCGTAAGTCGCGTTAAACTTACTGCCATAAAAACCCTGGCGAATGTTACTGTAGAGCGTCTCGGCGTTGAGCATGAGCTGCCGCTCCTGCGAGTCGAATGCGCTGCGTGAACGAAGATTCACGCTGCCACCGAGACCATCAGCATCCATGTCTGGCGTGTTGACCTTGGTGACTTCGATCGCGCCAAGCGAGTCGGAGCCAATCACGTCGAGGGGTGTCGTGCGCAAACCGGTCTCTGGAGTAGCGAGGCTGGCCCCGTCCATGGCGACGTGGTTGTACTGGGCGTTGACGCCACGAATGATGATGTAGCGCCCTTCCCCCTGATCGCGGTAAAGTGCCAGACCGGGCACGCGCTGAAGTGACTCGGCAGCGTTCTGGTCGGGGAACTGCCCCATGGCATCGGAGGCAATGATGTTGGTCAGGGTGTCGGCGGAGCGCTGTTGGTTGATGGCTCGTGCCGTGCCCACGAGATTGCCGGTGACGACGCATCGATCAAGATGCACTGTTTCATCGCCAAACATGATATTGAGGGTCGCCTTCTTTCCGTCGGTGACAGTGACAGTTTGGATGATATCTGGATACCCGACGTAACTGAACTCAATCGACTGCGCCCCGGAGGGTACGGTTGGCAGAAAGTAGTCACCCGACGGGCTGGTGTAAGTTTCGAGGTGAGTGCCGACGACGGATACGCGAACTCCACTCAGCGTGAGTTTTGAGGCGGCATCAGACACTTGGCCTAAGACGCTGCTTGTGCCGGTTTGGGCGTAGATGCTGGTATTGGCCAGCAAGAGACAGCCGGTCAGGGCAGCCAGAAATCGGCGGAAGACGCCTGATTTGTTAATTGATGCGATGAATTGCATGATGGTGGGTTAGTTGATGGAGGATGTTTCGGGATGAGTTCTGTCGCGGTGCAGGGCTGGCAACAGGCGCACACAGACGGAGAGAGGGGTCGTTTTTTATGGAGCTAAACCATGTCGATTAGTTATAGGCTCCAGCGCACGCCGACGTTGGCGCTCCAGTTGTAATATTCGTATTGTTCGAGCCGCTTGTTGACCGAACCGCCTTGGAAATAGGTTCGGAATGGCGCGTTGTTGAGATTCACTCCATTCGCATAGATCTCCCAATGGTGCTTGAATTGGTAGCGCACGCTGGCGTCGATCTGCACGAAGTGATCTTCATAGGGATCGAGCGTGATATCTGCGCCGATGGCCTCGTCCGCACGGAGTCGCTTGGAGTTGTAGCTGAGCCCAACCTGCGCAAAGAGGCCATTTTTCTCATAGTTCAAGGCCAGATTCCCAATGCTGTTGGATTGCCCGACGAAGGGCAGGATTTCGCCAGACCTGGTCGGATAACTTGCGCGACTGGAGGTGAAGGAGGCGTTTGTCATGAAACCGAGGCCGTTAAACGGAGCCGGCAGGAACGTCAGCCGTTGCTGCCAGGTAAGCTCGACGCCCTTGATGCTGGCGGTTGGACCGTTGAGAAACGACGTGAGCGTGTAACCCGTGGCAGGATCGATCCCCGTGGCTGTCTGGTAGGTGAAGTTCCTGATCGATTTGTAGAACGGGCTCACCGAGATCATGCCCAGCGAGGTCATGTAATACTCGAACGACGTATCCCAGTTTTCTGCTTCGAGCGTTTTGAGGTTGGGGTTGCCTTGGCTGACGGTGCGTTTGGAGTCGTCGACCACACGGCCGATCATTGCACTTTCAAACGGCGGACGTGACAGGGTGTTTGACCACGAGGCGCGCAGGATGATTTTCTTCGTCGCGTTATAGTTGAGATATAGTCCTGGCGTCCAGTTAGCATAGTTGCGGGCGGCCGAGACAGGTGTGACGGTGGTGCCATTGAGGAGCTGATAACCTGTCATATCAAAGTCCGTGAATTCGCCACGGACGCCTCCGAAGATCTTCAGCTTATCGACCGTCGCTCCGCCCATGGCATACGCGGCGGTCACGTCCTCATGCGCTTCGAAGTCTGCGGGGATATCTTTGGAAAGAGCACGATCCGTGGTGAAACCAGTCGGGTCTTTGTAGAAACGTTCGACGTATTGAGGGTCGATCCGTAGTCCCGAGAAAAGTGGGTATTGAGAATCCTGCTCCAGCGCCGAAGCGATGGTGAAGGGAACTGCGCTGAAGGTGGAGGTGATGTAGTCCTCTTTCTTCGTCTTGTGGCTGTAAACGCCGCCGAACTTCACAAAGGCGGGTACGTTCCCAAGGATTAAATCGTAGCGTGCATTCTGGCGCAGCGCGGCGACCGACTCGTCTCCAGTCTGGGTTGTCGTCTGGCTTTTGGTGCTTAATTTATAGTTCGTTGGATCGGCTATACTCGTGCCGCTGGTCTGTACTACGTTGAGATCCGTGTAGTCGGAGAAGCTGTAAGTGAAGCTCGCGGGGTTGATAGAGGAAAAATACAACTCGGTCGCGATGCGTTTCTCGTTTCCATAGTTGACGGACAGACCGCCGTCGAAGTGCCAACTGCCAGCCGTTTTTTCCCAGCCGAGCACGGTCGAGCCGATCCGATGAACTTCGTCGCGCTCGCGATCACGTATAAGAACACCGGATACATTCGTCACCGTCGCGGATATGTCGGTCAGAGCCGTGAATTTGCCGGCGGAGAACGGAATAGAGGTCATCCAACGGTGTTCGCGGTCATCAAACATGCTGAAAATGCCGCGCAGGTAGATGAGCAGGGTCGAGTCCGGGCGAAAATCCAAAGAAAAGTTTCCGCTGGTGCGCGTACGGGTCGGTTCGTAATGGCGGAAATCCGCTTCGTTAAAACGCCAATGGTTCTGTCCATCGGTTGGTGACGTCACGAGGCTCCACTGCGCGTCGCCCTCGTAGTTGAACGAACTGTAGGGGTGATATTGGGTGGACACGCCGACGAGCACTCCCAGCTTTCCGTTTAGAAAGGTATTGCCCCAAAAACCGGCGAGCTTTTGGCCCTTGCGCTTTTCCTGGCTACTATAGAGACCTGCCACATCGATGCTCGCCACCGGTCCGTTATAGTCGAGCGCGGTGCGCGTTTTCACATCAACACTACCGCCGAGACCATCAGCGTCTTTGTCGGGCGTGGCGACCTTGCTGACTTCAAGTGAGGCAATGGACTCAGCAGCGACATTGTCGAGCGGTACGGTGCGGGTTCCTTTTTCCGAAGTGGCTGCCCGAAAGCCGTTGATCGAAACCCCATTGTACTGACTGTTGATGCCGCGAATGATGACGAAACGGCCTTCCCCCATGTCGCGGTAAAGTGAAAGGCCGGGAACCCGCGACAGGGCTTCAGCCGCATTTTGATCGGGGAACCGGCCTACGGAATCTGAGGCGACAATGTTGGTGAGCGTGTCGCTGGCGCGCTGCTGATTGATCGCCCGGGCCTGTCCGACCGCTGCGCTTGTTACTACGACCGCATCCAACTTGATGACCTGTTCGCCCAGTTGGGTATCAAGCTTGGTTGCGGCTCCGGGTGAAACGGTAACTGAACGCGTGAGCCCCGGATAACCCACATAGCTAAAATCCACGGTTTGGTTACTGGCGGGTACGTTTGGCAATTGGTAGTTACCTTGCCGGTCGGTGAACGCCTCAACTGCCGTGCCCAATACGGTGACCCGTACGCCTGCCAGCCCTTGCTTCGTCGCCGCATCAGTCACCGTGCCATTGATCGCGCCGACAGACCCACGGCCGATGATAACGGTAGAACTCGCGGTTGCATCAGCGTTCGTTTCGCGAAGGGCTGAGACTCTTTGCGGTACGCCCGCATTCTTTTTTTTTATCGTGAGTGCATCTGAACCTTCGTCACTCACGGGATAAACCTCTTGGCCCTCCAACATCAGTCTGATCGCCTCCAACGCGGTGTAATCTCCTTTTACTTCGCGGGTGCGAACGCCGGCGACCAAGTCGGCGCTAAAAACGATCTGGCGATCGGCTTGGATCGCCGCCTTTTTGAGCGTTTCCGCCGCCCACCCGGCAGGGATATCGAAGTGCCGCTTTATGTCGTTGTTCGCCGGGCGAGCGAACGAGACCGTGGCAATAGTGCTCAGCACCGCACTGAGGATGCAGCCGAAGATGACGGCGCGGGTGAGCGGCACGGCGATTCTTCGAAGTGTGGCCATCATGAAGGCAGTGGTTATCACGCCTTCAAGACGGAGCACGGCACTGTATTCGCTAAGCGGACACAGTTACGTTTACGTCACGCTTTCAAAAAGCGTTCGCTTTCGATCACGGATGTGAAGGAGCGGGGCGTCGCAGCGCAATGACGTTGCCCGTGCGTTGCGCCTCGATTCCTTCGCTAATTTTAAGCATGCGCACAAATCCATCTACGTTGTCGGATTTGAAGGAGGCCACGAGGCGAAGCGATTTGAGCGAGGAATCGACCAGGACAATCTGAACACTATTATGCCGGTTAAATTCGACCACCACATCTTCGAGTGTGCTTGAATCGAAATCTAACAGACGCGGCTGCCAAGCGAGTCGTCGCTGAATTTCCTCTGGCGTGAGGGTCGTCACTGTTACGTCGCGGTTCTCACCTTTGACTGGCACGCTGGCGCATTGACCGGCTGCAAGAACAGGGCGCGCGTCGGAGGTAGCAGCGGTGGAAGGCGTAGCGACGCTCACTCGGCCCTCGGTGACAAACATTTCAACGGCCTGCTCTCGTAGTTTAACATTGAATACGGTTCCCACTGCCAGAAATTCCACATCGCCCACTTGGACCACAAAGGGCCGATTCGGATTCTTGGCTACTTTGAATTGGACTTCGCCTTTTTGAAGGCGCACCCGTCGTTCAGCGACCGTAAAGGCGGTGCTGATCTCAGCGCCCACATCAAGCTCGACGACGGAGCCGTCTTCCAAGGTGCGGGTTTGGGGTAAAACGATTGTTTCGGCGGTGAGCGGTCCCGGTCGCGGTGTTGACGGAGAACGGTAGGAAATAGTTAGCAAGACGGCAATGCAAGCGGCCAGGGATAGAGCAACCGGGAGAACCCATTGACGGATCGGTTGGTTGGGCTTGGCCAGAAGGTCAGGGTTTGGTTCGACGCTATGCTCAGGCCTCCAATCGGCCAAAATATCCATCGCCGTCCATTCCCTGGACTTGATCGCATACCAGGTACGATGAAGCGACGACGACGCTAGCCAGCCGGAAAGAGCATCTTGGTCTTCCGGGCCTAAACCGCAGTCAACTCGTATTGCCCATTCAGATGCCTCCGCGACAATGCGGGTCTCCTCAGCGGTCGTGTTCCGTGGTTGCTTCATCGACCCTCCTCCTTGCGCCTGGTTTTCATGAGGACGTATTCAGAACAACGCT
>Ga0302321_100006762_pt1 | contig 10102 bp, 9 predicted proteins | sample Fen_T0_1_FD_202505 | JGI IMG/M metagenome (GOLD analysis project Ga0302321, IMG submission 202505) | Peat permafrost microbial communities from Stordalen Mire near Abisko, Sweden - Fen_T0_1 | ecosystem: Environmental > Terrestrial > Soil > Wetlands > Permafrost | place: Sweden: Abisko... | reverse complement strand
CGCTCCCAACGGCCAACAGTGCGATGGTCTGGCAGATCAATCTTCTCTGCAACATCCTTGAAGGTCCAGTTACGCCGCATGCGTTCTTCACGTAACTTATCGTTGGGCACTGCCTTTTTTTCTTCTGGACCGTTTGTATCATGTATTGTCATATAAAAGCCTATCTTATCATATTGCCTACAATGACAATGTTACCTGATGTACACTTTTATACTCTGGGTACTTTACCAGTCTATCCCTGTTGCCTAACATATGCCTACATCTTGCCTACCGCTTGACATGGCTTTCCAGACCCTGGTCTGGTACGCTTTCTGAAGAGCGAACAGATGCATTGCTCTTTATGAATGGTACGTTTATACAAGCGCCTACGATACAATTGCTACATGTTGCTCCTAGTATAACAAGAATGAGGAGAAATATCAATGAAAGAACGTAGTGAGGCAATTTTACGGGATGTCGATGGATATGTTATTATGCAGGCCCATAAATTGATTGATTTACATGTGAGACGCAGGTATGAGTGGACGAATACGCTGGATGTGGATGAACTGGCCCAGCGAGCGCGTATCAAGCTCTGGAAGGCACTGGAGAGAAATAATGATATTGTGCATCTCTATTCCTATATCAGGCATATTGTCTATAGCGAATTTATCGATATGCAGCGGCAGCAGAAGCATTATTTGCCGCTCTTTATTGAGGAGAGTGACTTACTAGAGAGTTCGGCCGACCCCGCAAGCGAGTTTATGCAACGCGTGGAGAATGCGACGTTTCTCCACTCTGTGGCGCGGGCGGTCGTGGCGTTACCTCCTCGTCAACGCCTGGCGATGTTGTGTATGCTCCGTGATCGTGTGGACGATCTCGTGCAATTGCGTGCCATTTTTCGTCTCTATAATATCGATGTCGATGCTGCCCGCTGGCCCTCTGAAAAGGCTGAGAGGCGTTTATTGCTTGCATCGTTATCGGTTGCACGCCAGAAATTGGCAAAAGAGAGAAAAGTACAGGTGGCTCGAATGCATTGTATTGAGTGTTAATTTTAACGTTAATACTCTATAGATGATAAGAAGAAGCGATGCAACAGAGCTCTGCTGTATCGCTTGTTGTACTAATTCAGGAGAATGCTGTATGGATAAAGATCCGAAAATCTCTGCCCCTCCCGCACTTTTAGATGCGCCAGGCGGAATTTTCATCAGTTATAGCCATAAAGATAGAAAATATCTCGATGAGTTGCATCTTCATCTGGCCCATTATGTACGTGAAGTATCGACAGTTTACTGGGATGATACCAAGATTCTACCTGGCGGTCGATGGAACGATGAGCTTAAAAATGCTTTAAAGACAGCGAGGATCGCCATTTTTCTGGTGAGTGTCAATTTCTTTGCATCCGATTTCATCATTAAGCGTGAGATGATTCCTCTGCTGCAGGCCGCTCAAAAAGGTGAGGTAAAGATAATCTCGGTGATTGTGGGGGCCTGCGCATTTAAGGATTCCGAACTCTCAAAATTCCAGTCTATGAATGCCCCTTCTGTGCCATTGAACCAGATGCCACGCGGAAAACGCGATAAAATATGGGCGAAAGCGGCTCAATTTTGCAGCGAGGTGCTGGCGGGAAAGTAGGACGCGTCACTGCGAAATGCGCTAATCGATGTAACGGGCATATGTTTTTGTAGCAGGCATTAATTAGGTATATACCTGGAAGAATGTGGTATGTCTATTATTTATATTAATGCCTGGTCTGTTCAGTGCAGTGTCTGTTCAAGTCTGCTACGCTCGGTGCTGGCGTTAAGTGGCTGGGTATCGATCTGTCCTAGATACTCGATCTCGCCAGAGGGTGTGATGCGGCCAAGGTCCCCTGTACGGTAGAGGCGAGGGACGAGCTCTCGATTGCCAGGAACTGGATTAGGTATGAAACGTTCTGATGTAGGATGGTTATGGTAGCCAGTGGCGACACCTGGACCACCAATGCAGATCTCTCCGTTCTTCCCTGCTTCGACGAGGCGCAGCTTATCATCTAGAATATAGATATGGTAGGTTGGAAACGGAGTGCCGATTGTGACTGGGCGATTGGGCAGCAGTTCACACCAGGTAGCCGAGATGGTCGTCTCAATCGGTCCATATGTAGCAAGTAACCGCCGTCCTGGAAGCGACCAGCGCTGAATAAGCTCTGCCGGAAAGACCGTCCCGCTTACGATAAGCGTCTGTAGTGAGGGTACATCACTTTCAATTGTGGCAAGCTGCTTGAGCATGCAACGCATAGCCGTAATCTTGTTCGCGTTTAGAAAGTCGCTGAGCTTATGACCAATGCGATACTCATCGGAAGAGTCCGCGACGATTGTCGCTCCAACAATCCAGGTTGGCCAGATCTCTTCGAAGGAGAGGTCGCTGGCAAGAGACATACCCTGGTAGACCCGGTCGTTACGCTTTATGCCATAGATTGGCGTGGCTACACGGAGAAAGTTGATGATGTTAGTATGCGAGATGGCAACCCCTTGTGACTGATCTCCGGCACCTAATATATAGATAATGTAGCATAAGGAGGCAGGATCGAGCTGGATCTGAGGGCGTGTCTCACGCTGTGAGGTGAGCGCATCATGCGACTGATCGAGTTCAAGTATCCGACAGGTCAGGGCACTCGTCTGCTTGCGCAATGAGGAAGTCGTTATAATGTCGTGTAACCCTGCGTCCTGGGCAATAAATGTAACCTGTTCAGGAGAAAATGAAGGGTCAAGGGGGACAAGTGCCGCCCCTGCTTTGAGTACTCCCAGCAGGGAAATATAGCTATTAAATGAGCGCTCTAAGAGAATCCCAACTGGTTCGCTTTCTTTAATGCCCCGTGCGATGAGAAGGTGTGCCAGCCGATTGGCTTGACGATCGAGCTCCTGATAAGTAAGTCGGGATGACCCATAAATAACTGCCGTCTCATTTTGTCGCCGATCACATGTCAGCTCAAAATAATCCGCTAACTGCTCCGCACGTGCTTTTTTGATTACCCGCAGCACTGCGGAGGTTGTGCTTTTTAGTTGCTTCAGGCGCGTCTTCTTTGGCGCTCGTGCGGCCACAGAATTTTCGGGTTGTAATGACCCGGTGACCCGTGGAGGTATGAGCACATTTTTGGGTGGAAGAGAAGCATTACTATACTCATCCATACTCATTCAAGAATCCTTTAAATTTAAATCGCTTACCTATAGCTATGATACACATATTCGCAATTGCGGACAATAAAGATTATCTATCTATTAATAGTATCTTCTCGAAATACCATTGACGTAATTGCAAAAAGTATACCCCTCTCCTGACTCTAGCGTCAAGTTAACTTGCTCATAAGTGGTTTTCTTTATTTCTATCTTTGGAACATCTTTATTGTATTGGCCTGTACTCTTGTTTGATAGGGAGAAGATGTTGAGGAAGCATGAAGAAAACAGAAAATGACTGTCGCTACAATAACCTCGCTTCCGTAGCGCGAGGAATTCAATGGGCCGGATCTTCATGTGCATGATTATGCTTATGGCTTTGTTCGGGTGTGAATAGCATCCTATGGCTGTTCTGACCGTATGCCTCGCCCAGGCAGGCGCGTAGACAATTGGGCCAGATGACGCGCTTTTTGCCAAAGCCATAACCAACCGCTTCAATGGCTATGGCTGGCATCTCGAATGTGGCAAGCGTGGCAAGGATGGCTGCACCTGTGGGCGTGACAAATTCTCCCTCTAGCGGACTGGGAACCCAGGGCGCTTTGACTTTGCTGAGAATCTTGAGCGTTGCTGGTGCGGGAATAGGCATGAGTCCATGGGCCATACGCTGGTGCCCGCGTGTGAGGGGTAGTGGCGAGGCATACAGTCTGCAGATCCCCAATGCCTCGATTGCGCTCACATTGCCGACAATGTCGACAATGGCGTCGATCGCTCCAACCTCATGAAAGTGAATCTCTTCAAGGCTAACGCCGTGGATCTCTGCCTCTGCCTCGCCCAGGGTGCGGAAGATAGCTATCGCGGTATCACACACCCATGACGAGAGTGTCGAAGCACTGAGCAAGGTGACGATATCGCTGAAGCTGCGAGTTGGCTGCTCCTCTTCTGCCAGGATGACTTCGAAGCGTGAACCCGTAATACCCTGGTCTTGGTATGCCGTTAGTTTAAGCTCGTATCCCGCAATTGGTAAGCCCTTGAGTGCCGCTTGTAGCGTCTCCAGGGAGAGTCCCGCATCCAGAAAGGCTCCTAAGAGCATATCGCCACTGACCCCTGAATGGCAATCAAGGTAAGCTATCTTTTGTGACATCTATCTTTTATTCCTTTCTTGTATATACCGATTCACGCTTTACTAGTTCCACATCCAGTATATGGGTGATGCCGATTGCATGTGGGTCTGTGATGCGTGCATTGATTCTTCTTATCGCTACTGCTCCCATTGCATCTTTATGGACGCGTACAGTTGTCAGAGGAGGGGTAAAATGTTCGGCAATCTCAGTATCATCAAAACCAATGACAGATATATCTTCAGGGATTCTGTACCCGAGCTCTTTTAGCGCTTTTATGGCCTGACCTGCCGTTCTATCGTTCACACAGAAAAGGGCGCTAAAGGCGATCCCAGATGTTACAAGACGTTTACATGCCGCATAAATATCGTCGGGATCTCTGATTCCGCATCTCTCTATCAAGCTTTGGTGCACGGTTAACTCTGCGTCATAGAGAGCGGCAAGATACCCATCCTTTCTGCGCTCAAATGTGTAGATCTTATTTTCTGGTCGTACGATATGGCCACCCAGAAAAGCGATCTGTTGGTGTCCTGCGTTAATTAAATAGGTGATAGCCTCTCTTGCGCCCTCGAAGTTATCGGAAAGTATCGTATCGAACTGCTGGCCTGGGATACGCACATAGTTGTCTACAAGCACCAGCGGGATATTCGTCGTCTGTATTAAGCGTACGATTTCAGGGTTTGCTGGCCCTATTAATAGGATACCATCTACGCGCATTTCATGTAATTTACTGAGCAGGTGATAGGGTTCTGGATTGAGGTTAATGCTATGGTAGGTCACATAGGTGTTGGTTTTACGCGCTTCGATCTCCGCTCCATGCAAGATATGGGCCCAGAATGTATCGAGTGGAGGCTCTTCAAGTTCACTATAAGTTAAGAGGATTACAATCTCTTTGATTGCCCGTTTCTCATTTCTTGATGTAGAGCCTGCTGCTTTAAAATATCCCAGCTCCGCTGCGACCTGGAGTACACGTTGCCGCAGGTCGTCTTTGATATTACCTCGATTGTTGAGCACGCGTGAGACGGTGGCAATGGAAACCTCCGCCTCCTGGGCAATGTCTTTAACTGTTACAAAGCGTCCCATACACCCCAACCTCGTTGCTGAAAAATATTGTAAAAAAATAGCTGTATTTACGCTCTTATTTCTACCATTTTTCTAATATGGTGTCAATGCATGCTAGATTTTTTACGTCCTCGTGCCTCTCAGTATGACGCTGCTGTATTATATTGCGAGTATCCATAGAAATTGCCATTGACTTTTACAAGAAGATTAGGTAATCTTTTCGTAAGATTGCCGCATATCTTACGAAAATTTCCGAAAAAAGTTGTTTTAAGCGGCTCGCCTGTGTTTCAGCTTATTTTTCTTTCTGCTGACTATGTGTGAGCTCTGCACAGAAAACTAACGGCATTCATCATATAGCCCGTTTCGTTGTTGTATGTCTCGACAAAGGAGTTCAAGATGAACATCGACCAGGTTCTTTCTAACGGGAAATCTCTGACATCTCAGCGTGTCTCGCGACGAGAGGCTCTGCAGGTGATAGGTGCTACGGCAGGAACTCTTATTGGTGGCTCAGCTCTAACCGCATGTGGTACTTCATCTAGCGGTAGTAACGGACCCATTACCTTACAGTTCTGGGATACATTTAGTACTGCAGAGATTACACTGCTCCATCAAATGGGTAGCGAGTATACAAAACTTAATCCAAATGTGAAGATCAACTTTTACGAAATCCCCTTTGATCAACGCCCCACAAAGATCCCTTCTGCCGCACAGACAAATTCGTTGCCAGATATTGCGAGAGCGGACTATCCGTACCAGTGGTATCTAAGCGCACGCAATAAGCTTGCCCATCTGGATGATGCGCTGAAGGGCTGGGATATGCGTGATGCTATCTATGATGTGGCCTGGAAGGAAGTGACATATCAAGGTCATATTATTGGGATTCCGCAGGATAAGTTCACCACGATTTTTTGTTACAATCAGGATAAATTTGCGAAGGATGGTGTGACAAGTTTTCCTACAACCTGGGACGAGTTTACAAGTGCATGTCAGAAAATGACGCATGGCGACGAGTATGGCCTGGGCCTCTATCCCGACGCAGGTCAGCTATTTACGCCGTATCTCCTGGGTGCCGGGGGCAAGATTCTCGATGCGAACTTTAATCCAACCTTTAATCAAGAGCCAGGCGTTAAAGCACTCCAATATATCATTGATCTGGTCAGTAAATATAAAGTGACACCGCCAGGGGTGATTGGTTGGCAATATGCCAATGCAGATGATGCTTTGAAGAGCGGCAAGATTGGTATGGTCCAGTTTGGTTCCTGGATCATCGATAATTATAAGGCGGCAAAGGTACCGTGGAAATTGGGCATCGGTGCTATGCCTAAGGGGTCCAGTGGTGGTGGTGCGGTTAGTTCCACGACTTCATATATGGTGATGAATACCTCACAACATCAAAAAGAAGCGATAGATGTGGTGAAATGGATGGTCAGCCGGCAAAATGCGCTTAATTGGGCGAAAAGCCTCGATCATGAGCCCATTGATAAATTTACTGCCGACGATCCACATTTCACAACGCCTCTCTTCGAGCCTTTCAAAACATCACTGTCTTTCGCTTCTGTTTTACCACCAACTCCTGCTTATAATGCAGTAAACCAGGCGATCAAACAGGCGATTCAAAAAGCATTGTTAGGGAAAGCTTCCCCGAAGCAAGCGTTGGATGAAGCGGCAGCGACCTCCAAAGCTGCTCTACAGAGTTAAGGTTATGCTCAAAGAAAAAGCCTCACAGGCTGACCACGTGCCTCTGGCCGCAAGGCCGGCTCGCCGTCGCAGGAACATGACGCCGTACATGTTCCTGCTCCCGGCGAGTATTGTGCTCTTGCTTATCTTCTTCTACCCCATGCTGAATGGGCTGTATACTAGTTTTACGCACTACAACCAGTACACCGATACGACGAGCATTGCGGGTTTCCGTAACTACGCAGCGGTCCTGCATGATCCATCCTTCTGGAACAGCATGCAGCGCTCCGTTATCTGGGTCTTTTTTAGCGTTGTAGGTCAGTTTGTGATTGGTTTTGCCTTCGCTTTACTCTTAAATGAACGCTGGCCTGGGAACCGCTTGATGCGTGCTATTGTGCTGATTCCCTGGGTGATGCCGGGCGTCTCGGTTGCGTTGACCTGGAATCTGATTTATAACGGGCAATTTGGACTCTTGAATGATGTCTTGTTTCGCTTGGGCCTGCCGCCCACGCAATGGCTGGCCGATCCAAATATGGCGATGGTCGCGGTTATTATTGCGAATGTCTGGAAGGCCTTCCCTTTTGTGACAATCACGATGTTAGCAGGCCTCGCAGCTATCCCTGAAGAATTGTATGCGGCGGCCAGGGTTGACGGTGCATCGGTGCTGGATCGGTTCGTGCATGTTACTTTGCCTCAACTGCGCAATATAATGCTGGTAGTTATTCTCCTTATGGTTGTCTGGACGTTTAATTACTTTGACCTCGTCTTTGTCCTGACGCAGGGAGGGCCGGCACAAGGTACAGAGATCGCGCCTATCCTGGTGGCGCGTTATGCTTTCCAGCAATTCGACTACGGGCTCGCGGCTACGGTAGCGATCATTATGACGCTATTCAATGTGATCTTCGCCATACTCTATATCAGCGTTTTACGTCGGTCAGATGCATAAAGGTTCAGGGGAGATAAAGCTATGAAAAGAGGAATCTGGGGCTGGATCGGGCTCTACACATTAGTGGTTATAGGGGCTTTGTTTATCCTTACCCCTATCTTCTGGATGCTCACCATCGCGCTACGTCCGTCAGCTGAGCTCTATATCTCTCCTTTTCCACTGCTACCTCCTACGCCGACGCTGGACAACTTTATTAATGTGATCACGAATCGTACAACGGTACCTGCTCACCTTGAGCAAGGATTTCTACGTAGCTTGATCGTTGCTCTGAGCACAACGGTGCTTGCGGTCGCTATCGCCTCTCTTGCGGCCTATGCGCTGGCACGCTTTAACTTTCGTGGCCGCGAGAGCTATGGCATCTTTATGCTTACCACGCAGATGATGCCTGCTGTGCTTTTCCTCGTGCCCCTGTTTGTAATATTACGTGGCATTGGGCTGATCAATACGCTGCCTGGCCTGATCCTCAGCTATCTGACTTTCTCGCTCCCGTTCTGCATCTGGCTCTTACGAGGGTACTTTGAAGGCATCTCGCCCGATCTGGAATCGGCGGCGATGACTGATGGCTGTAGCCGCCTGCAGGCACTGGCCTATATTATCCTGCCGCTCGCAACACCTGCCTTGATCGCAGCTGGCGCGTTCGCATTTATCAATGCCTGGAATGAGTTTTTGTTTGCCTTCATTCTGGCTGGCGAGCAGCCGCTGCTTACGGTGCAGCTCTATGCATTTATTGGCCAGTATGGTCCAGAGTACGGGAATCTGATGGCGGCAGCGGTATTGACCGCTGCTCCACCGGTTATTCTCTTTGTGCTGATGCAGCGCTATCTGGTGCGCGGGCTGACCGCTGGTGCGGTAAAGGGCTAGTTCAGCGTCCCTGTAGGTCAGGCATGGGCACATTCCACTCTTTGAGCCATGTGCGGGTGCGGTGCTCGCGTACACGGATATTAACGTGATCGAGGTGGATGCGAAACGCGAAGCTGGGGATGACATTCGGCTCATCGGGTATATATTTGAAGTCTGTACGGTCGTCACTGAGCCGTGGTCCAGTGTGCACACCTTTATCTGTGTGCATGCCTGTATACCAGGGCGACATCAGATTGACGAAGGTAACAGGCTGCCCACCGATCTGCTCGGTGACAACAAGGTTGGGGGCTTCCCAGCCGGAATGTGTATGTCCTCCTATAAAAAGGCACGCATTTTTGTGATGAGCCAGGATATTACGTACATCCTGCGAGTTCTCGACCGAAAAGAAGTGTTGGCCTGAGTGATAGTCGCGGCGCATCTCGGCGTCACGATCCAGGACCGTATTACTTAAAGGGCAGTGGAGAAAGATTACCACCGGCTGATCTTTATATTTGCCCAAGGTTGTATCCAGAAATGTCAGTGTGTCGGAGGACAAGTAAACCAGATTTGGATTTTCCAGAGTAAAAGGGTTGGGGTAGTCAAGCATAATATAGCCCACTCCCTCGTCTTCCCAGGTGTAGCGAATTGGTTTACCCCAATTGTTACTGAACGTCTCGGCCATGCTCAGAGGATTTTCACCATCGATCCCATAGTATTCATGGTTGCCAATGCCTGGATAAAAGGGTAGATCAGCGAGATGAGACTTAAGTTCGCTTTGCGCAAGGGTATAATGTTCCTGTGCGCAAGTTTCAATTATATCGCCCGGCGAGGCACAGAATGCTGGCTTCCCTTCTAGCTGCCACAAGGTATGTAGATCCGTAAACATTGCATCCATGCGCTCTTTATGGCATGCGTGCCAGGGCTGTAGTGCACGATAATGCAGATCACCTATCGCCCAGTAGTAAGCGTCGATTTTTTGTTGCGTCATTTTTCCCTCTTCCCGCTGCTAAGAAATTCAACACCCTCATGAGTATAGCGCACGATTGTTAACCGTTTGTAATTATAAACTCTGCAGGTGAGCAGAAAGCCAGTAAAGAAAAAGCGCTCATAGATAACAGAAAGGCCTGTTACCTCTTTAATCTAGAGTAACAAGCCTGCAAAGATCTGGTGCGTTGTATCTGGCCTAGAACTGGCCGTCTTTTGTACGGGTATAGCGCTCGGACAGCTCGTTTTTCGTGCGCGAATACAGCTCGCGGCCCTGGACAAGCGCTTCCTGAGCACGTGTACGAATCTCCTCGTTAAAGTTGTCCGAGTTAACTAGAATGCCCTGC
>Ga0302321_100006761_pt1 | contig 10103 bp, 7 predicted proteins | sample Fen_T0_1_FD_202505 | JGI IMG/M metagenome (GOLD analysis project Ga0302321, IMG submission 202505) | Peat permafrost microbial communities from Stordalen Mire near Abisko, Sweden - Fen_T0_1 | ecosystem: Environmental > Terrestrial > Soil > Wetlands > Permafrost | place: Sweden: Abisko... | reverse complement strand
GGCCCAAGCCAGCGCCCAGTGCATTGGCCTGCTTGCCGGCGGCGCGCCCGGCATCCATTTCTATACGCTGAACCAATCGCCCGCGACGCGCATGATCCTGACCGCCCTGCGCATCGCGAACTTTGGGTAAACGCGTGGGAAGCTCGCCGGCTTTGCCAGCGACGAACCATCGCGGGAGGGTTTGGGAACCCTCCCAGGGTTCCCATTTTAACCGCGGGCCAATTCCGCTTCGATGATCCGCTTGACCATCGAAGGATCGAACTTGCCCTTGTAGGTCTTCATGATGTCCCCCTGGACCTTGCCGCCTTGCTTGGCGTCGGTGACGGCCATGCGGGTGATGGCTTCCTTGACCGCCGCGCGCACCTCGTCCTCGCTGGCCATCTTGGGCAGGAAGCGGCCACACAGCTCGATCTCGAAATCGAGCTGCGGCAGGTTCTCCGCCCCGCGCGGTCCCAGCCCGGCATATTCCTCGCGGGCCTTGCGCAGTTGCTTCTGGTAGGCCGTGATGACGTCGAGCCAGAGAGCATCGTCGAGCTCGCCCTTGAAACCGGAAGCGGTTCGGCGCTCCATGTGCTTGGTCTTGATCATCCGCACGCAATCCGCGGTGCGGGCGTCCCTGTTGCGCATGGCCTCTTTGAGCAAATCCTGAAGTTGGGTTTCGATCGACATCCCCTTCTCCTATCACGGCTCAGTCCGCGCGGCCAAGACGGCGCCGTGAAGTAGATTCACACCTCACGGCCGAGTTTGCACCACACCCACGGAGATCGGCACAAACGAGGACAAGCAAAATCGACAGGTTAGCCGGGCCATCGATTGGCTCCGGTCTTGCTGTATGCAAGCCTTAAGGCAACCTTTATCAGAGGAATCCCATGTCACGCACGGCTGCAGCTATCGCCATTTTGTTCGCCGCATCCTCGGTTGGGCTTGTCGCTCGCGCTCAACAGGGACCGGCGGAGGCCATGCCGGCCAACTACCCGGCCCCCGAGGGTCCTGAACAAGAAGGCCCGCCTCCCCCCATTCCACCATTTGTTAATGGTCCAGCGGTTCCCGCGCAAGGCGGTGGCTTCTGTTTTGAAGGACCGCACCCCGTCGACAGCAGCGTCGAACCTGGCGTCACCTGGGACGCAACCACGGGACGGCACATGCACGGCTATCCGCCCTTCGACTTGCGCCTCTTTAACTTTCAAAACGGCTGCTACTACTTCATCGGCGATCCCACCGACTTCGGCTACGCCGGCGACACCTACAGCTACTACGGCGCGCACCCCATCTTGGGCGGCTACGGTGGCGGCTGGTGCTTTATGATCGGCCCGCACCGGCACTTCTGGCGGCCTTGGTCCCCGCTCTTTGTGACCGTCGGTTCTTGGTACTACTGGGAAGGTCCCTACGATCCGTTCTTCTGGACCTACTGGCCGTTCTACCATTACTACTACCGCTCCCACTATCCGCACTACTACGCCCGTGGCGCATTCTTCCGCGGCCACATGGCAGCGCCAAGGATCACCACCGTGCCCCGCCCGCAACGCTACGGCAATGCCTGGCATGGGGCGGGCGGCGGCTATCGCGCAGCACCCATGGGACCGCGAGGTGTCGCGCCCGCGCCAGGTGGAGCCTACCGGGCAGCCCCCGTTGCCCCGCATGGTGCTGTCCCGGCACCAGGCGGATACCGGGCCGCGCCCACGGCGCCCAGCGGAGGATTCGCCCCGCGCAATTTTTCGGCACCCGCTCCTCGCGGAGGAGGCGGTGGGGGTGCTCACTTCGGGGGTGGTGGCCGCTTCCGGCGCTAGCCCAATGGCAAACGAACTACTGGACCGTCAACCCAAGAAAGCAGTAGTCGAACGGCGTCGAGACCGTCGCGCTGCCCGGCACCACCATTTGCACCATGGTGATGCTGGTGCCAGATACAAACGCGGTACCAGTGCCGTCCCAGCACCTCGAGTTGAGCTTGGAAAACGGGATGGTGGTGGTCGTCGGGCTGGACGATGGTGGCAGGGAATAGCACCAGTAGCTGCTGCTCACGCTGTCCCAAAGTTGCATTTCCAGGCCGGATCCAGCGTGGTTCACGTAACTGATGGAGATGGTGCTGCCGACCAAAGCAAGCGAGCTGGTTGAACCGCTTCCGCCTGCCAGAGGCTGGTTCACATTGAATCCCGCATTGGCCCAAGAGCTGTAGGTCGTGCTGGCGCCGACCGTTCCCGACGCGCAAAAGGTGTCGCTGGTGCACGTCAGCCCGATGGAGGATCCCGATCCGCCTGCGCTGGAGGTGACGAATCCCCGGAGCACAACCGTGCCCGCAGGGATGGTTGCGTAGCCGCTGTTGGGATCGATGACCGGCGCGCCAGGCATCGTGTTTGCGTCCGGACGGGCATCCGCAGCCACCGAGGCATCGCGAAGCGCCGCGGAAGTTCCACCCGTTCCTGACCGGCCGCCGCTGCCGCTGCCGCCGCTTCCAGACAGTCCGCCGCTTCCATTGCCGCCACTGCCACCGCTTGTCCGGCCACCACTGCTATTACCGCCACTGCCGCCACTGGACCGGCCACCGCTACCGCTGCTGCTGCCACCGCTGCCGCCTTGCGGACCAGTCGAGGGACGCCCGCCGGTGGAGGTTCCACCACTGCCAGGCGCCGTGGCCGTCAGGGTCGTACCGCCCGTGGCAGCGTGGCCGCCAACACCGCTAGGCGCGCTCGTACCGCCAACGCCTGGAAGCCCGGCGTCGCCGTTGCTGGCCGAGGTTGGCTCGTCCAGCGAAGACCTCATCCCGCAGGCGGCGAAACCCAGGGAAAAGACGATGACCGATCGCCGGGCCATCCTGGCGCGAGCCTTCCCGAACTCAATCTTTCTTGGTGTCATGGTGTCACGGGCCTCCTAGCCAATCATAGTCGTCAGGCCCTCCGCGCGGTTCAACTCTTTCGCGGCTGGGGGCACGGGCGCCTATGGCTCCAGAAGATTCTACAGATCCAAGTCCGCCTGGGCGGCGCGTTCCATGATGAAGTTGAAGCGCGCTTCGACGTCCTTGCCCATGAGGTCGGTGAGGATGCGGTCGGCCTCGGCGATGTCGGTCACGCACACGCGCAGGAGGCGCCGTGAGTTCGGATCGAGGGTGGTGCGCTTGAGCTCTTCAGGCTGCATTTCACCCAAGCCCTTGAAGCGCATGATCTCGGGATGCGCGTTCTTGGGCAGGGTTGCGACGATGCGCTCCCGGTCGGCTTCGTCCAGCGCCCAGTAGGTTTCCTTGCCGTGATCGATGCGGAAGAGCGGCGGCTGGGCCAGGTACACGTAGCCGTTCTCGATGAGCGGGCGCAGGTGCCGGTAGAAGAAGGTCAAGAGCAGGGTCGCGATGTGGTGGCCATCGGAATCGGCGTCCATCAGGAAGATGATCTTGTGGTAGCGCAGCCGCTCCATGTTGAACGTGTCACCCACGCCGCAGCCAAGCGCCGACAGAACGTCCTGGAATTCCTTGTTGGATAGCACCTTTTGCAGCGACGCCTGCTCGGCGTTGAGCACCTTACCGCGCAAGGGAAGAATCGCCTGGAATCGGCGCTCTCGCCCCTGTTTGGCCGAGCCGCCTGCGGAATCGCCCTCGACCATGAACAACTCGCTCTTGGCCGGATCGGTGGATGAGCAGTCGGCCAGCTTGCCGGGCAAGTTCAGCCGGTGCGAAATGGCGGTCTTGCGCGACACCGCCTGCGAGGCCGCGCGCGAGGCCTCGCGGGCCTTGGCGGCCAGGACGATGCGCTCGACGATGGTCGCGCCCAAGGTGCGGTTTTCAAGCAAGTAGGTTTCCAGCGCCGGCCGGATGGCCGAGTCCACGATCTGCGCCGCCTCGGGATTGCCCAGGCGCTCTTTGGTTTGCCCCTGGAACTGCGGCTCGTGCAGATAGATTGACAGGACACCGACCACGCCTTCGCGGATGTCCTCGGCGGTCAGGTTGACGTTCTTGGGCGCGAGGCCCGCGGCGTCGACGAACGATCGCACGGCCTTGACGATGGCCTGGCGCAACCCCTGTTCGTGCGATCCCCCCTGCGTGGTGGGAATGCCGTTCACGTACGAGCGAATGGTTTCCTCGTGCGACTCGGTCCATTGAAGGGCCGCCTCGATGCGCAGGCCGTCTTCGCGCTGGAAGTAGAACATCTGCGGCGTGGTGGCGGCCTTGCCCCGATCCGCGACGATCTTGGTCAAAAAGTCGGCGATACCACCATCATGTTGCAGGACCTCTGAGGTGCCTGCGGCCTCGTCACGGAAGGTGATCTTCAAGCCCTTGTGCAAGTAGGTCTTGGTTTCCAGACGAAAACGGATGGTCTCGGCGGAAAACTCCAGCTTGCCGAAGATCTGCGGGTCAGGGCGGAAGAAGATGGAGGTTCCGGTGCCTCGGGCAGGCTCAAGCTTGGTGAGATTGCTGGCGACCTCGCCCCGCGCATAGCGCTGCTCCCATTCGAACCCATCGCGCTTCACGCGGGCGATCATTTCTTCCGAGAGCGCGTTGACCACCGACGAGCCCACGCCGTGCAAACCGCCCGAATATTGGTACTGCTCCGACGAGAATTTGCCGCCGGCGTGCAACACCGTCAGCACCAGCTCGAGCGCCGACTTCTTGAATTCCTTCTTGATGTCGACGGGAATGCCACGCCCGTTGTCGGTCACGGTGACTGACTTGTGATCCTTGTTCAGGACCACAGTGAAGTGGGTGGCGAAGCCGTTGATGACCTCGTCCACGCTGTTATCGACGATCTCCCACAGTAGGTGGTGGTACCCCTTGCTGTCGGTGCCGCCGATGTACATGCCGGGCCGGCGGCGCACGGGTTCGAGGCCCTGGAGGACCGTGATGTGTTCAGAGGTATAGGAGTTGTCGGAGGCCATCTCAATTCACCTGCTTGGGATCCTGGGCGGGCTCGGGATAGATCACGCGGACCACCTTGCCCTTGCGGGCCAGGGCGTGGCCGCGTCCGCCGCGCGAAGTGACCTCGTCGTGTCCAGGCCCCATGGCCACCTTTTTACCGTTGTCGAGTTCAGCGGTGAGGATCTCGTCGCCATAGGGATCGCCCAGGCCGAAGCCCACCACGGCATCGTCCTCCGCCACCTTGATCATGATGACGCCCTTGCCGGGATTGGCCAGCTCAGCGGCTTCGTCGGCCTTGCACATCACGGCGTGGGTCTTCGCCGTCACCATGCACAGAACCTGCTTGGCCTTGAAGGGCAGGACGTTGACCACCTCGTCGCCATCCGTGACCTTGGCGTAGCGGCGGCCGGCCCGCGTAGAGACCTCGCGGTGGGGATCGGGGTTGAGGCGGAATCCATAGCCGTGCTTGGTGACGGCGATAATCTGGCGGCCCGCCGTCAGGGCCGAGGGACCAGTGCCAGTCATTACGTACGCCGCAATCACACGCTCGCCATCCCGGAAGTTGAACAGCTTTTGCACCGGCTCGCCGTAGCCCGTCGAGGCGGGCACGTCGTTGATGCGAAGTACGTACGCGCTGCCGAAGTTGGAGAAGATGGCCATGAACTCCTTGGTGGAGCCGCGCAGAGCCGTCAGCACGGCGTCGCCTTCGCGCACGCGGGTGGTCGAGAGATCCTTGACCTCGCGCACGCGCTTGAGCCAGCCGTCGCGCGACAGGATGACCGTGACCTCCTCGTCGAGGATGAAGTCCTCGGCCTGGAACTCGACGTCCTCGCCACCTGCGCCGCCAATCTTGGTGCGCCGCTTGTCGGTGAAGCGCTTCGAGATGTCTTCCAGCTCGGTGCGGATCACCTTCCACAACTTGCGCTTGTCTTTGAGGATGGCTTCGATCTCCTTGGCCCGCGTGCGCTTGGCCGCCAGCTCGTCGAGGATGATCTGCATCTCGAGCCGGGCCAGCTTGTACAGCTTGAGTTCGAGAATGGCGTCGGTCTGCACGTCATCGAGTCCGAAGCGCTTGATCAGCTTGACCGCGGCGTCGGCCTTGCCATCCGACTTGCGGATGATGCGAATGGCTTCGTCGAGGGCATCGAAGATAATGGCGAAGCCCTGCAAGATGTGGATACGCCGCCTGAGCTCGGCCAGCTCGAACTCGAACCGGCGGGTGACGACCTCCTCGCGGAAATCGAGGAACTCGTTCAGGATCGACAGGAGGTTGAGCCGCATGGGCCCCGCCACCTCGCGGTTCTGCGTGGGCACGAGACACGTCATGTTGACGTGGAAGGAAAGCGCGATGGGCGTGTGCTTGTACAGGTACGCCATGACCAGTGCGGGATCCGCGCCGGGCTTCACTTCGAGCACGATGCGCACTTCGTGGGTGGATTCGTCGCGCACATCGACCAGCAGAGGCAGCTTCTTGTCGATGATGACCCCGGCGATGCGCTCGACCAGGTCGGACTTGGAGACGTTGTACGGGATCGACGTCAGGATGATGAGCGGAGCGCCCTTCTTGGTCTCCTCGGTCTTCCACTCGCCACGCAGGTGAATCGGGCCCTGCCCGGTCTCGTAGATGTCGCGCAGATCCTTCTTCGAGTTGGTACACAGGCCGCCCGTGGGAAAGTCGGGGCCCTTGATGTACTTGAGAAGATCCTTGCACTCGAGCTTGCGGTTGTCGATGAGCGCGATGGCAGCCTGGCAGACCTCGGAAAGATTGTGGGGCGGGATGTTGGTCGCCATGCCGACCGCGATGCCAGCGCAACCATTGGCCAGAAGCTGTGGCACACGCGCTGGCAAGACGATGGGCTCTTCCGCGGAGCCGTCATAGTTGGGGCGAAAATCGACGGTGCCTTCCTTGATCTCGTCGAGCAGCTCCATGGCCAGGGGAGCCATGCGTGCCTCGGTGTAGCGGTAGGCTGCGGGCGCGTCGCCATCGAGTGAGCCGAAGTTACCGTGCCCCTCGACCAGGAGGTACCGGACCGAAAAGTCCTGGGCCAAGCGCACCATCGCCTCGTAACAGGCGGTGTCACCGTGCGGGTGGTACTTGCCAAGGACGGTGCCCACGATGGTGGCGCACTTGCGGAACCTGGCGTCCGGGTACAGGTGCAGATCGTTGTGCATGGCGAAGAGGATTCGCCGTTGCACCGGCTTCAAACCATCGCGTACATCCGGCAGCGCGCGCGCGGTGATGACGCTGACCGCATAGTTGAGATAGCGCCGCTGAGCCTCATCGACCAAAGACGTCTCGGTGGGCACGGTCGGCCCCCCGCCGTTTCCGTCGCCCCCGTCCGAGCCGCGGCCCCCGCCGCCCTTACTGCGCTTGGGCGAATCGGTTGGTGTTTTCCCGTTTTCTTCGAGGAGATCTAGCTGTTTGGCGGACATGATGCTTGGAAGGGCCTTGGCCGGCCCCGCCCCAAGCTACGGGACGCGCGCGCAGAGATCAAGAAAGGAGGGCAAGGCGTCTGCCGTGCTCGCGCTTTGCTGCTGTCTAGCTTTCCGGATTCTTGCGCTTGAATCCGCGCGGAAGCATCCGGTCCCGGGCGTCCGGGTTCGAGCGCGAGTAGTCAATCCAGCGGTAGCTTGGTGGTAGGCGCACGTCCACGTGCACGAAACCGACCTTGGGATACCAGCCCACGCCCAAACCGCCGGCGTCGAGGGTTTCGACGTAGCTGCGGATCTTGCGAGGATCGATGCCGGAAATGCGAATGTCCGCAGCAGAACCATGGAAGTGGTTGCTGGTGGTTCGACGCTGGAAGCGGTAGCCCGACAGAAGCTCCAAGCGCCTGCCGCCGAAGTGGTCGTAGACGTGCGACAGGATGGTCAAGAGGCGAGTGTCGATCTCGTGTTCCAGGCCGCTGCGTCGGCACTTGAAGATGTGGTTGAGTTCCGCAAGAGCCTGGAGGTTGAACGAGCCGTCCTCGTTGTAGATGTTGACCTTGGCTTCGTCCTTGTAGTTGAGCGAGATGATATGCAGGTTGCCCGAAGGCGGAGCAGGCGGCTCTGGCAGCAGCTCCTTTTCGGAGACTGGCCAGCCAAGCATTTTTCCCGAGCGCTTGCCGCGATGCTTGGCCCCGCATCTCGCGGATCGGCTATGGCCAATGGCCACTCTGGATCCGGCTGCGGACGTGAACAATTGAGGGGCGCCTTCAGAAGCCCCCGCGGCCTGAGTACCGACCACGACAGTCAGCAGCATCAACGACAACCGCAGCATGTCTATCTAGAGTTAGCTGGGCCGCGCCTTCTGTCAACCTTCAATCGGTTTTTTGTTGGGCTGGCTTACAGGTGAGAACTGTAGGTGAACCAGCTCTATCCCAAGGGTCTGGGCCACCTGGAAGATGCGATCGTCGCGGTAGAACTCGCCGAAGACGATTCGGCGCAAACCAGAATTTGCGATCTGCTTGAAGCAGTTCCAGCACGGACTCGCGGTGACGTAAAGGGTCCCGCCGTCGATCATCACACCGTTCTTCGCAGCCTGGAGAATCGCATTGCTCTCGGCATGGATGGTGGCCACGCAATGGTCATTCTCCATCATGTGCCCGACCTCGGAGCAATGGGGCATGCCCCGGATAGAGCCGTTGTAGCCGGTCGACAGGATGGTCTTCTCGCGCACGATGACCGCGCCGACGAATTTGCGCGGGCAGGTCGACCGCGATGCCACCACGCTCGCGATATTCATGAAGTACTCGTCCCAGGAAGCTCGCTCAGCCATGGTGATTTCTAGCAAGAACTGGCGAGGGGCACCATGTCGTCATCAGTGCTGGGGCGATCTTCCGGCAGCCTCCCCGGCCCGCCCACGACCGTTGGACGGCGTCGCTGGCCTCGCAGAAATCCGACTTGCGAGGTCTAGAAGTTACTATTACAATAATAATTGTATGTCAAATTACCTTTTATACAGAGGGACAATGACGAACAAGGCTGTTTCTCGATGGCCAATGGTCGCTCTGTCATTGGCACTATCCGTGGGGTGCACGAGCGCTTCGTCCCCAGCGCCAGACAGCGCACCCACGGCCGGCCAGGCCGCCCCTGACGCTCTTTACTCTGGAAAACTGCAACAAGACGAGGCTGGGCAGCCAGTCGCGCCCCCCTCGCCCGACCTTGCCGATTTGCCAAACTTTCCAAACTTGCCGGATGGCCCGGCGCCGACCACCGAAACCGGATCAGGATTGCCTTTCCAGCCTGATGCCGGCCGTGGACCCGACAATGGCCCTGCCGTGATTGCAGCCACCGACAGTGGACTGTCAGGTAGCGGCGGCCCGGATAGCAGCAACGGACAACCCGCCTACCCCCAAGTCGCCGAGGCCGGCGCACCTGAGGCACCCGCAACCAGCCAATCCGGGGACTCGCGTAGACCGGATTCCCTGCCCGCGTTGCCAACGCCAGACGCACTCCCGCCGGTTGATCCTGGTGTGGTCACCGGCGCCGTGACCGGTTTGCCCCAGGGTGTGATGGCGACCGTGATTCTCGGCAGCGACGGCTTCATGGCTTCACAGAGAATCCAAAGCGGTGGGACCTATCGATTCACTCAGGTTCCGGAGGGCACCTACTTCCTCAAGGTCCAAGCTCCGGGCTACGACGCCGGCCCCGCGCGACAGGTGACGGTTGCCCCCGTGGCCCTGCTCATGGTCCTAGGCGATCAACCCGCGCCGCCCGTGCCCGCCTCGCAACCACAGGATTTCCAATTCGCCCCCCTGCCCGACCATCAATTCAAATACCACTGGCAAGAGGATGTGAGCCGCGGAGGTTACGAAACCTCGGCGCACATCGTGCAGCCACCGCAGGTCACCTTCCTGGAGCAGTCGGTGGCCGTGCCCGAACTGGCGGCGGCCGATACCCTGAACGCTCAATTTGCCATCGTGCTTAGCGATGAGGATCAGTCTTGGAATTCCGAGTCCGCCTACCGCTTGCTCGAAACCCTGCGAAGCGTCCCGCAACCCGTGCGAAAGAACGCTGGCGAGCAGAACCTCAAGCCTTCGAAATGGATCCTCACGAATCGCCACATGGTCGGCGACGTGGACCTTGCGTACACCACCGGCGGCACCACAGTGACCATCTCAAACGACGCCTTCGTTTACGCCACGCCCAGGTTGGAGATGGTCGATGGTCAACGCGGGCGGTTCTTCTCGAAGCGCTTGCACCATGCCCTGGTCCGATACGTGACCCACAACGGTACGGACTTTCAAGCGGTCGAGAAGATCCTCACCGCACGCTTCGGCTG
>Ga0302321_100006760_pt1 | contig 10103 bp, 11 predicted proteins | sample Fen_T0_1_FD_202505 | JGI IMG/M metagenome (GOLD analysis project Ga0302321, IMG submission 202505) | Peat permafrost microbial communities from Stordalen Mire near Abisko, Sweden - Fen_T0_1 | ecosystem: Environmental > Terrestrial > Soil > Wetlands > Permafrost | place: Sweden: Abisko... | reverse complement strand
CTCATCCAGCGACACGCCGCTGACCGACTGCATCGTGCCCCAGTGCGCATAGCGGAGCGGCGTCTCGAACGACACGCTCGAGCCGCTCACCTGCGTGATCGTCACCTCTTCCGCCTGGAACGGATCGAAGTCCGTCGAGGCAATTGCGATCCGGTCGCCGACGCGCCAGTTGGGCGCCTGCAGCAGCGTGATCTGCGTGGCACCCATGCCGGCGGTTGACGACAGCTTGGTCCAGGCCAGCCGCGACTCGCCATGCAGCTCGAGACGGCCACCCGCAAGCACGCCGATCATCTTGTCACCGAAGCCCTGGATGCTGCCGCTGCCGTCGCCGGTCAGCGTGATCGTCGCCTTCTTCGTCCGCTTCGCGGACTCGGTACCGATCTGCAGCGTGCCCTGCACGATCACGTAACGCGACGTGAGCGCCAGGTCCTTCGCGGGCGAGAACGTGAGTGAGCCATTGATCGTGAGACTGCCCAGCGCCGGCGTGTCCATGTCGAGGAGCACGTTCTTGTCTGCCGGAATCACCACGTCGGCACCGGCCGCGGGCACCGTACCGCCCCACGTGGCTGGATCCGACCAATTCGCGTTCGCCACTGGTGGTGGATTCCCGCCGTCACCCGGGTCCGGTTCGGACACCGCGGTGCACGACGAAAGCGACAGGAACATGACAACGGAAGCTGCAGCGCAGATCGCACGGGACGTTTGCATACTGACCTCGTGATGCGGGGTCGGTTCTATCCAAGACGCTGTCACTGGATGACTTGGGAAACTCGACCCATCAACGAGGCAAGAAGGGTGCTATCCGGGGCGTGCTGCGTGGTGGTGCAACTGCCTTCAGCTCTTTGACATACTGCAGATTTCAGCAGTGCCACACGTCACATCTTTCCCCCTGTTCCCCGCTCCCCGCAGCTAGAACAGGCGCAATCCGATCGGCGTCACCTCCACCCCCTTTACCCAGGATCCAACCGGCACCGGCACCACATTGTCGTTCCGCTTGGTGGCCTTCCGCACCTGTGGTCCCCAGATGGATTCGGCCAGCGGCACGCCACCGACCTCGATTGTACGAATCTTCCAGCCGACGATGCCGGGAGACGCGAGGCTCACGGGACCGACCCCGGTCATCTTTGCGAAGCCGAGTGCCGCCATCATTTCCATCCCCGGCACCGCCGAGAGCCGAACATCGGCATCCATGCGCAGCTCGGTCCCCTGCGCCGAGAACGCGATGTTCTTCACGTTCTCCTTCTGCGCCGCCGGCATCAGCGCGGCAATCACCGCGTTCACGCTGTCATACTTCAGTGTTGTGGGTTTCGTCGGCGCGGCCTGCGCCCGTACTGGCGAAGCAAACGTGCAGAGTGCTGCCGCAATCAGTGCCCACCTGCCCACCCGCCTACCCGCCTTACCCGCCCTACCCGCCCTACCCGCCCTACCCGCCTTGATCATCGCTTCAACTCCCCGTTCACGTCCTGCATGGCCCACCAGAGTGGGTGCGGACGCTGGTTTTCCCAGTAGTAGTAGTCGCCCATGCGGGAGACATACAGCGAGGCCGCGTACGGAAAAGCCAGTGTGCCCCGCCGCAGTTGAGTCAGGTCCTGCACAAACAAGGTTGTGTCCCGGGCCGCCGAATCAGGCACCTGCCCCACCGCGCGCCCCGCCAGGAACCCCTGCGTCCACGCGACGCGCTGTGGAGCGTCCATGGCGACCCAGTCGTGGCCATCGAGCTCGAACCACGAGCGGTCCTGTCGCGCGGCCATGAATCCCGCGGTGAGCATCGACCCGGCGACAACTCCCGCCACCGCGACACCCGCCCTACCCGCCTTACCCGTCTTCATTTCGCCTTGACCACCATTGACGGTTCCTTCGCACTCGGGTCCACGTTCATGTCGATGAACATTCCCGAGAGACCATGCCCCGGCACGCCGCAGAAGATGCGGTAGGTCGCGTTCGGGGCAGCGGTAAAGCGCATCACGTCCTTCCCACCCTGGGGAAGGCCCTCGAGCAGGTTGATGGTATACGCACGCGGGATCGCGGCATCACCACCCATGTTGGGAATCGGCCCCGTACCCGGGATGACCTCGGCGCTGTGCGGCACGCCATCTTCATTGACGAACGACATTACCACGGTGGCCCCCGCCGGCACCACCAGGGTCAGGTTCCCGTCAGTGAAGCCGTTGAAGTTGAACGGACTCGAAGCCGCCGGCACACCGGCAATGAGCTGGAACGTCACCGTCCTGGTATTCGCATCCCACTTGAGCCAGGCCGGATCCGGCTTGCGCGCGGCAGGCTGTCCCTGGCAGTGGACCATGCTGGTGACAGCGACGAACAGCGACGCGGTAGCAGCGAACGAGCGGTAAATCATTGAGAATCCTCATCATGGCACGTAAGAAACTGAAGGGCGGGAGTGCCTGGAGGCACTCCCGCCCATCAGCAGTGCAAACGACTTGCCGATAGTTACTTCGACGCCACCGTCTTCGGAAGCCCGAAGAAGAGGATCGTGCTGCCCAGCGGATAGTTCAGCTGGTAGTTGCCGCCGCACGCGACGCCGATCATCTGCTCACCCTTGCGCTTGAAGCTCATCGGGGCGCTGTTGCAGCCGGCGCCCGCGTTGAACGTCCAGAGCAGCTTGCCCGTCTTCGAGTCGTATGCGTTGAAGTTGCCGTTGCCCTCGCCGGTGAACGTCAGGCCACCAGCGGTCGAGAGCGCGCCACCCATCATTGGCTGCGGCACCTTGTTCTGCCACGCGATCTTGCCGGTGGCCAGGTTCACGGCGGAGAACAGGCCGTACTGCTCCTCGGTCGGGATCGCCACGAAGGCGGAACCCAGCCAGAGGCGGCCCTTCTCCCACGGAGCGAAGTTCGCGCGGTACCACATCGGCTGGTGCAGCGCGGCGACGTAGGCATAGCCCAGCGTCGGGTCGATGGAAATCGGCGACCACTCCGAACCACCGTTCGCGCCCGGAAGCATCCGGGTGCCCTCGCCGCCCGTCGGCAGCGCGAACATGTTGTCCTGCGGCACGAACGCATCCGACCGCCGCACCAGCTTGCCCGTCGCGGCATCGAGCACGTACACCCAGCCGGTCTTGCCCGCGTGCACGACGACCTTCTTGCCACCGATCGTCGCCACTACCGGCGGCGAGACGGCGTCGAGGTCCCACACGTCGTGCGGAACCGTCTGGTAGAACCACTTCGTCTTGCCCGTGGTGGCATCGATCGCCACGATGGCATCGGTGTAGAGGTTGTCGCCGGGACGGATCGCACCATAGAGGTCCGGGGACGGGTTGCCCACCGCGACGTAGATGGTGTGGGTCTCAGGATCGTACGCCGGCGTCATCCAGACACCGCCGCCGCCACGCGTCCAGGCATCGCCGTTCTTCGCGCTGTCAGCCTTCTCCTGCACGATGTCGCGATGCAGGCTCGCACCATCCGGCGTGCTGCGCTCCCACGTGCCCCACCAGCCGTTCGGCGCCTTGTCGTCGAACGTCGGATCGCCCTTCGGGGCCGGGATCGAGTACCAGCGCCACACCTGCTTGCCGGTCACGGCATCGTACGCCGTCACGTGGCCGCGGATGCCGTACTCACCACCCGACACGCCCACGATGACGTTGTTGTCCACCACCAGCGGCGCGTGCGTGATGCTGTACCCGTACGTCGGGTCGGCGACCTCGTTGTCCCAGACAACTTCGCCCGTCGTCGCGTTCAGGGCGACAAGACGGGCGTCGAGGGTTCCCATGTACACGTGCGGGCCGTGGATCGCGACACCGCGATTGTTCGGGCCGCAGCAGTAGATCGTGGTACCGAGCTTGTGCTCGTAGCGCCAGAGCTGCTTGCCGGTGTCGAGGTCGTAGGCGATCGCCGTGTTGAACGGCGTCGTGACGTACGCCCGGTTGCCCACGATGACCGGCGTGTTCTCAAACGAGCCGACCTTCGCGATGCCGGTCTGAAGCATGCCGCGCGGCACCAGCCGGGCGACGTTACCGGTATTGATTTCGTTCAGGCCGGAGAAACGCTGGTTCCACTGGCTTCCGCCGTACGTGGTCCAGTCATCTCCGGTCGGCTTCTGCGCGACCGCGGTGCCCGTGATCAGGCACAGCGCCGGCAACCAACTGAGTCGACGAAAGTTCATCTGTGGTGCGCTCCCCATGAGGTGGTGATATTCGCGCGGGTTCGGATCGAACCCACGCCCGGCCCCGCTCCCCAACGGATCCGGTGACCTGCTTTATTTGGCTTGGTGAGGTTTTCAGGTGTATCAAATTTCCGTTTAGTACGCCCCATGTCAAGATGCCGCCTCCCCCGGAGTCCGATGTCTAAGGTTTTGTCTCCCATGCGATTCGGCCTGTCGAGCGCCATCCTGGTCGCCGCGTTCGCCCGACCCGCCTCGGCCCAGGCCGCCGATCTGCCACCATGGGTCCATCCCGACCCGGCGGCGAAGACCGTGCTTCTCGACCTCGCTATCACCCGGCCCGCCGGCGCCGCCAGCGCCCTCATCAGCGGGGAACACGACGGCAGCATCCAGGTCATCGTACCCCGCGGCTGGACCATCAAGTGGCACTGGGTCAATCAGGACTCGACCGCCAGCCACAGTCTGGTGGTGGTCGCGGAGCGCGAAAAGCTCCCCCAGCAGGGTGGTCAGGCGGTGTTCACCAACGCGATGACGCGGGCAGTGTTACCGGGCCTGGCGGCAGGGCGAACGGATGACACCTCATTTGAGGCCGAGGATGGCGGATGGTTCTGGGTGCTCTGCGGCGTGCCCGCACACGCCATTGCCGGGGAATGGATCAGCTTGAGGATTGATCCGGCCGCGACCGACGTGGGGGTAAAGAGAAAGGGCGGGTAGGGCGGGGGAAGGCGGGTGAGGGGGAGCGCTTTCGCTCCCCGCCCTCCCCGCCCTCCCTGCCTTAATCAACGAAGTCGAGGCCGAGTTGGAGCCGGCCGGTATACTCCTGCTGCTTTCGCTCCGGCAGCGGGTGGAATTGTGATGCATACGCATCGCGCAGCAGGCGCTCGATTCCACTGGCGCGCAGGTAGCCTGATCCGCCAGCGACCTCGAGGGCCTTGGCGGTCGTGGCAATGACCGCATTGGATACCAGCGTCTTCCGCACCAGCATGGCACTGCTGAGTTCGTTGGATGGTTCGAACTCGAGGTCGGCGGCAAGCGATACCATACTGTCGACCGCCAGTCGCGCCGACGTCAGGTGGTTCTCGAGCTCGCCCAGCAGCTGCGGCATCACGCCGCGCTTCCGCGCCACGGCGAGGGCACGCTCCGCCGCGGTCTCCGCCACCCCCACGTAGACCGACATGATAAGCGGCAGGGCGCACCCCATGATCGTGTTGTACACGGCGTGATACCTGGCCCTGGGGCGGCGAAGTGAAACGGCGCCCTCCGCCACGAACGCGCCCTTGATCACGACCGTCCCCGAGCCGGTGCCCCGCATGCCCATCGCCTGCCAGTCGAGGTTGACGGTGACACCCTCGGCGCTGATCGGCAGCGGGAAGTGCAGCACCTGCCACCCTTCCGCCGGATCCTCGTATGGCGCCGAGGTCACGAGCATGTCGCCCGCCGGGGAGCCGCTGGCGAAGGGCTTGGTGGCCGTCACGCGAAAGCCTCCCTCGACCTTCACCGCCTCGCCCGACGACGCAAGCCAGTCGTTGGCGCCGGTGCTGACCAGCACCAGTTCCCGCGCCCCCACCGCTTCGAGAAGCTTCTGGCCCGGGCGCCCATGGCGATGATTGAAGACGGCCGCCGCCACGAGGTGCTGGTGCATCGAGAGCGCCAGGGCGGTCGACGGACAATGGTGAGCGAGCTCGCGCAGCAGCGCGCAAACCTCCCGGTGGCTGGCGCCACCTCCCCCGAACTCGAGCGGCACGAGGGCGGAGAACACCTTGTTCTCCCTCAGGGCGGCGTAGTTGTCAGCGACAAAAGCGTCGTGCTCGTCGTGATCAGCGGCGCGCGCCGCGAAGGAGCGCCCGATCTCGCGGGCCAGCTCGGTCCATTGGACGGCCTGGGTCAGCATGGTTCACCTCCGGTGTCATTGGTTCATCCTTCCAATGATGCGCCGAAACCCGCCGGGAGGCGACATCCCGGTACGTAACGAGAAAGGGGAGACGGAATTCTCCCGGCTCCCCGATCCCAGCTGCCAACTCACTGCCGACTGTCGACTGTCGACTGAGCCCTCTCTACTCGTCCGCCTTCTCCACCTCGATCGTGTACTGCGCCGCCAGCGCCGCCATGGCACCCAGCGCCACCCAGATCGGCAGCAGCACCGCGCCCACCACGCCGATCGTCAGCGGAATCTCGATCAGCGTCTTCCCATCGTCGTTCTTGACGATGACGCGGCGGATGTTCCCCTGGCGCACCAGCTCCTTGATACGCTCCACCAGGCGATCGCCAGCCACCTTGTGCTCTTCGGTGTGGACCTGCTCTGTCGTGGACATGATCTCCCCCTTGGATACCGTCGTAAGCTCGTTCGACATCGTCGTCTCCGCTGAAGCGGTTGGTCGTGCGTGTGATATACGTCCCCTCGTCCGGCGAGTTTCACCCTGAACCATCCACCCCCCTACCCGCCCTACCCGCCCTACCCGCCCTGCTCTATTTTGTCCCACACACTGGGCGCGGGTGCCGCCCTATGATAGACCATCGAATGAAGGCGGAACCAGGCATGAAGGCCAATGACATCCGGAAGGGCATTGTGGTGATCTACGAGGGACAGCCCTGCCGGGTGATGGACTTCCAGCACCGCACCCCCGGCAATCTCCGGGCGTTCGTCCAGGTTCGCATGCGCAACTTGTCCAACGGCAACAGCTTCGAGACTCGCTTCAGCTCCACCGAGGACCTCGAAACCGCCCGCCTGGACACCAAGGAAATGCAGGTCATGTACGACGACGGCACCGACGTGCACGTCATGGATTCCCACACCTACGATCAGTTCACCTTCGACTCCGAGGTGGTGGGCGAGCTCCGTCCCTGGATGCAGCCCGAAATGAAGTTCCAGGCCGAGTGGCTCAACGGCCGCCCGATCTCGATCAAGCTCCCGGCCACCCTGGACATCGAGATCACCGATACCGCGCCGGTCATGAAGACCGCCACCAAGACCGCCAGCAGCAAGCCGGCGACGCTGGTGAACGGCGCCACCATTCAGGTCCCGGAGTTCGTCGGCAGCGGCGAAAAGGTGCGGGTCAATCCCACCACCGGCGAGTACCTGGAGCGAGTGAAGTAGCCCGACACTGTCTGGCCACCGCAACGACAAGGGGTGCTGCAACGAATTGCAGCACCCCTTTCTGTCGACTGTATGTTATTGACCGTCAATTACTTACGACTCAGCTCGGCTGTCGCACTTCGCGGCGCGCTATATGCGATCCTCTCCTGCTGTCACTCGAGCCGAGGATCCCGTGGCCAGTCGAGCCGTCCACAACTATCGCATCACGCACTATGGGGCAGACGGGCACGTCTACCTCAAGGATGTGCGGCTGCTCTGGTCGTGGGACTGGCGATATGGACGTGATCCCGTCTTCGAGTGCCGCACCGCCGCCGAAAAGTCCGAGAGTCTCATGGACCGAGCGCGGCGCATTGCCGCCGAAATGAACGCCGCCATCGCCACCGGCTGCTCCCGGCCCAACGACCGCCGTACCCTGCTCCGCCGCAGTGATGCTGTCGATCCCGCCGCCCGTCACGCCATCTGGCAGGATCTCATCACCGTCCAGATCACCATGGCCACCCTCTCCGCCCTCGCGGTGAAGGCGTCCATCGAGGCGATGCAGAAGCGCGAACGCTAGATTCCCCGGGTGACCGAGCGCCTCTACTACACCGACGCCTACCTCGCCTCGTTCTCGGCCGCTGTCAGCGAAAGCACTGACGGCGGCCGTCGCATTTACCTCGATCGCTCTGCGTTTTACCCGACCTCTGGTGGCCAGCCGCACGATCTCGGCACCCTCGACGGCATTCCGGTACTGGACGTGGTTGATGATGGGGAGCGGGTGGCACACCTGCTCGCCGCGCCACTCGCAGGAACCAGCGTCCAGGGAATGGTGGACTGGCCCCGCCGCTTCGATCACATGCAGCAGCACACCGGCCAGCACCTCCTGTCGGCCGTGTTCATCGAGATGCTGAACGCGGAGACCGTAAGCGTGCACTTCGGTGCTGACTCATCCACCCTCGACCTCGACGTGGGAGAAATCTCCCCGGGCCAGGTCGCCGATGTGCAGGGTCGCGCCAACGCGGTGGCCGCCGAAAACCGGCCCGTCACGGTGAGCTTCGAGGATGCGACGACTGCCACCGGCCTCCGGAAGCCGAGTGAGCGCGCCGGCGTCCTTCGCCTCGTCACCATCGCCGAGCTCGACAAGAGCGCCTGCGGCGGCACGCATGTGCGCTCCACCGCGGAGATCGGTGCCATCCTGGTGCGCCGGGTCGAACGGGTGAAGAAGCGCGTCCGGGTGGATTTTCTCTGCGGTCTCCGCGCGGCGCGACGCGCCAGCGCCGACTACCTGGCGCTCTCCCACATCGCCACCGGCTACTCGGCGGCCCTCGATGACGCACCTGCCCTCGTCGATCGCCAGCGCGCAGAACTCCACGATGCGCTCACCGGACGCGATGCCCTCCTGAACCAGCTCGCGGCATATCAGGCCCGCGAACGCATCGCTGCCATGACCCCGAACGGCAGCGGACGCCGGGTGGTCATGGAGCTGGTCTCCACCGGGTCGCTCGAGGCCCTTCGGCCGCTCGCGCTGGCCGTTGCGGCCCACGACGGCGCGATCTTCATCGGGGCACTCGACCACCCGGCGTCGATCCTGTTCGCCACCTCTCAGTCGAGCGATGTCGACGCCGGACGAGTCCTGAAGGAACTGCTCTCCGCCGCCGGTGGCCGCGGCGGCGGCTCACCCCGCCTTGCCCAGGGCAGCCTCCCCTCGAAGGACGCGCTGATGACCGTCATCGCGGCCATGAGTCAGATCCTGGCCTAGTTGCCCTCCTCACGCAGTTGCAGTTCCTCCTCACGTAGTTTCTGTTCCCTGTTCCCTGTTCCCTGTTCCCGCTTCCTGTCAGGGTTCCATGCAAACCTACGCCACGCACCGTCGCTTCAATCCGCTCTTCCACTTCGTCGCCATGCCCATCTTCATGGTGAACCTTGTGCTCGCGGCGATTCATCTCTATCGCCAGCCCTCGGCAACGTCGGCCTGGCTTCTGGTCGTTGCTTTTGGGTTGGTCCTCGTGCTCGGCGTCAGCCGCCAACAAGCCGTCACGGTGCAGGATCGCGTCATCCGCCTCGAGGAACGCCTGCGTCTCCAGGCCCTGGCGCCCCAGCTCGCAGGGAAAATTGATACGTTCACCAGGCGGCAGCTGGTCTCACTCCGCTTCGCGAGCGATGCGGAGTTGCCCGACCTCGCTCGTCGCGTCCTTGCCGGCGAGTTTGCCAAGCCCGGAGACATCAAGCGCGCCGTCACCACGTGGCGCCCCGACCACCTGCGTGTGTAACTCACGACTCACGACTCACGACTCACGACTCACTCCCGACTGCCGACCGATGACTGACGACCTGGATCCTCGCGACGTCCTGCCGGAGAAGCTGCATCTCTATACCGGCACCGCCATCGACGTCACTTACGACAAGGCGCGCTGCATCCATGTTGGCGCCTGCATCCGTGCCGTGCCTCGCGTCTTCGATCCCGGCAGTCGCCCGTGGGTCATGACCGGCAACGGCACTGCAGACAGGATTGCCGCCGCGGTGGAGCTGTGCCCCTCCGGCTCACTCAAGTACATCCGGAAGGATGGCGGCCCTGCGGAAGTGCCGAGCGCCGAAAATGCCGTGCTGGTCTCGCGCAGCGGTCCGCTCTTTGTGCGCGGGCAACTCGAGTTGGTGGCAGCCGACGGTACGGTGAAGCAGGAGACCCGCCTCACGCTCTGCCGCTGCGGTGCGTCGGCCCACAAGCCGTACTGCGACAACGCGCACCTGAAGGCTCGCTTCCAGGATGAAGGGAAGCGGATTCCCTCCACTGGCCTGGAGGCCGGCCAGGCCGATGCATCGGGTCCGCTCCGTATTGAGCCCGAGCACGACGGTCCACTGCAACTGAGCGGCAACATGCGCGTCCTCGATGCGACCGGCACGGTTGCGGGCAGCA
>Ga0302321_100006756_pt1 | contig 10106 bp, 8 predicted proteins | sample Fen_T0_1_FD_202505 | JGI IMG/M metagenome (GOLD analysis project Ga0302321, IMG submission 202505) | Peat permafrost microbial communities from Stordalen Mire near Abisko, Sweden - Fen_T0_1 | ecosystem: Environmental > Terrestrial > Soil > Wetlands > Permafrost | place: Sweden: Abisko... | reverse complement strand
CGACGACATCGTCCGCGCCTTCCGCAAGATTGGCTTTGCTGTCGCGGACGGCCCGGAGATTGAGGACGAGTATCATTGCTTCGACGCGCTCAACACGCCTGCTGACCATCCCGCGCGCGATTCGCAGGACACGTTTTACATTGCAACCAATCCGGGAAACGTTTCCCCCTCTCCTGGGGGAGAGGGCCGGGGTGAGGGCGGTCGTTCCTCACTTTTACGCACCCACACTTCCAGCGTCCAAATCCGCGTGATGAAATCCCAGCCGCCGCCCGTGCGCATCATCGTGCCGGGCCGCGTGTTTCGCCGCGACAACGCCGACGCCACGCACAATCCGACGTTCCATCAGGTCGAAGGACTCTACGTGGACAAGAACGTCACCGTCGGCGACCTCAAGGGCACGGTGGAATTTGTTTTTCGCGAACTCATGGGCGACGACGTGAAGATCCGTTTCCGGCCGCACTACTTCAGCTACACCGAGCCAAGCTACGAAATTGATTTCACCAACGCGCTCGTGAAGAAAATGGGCAAGGACTGGCTGGAGATCGCCGGTTGCGGCATGGTGCATCCGCAGGTGTTCGAGAACGTCGGCTACGATCCGGAAGTCTGGACCGGCTGGGCGTTCGGCTTCGGCATCGAACGCATCGCCATGCTTCGCTATGGCATCAACGACATCCGCCTCTTCTACGAAAACGACGTGCGGTTCTTGAAACAATTCTGACCGATGCAAAACGAACTCGACATCGTTCGGGACGTTTCGCAACGACTGGATGGCGCGGGCATCGGCTACATGCTCACTGGATCGATGGCCATGAACTACTACGCCCAACCACGCATGACCCGTGACATTGACGTGGTTGTCGCGCTTCGCCCGATTGATGCCGAACGCGTGGTCAAGCTGTTCAGCCCGGACTACTACGTTTCCCGCGAGGCGGTGGACAGTTCGATTGCGCGGCAATCGCTGTTCAACCTCATTCACAATGAAAGCGTCATCAAAGTGGATTGCATCGTCCGCAAGCAGAACGAATATCGCCTTCACGAATTCAGCCGCCGGCAACGCATCAAGATTCAGGACTTCGAGACATGGATCGTCAGCAAGGAAGACCTGATCCTCTCCAAACTTTTTTGGGCCAAAGATTCGCATTCCGAACTCCAGCTGCGCGACGTGAAGAATCTGGTTTCCACCGGCTGTGACCGGGCTTACATCGAACGTTGGACGGCGGAGCTTGGTCTGAGTAGCTTATGGCAGGAAACCGCGCATGACTGACACTTCACCAGAAATCGCCGAACTCGTCCGGCAAAAGCTGATGGCCCGCTCCGGCGAGGAACGCTTCCTGATGGGCGTGCGGATGTTCGACGCGGCGCGGGACATGGCCTTGGCTTCGCTGCCCGCCGGGCTTTCGCCCGAGGAATTGAAACGCCAGCTATTCCAGCGGCTCTATGCCCAACCGATGCCAACTTGAAACCGCCATGCTCCGCTCCGGCATCAACGACATCGGCCTTTTCTACGAAAACGACGTGCGGTTCTTGAGACAGTTTTAAGAAATGAGCGGGCATCAATCATACCATTACAGTGTCACAATTCATTCCGATGATTTGGCGCTGGTGGGTTGCTTGAGGGCTTTGAGCCAACACTCACAGGCTTCCGGAAATCCAAGGATTCCTTGGGGCGGGACAAAACGAGAAGATTGGCAACGCGATGGACATAAGGTCACATTCCGATTTTCCAGTCCAGTTTACCGAGAACAATTTTTGCAACAGATTGAACGACTCCTTCTTTCAACACTCTGGCAAAAGGTTTCAGAAAGCGACAACGATCCTGCAACGCCCCAAACAGATTTGCAGTAAAGTCTATGAATTGGATCAACGTATAGCCGGCTTCATCTTCAAAACCATCTCCGGCAGATTCTTCACCGCAAAATCCACAAACGCCCGAACGCGTTCCGGCAGATGACGGCTCGCGGGAAAAACCACGGTCGCATCCACGGTGGGAATGTTCCAGTCTGGCAGCACGCGCTCTAGTTTACCGCTGGTGAGCGTGTCGCCTACAAGCCATTCGGGGAGGATCGTCAGGCCCGCGCCCGCGATGGCGGCTTCGCGCAAGCCGGTGACGCTGTCGAGCAACAGCACGGGCGGCATCTTGATCACGCGTTGTTCTTTGCCGCGAATCAAGCTGACTTGATCGCGCATGTAGAAGTGCGGTTGCAACACGCCCAGCCACTGCAGGCGTTTTAGGTCAACCGGCGTGCGAGGAATGCCTTGAGCTTTGAGCAATTGAGGTGAGGCGACGAGGAAGCGATTGAAGGACAAAACCTTCTTGGCAGTAACCGAAGTATCGGTGACGCGCCCGACCATCACGCCGCAATCAAAACCTTCCTCCACGAACTTGCACGGACGATTGATCAAATGCAGTTCCGCCGTGATGTGCGGATGCGTTTGCTGAAACAGCGCGAGCAACCGCGAAACAATCCATTGTCCGAAATCCACCACCGCCACCACGCGCAGATGACCGCGCGGCGTTTCTTTTTCATCGCGCAACCGCTGGCTGGCTTGTTCGGCGAGACCGAGAATTTCCCGCGCGTCTTCAAAAAGTCTGCGCCCGGCGTCCGTCAGCGACATGGTGCGGGTATCGCGGCGGAGCAGCGGGACGCCAGCGGCGCGTTCAAGCTGGCGGAGTTGGCGGCTGAGCGTCGGTTGCGAAGCGTTCAGCGTGCGCGCCGCCGCCGAGATGCTGCCGCTCTCGACGATCCGCACAAACGTGCGGAGTCGTTGCAAGTCTTCCAACCCATTCATGCACGCGAGGTATAAGCGATATTCAAATCCGCGTCTATGCAAAGCCGGAAGTGCCGCTATCATAAATTGAATTAAAGGGAGGCATCACGCCTCCAACTCCAGTCATGAAATTATACCGAACGGTAGGTCTGTTTTTTATCCTGTTGGGAATTGTGGCGGGTTGTGGAAAACCTGTCGCCAAGAACAATGCGGCGAGCATGCCAACGGTCTCCGTGGCTAATCCCATTCCGCGCATGGTCAATGAGTGGGACGAATTCAGCGGTCGCCTCGTCTCCCCGGAGACAGTGGAGGTGCGCGCGAGGGTTTCGGGCTACATCAATCACGTGCATTTCAAAGAAGGCAGCGAGGCGAAACAGGGCGACCTGTTGTTCACGATTGATCAGCGCCCGTATCAAGCTGTGGTGGATCGCGCCAAAGCCGAAGTCGCCGCCGCCCGCGCTCGGGCGGAACTTGCGCAAGGCGAAGCCAAGCGCGCCGAAGGACTCGTCGCGAACAAAGCCATCTCCACGGACTTGTTTGAGACGCGCATGAAGTCCGCCACCGAAGCCAACGCCGTGGTGCGTTCGGCGGAAGCGGCGTTGACAGCGGCGGAACTCGATCTGGAGTTCACCGAAGTGCGCGCGCCGATCTCCGGTCGCATCAGCAATGCCCGCATCACCGCCGGCAATCTCGTCACCGGCGGCAACACGGCGGGCGCGACGTTGTTGACCACGATTGTCTCGCTCGACCCGATTCATTGCTACATCGATGCCGACGAGGCGTCGGTTTTGAAATACCGCCAGATGTATCGCGAAGGCGTGCGCAAGATTCCCTTGATCGAGCCAATCGCCGCAGAGATGGGGCTCGGCAACGAACAAGGCTTTCCGCACAAGGGCCAGATTGATTTCGTGGACAACCAGCTCAATCCCGCTTCTGGCACGATCCGCGCCCGCGCGGTTTTTCCGAACGCCGACAAGTTGATGTCCCCGGGATTTTTCGCGCGCATCCGCATTCCCGGCCCGGGCGAATACAAGGCCATGTTGATCCGCGACAGCGCCATCTTGAGCGATCAAGGCAAGCCGTATGTTCTCACGGTGAATGAGACCAACGCCGTGGCTTATCGCGCCGTGACGACCGGGCCATTGCAGAACGGTTTGCGCATCATCCGTGACGGACTCAAGGAGAATGACCGCGTCATCGTCGCTGGGTTGATGGCCGCGCGACTTGGACTCACGGTCCAGCCGCAGAATGTTGAGATGAGCACGAACGTCGTGTCCAACGTCACCACGAATTCCAGCCGATGAACATCCCGCGTTTCTTCGTTGATCGCCCGATTTTCGCGGCAGTGCTGAGTATCGTCATCACGCTGTTGGGCGGGCTCGCCTACTTCGGGTTGCCGATCTCGCAGTATCCTGACGTCATTCCACCCACGGTCATCGTGACCGCATCCTATGCAGGCGCGGACGCGCAGACGTTGGCCGAAACCGTCTCCACGCCGCTCGAACAGGAAATCAACGGCGTGGAAGGCATGCTCTACATGTCGTCATCCAGCACGAGCGACGGCAAGGTGCAGATCACGATCACGTTTCAACTCGGCACGGACCTCGACGAAGCAACAGTGCAGGTGCAGAACCGCGTCAACACGGCCTTGCCGCGTTTGCCGGAAGACGTGCGACGCATCGGCGTCATGGCAAAAAAGCAATCGCCGGATCTCACGCTGGCGGTGCAATTTTTCAGCCCGGACGGCTCACGCGACGTTTCCTATCTCGCCAACTTCGTCACATTGCAGGTGCGCGACCGGATCGCCCGCGTCAAAGGCGTGGCCGACGCGAACTCGCTCGGCGGTCAGGATTTCACGATGCGCATCTGGCTCGATCCGGAAAAGCTTTCCGCACGCAACCTCACCGCCGGCGACGTGACGCGGGCGTTGCGGGAGCAGAATTTGCAGATTGCCGCCGGCTCGCTTGGCCAACCACCGGCACCAAAAGGAACAGATTTCCAATACACCCTGGTGGCACAAGGCCGCCTGCTGACCACTGAACAGTTCGGGGAGGTTGTTGTGAAAACCGGTCGCGACGGTGAAGTCACTCGCGTCCGCGATGTCGCCCGTGTCGAACTCGGCGCGCGCGACTATTCCACGAAGACCTACATGGATGGTTACAACGCCGTTTCGCTCCGCGTGTTTCAACTTCCCGGCAGCAATGCGCTCGACACCGCGGACGACATCTATCGCATGATGCGGGAGATGAAGAAGACCTTCCCGCCCGGCGTGGACTACCGCATGAACTACGATCCGACGCAGTTCATCCGCTCGTCGGTCGAGGCGGTGTTGCATACGTTGATCGAAGCGATCCTGCTCGTCGTCATCGTGGTCGTGGTATTTCTGCAAACGTGGCGCGCGTCGCTGATTCCATTGCTGGCTGTGCCCGTGTCGTTGATTGGCACGCTCGCGGTGATGAAGATGTTTGGTTTCTCGCTGAACAACCTCTCGCTGTTCGGGCTGGTGCTCGCCATCGGCATCGTCGTGGATGATGCCATCGTGGTGGTGGAAAACGTCGAGCGATTCATCGCCAAAGGCTTGAAACCGCGCGAAGCCACTATTCAGGCGATGGCAGAGGTGACCGGGCCGGTCATCGCCGTGGCGTTGGTGTTGTGCGCGGTGTTCGTGCCCACCGCCTTCATCAGCGGCATCACTGGGAAATTTTACCAACAATTCGCGCTGACCATCGCGGTCTCAACCGTCATCTCGGCGTTCAACTCGCTCACGCTCAGCCCGGCGTTGTGCGCGTTGCTATTGCAGGAACATGGCGCGCCGAAGGATAAATTCACCAGAATTCTCGACGCGACGCTCGGCTGGTTCTTCCGTGGTTTCAATCGCATCTTCCAGCGCGCGGGCGATGCCTATGCTGGCGTGGTGCGGCGTTTGGTTCGCGCGGCGGTAGTGGTGCTGGTGGTTTATGCCGGGCTGGTCGGCTTGGGATTGTTCACGTTCGCGAAAGTGCCAACGGGATTTATCCCGTCGCAGGACATGGGTTATCTCATCGTGGTGGTGCAGTTGCCCGACGCGTCCTCCTTCGAGCGCACGGATGCGGTGGTGAAACACGTGGATGAAATCGCCCGCAAGATTCCCGGCATCGCGCACACCTTCGCGATCTCCGGCTACTCGTCCGTTTTGCAGGCGAACCAACCCAACGTCGGCGCGGCGTTCCTCGTGCTCGACAAGTTTGAAAACCGGAAAGACCCGAAGCTGCGCGGTGAAAAACTACTGGCGACGATCCGCAAGGAATTGTCCGTCGTGCAGGAAGGTCGCGTGCTCGTGCTTCCGCCGCCGCCGTTGCGCGGTTTGGGCAACGCGGGTGGGTTCAAAATCCAGGTTCAGGACTTGAACAACGCTGGATTAGCCGCACTCGAAAGCGCGACCAAGCGTTTGCTCGAAGCCGCACAGAAAGAGCCGGATTTGATTTCGTTGATCTCGGGCTTCCGGGCGAATACGCCGCAGTACCGCGTGGATATTGATCGCGTCAAAGCCAAGAGCATGGGCGTAAACATGGCTGATATCGGCGAGACGTTGCAGACGTATCTCGGCTCGGTGTATGTGAACGACTTCAACTTGTTCGGGCGCACGTGGCAGGTTTACGCGCAGGCTGAGCCGCAATTCCGCGTCAATCCCGACAGCGTCGGTCAACTCAAGACGCGCAACAATCTGGGCGAAATGGTCCCCATAGGCACACTGGCAAAAGTTACGAAGATCGGCGGCGTGGACCGCTTGCAGCGTTACAACTTGTTTTACTCAGCAGACGTCAACGGCAGCACCGTGCCCGGCGTCAGTTCCGGTCAGATGATCAAGAAGGTGAACAAACTCGCGGCGGATAATCTGCCGGAAGGGTTCACCATCGAATGGACCGACCTGACGTTCCAACAGATTCTTGCCGGCGACAGCATCTATTTCATCTTCCCGCTCTGCGTCGTGTTTGTGTTTCTCGTGCTGTCCGCGCAATACGAAAGCTGGGGCTTGCCGTTCGCGGTGATTCTCATCGTGCCGATGTGTCTGCTCAGCGCCATCGGCGGTGTGTGGTTGACCGGACGCGACAACGACATCTTCACGCAGATCGGACTGGTGGTGCTCGTCGGGCTTTCCGCGAAGAACGCGATTCTCATCATCGAGTTCGCAAGACAACGACAAGAAGCTGGAATGGATCGTTTCGCGGCGGCGGTGGAAGCGTGCCGGTTGCGCTTGCGTCCGATCTTGATGACCAGCTTCGCCTTCATTCTCGGTGTCGTGCCGCTGGTGCTGGCGACTGGCGCAGGCGCGGAGATGCGCCGTGCGCTCGGCACGGCGGTGTTCTACGGGATGTTGGGCGTGACGTTCTTTGGCCTGCTGTTCACGCCGGTGTTTTACATTTCCGTGCGCGGCGTGTCAGAACGCTTCTTCAAATCGAAGCGCCCGCATGTTCAATCTCACCCAGCGGAAGGAAGCCAATAAATGAATTCGCAGTTGTTCTGTTCAACACTGGCTACGATCGCGCTGCTGACTTTTGCCGGCTGTACCGTCGGGCCGAATTATCGTCAGCCTAAAACCCCGGAGCCGGCAGCATTTGAAAATGCAACCTCCGCCACTGGTGGCGACATCGAAACCAATTGGTGGCGGGGATTCCACGATAGCAACCTGGAGAGTCTGATCACAACCGCCACGACGAACAATCTCGATCTGCGCCTGGCCCAAGCGCGGCTGCGCGAAGCCCGGGCGTTGTGGACGGCTGCCCGGTTTGATTTCGCCCCCACCATCACGAGCGACAATTATTATCAGAATGTGCAGTTGAGCATCGCCACGAATCCGAATGATTCGCGCCGGAAGCGGAACAGTGAACTTTACCGCGTCGGATTTGATTCCACTTGGGAACTGGATTTGTGGGGCCGGGTGCGCCGCAACGTTGAAGCCGCCCGGGCCACGGTTGAGTCCGTGGCGGCCTCGCGCGACGACGTGCTCATCAGCGTTCGGGCGGAAGTGGCGGTGAATTATCTGGAACTGCGCGGCATCCAGGCCCGGCTCGATGTCGCCCGTCGCAACGCCACCAATCAGGCCGACATTGTGAAGCTCGCAGAGGTCCTGCGCGATGGCGGTCAAGGAACGCAGCTGGACGTCGCGCGCGCGCGGGCGTTGATGAACGCGACGTTGGCAACCATTCCGCCGCTTGAGGCGGGGCAAGACCAGACGATGGATCGGCTGGCGGTCTTGTGCGGCCAGCAGCCGACCGCGCTGCGGGGCGAATTGATTTCCCCGCGCGCCCTGCCGTTGGGGCCGACCGAGTTGGCGGTGGGCAATCCGACGACCCTCCTGCGTCGCCGGCCGGACGTGCGCGCCGCCGAACGTGCGCTGGCAGCCGCAACAGCGCGCATCGGAGTGGAAGTTGCCGACCTGTTCCCGGCGCTCAAATTTGTTGGCAGCATCGGGCTGCAGGCGAATCACATTGCGGACTTGGGGAGCGCGGGGACCGCAGCGTGGAACTTCGGCCCGCATCTCACTTGGGCCGCGCTGGATCTCGGGCGCGTCCGGCAAAATATCCGCGCCGCTGACGCGCGGGCTGAAGGCAGTTTGATCATTTACGAAAAAACGGTGCTGCTCGCTCTCGAGGAAACGGAGAACAGTCTCGCCGCCCTGGGCCGGGAAAGACAACGGCTGGAGTTTCTCCGCGAAGCCGAACGCGCCGCCGCCGAAGCGGTCGAACTGGCGCGCCAGCGCTATCGCGATGGCGTCACTGATTTTCTGAGTGTCCTCGACGCCGAACGCACGCTGCTGAGCCTGCAGGAGCAGGTCGTGGAGAGTGAAACGAGCGCCGCGACGAGTCTGGTGGCGGTTTACAAATCTCTGGGCGGTGCCGGCGACCCGGCGCCGCGATAAGCCGAAGATACTTTTCGCTTCCGAAAGCCCACTCAGGCAAACTCCGTCCCGCGCCGAATAACCGGTGCGCCTATGCGTCCTATTCCGATGTTCGACTCGAAATCAAAGCTCCGCGCCCTGCTGATCGTGATCTGGTTCAGTTGCCTTGGGCTCGCCGCGGCGGCCGCCAAGCCCCCGCGGGTGCAGCACGTGTTCATCATCAGCTTCGACCAGGGCAACCCGGATTTGATTCAGACCAGCGACTTGCCCACGTTCCATCAGATGGCGGCCGAAGGCGCCCACGCATGGGACGCCTACACCGTCCTGCCCAGCATCACCCTGCCGTCCCATACCTCGATGCTGACCGGCGTGGGCCCGCAAGTGCACCAGGTGCTCTGGAACGATTACACGCCGGAAAAAGGACTGGTCAAAGTGCCCACCATCTTCAGTCTGGCCAAGGCGCGCGGTTTGAAAACCGCGATGTTCGTCGGCAAGGAAAAGTTCAAACACCTCGAACTCCCGGGCAGCCTGGACGCCATCGTCTGGCCGCGGCCCGAGGACAACGCGAAGGCGGTGGCAAAATCCTTCGCCGCCGAAGTGGGCAAATTGAAACCGAATCTCTGCTTCATTCACTTTCGCGATCCGGACACCGTGGGACACAAGACCGGTTCGCATTCGCCGGAAAAAATTCAAGCGCTTCAGGAGTGTGATGAGGCGCTGAAAACCATCAAAGACGCCATCGCCGCGGCGGGCTTGACCGAGACGAGCGTCATCATTCTCACGGCAGATCACGGCTCCCACGACAGCAAGGACAAGGATGGAAAGACCATAGGCGTGCACAACACCGGCGAAACCGCCGATGTGCTGATCCCCTGGGTGGCGTGGGGCAAAGGCGTAAAAAAAGATTTTAGGATCACGGCACCGATCGTGCAATACGACACGGCCGCCACGGCGCTGTGGCTGTTACGAGTGCCGGTGCCGGAACATTTTTGGGGCCGGCCGGTGACCAGCGCATTCAAATAATTGCCGCTTGCGCTTCCGGGAAATTCAGGCTGACTGACCTGATGAAGCCCTGCGCCCCTTGGTGGGCCGTTTTCTTGATTCTGCTGGATGGTTCGGCAACCGCAAATGGCGGTATCACGCTGGCCGACCAAACCAAACCCAGCGTGGTCATTGTGCAGCAAGCCGGGGCCAGTGGGCCGGAACAAACGGCCGTCGCAGAACTGGCGCAGCATCTCCACCTGATCACCGGCGCGGTGTTTGAGATTCGGACCAACGCGACGGATGCTCCTCGCAACGCCATCATCGTCGGCCAAGGAGCGCTGGCCAGAAAATACTTTCCGGAGACAGATTTTTCCAAGCTCGGGTCCGAAGATTTTGTCCATCGCACCAAAAGTCAACGCCTCCTGCTGGCCGGGGGCCGGCCGCGCGGAACAATTTACGCCGTCGAACGCTTCTT
>Ga0302321_100006752_pt1 | contig 10108 bp, 10 predicted proteins | sample Fen_T0_1_FD_202505 | JGI IMG/M metagenome (GOLD analysis project Ga0302321, IMG submission 202505) | Peat permafrost microbial communities from Stordalen Mire near Abisko, Sweden - Fen_T0_1 | ecosystem: Environmental > Terrestrial > Soil > Wetlands > Permafrost | place: Sweden: Abisko... | reverse complement strand
CGCCAGCGCCGATCCAGCAGATGCGGGCGGGCAGACCCTGGAAGGCGATCTTCTCCTGCGCGGCCTTGAGCCAGCGGATCATGCCCTCGTTCTCGGGGAAGAGTTCCATCATGGCGGCGTCCGTGACGGCGATGTCTTCGGGATCACCGCTCAGGGCCACCCAGCGGAAGGGGCCGATACCCTTGCAGAAGAGCGGCCGGATGAAGGCGGGCACGAAGCCGGGGAAGTCGAAGGCATTTTCAAGCCCCGCCCGCTGGGCCTGGGCGCGGATGTTGTTGCCGTAGTCGAAGGTGACTGAGCCGAGGCGCTGGAACTCGATCATGGCTTCAACGTGGGTGCGCATGGAATCCAGCGCCCGCTGCACGTAGGCTTCAGGCTGCTCTTTGCGCATCACGGCAGCCTGTTCAAGGGAAAGCCCGACAGGAATGTAGCCGTTGTATTCGTCATGGGCTGAGGTCTGATCCGTGACCAGCTCTGGGATGATGCCGCGCTTGAGGATCTCAGGCAGCAGCTCGGCGGCATTGCCAAGCAGACCGATGCTGCGGGCTTCGTGGGCATCCATGTATTGCTGCACCAGGGCCAGAGCCGTGTCCAGGTTGTCAGTCCACTCATCCAGGTAGCGGGTGTCGATGCGTTTCTGGATGCGGGTCTGGTCCACATCGATGGCGAGACAGACGCCCCCGTTCATGGTGACAGCCAGGGGCTGGGCGCCGCCCATGCCGCCCAGTCCGGCGGTGAGGGTCAGGGTTCCGGCCAGGGTGCCATTGAAGTGCTGCCGCGCAGCTTCGGCAAAGGTTTCATAGGTGCCCTGCACGATGCCCTGGGAGCCGATGTAGATCCAGCTGCCGGCGGTCATCTGGCCGTACATCATCAGGCCCTTCTGATCCAGTTCGCGGAAGACTTCCCAGGTGGCCCACTTCGGCACCAGGTTGGAATTGGCGATGAGCACGCGGGGGGCATCGGCGTGGGTCTTCACCACGCCCACAGGCTTGCCGCTCTGCACCAGCAGCGTCTCGTCGTCGTTGAGGTGCTTCAGTTCCTTCACGATGGCGTGGAAGCAATCCCAGTTGCGGGCCGCCTTGCCCAGGCCGCCGTAGACCACCAGATCCTCGGGCCGCTCGGCCACCTCGGGATCCAGGTTGTTCATGAGCATGCGCAGGGCCGCTTCCTGCACCCAGCCCTTGCAGTGCAAATGCGTGCCACGGGGGGCGGTGACAACGGGGGAATCAGAGGCGGTGGACATGGGGGGCTCCAGCGGAACCCCCTAGTTTCCCACGGCTCTACTCGAACGGCGATCAAGAGCTCCGGAGATGGGCGATGGCCCCCTTCAGATCGCTTCGCATGGCCGTTGGGCTTTCCGCTTTGTGAAGATATCCGTGGCCTGGCAGCACCCAGCTGAAATCGAAGGCCAGCAGCTTCTCCAGGCTGGCCAGTTGCTGCTCCCAGGAATGCCAGTTGTAGGAGCGGGAGGCTGACAGGCGGCCCTTGTCAGGGTTCCACCACAGGTGATCGCCGGTGAAGAGTATGTCCCGATACAGCAGGCACACACTTCCCGCCGTGTGCCCTGGAGTGGGGATCAGCAGGAGATCTTTCGCCAGGAGGATGGGCTCATCACCTTCCACCAGTCGCTCCGGCCATGTCATTCCCTCGGCCCGGTGCATGATCCGATCGCAGGCGAATCGGGCTTGATAGGCAGCATGGTCAGCCACATCGTCCTGGTGGCTGAGCACCAGCAGGGCCACGCCGCCCAGGGCCGCCAGGTTCTTCATCAGCGGTTCGGCAGCCCTGGGGGAGTCCACCAGCACATTGCCCTCAGGGCGGCGGATCAGGTAGCTCCAGGCTCCATAGCTCTTTTCGCTGGTGTAGCCACAGAAGAGGACATCTTCGGTCAGCGCATGGGGGAAGCTCCTGGACGCTGCCTGCAGGTGAGTCTTGTCATCGGTGCCGATGGAACCCACCGGGCAGGCCACCAGGGCCATGGAGGCCCGCAGTCGTTCAAGAGGGCTTGCAGGTTGGGCATGGACCTTGGCATGATCGCCGCCATCGGCGAAGGTACCCGGGGCGAATTGATAGCAGGTACCGCAATCGATGCAGGTCCGGTCCACAAAGAAGGACCCTGGAACGCTGTCGGGATGAGCCTCCGTGCGGCGGGCCATGGACCCTCCTGGATCGCTATTAGCGGTTCACCATGTGCATCGCGGCTTCGGGGTAGCGGGTTCCCGAGGCTGCTCCAGGTGGGAAGAGACCATTCATTTCCTGCAGTTCGCCGGGGCAGAGCAGTTGTTCCAGCGCGCCCAGGTTCTCGTCCAGGCGGTCCCGGCGCTTGGTCCCGGGGATGGGGACCAGATCGCCACCCTGGCCCAGCACCCAGGCCAGGGCCAGCTGGGAGGCCGTGCATCCACGCGCATCGGCCATGTCCTGAAGTCGCGCCACGAGATCGAGGTTCTTCTGGAAGTTATCACCCTGAAAGCGGGGGGAATGACGCCGGTAGTCGCCAAGCTCGAAGTCCTCGAAGCGACGGAGCTGGCCGGTGAGGAAGCCACGGCCCAGAGGGCTGTAGGGAACGAAACCCACACCCAGCTCGCGACAGGTCTGCAGCAGGCCGTCTTCGGGATCCCGGGTCCACAAGGAATACTCGGATTGCACCGCGCTGATGGGGTGTACGGCGCAGGCCCGGCGCAAGGTCGCGGGGCTCACTTCGGAGAGCCCGAGGAAACGCACCTTGCCTGCTTTCACCAGGTCCGCCATGGCGCCCACGGTGTCTTCAGTGGGCACTTCCGGATCCACCCGGTGCTGGTAATAGAGGTCGATGACATCCACCCCCAAGCGTTTGAGGCTGCCTTCGCAGGCCGTGCGCACATAATCAGGACGCCCGCAGACGCCGCGCACGCTGGGGTCGTTGGGATCCCGGACGATGCCGAACTTGGTGGCGATGACGACGCGGTTGCGAACATCCGCGAGGGCCTTGCCCACCAGGATCTCGTTGAGGTGAGGGCCGTACATGTCGGCCGTGTCAAAGAAGGTGATGCCGCGCTCCACCGCATGATGGAGGGTAGCTGTGGACTCGGTGTCATCCCGGTGGCCGTAGAAGTCCGACATGCCCATGCAGCCTAGGCCGAGGGCCGAAACCGTGAGTCCCTGATTTCCGAGGGTGCGAGTGAGCATGGGGATCTCCTGGTTCCATTGTGATCACGAGAATAGATATCCGCTGCGAAGATGCCATGCCGAAGAGGCCCACGGCAGAAAACCTCTTCACTCCTGATCCTGTTCTTTGTGCCCTTTGTGGCTCCTTCCGATGAGCGCGCGCTATGGCTCTCGGAACTGCAACTCTGGAGTTCGCTTGGAGGGAGAAGGGGCGAAAACAACAATACTGGCCACATGGAACACAAAGCCCACCAACGCGGAAACAGAAAGACCACGAAGGGAGAGGAATCCTCCTTCGTGGTCCTTCTAGCTGGTGCTTTGAATCAGCGATGGTCGATGACATCCTTGGCCGTGAAGCGAACCTTGGGGGCGCTGGCGTATTTGTCCTCGGCAGAACGATAGCCAAGGGGGCAGGCCGCGACCGTGGCATAGCCGGAACCGTTGAGTCCCAGGATCTCGTCGTATTTCGCCGGCTCAATGCCTTCGAAGGGGCAGGCGTCGATGCCCAGAAGAGCCGCCGAGGTGAGCAGGTTGCCCATGGCAATGTAAGTCTGGCGGGCCGCCCATTCCTTGATGATGGCGTGGCGGGCACCGTTGACGAGGTCACCCACCATGTAGCCCTTGTATCCGGCGAGGCTCTCGACGGTGGCGCCACGGACTTCAGCGATGCGCGCGATGAACCGGTCCACATCAGCCTCGGTGACATCCTGCTGGGCGGTGAAGACCACAAGGTGGCTGCAATCCTCCACCTGGGATTGGTTCCAGGATGCGGGGCGGAGCTTGGCCTTGAGGACCGGGTCGGTGACGACGATGAATTTCCAGGGCTGCAGGCCGTAGCTGGATGCCGAGAGGATCAAGGCCTCTTCCAGCACGGCCCAATCCGAAGCGGAGATTGGTTTCGTCGAATCGAATTTCTTGGTGGCGTAGCGCCAGTTCAACTGCTGGAGAAGGCTATCGCCTGTGATGGTGCTCATGGGTTCCTCAACGTTGGGGAAAGGGGAGATCAAAGGGCCTGTTGAATCCGGGTCCGCAACTGGTCGATGGGCAGGGATCCCACGATGCGATCAGTGGCCTCACCATCCTTAAAGATCACCAGGGTGGGCATGCTCAAGACGTCGTATTGCTCAGAAAGAGGCGTGAAATCGTCCACGTTCAGTTTGGCGAAAGTCGCTTTGGTAGAGAATTCCGCGGCAAGGGTTTCCATGACGGGGGCCAGCTCCCGGCAGGGGGCGCACCAGGGAGCCCAGAAATCCACCACCGTGGTACCACTTGCAACGGCATTGGCGAAGGTCTTGTCAGTCAGGTGCTTGATGAGGTCAGACATGCCGGGACTCCTGTATCTGCCATCCACATTAACGGATCCGGGTGGTTTCTCCGTCATGACAATCTCCGGAGTCGGGGATGGTGAGGTCAGGATACCTTGGCCCACCGGACGGTAGCTGCGGCGATTCGCTGACCGAGACGCTCGGCACTCTTGCGATCGGCGGGGTTCGGCTCGATATCAGGAGCCACTTGGCCCGCTTGGGCCATGACCCCGGTGAAGCTGCCCAGGCGGTTGATGCCCTCCTCGTTGTAGGGCATTTCGGCATTGCCGACCCAGACCATGCCGTGCTGCATGGCGAAGATCATGAGGGACTGCAGGGTATTCAATTTATCGCCGCTGGGACTGCCGCTGATGGTGAAACCGGCGGCCAGCTTGTCCTTCCACTTCTGTTCGAGCCAAGGCTTGGAGCTCGCATCCATGAAGATCTTGAAAGGCCCACTGACGTTGCCCATGTAGGTGGGGCTGCCGAAGACGATGGCATCCGCTGCCTCCAGGTCCGCCCAGTGGGAGTCGATCTCTTCGACCGGGATGAGGTGGGCCTGGGTTCCCGGTACCGATTCGGCACCAACCTTGACGGAATCGGCCACGACTTTGGTGTGTCCGAAGCCGCTGTGGTACACAATGGCAATCTGAGTCATGCTGTCTCCTTTTTGGGCACTTGCATTCATTTGGCCCGTGACACAAACTTTAGGTGCTTACATTCGAAAAGAAAGTAGGCACTAATTTGGAAGGTAGGCACCCAATGGTTCGCAAAGCTTGCACCCTGGAACCCAATGTCCTCAACGCGCAATGTCCCACCCGGCAGGTGCTGGATCTGATCGCGGATAAGTGGACCGCCCTGCTCATCTATCTTCTATCCCGGGGAAAGCAGCGCTATGGAGATCTCCACCGGCAGGTGGGCGGCATCAGCCAGAAGATGCTCACCCAGACCCTTCGCAAGCTGGAGCGGGATGGTCTGGTCACCCGGCATGTCTATCCCGAGGTGCCTCCGCGTACCGAGTACGAACTGACCAAGCTGGGGCACACCCTCATCGAACCCTTGGGCGCCCTGTGCGAATGGGCGGGCGCCCATCTGTCGGAGTTGGACCAGGCCCGCAAGCGTTACGACCAGCTGCAGAAGAAGGCTACGCTCAGCGCCTGATCTGCTTCAGGTCTTCCGGAGTATCCAGGTCCCTCTCCCCTCCGGGGAAGGGAAGGAGGGCGGCGTTCGCACCAAGCAGAACCGCCTTGGCACCGCGGTCCCCGTGGAGCTCTAGCAGAGCCGGAAACCACCGTCGCGGAAAGAGAGCCGGGATGCCCATGGTTTCCGCGTAGGCGCAGGCGACGGGGCGCCCCGGATCTGCAGCCGCGAGAGCCAGCAGCTGCTTCAACAGTTCGACATCCACTGCAGGCTGGTCCACCGTCATGATCAGCGCAGCCTCCGCTTCTTCCGGAAGCGCAGCCACTCCCCTGCGAATCGAACTGGCCATGCCTTCGGCGGCGAGGGGGTTGACGAGGCGTTGGACTTCCAGATCCCCAAGTTCTGGATCCCAGTCGCCGATGATGGCCAAGACCGGCTTGCAGCCCGCATCCAGCGCTGCCGTGGCGGCGCGTTGCAGAAGGGTCTCGTTGTCGATGCGCAGCAGAGCTTTGGGACCACCCATGCGACGCCCGGATCCCGCCGCCAGAATCACCGCGGCGATCATGGGAGCCTGGACAGCGAAAGGTCTGCGCCGAGGGATTTCCCGCTTTTGCCATGCAGGAAGGCCTGGATCTCGGCCAGCACCGAGAGGGCGATGGATTCGGGATCCGTCGGGCCAAGGTCGAGACCCACGGGGGTGTGCAATCGCGCATCCGGATGGATGCCTTCGACGTCCAGTTCCGCCAGCATTTTCGCCCCGCGGGCCCGGCTGCCCATGAGGCCGAGGTAGCCGGTGGGAGAGGGCAGCAACAGGCGAAGGGATTCGAGGTCCTTGGCGTAGTGGTGCGTCATCAGGACGACCGCGCTGTGGACATCGAGGGGAAGGTTTGGGAGGGCCTGAGCGGGGTGTCCTGCCCGCACCAAGTCTGCTTCTGGAAACCGTTCGACTCGTGCGAAGGCGGGACGGTGGTCCAACACGCCCACAAACCACCCCAATTCCTTGGCCATGCGAACCAGCGGGCGGCTGTCATCGCTGGCGCCGACGATCCAGAGGGCCGTGGGTGGGGCGAAGGATTCGACAAAGCCTGAGGCTGGCGCTTCCGGTGTGGGCGGAAGGCTTCGCACTCCCAACCGATCCGGATGGAGATCCGTGTGAAGCCTGAGGGGGGTCCGCGAGAGCCAGGCTTGTTCAATCCAGGCCATCCATTCCGGTGAGCCCTGGAGCGGCTCGATGAGGATGTCGAGGATCCCTTCACACCCACTGCCGCTGCCCCAGACCAGGTCAACGTCACCTCGGAGGTCGTACTGCATCATGCGGGATCGACCGTCTTGCAGCGCCTCCATGGCCCGTGCATGGATGTCGCCTTCCAGGCAGCCGCCGCTGAGGGAGCCGCGCAAGGGTCCGTCACGATCCATCAAGAGCCGCGTACCGGGTTTTCTGTAACTGGAACCTTCCACGCGTACCAGGGTCGCCAAGGCCAAAGGGCCTGGGCGCTCACGAACCATGCGGAGAATATCCTGGAGTTCCTTCACTTGAAGCTGTCGCCATTCAGGGGCACGCGCCGGATGCGCTTGCCGGTGGCGGCAAAGACGGCATTCAGCACGGCGGGAATGGGGAGTGGTACCGGGGGTTCGCCCATGCCTGAGGGGGCCTCGGCGCTGGAAACCATGTGGGTATCGATGATGGGCATGTCGCCCAGGCGGATCAGGGGGAAGTCCTGGTAGCCCGTCTGTACCGTGCGCCCCTTCTCCCAGGTGATCTGGGTGAACAGGGCCGACAGGCCGAAGGCGATGCCGCCCTCCACCTGGGCTTCGAGGCCAGCGGGATTCACCACGAAGCCACAGTCCACCGCACAGGTGATTTTGTGGACGTGGAGCTGGCCTTTTTCCACGGAGACCTCGGCCACCTGGGCCGCGTAGGAGCGGCCGTCATAGGCATGACAGGCGAGACCCAGCCCGTGACCGGCGGGCAGCTTTCGTCCCCAACCGGCTTTTTCGGCGGCAACCTGCAGCACCTTTTTGAGGCGCCGGATATCCGCCTCGTCCCGACCGAACTTGACGATGCCCTGGTTTCCGAGGAGATCGAGCCTGAACTGGAGCGGGTCCTTGCCGGTGGCGTGCGCCACCTCATCCAGGAAGCATTCCCGGGCAAAGACATTGGGCACAATCTCGATGCCGCGCCACCAGCCCAAGGGAGTGGGCGCCTCGACCTCGGCGAAGTCGACCTTCAGCGCCGGGATGGCATAAGGAATGTCCAAAGCCCCGTTGGCCTCGGCTGAGGCCTGGGCCGGCGACTTCTGGCCGCCCATCCAGGAGCGGAGGATGGAGGGTCCCGCGATGCGGTGCGCCCAGGCCGATATCCCGCCGGAAGCATCCAGCCCCGCTCGCATCCGATGCAGCGTGGCGGGGTGGAACAGGTCATGACGGAAATCATCTTCGCGGTCCCATACCACCTGGACAGGTCCGCCCCCGAGGGCCTTGGCCACCTGGGTGGCTTCGGTGCTGAAATCCGTGCCGAGACGGCGTCCGAAGCCGCCGCCGATGAGAGCCACGTTCACTTTCATCTGTTCCGGCTTGAGCCCAAGGGCCGTGGCGGCAGTGGTCTGGGCCTTGTTCGGGGACTGGGTTCCGGTCCACAATTCGGCCCCTTCCGGCTGAATGTGCACGGTGGCGTTCATGGGTTCCACCGTGGCATGGGCCTGATAGGGAAAGCTGTATTCGGCCTCGAGCAGGCGGGCAGCCGCAACCAGGGCCCGGTCCACATCCCCTTCTTTGCGCGCTTCGTCCGCCGGTCCGGTCAGGGCGGCGCGCATCTTGGTTTCCAGGGCGGCAGAGTTGAATCCCGTTCCTGCGCCCTCATCCCAGGTGGTACTGGCGGCCAGTGCTTCGCGGCCCTTGAAGGCGGCCCAGGTACTGTCAGCCACCACCGCCAGGCCGGTGGGTACCTTCACCACGGCCTTCACGCCGCGCACTGCTTTGGCTTTGGTCTCATCCCAGGCCTTGGGGAGGCCACCGGGCACTTCGCACCGCAGCACGGCCGCAAAACGCTGACCGGGGCGACGCACATCGAGTCCGAAGATGGCCTTGCCGGTGACGATGGCGGGGCCGTCGAAGCGGGGCGTCCGCTTGCCCAGCAGGCGATAATCCGCGGTCTTTTTCAGGGCAGGATCCTTGGGCACGGGCAGCTTGGCGGCGGCGATGACCAGGTCTCCATAGCCGAGCTTCTTGCCACCCGGGCCGAGCACGAAACCTTTCTCCGTGCGGCACTGATCCACGCTGACATTCCATTGGGCGGCGGCGGCGGCCTTCAGCATCTCGCGAGCGGTGGCGCCAGCCTTGCGGAGGGGCATCCAGGTGCTGCTGACGCTGGTGCTGCCGCCCGTCTGCATGGATTTGAAATCCGGTCCGGGCTGGGCGTTGACGACTTCGATCTTGGACCAGTCGAGGTCCATTTCCTCGGCCACGACCATGGGCAGGGCCGTGCGGACGCCCTGGCCCATCTCGGTTTTCGGGACGGTGATGCGCACGGTGCCATCGGGCCGGACAGTCAAGAAGGCGTTGGGATGGAACTCGACCTTGGGGGTCTCCCCGGGTTTGCCCTTGGCTTCGAGGTGCAGGCCCAGCACCAGTCCTGCGCCCGTGGCACCGGCCACTTTCAGGAAATCGCGGCGATGGGTCATTTCACACCTCCCGCAGCGCGCTTCACGGCTTTTCGGACGCGGGGATAGGTCCCGCAGCGGCAGACGTGATCGGCGAAGGCTTCGTCGATGTCCGTGTCGGTGGGATGCGGCTTGTGCTTGAGCAGAGCCGCGGCGCTCATGATCATGCCGGGTTGGCAGTAGCCGCACTGGGCCACGTCCTCGGCGAGCCAGGCCTGCTGCACGGGATGGGAGCCGTCCTTGGAGAGGCCCTCCACGGTGATGACCGCATGCCCGGCAGCCTCCTTGAGGGTCGTCTGGCAGGACTTCACAGCCTGGCCATCCAGATGAATGGTGCAGGATCCGCACACACCCTGGCCGCAGCCGAACTTGGTGCCCGTGAGCCCGAGCGTATCCCGGAGAATCCAGAGCAGGGGTGTGTCAGCCTCGGCATCCACGGTGCGGATGCGGCCGTTCACGGTGAGCTGGAAGGCAGGCATGGCAGCTCCTGGAAACATCAAGTGATGAGGCTTCACCCTACGCTGAGGGGCGGATCCTCGCAACGGTGGTAGGGTGCTTTCACCTGCGGGAGACCCCATGCGGAGATTGGCGAAATCGGTTCCGTGGCTGGTGGTGGCTGGTGTGCAGCTGTTGGCGCAGCGGTCAGCCCTTGAGCCAGTGCTTCGCGCCGAGTTGGCTTTCGCCCGTCTGGCCGATCAACAGGGCATCCGCACCGCCTTCCTGACCTGCCTGATCGATGCTGCTCTGGTGTTCACGCCACGGATGACCAGCTCGAAGGAGCAGTACGGCCGTGAACCTGGCGATCCGGGACACCTGGTGTGGTATCCCGAGGCCATGGGGATCGCCGCCGCCGGTGACCTG
>Ga0302321_100006751_pt1 | contig 10110 bp, 12 predicted proteins | sample Fen_T0_1_FD_202505 | JGI IMG/M metagenome (GOLD analysis project Ga0302321, IMG submission 202505) | Peat permafrost microbial communities from Stordalen Mire near Abisko, Sweden - Fen_T0_1 | ecosystem: Environmental > Terrestrial > Soil > Wetlands > Permafrost | place: Sweden: Abisko... | reverse complement strand
TGATGTAAGTAGCAGTCCGGGTCCGGCAGTTCGATGTTCACACCGGCTTCGACCGCGAGCGCGCATGCTTCTTTCTTATCCTTTGCGACGAAGTGACCGTGGGTGTCGGGACGGTAACCCAACTCCCAAATTGCGAAGTAGTCGGATACGACAAATCCCTTGAACCCCCACTCTTTGCGAAGCACATCGCGAAGCAGCCATTTGCTGGCATGCGATGGCACGCCGTCAATCTCGTTGTACGAAGCCATCACGCTGATGGCGCCGGCGTTATCCAGCACGGCTTTGAAGGGATACAGAAAAGTTTCGCGCAACACCCGCATTGACACATTTGACGGCGCGCAGTTCATCCCCGATTCCGGCTGGCCGTGTCCGACAAAGTGCTTCAGGGTAGCGATGACGTGCTTCTTGTCCCGGAACTTGGAATCGCCCTGAAACCCGCGCACCGCCGCGATTCCCAACCGCGACACCAGGTACGGATCTTCCCCATAGGTCTCTTCCACTCGGCCCCAGCGGGGCTCGCGCGCTACGTCGACCACCGGCGCCAGCGCCTGATGGGTTCCGCGGGCCCGGGCTTCTTCTGCCGTCATGGCAAAAAGTGACTCCACCAATTTCGGATTGAAGGTTGCCCCGAGCGCGATGGGTTGCGGGAAACTCGTTCCGTCGATCGAAGCGTGGCCGTGCAGGCACTCCTCGTGAAAGATCACTGGGATTCCCAGACGACTCTTTTCCAGAAAGAACTTCTGAATGGCGTTGGTGAGTTCCGCCATGCCGCGCGCATCCTTGCCTTTGCCCGCATCGCTCGGACGACCAACTTGGCCGAGACCATGCCCCTTCTTGAAGGACTTGGCGGCTTTGCGCGGGTCAAAGTCGCCATCTGCGTCAACGAGGGTTTCTGGCTTCTTCTGCCAGATACAGACCATTTGCGCAGCCTTTTCTTCCAACGTCATGCGCGACAGCAAGTCTTTCACTCGCTTCGTCACGGGCAGCGTCGCGTTCTTGTAGGGGAGAGACTTGGGCTGTTTTTTGCTAGCAACGGTAGTTCGTTTTTTTTGCGTCATGCGTCACCATGCTTTTTCGAACGAAGAGACTGTGTGGATCACAATTTGGATTCGGACGCGAAGGCACGCCGAGACCATTCTCCAACGGAAGTTCCTGCGCGCCCGAGCAAGAAAGTTCTCAATGATAGAGAGCGCTTTGGGGTCGCTGAAGAAAATGCAGTCCTCCCACTCGCCCTCCATCTGTGCAACTTTTTCGGGTTCGGCTGCGATAGCAGATCAGCGACTCGCTGTTCAAAAGTCAATTTGAGATCCCGGTACAGCAAGGTGCTGGTGGAGATGCCGCGTAAGCGAGCAGAGCGAAAGTGAACACATCGACAATTGCACAAAACCAATGCCGCATTTGAGAGATTGAGGCCATGGAAAATTAGTATCCCTATAAAAACTTGTGCGCTAAATTCGCGAGCTACTATAGCTCCGTTAACGTTAACGTTCAAGCTCTAAAAGGGTTCCAGCGAGACTCGCGACTCACGAGACGTGTGATCACTTTCCTTGACAGCCACGCAATCTATGCACAACGCGAATCCGCTGAGGATGTGCAGAACCCTTTGGAGTAAGGGTGAGTCCGATCGTCATTGCAGTGCGGGGGCCAGCACGCGGACAAAGAACAGGCGCCATCCCTGAGGAAAAGCGCCTGATCAGATCTTCCAAAAGAGTCCTAACTCAAATCCGGCCGAGGACCAGTAGAACCACAACCACAAGGAGGATAAGCCCCAGTCCCCCTGTGGGGGCATAACCCCAGCTCCGACTATGCGACCACCGCGGAAGGACACCCAGAAGCGCCAGGATTAAGAGCACGATCAATACAGTTCCAAGCATGTTTCACCCCTTATTCGCCTGTCTTCCGACGGAATGTGACACCCGATGCACACTCTTTCGAGGCTGCACGGGGAGATTCTTTACATCGTGATGTTGATTGCAATGCCGGTATTGGGATACCTGTGGTTGTACAGATAGTAACCGTTGTCGATGTACATCACATAGACATCATCGTTGTCGTACCAGTTATTCCCCCAGTATTCCGGCCACGGGTCTACCATGCTGAACCAGTAGCCCTCGTATTGGAAGCGTGGATATCCGCCCACGACCAAGAACGGGAGACCGTAGATGCGAAAGCGGTGGTCCCGACCAAAATATCCGCGGTAGCGGTCTTCGGGAATGCGGTATCCGTTGTAGCCGCCCCGTTGCTGCCAGTTACGGTGATCGGAATCCCAACGCTGCGAGCGATGTTGCTGCCAAGCGGTATGCTCGACGCGACGCTGTTCTGAACTGCGCTCGACACGTTGATTGCCCCGCTGTTGCTGAGCGACACGCTGCTGTGTTTGCCGGTTCTGATCCTGCCGTTTCTCTTGCTGAGCACGCTGCTGCGTTTGCCTGTTCTGATCTTGTCGCTGCTGTTGTTGCGCACGCTGCTCTGTTTGCTTGTTCCGATCCTGTCGCTGCTGTCGTTGCGCACGCTGCTCTGTTTGCTTGTTCTGATCCGGTCGCCGCTGTTGCTGAACGTGCTGTGCCTGCTCTTGTTTTTGGGCTGGCTGTCTTGGCTGAGCATGCTTCTGTTCGGGCTTGGCTTGCTCGTGCCGGCTCGACTGCTGCTCCGGGTGGTCCTGCTTCTCGCCTTGCTGCTCACGCTGTGCGTATGCGGGAGCAACGATTCCCAGAAGTAGTGAAAGGACAGCCGTGCTTGTAATTCGAATCGCTTGCATGTGTGTACCTCCGTGTTTCAAAGTTCGTACGCTCGCTTTAGCGCAAGCTTCCGGTGGTCGCGTTGACGGGGTTTCCAATGGCTTCCCCGGATACAAGCAGTTCCACTCGACGGTTCTGCTGTCGGCCCGCAGTGTTGTCATTGGAGGCTACGGGCAAAGTGTTGCCAAATCCTTTGGCACTGACGGCCGCGGTTGCTACGCCTTCCTGCACCAAATAGTCGCGCACCGAGCCAGCACGGTTCTCAGACAGAGTCTGATTCATTGCGTCGCCGCCGACATTATCTGTGTAGCCACCGACCTCAATATTGAGGCCTGGGTAAGCGAGCAAAATACCGGCGACTTTTGCCAGTTTCTCTCGTGCACCTGACTTCAGCGAATACTTGCCGGTATCAAACAGAACGTCGGACATGCTGACGATGAGACCGCGAGCACTGTCGCGAGTTTGCAGAATGGAATTCAGTTGCTCGGACAATCGCGTGCGCATCGCGGCCTTGTCGGTCTCCGCTTGATGCGCAGCCGACTGTGCCTGCTGTGCCGCCAGTCGAGACTGCTCTGCATCTGCCTGGGACGCAGATAGCGCGGTGGCTGACGCGGCTTGGCTTGCAGCCATATCCGCCTTAGCTTTAGCGCTCTCCGATTGTGCGTTGGCAGCTTCTGTTCGTGCCGTCGCTGCGTCAGACTCTGCTTTCGCCTTGGCAGCTTGGGCATTCGAGGCATCAAGTTCCGCCTGAGTCCTGGCCGCTAGTGCCTTGGCCGTGTCGGACTGAGCTTGTTCTTTCTGCCTTGTAGCATCATCGGCCTGCGCTCTAGACTGCGCCTCAGCATTCGCGGAAGCTTGGCGTTCGTTTGCCACTCGTTCCTCGTCGATCGCCTTGACTGCAATCGCCCGTGCGTCTTCAGCAGTCTGTACTGCCTCACGCGCGACAGCGATTAACGGTTTCTGCTGCACATGATCCCGCAATGCGTACTCGTCCGCATTGTTCATCAGTTGAACAGCATGGCGATAACTGTCGGCGGCGTAGCGCTCCGCTCCTTCGGATTGAGCGATGCGCACAGCATTGCGCGCCTCGAAGTACTCCAGTGGTAATCGGGAGCTCAAGACTACGGGGTCAAACTTGTAGCCAGTAGGAATGTAACCGCCGCGCTCCATGAGTTCGTACTTCGCGTCAACCACCTCGGTTGTTCCTTTGGTGTCAGCACGAACTACATTCTCTAATATGACAACATTGCTGGGCTGTCGAACCGCATAGTAAGGTTCCGCGGTGACGACTAGCGCGAACGCCTGAAGATCGGTAGTGACATCCAATTTGCTACGGTGGTTATCACCGACCAGCACCTCTCCCAGGTTGACCGCACGACCCTCGGGCGAAACTGCCCAGAGGATATAGGTCAGGTACTCTGTGCCGAAAGTCGTAGGCTTTTCTAAGTTGCCGAATTCCACTTCGATTTCGATGTAACCTTTTTTGCTCTCCACCTTCGCTTGGCCGTTTGCAGCGGGCATCAGAGTCGTGCCTGCGAAGTCCAACTTTGTGGCCCCGCCGCGATGCTTGTAGTTAACCGCCTGCGTGCTGCGACTGACGACGTTCACCCGAAAAATAGGCGTGGGCGACAGAGGTTCGAGGGCCACGCTCGATTGAGGATTGTTTTGCGCGACTGAACTTAAGCTTAGTGCGATAACAGTTGCTATTAAGAACCTGGTTTTCAAGTTGTCTCCTTGTGGTGCATTCCTGCCTCGTTGCGCTGCGCTGATCTTTTGCGGGCGCGGCAATCCTGATTGGTTGGTTTTCGCTGCGCGACTCTTACGTACCGACGTGGATTCTGGAAAGTGAATGGAAGAGTCCGAAGAGATTCAAGACCCAAAGAACCACCGCAATGACTACGACGCCATTGAGTATTGACTTGATCGACGCCTGCATGGGGATGAAATTGTTCACCAGCCACAGAAGGACGCCTACCACGATCAAAACACCGAGAAGTTGCAGTAAGGGCATAGTTCTAGACTCCTTTATTTCGCGAGCTAACACTCATTCTCATGAAGGTGTCGCCCGTAATTGGTCCGAAAGCTGGATGGCCATCGCGCGCGCCACCTAGATACGCGGCAGGCTCGCACTTGGAGGATCTCCGATAGGCCTGAGTTTTCTATCGGATTGTTATCGACCGGGTTTGTTGCCCGGCGGGCTGGGTCTAAGTTCTGCCACCATTTTGAACTTCCCGTCGATCACGGACCTGAACCTGGCTCAAACTGCGCTTCTTCGCCCGCTCACTAAGTTAATGACCAGAACAACGAGCCCAACCACGAGAAGCAAATGGATCAAGCCTCCGCCGACGTGCAAGCTGAAACCCAGAAGCCACAAAATCAAGAGAACTACGAAAACAGTCCAAAGCATCTCAAACTCCTCCGCTCATGCGTGAGCATTCGAATGTAGATTCTGTCGCAGCCGCGAAAGCATTTGCATCGCGCGACCGGACAGGAGAAAAAATTGGGGACCGTGCTTCCATCGCTACCCACGACCCCGAGAAGGGACAGACCATTAGCTTCAGCCTGTACGGTTCTAGTTCTTATCTTTCTCTTTGGCTTCAGCTTTCGCGTCGGCCCTGGCTTCGGCTTTCCCTTGGGCGATGGCTTGGGCTTTAGCTCCGCGAATTTCCGTTAGGAACGGCTGGGCTGCCGCTGGGGTTGGTACTTTCCCCAACAGGAGTGCGCGAGTCGTCACACGGCGGCCATACATCGCGTGCCGCGAATCGCTGTCCTGGCGAATCGATGCGCCTTCCAGGGTGAGACCAGCGAATGCGCCTTTGGCACGCGAATACGTCAAGATCTCCGTATCCATTTTCCAATCCGTACCGGCCTCGGCATGACGTCCAACGGGACCGGCCGCTGCGGAAGCATCAGCTCCAATGTGAAAATTGCTGGACAACAACTTCTGCATCCCTTTCTCATTTTGGATGATCATGACCACGTCCACCGCTTCGACACCGATCTGCAGTCCCCAACTTCCGCCTGAGATGGTGATGAATGCCGGTGCACTCCAGCCGTCCGTTGTCCGGCAGGTGGCGACACCCTTGCCGCCCTTAGCGCCGAAGATAAGTCCGCCCTTGACCATATGCGGAATCACGGCCACGCACTTTGCGTGCTCCAACACTTCTTCCGGGATTCCTTTATCAGGCATCCCCATAATCTCGTGCATTACCTTGGTGGCGTTGTCCAGTCGGTCGGTAGCATCTTCACGCGCCGACCCTGCCCAGCACAGCGTGCCGAGACTCAACATCGCAAGAAACAGCATTACTTTTTTCATGGATAGCCTCATTTTCTTTGACCTCTGTACCGCCGCTCGAACTTGTTGCGGCGAATCGATGTGCTGCGGATAGGTACTCCGGCTACCTGTCAGCTTGGAAGCGGCAGTAAGGGTCAGCTGTGACGTTAGCAAAGCAGGATTGCGAAGTCTGAGCAAAAATGCTCATTCTGCTCCCACACGAAAAGGCGATGGTGTGTCCAAACAAAGGAGAGGGGGTGAGCAATTGTGAACAGTTTTCTGGGAATCAATTGGCAACAATTAGGTGGTTTGGGGTGAACATGTCGCAAGCCGCCGATCCAGAACTCCGAGGCAGGGTGATTCTTTGCATCGACGACAACCATGATGTGCTGGAGTGCGAGAAAATATTTCTCGAAAGCTTCGGATTTACGGTTCTTACAGCTTCCAGTGGACACCGGGGACTGGAACTGGCGTTAGTCCATTCGATTGATGTTGTAGTTGTTGACTATCTCATGCCGGGCATGAACGGGCATGAGTTTGCGATCGAGATGAGACGCGTTATGCCACAAACCCCGATCATCATGCTGTCAGCGGACGTGGATGTTCCTGACCGAGTCTTGAAGTGGGTAGACCTTTTCATACCCAAGGATCGTTTGCCCAGCCATTTGCTTCCAGCAATCGCCCAATTGCACGGGCGCGGATGGATGCCTCCAACTGCGTATGACGCTTAAGAACCCAAGGATCTCTCTATGAAACCATTGTCGCTCGCAGGAGTGCTGCTAGTTGTGCTCGGCATCGCATCGCTATTCATGCAGGTTCCCCACACCGAAAAGCAAGGTATTAAGGCCGGCGGCATCAACCTCGGCGTTGAAACCAGTCACAGCGAACGTGTATCACCGATCATAAGTGGCGTGCTGATCGCCGGCGGGATCGCACTTGGGGTTGCCGGTACGCGAACTCGGGCATCAAGCAACTGAGACGGCCCTTCGCTCCAGTTAATTGCCGAAAAGAAAAAGGCATCCTGCACGAACTCAGGCTGCCTTGGGATTACAATTCTGCCTCGAATCGTTGCCACTACTACTGTTGGGGCCGCTCTTCCTTCTTGGGCGGGTCAGCCTGATGCTTCTTCTCGTCCGGCGTCCGTGCCTCGGGTTGTGGGCGCTGTTGTTCATGCGCAGCACGCTGTGCATCCGCTGGTGGGGGAAGAGTGTGCTGTGGCTGCATCGGTTCGTTCGGGGGAGTTGTCTGCGGCCGAGTCGTGTGCTCGGGCCGGTTCGGTTCGGGCTGATGAGTCGGCTGAACCGCTGGCTGACGGTTTGGCACCGGCGGGTCCGGTCGATTGTTGGGCTGCCTTCCCGGCAATTGAGTTTGCTCCGGACGGTTTGATTCTGGGGGGTTATTCAGTGTCGGTCGAACCGGGCGACCTTCGTTCGTCTGTGGCCGCGCGGGAGTATTGACCGACTGCGTCGCGGCACGATCGACCGGTCGGTTATAGGGTGTTACCGTTGGTCTGGCCCGTACAACTCCGCGATCATTCAGCGCTCCAGGCTTAGGCGTAGCAGCGATTGGCGGCGCGCCATGATTCACCGAAGCTCGCAAGTCCGGCATCGCGCGAGCAGCTTGCAAATGTTGAGTCTGCGCAGCTATCGCGGGAATGTGCCTTTCGTGCACAACTGCCTCTTCTTGAGGAGTTGGCCGCCGGTTGATTCCACCGTTGCCGCCGTTGTAGCTGACACGGTTCACAGTGGTGTTGATCACGGTTGTGTTGTACACATTGTGAATGTTGGTGATGTTCACATTACTCGCTGAGCGGTTGTAGTAGAACTGGCTACCCTGCCAACGCCCACCTTGGAAGCCGTCGCCAAAGTATCCGTATCCGTAGTTGATCCCGCCATAGAAGCCGACTTGCGGCCCCCAGTAACCCTCATAGAAGAAGTAACCGTTGCCGCCCCAGCCCCAATAGGCAGGAGTCCAGAGATAACCGACCTCTGGAGCCATGACCCAAGTGCCGGGCACCCAGTAGTAATCGTCAAAGTCGTTGGCATAGGCCCAGTAACCGGGCGTCCAAAGGTATCCGTCGCCGGGGCAGAGAGGCTGCTCATAGACCGGCATTTCCGGTGGGGCAAATGAAATCGCGATTCCGATTTGCCCAAAGGCTGCCGCAGAGAGGGCGAGCAGTACGACCGCAAATAGCATGGAACGAATGGAAGAGGTAATACGCATAGTGGTTCCTTTTTGCCTGATGATCCTTCGCGTGCCCGGTGACGCAGTGTTGCTGTGGGCCGCGCGGATTGAGGGGCATGATTTCCGAACGAAACCTGGAGGTTGCATTTCGTGCGTAAACATTTCTGATAGTTACGTTCGCACTTGGGAGACTGTGATGTCTGAGCAATAAAGCTCACATACGGACCGAGCAGGATCAAAGAAATCGCCGAAGAGCACCCCGATCCGCTATCCTGACGCTGTCCGGCTCTCTACGACCAACAGAATATTGGTTCCAAAAACCCGGGAAATTGCAATTGACAGAAGCTCCGCATGTAAACTAGGTTTTTGTGATTCTAAGTAAACGATTACCAAGTCCTTCTCGGTCGGAGGAGCAAGACATGTTGAAGGAACTACGTGAACAAGTCGTCGAAGCCAACCTTGAGTTGGTGCGGCGCGGCCTTGTCCTCTACACATTTGGCAACGCCAGCGGGATTTCCCGTGAAGAGGGGTTAGTTGTAATTAAGCCCAGCGGTGTTCCCTATGAGAGCATGCGGCCGGAACATATGGTGGTGACCGATCTCGCCGGCCAGGTCGTCGAGGGGGAATTGAGGCCTTCTTCGGACCTGCCCACACACCTTGTTCTCTACGACCAATTCCCTCAAATCGGTGGAGTAGCACACAGCCATTCTGAGTATGCGACCGCGTGGGCACAGGCGCGTAAACCGATTCCCTGTTTTGGCACGACTCACGCGGATTACTTTCAGAGTGAAGTCCCAGTCACGCAACCGATGACTGACTCGGAGATTGCCGGGGATTACGAAAAGAACACCGGCCTCGCTATCGTTCGCACCCTGCCCCAGGACAATCCATTGGGAACTCCAGGCGTGTTGGTTGCCAATCATGGGCCCTTTACCTGGGGCAAGAACGCAGCGGATGCCGCCCACAATGCAGCGATTCTGGAATCGATCGCGAGAATGGCTTACTTCACTCTCGGCATCAACGCTTCCGCGAATCCGGTCGGGAGTGCGTTACACGATAGACACTACCTCAGAAAACACGGCAGCAACGCCTATTACGGACAGGTGAGGAAGTAAGAAATGACAGCACTTCTTTTCAACCTAGCGCCCGCCGCAGTGACGTGTTTTTCCCCGGTTGCTGTTGTCACCGCAGTGTGCTGGGATCACGACGATCAAGGAGTCTGCTGATGGCGATTGTCGCTGGAGTTGACTTTGGAACCCTAAGTGTCCGCGTATCCCTTGTGGATAGCGAGCGTGGTTTGCTGGTCTCGGCAGGGCAGGAATATCCCCTTCACCGCAAGCGCGAAGACCCCGAATTCGCTACTCAATCGCACGATGACCACATGCGCAGCCTGGCAGCAGCCATGCGCGATTCCCTACGCCAAGCGGGCATCGCCGGTGACAGGGTTGAGGCCGTCGCACTCGACACGACGGGATCCTCGGTTGTCCCGGTCGACCAGGACATGCGGCCGTTGGGAGAGTACTACCTGTGGTGCGACCATCGCGCTAAAGGTGAGGCGGCCGAGATTACTGAAATGGCCCGCAAGGAAAAGCTCGAAGCGATTCAATGGTGCGGCGGTGTCTATTCGTCGGAGTGGGGCTTCTCAAAGCTGCTGCACTGGCTGCGACACAATCCGAAAGAGCGGTCACAGTTCGCGTCGGCTTTCGAGCATTGCGACATGGTGGCGGCCACACTCTGCGGAGTAACTGATCCCCGGAAGGTAAAACGCAGCATTTGCGCCATGGGACATAAGTGGATGTGGAACGCGCAACTGGGAGGACTTCCGCCCGAAAGCTTCCTGGTGAAGGTTGATCCCTTGTTGCAAGGCGTCCGCGAAAAACTTGAGGGCGAATACGCGACTTCCGATCAAATCGC
>Ga0302321_100006750_pt1 | contig 10111 bp, 5 predicted proteins | sample Fen_T0_1_FD_202505 | JGI IMG/M metagenome (GOLD analysis project Ga0302321, IMG submission 202505) | Peat permafrost microbial communities from Stordalen Mire near Abisko, Sweden - Fen_T0_1 | ecosystem: Environmental > Terrestrial > Soil > Wetlands > Permafrost | place: Sweden: Abisko... | reverse complement strand
ATGAAAAACGGCTACACCTCGGCCACCGGCACGCAGGAAATACCGTCCAGCCCGCACCAGTCGCAGGAGCACCGCGCCACCGACATGGGCATCGAGCGCACCCTGACGGGCATGGGGGTGAAGTGGATGAAGACGGTGAACAACTACCACGTCACCGATACCTTCAACGTGCTCAAGGAGGCGATGACCTCCAAGTACAACGGACTGAAAGTCATCATCGCCGAGGGCGAATGCCAGCTCGAGCGCCAGCGCCGCATCAAGCCACTGAACGCCGCAAAGCTCAAGCGCGGCGAGCGCGTGGTGCGCACCCGCTTTGGGGTCGATGAGGACACCTGCACCGGCGACCACTCCTGCATCCGCCTGTCCGGCTGCCCTTCGCTGACCATCAAGGACTCCACCGATCCGCTGCGCCTGGACCCGGTCGCGCATGTGAACAACGGCTGCGTCGGTTGCGGCCTGTGCGGCGAGGTGGCGCATGCGGCGGTGCTCTGTCCTTCATTCTTTCGCGCCGAGATCGTGCAAAACGCCAACTGGTGGGACAAGTTCTTGGCCAGGGTCCGTTCCAACGTCATCGGCCTGATGCAGCCCGCCTGAACCCATCCAAGAACATCGCATGCCCTATCCGAATCGCCCCTTGACCGTCCTGCTTGCCGCCCTGGGCGGCGAAGGTGGCGGCGTGCTGGCCGACTGGCTGGTCGATGCCGCCCAGCGCCAGGACCTGCCGGTGCAAAGCACCTCGATCCCCGGCGTGGCCCAGCGCACCGGCGCCACCACCTATTACATCGAGATCTACCCGGTGCCCTCCGCGCAACTCGGCGGGCGCATGCCCATCATGGCGCTGACGCCATCGCCGTCGAACATCGACGTGATGGCCGCCTCCGAGCTGGTCGAGGCCGGGCGGGCCATGCAAAACGGCTACATCAGCGCTCGCACCACCCTGGTGGCGTCCACCCACCGTATTTATGCGACGGTCGAAAAAATGCAAATGGGCGACGGCCGTTACGATGCCGAGCGCATCATTGCAGCCGCGCCGCAATTGGCGGGCAAGTCCATCCTGTTCGACATGCAGCAGGCCACGCAGGAGACGGGCACGGTGATCTCGGCAGTGATGTTCGGCGCGATTATTGGCTCAGGCACCTTGCCGCTGACCCGCGAGACCTGCGAGGCGGCGATACGTGCCTCTGGCAAGGGTGTGGAGGGGAGCCTGCGCGGCTTCGCGGCGGGGTTTGCAGCGGCGGGCGGCAAGTTGCCCGAAGTGGCGGTGGCCGTGGCCCGACCCTCGGCCACGGGCAGCGTCCCGAACATCGCCGATTTTCCGGCCGCAGCGCGCGAGGTGGTCGGCGAAGGCGTCAAGCGCCTGCTCGACTACCAGGACCGCGCCTACGCCGACCTGTACCTGCAACGCCTGGCGGGCATCGCGCGCCTGGACACCGGCGACGGCAAGCTCGCCACAGAGACCGCGCGCTATCTTGCACTGTGGATGAGCTTCGAGGACCTGATCCGCGTAGCCGACCTGAAAACCCGCAAGAGCCGCTTCGCCCGCGTGCGCGAGGAAGTGTTGGCGAAGGATGACGAGCCGCTGCACATCATCGAATACCTCAAGCCCGGCCTGGACGAGATCAGCGGCATGCTGCCACCTAAACTCTCGCATTCATTTCACACCTGGGCCACCAAACGCGGCCTGGCCGGGAAGATGTCGGTGGGCATGTACATCAAGACCAACTCGGTGTTCGGCTTCATGCTGCTGCGCGCCACCGCGGGCCTGCGCTTCTGGCGCCGCCGCACCGCGCGCTACGCGGAAGAGCAGGGGCTGATAGCGCGTTGGCTGAAGGCGGTGGAGTCGGCCGCTGCCCGCGACCTCAAGCTGGCCTATGAAATCGCCCTCACCGCGCGACTGGTGAAAGGCTATAGCGACACCAACAAGCGCGGCAAGGCCAATTTCAACCGCATCTTCGACAACCTGGTCGAAGGCGAACTGAGCATGGACGATGCGACGCGCGCGAAGGCGATATTCGCCGCCCGCGAAGCCGCGCTTGCCGACCCGGATGGACGCAATCTGGAAAAGACCCTGGGCCAGCACGGCATCAAGCCCCTGCCGCCGCGCGAGCAGCAGATCCGCTTCGTCAAGCCGATGGTGGGCAAGCGCGCCTAGGCGTTGTTTGCGCAAGGTCGGCCGGCAAATACCGGCTTGCCTGCCCTGCAGGGTGGCGCCGCTACTCCTGTGCCTTGCCGGCGAACAGGCGCACGCAATGTTCGCGCAACCAGCGGTTCGCCGGCTCCTCTTCAAATCGCTGGTGCCAGCATAGCTTGATATCCAGGCTTGGCGCGGGCATCGGCAGTTCGCGGTACACCAGTCTGGCCGCGGCGGTGCCGGACGACGCGGCGGCAAACAGGCGCGCGATCATGCGCGGCAGGATCACCACCAAGTCGTCATGTTCGATCAGGCGCGGCACCGCCAGGAAGTGCGGCACCCGCACCGCGATGCGCGCGGCCGCGCCCATCTCGTTCAGCAGGCCCTCGGCGCCATAGTGCTGGGTTTCGCGCGGTGTCACCACCAGGTGGCGGGCGGCCAGAAACCCGGCGCGGCTCGGCTTTTTCGCCAGAGGGTGGTTGGCGCGGGTGAGCAACACATGCGACTCGCGGAACAGAGTCTTTTGGCGGATGCCGCCCTTCATCGCCGGCAGCACGCCGATGGCCAGATCGATCCGGCCCTCGGCCAGGGCGGCGGCGAGCAGTTCGCGCGGCACCGCCTCGGCTTCCATTGCCAGGCGCGGACCGAGTTTGGCGATCGCGGCCAGCAGAGGCGGCAGGAAGATGAATTCGCCGACGTCGGAGAGGGCCAGGCGAAAGCGCCGCGTCGAGTTTGCGGGATCAAAGCCGCTCTGGCGCGCGAAACTCAGTTCCAGTGTCTGCAGGGCGGCGCGCACGTCCTCGCCAAATCGCAGGGCGTAGGAGGTGGGCTCCATGCCGGTGGGGGTGCGCACGAACAGCGGGTCTGCGCACAGTTCGCGCAGGCGCCCCAGGGCGCTGCTGGTGGCCGACTGGGTCAGGCCCAGGGCCGCGCCGGCGGCGGTGACGCTGCGGGTGTCGAGCATGGCCACCATCAGCTTGAGCAGGTTGAGGTCGGCGCGGGCGATCAGGCCGCGAGTCATATCCATGTGATCAATGTATCACATTGCCTTTATTGATTTGACAGATGGGCTGCGGAGGCTTATTTTCACCCTCTGCCGTGCAGACACCGCGCCATAAGCGGTCGCGCACGGCGCTGGCCAGGCTTCGTGCCGGGCTATTGCGCACCGCCGCCGGAGACAAGCGTATGGAAAGACTCTTTACCGAAGAAATCAAGTCGCTGCAGCTGGGTGAAGGCGAGACCTTTCGCGGCGAGGGCATACTCGCCGTCACCAAGGCGCTGCTCCAATCGGGAGTGTCCTATGTCGGCGGCTACCAGGGCGCGCCGGTCTCGCACTTGCTCGATGTGATGGTGCAGGCGCGCGAGTACATGGATGAGCTAGGCGTGCACGTCGAGGCCTGCTCCAACGAAGCCTCCGCCGCTGCCATGCTGGGCGCCTCGATCAACTACCCGGCGCGCGGCGCGGTCACCTGGAAATCCATCGTCGGCACCAACGTCGCTGCCGATGCGCTGTCCAATCTCGCCTCGGCCGGGGTGGTGGGCGGCGCACTGATCGTGCTCGGCGAGGATTATGGCGAAGGCGCCTCGGTGATCCAGGAGCGCAGCCACGCCTACGCGCTGAAAAGCTCCATGGCCCTGCTAGATCCGCGCCCGGACCTGCCCACCATCGTGCGCATGGTCGAGCACGGCTTCGCCCTTTCCGAAGCCTCCAACACGCCGGTGATGATGGAATTGCGGATCCGCGCCTGCCACGTGCAGGGCGAGTTCGCCGCCAGCGATAACCGCGCGCCGCTGATCTCCACCAGGAATCGCCTGGACGGTCCGCCGGTGTTCAACTACGAGCGCCTGGCGCATCCGCCCGCCACCTTTCGTCAGGAGAAGCTCAAGACTGACGTGCGCCTGCCGGCGGCGCGGCGCTATATCGTCGAGCACCACATCAACGATGTGACGGGGCCACAGGAGGCGCCGCTGGCCCTGATCGTGCAGGGCGGCCTGTACAACAACCTGATCCGCGCGCTGCAGATGCTGGGCCTCGCCGATGCCTACGGCGAAACCGGCATCCCGATACTCACGCTCAACGCGGTGTATCCGCTGGTGCCGGAACAGATCACCAGCTTTTGCGCCGGTAAGGGCGCCGTGCTGGTAATAGAGGAAGGCCAGCCCGAGTTCATCGAGCACGAAATCGGCTCGATTCTGCGCCGCGCCGCGATGGACGGCGAGAGCGCGCACGCGAATTTGCACGGGCAGACCCTATTGCACGGCAAGGACCTGCTGCTGATGGCCGGTGAATACACCGCCGAGGTGATCCTGCGCGGCCTGACGCGCCTGCTGCGCCAATACGACAAGAGCGTGGACCTCACCGCCACCGCGGCCTGGCTGGACGGCCTGGACGCGCTGCGGGTCGAAGCGCATGAACGTCTCGGCGGCCACGTGCCGCCACGCCCGCCGACCTTCTGCACCGGTTGTCCGGAGCGCCCGGTGTTCTCAGCACTGAAACTGGTCGAACGCGAGGTGGGTGAGGTGCACGTGGCCGGCGACATCGGCTGCCACGCCCTGGCCACCTTCGAGCCTTTCTCGGTGGGCAACTCCATCCTCGGTTACGGCATGGGCATGGCTTCTTCCGCGGGCGTGAATTCGATGATGAACAAGCGCGCCCTGGCGGTGATGGGCGACGGCGGCTTCTGGCACAACGGCCTGCTCTCGGGGATCCAGTCCAGCCTGTTCAACCATGGTGACGGCGTGCTGGTGATCATGAAAAACGGCTACTCCTCGGCCACCGGCACCCAGGAGATCATCTCTTCGCCCCTGGAATCGGCGCGCGTCACCGCGCAAGGGCAAAGCTCGGTGCACAGTAATATCACCATCGAGTCCACCCTGGAAGGAATGGGCGTGCGCTGGATGCGCACGGTCTACAACTACCAGGTGGCCGACATGGTGAACACCATGCGCGATGCCTTCACCAGCAGCTACAACGGCCTGAAGGTGATCATCGCCGAGGGCGAATGCCAGCTCGAACGGCAGCGCCGCCTCAAACCCGCCAACGCACAGGCGTTGAAGGAGGGCAAGCGGGTGGTGCGGGTGCGCTACGGCATCGACGAGGCGGTGTGCTCCGGCGACCATTCCTGCATCCGCCTGTCGGGCTGCCCGTCGCTGACGGTCAAGGACGCGAAGGACCCGCTCAAGGTCGACCCGGTCGCGCACGTCAACAACGGCTGCGTCGGCTGCGGCCTGTGCGGCGAGGTGGCGCACGCGGCGGTGCTCTGTCCCTCGTTCTACCGCGCCGAGATCGTGCAGAACCCCAACTGGTGGGACCGGGCGCGCGACAAGGTGGCGTCGGCCCTGACCGGCTGGCTGCGCCCGGCGTGAAGGAGCGAAAATGACTCAATCAACAACCATGGTCAAACCAGTCAAGATACTCATCGCCGCCCTGGGCGGCGAAGGCGGCGGCGTGCTGGCCGACTGGATCGTCCATGCTGCCGCGCACAGCGGCTACCCCGTGCAGGCCACCTCCATACCCGGGGTGGCGCAGCGCACCGGCGCCACCACCTACTACCTGGAAATTTTTCCGCTCAAGAGCGAGCCCGGCAGCAAGCGGCCCATTCTCGCGCTCAACCCGATGCCGGGCGACGTCGACCTGCTGGCGGTGTCCGAGCTGCTCGAGTGCGGTCGCATGATAGAGCGCGGCATGGTTAGCCGCCAGACCACCGTGGTGTCGTCCAGCCACCGCGTCTACGCGGTGGCCGAGAAAATGCAGATGGGCGACGGGCGCTTCCAGACCGGCCAGATCATCGCCGCCGCCAACGCGATGGCGGGCCGCGCCGTGCTGTTCGACATGGACGCCGTGACCCGCGCCCATGGCACGGTGATCTCCGCCACCCTGTTCGGCGCGATGGCCGGCGCGAACGCCTGGCCCTTGACCCGCGAGGCCTGCGAGGCGGCGATCCGCAGCGGCGGCAAGGGCGCCGAGGCCAGCCTGAAGGCATTTGCCGACGCGTATGCGCGCGCCTTGGGCAACGGCGCGCATGCTGACGTCGGGCAGGAGCTCCTTGGCGGCAAGGCTGCGGGCGGCGACGGGCGCGATCCTGCCGCTGCCACCGCCGACTGGCTCGCGACCCTGCCGGTGCCGGCGCGCGAATTCGCCGCCGAGGGTGAGCGCCGTACAGCCGCGTTTCAGAATCCTGCATATGCGCAATTGTTCCGTGAGCGCGTCAGCGCGGTCGCGCAACTGGACCGCGGCGATGGCGAACTGACCCGCGAGACCGCGCGTTATCTGGCATTGTGGATGTGCTTTGACGACCTGATCCGCGTCGCCCAGGTCAAGATCAGCGCGACACGCCTGGCCGAGGTGCGCGCCGAGGTGCAGGCGCGCGCGGGCGAAACCGTGCACGTCATCGAATTCGTCAAGCCCGGCATCGACGAATTCGCTTCCGTGCTGCCCGAGCTGCTGGCGCGCAAAGTCCTGGCCTGGGCGCGCAAGCGCGGCTGGGAGCACAAGCTCAATGTCGGCATGCATCTGCGCACCACCGGCGTGGCGGGCTTCCTGATGCTGCGCCTGATGGCGGCGCTCAAGCCCTGGCGCCCGCGCAGCGCGCGCTACGTCGAGGAGCAGGCGCTGATCGTGCGCTGGCTGGACGCGCTGCGCGCGGCGGCGGGCGCATCGCAGGCACTGGCCCTGGAGGTCACCCAACTGGGCCGCCTGATCAAGGGCTATGGCGACACCAACCGGCGCGGCAAGGACAACTTCAAGCGCATCATGGAGACCCTGATCGAGGGCAAGGACCTGGCCGCGAGCGACTGCATCGGGTTGGCCGCCGCGCTGCGCACCGCGCGCGAGGCCGCGCTCGCCAATCCGGACGGGAAGCACCTGGACAGCAAGCTGGCCGCCTTTGGCGTCACGCCGCGGCCGATCCGCGCGGTGCCTATCCATTTTGTGAAGCCGCCGCACAGCGTGGTGCGACCGGGCACCTAGAGAATCACTGATTAAGTGGGCTGCGCCCCCTTAACAACCCCCGATCTCAGAGAGAGGTTAGTCTTGCACCTCCCGGTTTTCGGGACTTATTCAGCGTTTCCCTAGAGACTGTTCAACTCTGATCATGACCGTGATGAAAAGTCGCTTGATGCGTTAGGCCCCCGCGGCACGGGCCTCCTGGCTTCGGGGGACAAAGAGCTGGCCTGTCGAAGGGGAGAAGCCTCTCTGTTTCAACAAACTGCTGGAAGGCTTCCGCGCGATGCGGCGCCCTACCGATCGGACGCGCACCGCCCGCAGGCTCGCCGGATCGGCAAATCACCGATAATCGCGGCTGCCCAGTTGCCATCGCCCCTCGCGTACGCGTCCACCTAGAGACTTCGACATGTCCCGATCCGACAATCTCAAGCGCCTGTTCAATCCGCAGTCCATCGCCATCGTCGGCGCCTCGGCCGACACCAACAAGGCTGGCTACCAGGCGGTCAATTCCTTGCGCGGCTTTCCCGGCAAGCTGTATCCGATCAACCCCAAGGCGACCGAGATCGCCGGTTTTCCGGCCTATCCGTCGATTGCCGCGATCGGCAGGCCGGTGGACCTGGTGATCCTGGCCATCCCGGCGGCGGCCTGCGTGGGCGCGGCACGCGAAGCGGCTGCGGCTGGCTGCGGCGGCATATTCATCATCTCCGGCGGTTTTGGGGAATCCGGTGACGAAGGATTGAAGCTGCAGGAGGAGCTCGGCGCGATCTGCCGTGAGACCGGCCTGCGCATGCTCGGCCCCAATACCTCGGGCTACATGAATCCGCCGGCGCGCACCTTCGCCAGCTTCGCTCCCGGCGTCGAAGCGCTCATGCCCGGGCGCATCGCCGTGGTGGCCCAGTCCGGCGGGGTCAACCTGACTCTCGCCTTCATGCTGCATGCCGCCGGCCATGGCGTGACGCTGTCCGCGGGTCTGGGCAACGCGGTGGACATCGATGCCGCCGACGTGCTCGACATGCTGGCCGAGGATCCGAACACCCACGCGATCGCCCTGCACCTGGAAGGCGTGCGCGACGGGCGCAAGCTGTTCGAAGCGATCCGCCGCGTTTCCCCGGACAAGGCGGTGATCGCGCTGCCGGCCGGGCGCGCCGATGTCGGCGCCTTCGCGCAAAGCCACACCGGCAACCTGATAGGCTCGCACGCGCGCAAGGCCGCGGCGCTGACCCAGGCCGGCGCGGTGGTGGTAGCCTCCACCGACGAGCAGGTCGATGCGGCCATTACCCTGGCCGCGCGCCGCATCGCCCCCAAGGCAAATGCCGGCATCGGCCTGATCACCGGCCAGGCCGGGCCGGGCCTGCTGATCATCGACGACCTGCGGTTCCATTGCATCAACGTGCCGGAACTGGCCCCCGCCACGGTGGCGAAAATCCAGGGTCTGCTGCCGCCGCTCACTTTCATGAAAAACCCGGTCGACACCGGTCGCCCCTCGCCCGCTTTTCCGCAGGTGCTGCAGGCCCTGGCCGACGACCCGGCAATCGACGCGGTACTGATGTTCACCATCCACGAGCCGGCGGCCGTCGATCCGGTGGCCGCGCTCGCCGGCCTGAACACCGACAAGCCGCGGGCTTTTGCGACCATGGGCCTGACCGCGAGCATCGCGCCTACCCTGGGGCAGCTCAAGCAGGCAGGCATTCCCGGCTTCGCCTCGCCGGAGCGCCTGGCGCTGGCCGGCCGGGTCCTGGCCGAGGATGCGGCCGTGCAGGCGCGCCTGCGCATGGTGCCGACCGTGCAGCTGGCCGAATCGCCGCCGATTCCGCTTGCCGTGGCGCCCAACGAGTTCCAGGCCAAGGCGCTGCTGCGAAAATATCGCGTCGACACGCCGGCCGGCTACGCATGCCGCACCCATGCCGAGGCGCAGACGGCTTTCGTCAGCCTGTTCAAGCCGGTGGCCGCGAAAATCCTCTCCAGTGAAATCGCCCACAAGACCGAGGCGGGCGGGGTGGTGCTGAACATCAAATCCGAGGCCGAGCTGGCGACTGCCCTGGCCCGGCTCGATGCGATCCCGCTGCAGGGGCCGCGCGCCTATCTGGTCGAAAGCATGGCCACGCCCGGGGTGGAGCTGATTGTCGGCGCGGTGCGCGACCCCGGCTTTGGCCCTTGCGTGATGCTGGGCCTGGGCGGCACCGCGGCCGAGGCGCTCAAGGACACGACGGTGCGCCTGGCGCCCCTGGGCCGCGCCGATGCCGCCGAGATGATCGCGGCGTTGCGCGGCAAGGCCCTGCTAGCGGGCTGGCGCGGCGCGCCGGCCTGCGACCTCGGGGCGATCGAGCGCCTGCTGGTGTCCGTGGGGCGGCTGATGCACGAGCACCCGGAGATCGCCGAACTGGACATCAACCCGGTGCGTGCCTATCCGGACGGAGTGATGGCGCTGGACGCGCTGATCGTGCTGGGCTGAGGCACTTGCGCCGGGGAAGCTCCGTCACTCCGAAGGAACCGGGTCTAGAGCACGTCTTTTCCATCTGCCGCGCAATCATGATCCGCCCCAGACCTGGCAGTGATCCCGGACGATTGCGCGGTCCGCGAGCGGCAGGCGGCGCGCCGGACCGCGCTGCCTACTGCTTGGGCTTGTCGCGCAGTTCGCGGCGCAGAATCTTGCCCACCGGCGTCTTCGGCAATTCGGTGCGGAACTCGACCACCCGCGGCATCTTGTAGCCGGTGAGATGCTTCTTGCAGTGCTCGATCACGTCTTCCTTGGTCAGGTTCGGATCTTTCCTGACGATCACCACCTTGACGGCCTCGCCGGACTTCTCGTCGGGCACGCCCACCGAAGCGCATTCGAGCACGCCGGGGCACATCTGCACCACGCCCTCGATCTCGTTCGGATAGACGTTGAAGCCCGACACCAGGATCATGTCCTTCTTGCGGTCGGTGATGAACACATAGCCCCTGGCGTCCATGTGGCCGACGTCGCCGGTGAGCAGCCAGCCGTCGCGGATCACCTTGGCGGTTTCGTCGTCGCGCTGCCAGTAACCCTTCAT
>Ga0302321_100006748_pt1 | contig 10112 bp, 7 predicted proteins | sample Fen_T0_1_FD_202505 | JGI IMG/M metagenome (GOLD analysis project Ga0302321, IMG submission 202505) | Peat permafrost microbial communities from Stordalen Mire near Abisko, Sweden - Fen_T0_1 | ecosystem: Environmental > Terrestrial > Soil > Wetlands > Permafrost | place: Sweden: Abisko... | reverse complement strand
GTGGCGACACCCGCGGCCGCACCGCGCGCGTACCAGGTCGTCACCGTCCACATCCGCGACAACGCCTACACGCCGGATGCGGCCACGATCGCGCCGGGTGCGACGGTGCGGTGGATCAACGACGGGCGCAACCCGCACACGGTCACGTCGAGCAAGGCGGGGCAGTTCGACAGCGGGGTGCTGAAGCCCGGGAAGTCGTTCACCCGCAGCTTCCCCAAGGCCGGCACGTTCAAGTACTACTGCACGTTGCACGGCACGCCCACGAGTGGTCAGCGCGGCGCCCTCGGCGTCGGCGACGGACCTGCGCCCGATGCGGTGCAGCCCACCGGTTCGGGCGAGCAGACCGCGCCCACGTACCAGGCGTCGGGGAAGACGATCAACGTGCCCGCGGACTCGGCGACGATCCAGGGCGCGGTGAACCAGGCGAAGCCCGGTGACCTCGTGCTCGTCGCGCCGGGTGTGTACAAGGAAGCGGTCAAGGTCACCACCGACGGCATCGTCATCCGCGGGGTCAACCGCAACACCACGATCCTCGACGGCGAGTTCAAGCGCGACAACGGCATCTTCGTGGTCGGCGCGAACGGCGTGGCGGTCGAGAACATGACCGCGCGCAACTACAAGACCAACGGCTTCTTCTGGAACGCGGTGCTCGGCTACCGCGGCTCGTATCTCACTGCGTACCGCAACGGCGACTACGGCGTGTACGCCTACGACTCGCAGTACGGCCAGTTCGACCACTCGTACGCGTCGGGCAGCCCCGACTCCGGCTTCTACATCGGCCAGTGCAACCCGTGTCACGCGGTGATCACCGACGTGATCTCCGAGTACAACCAGCTCGGGTACTCGGGGACCAACTCGAGCACCGATCTGTCGATCGTGAACTCCGTGTGGTCGCACAACCGCAGCGGGATCGTGCCCAACAGCCTCGACACCGAGGAGCTCCCGCCCCAGGGCCACAACACGATTGCCGGCAACATCGTGTCCGACAACGGCAACCCCGACGCAGTGCGGTCGACCGGCAATGCCGAGTTCGACGCCGCGTTCGGCGCCGGCATCGCGATCGTGGGTGGTGTCGGCGACGTGGTCACGAAGAACCGCGTCGAGCGCAACCCGAAGATCGGCATCGCGCTCGCACCGAATCCCGGGATCCAGACGAACGTCTGGCCCGCGACGGGCAACCAGGTGACGGACAACACGGTGCAAGGGTCGGGGATGGCCGACCTCGCGGTGGTGCTGGGCTCGAGCGCCGACGGGAACTGCTTCAGCGGCAACACGTTCACCACCAGCGCCCCGGCCGACATCGAGACGCTCTGGCCGTGCTCGGGCACGGGTGCGGGGGACCCTGCGAACGGCGCGCTCGACATCGGGAAGTTCCTCGACGTGTCGGGCAACGCCAAGGGCAAGCCCTACCGGAAGTCCCCGGTGCCGAAGCGGCAGCCGAACATGCCGCGCGCCACGAGGGCGAAGGCCCAGCCCGCCGGTGCCCCCGCTCCCGTGGACCTCGCGGCGATCACGGTTCCTGCTTCCTCGAGCTGACGTCAGCGCTGGCGGATGCGGGACCGCAGGGCCGCGAAGCAGAGCCCGAAGCTGATGCAGAACACGATCAGCAGTGCGAGCGCGGCGCGGCCGAGGTCGCCCCATTCCCAGCCGGTGAGCGCGAGCGACCGCAGCCCCGCGAGCAGGTAAGTGACCGGGTTCCAGCCGGCGACGGTGTCGAGCCAGCCGCTCAGTTGGTCGCGCGGCACGTACGACGACGTGAGGAACAGGAACGGGAAGAACAGCAGAAAGCTCGAGTTCACTGCGGCGGGGTTGCCCGTCTTCAACGCGATCGCGTAGCCGAACCCCGCGAACGTGAGGCTCCACAGCGCGGCGATGAGGATGAACACGAGCACACCGAGCGCGCCGGTCTGGAAGTCGATGCCGAGGGCGAAGGCGAGACCGAGGATCGGGATGCACAACACCGACGACACGGTGACGTCGGCGACCATGTGGCCGATGAGGATCGCGCTGCGGCGCACCGGGGTGAGCAGCAGCCGGTCGAAGTACCCGTTCTGCACGTCGACGACGAGCGACTGCGCGCGCGACACGCCGGTGACGCCGAGCAACACCGCGGTGGCCATCTCGAACGACTTGTAGTCGAAGCCCTGGATGCTGCTCTGCGTGAGGTTCTGGAGCGTGCCGATGTTCACCACGAAGAAGAAGAACGCGATGAGCACGGGCGGGATCACCGCCTCGAGGTCGCGGGGCACCGATCGCAACGCGCGCCCCGCGATCGTGGTGATGTCGCGCAGAGCGCCTGCGGGCCGGGCGCGCACCACGGGGGTGATGCGCGTGGGCGCCCCGCGCGGTGCGACGTTGTCGACGGTGGTCTCGGCGGTCATGCGTACTCCTCCTCGAGCTCGCCGTCGGGGGAGACGGCGTCGTTGTTGGTGAGATGGCCGCCGGTGAGCTCGAGGAACACGTCGTCGAGCGTGGGCGTGCGCAGGGTGAGGTCGTGCACGGGCACGCCCGCGTCGTGCAGGGCGATGGCGATGGGGCCGACACTCGCCGAGCCCTCGGCCACGCTCACCGTGAGCTCACGCCCGTGGCCCTCCACGGTGTCGACGCCGTACACGCCGTCGAGCGCGCGCTTCGCGGCCTCGGCGTCGCCGTCGATGCGCACGATCACGAGGTCGGTGCCGACGCGCCGCTTGAGTTCGGTGGGAGTGCCCTCGGCGACGAGCCGCCCGGCGTCGACGATGCCCACGCGGTCGGCGAGCTCGTCGGCCTCTTCGAGGTACTGCGTGGTGAGGAGGATGGTCATGCCCAGCTCCTCGTTGAGCCGTCGCACCTCTTCCCACACCCGCGCCCGACTGAGCGGGTCGAGGCCGGTGGTGGGCTCGTCGAGGAACAGCACCTCGGGGTTGTGCACCAGCGCGGCGGCGAGGTCGAGGCGGCGCTGCATGCCCCCCGAGTAGGTGCCGATGCGGCGCTCGAGCGCGTCGCCGATGTCGACGAGGCTGCGCAGCTCGGCGAGGCGCAGTTCGATGTCGGCCTTCGACAGGCCGTAGAGCCGACCCTGCAGGCGCAGCAGTTCGAGACCGGTCTGCTTCGGGTCGAGCGCGACATCCTGCAGGGCGACGCCGATGTTGAGCCGCACCTGCTGCGCCTGGGCGGCGATGTCGTACCCCGCGACCGTGGCCTGCCCGCCGCTGGGGGACAGCAGGGTGCAGAGCATCTTCACGGTGGTGGACTTGCCGGCGCCGTTGGGGCCGAGCAGGCCGTAGATCTCGCCGCGCGAGATCTCGAGGTCGAGGCCGTCGACCGCGGTGACGTCGCCGAACGTGCGGCGCAGCCCCCGGGCCGAGATGGCCGGTTGATCGCCGGGGAATTGGGAAGCAGGGTGGTCGGTCATGGGGACATCCTGGGAAGAATTGCGGTCATATCCTGACCGCATATAAGGATTCACTGCGAGGGGTTCGACCGATGGTCGTCGCCCGACTCATCGGTGTGCCAACGAATTCGAGGGCCGGATGCCGGAACACCCCACCGAGCGGGCTCTGCAGTTGCTCTCGTTGCTGCAGACCCACACGTTCTGGCCCGGCACCGATCTGTGTACCCGCCTGGAGGTGAGCGCACGCACGTTGCGGCGCGACGTCGATCGCCTGCGCTCCCTGGGCTATCCGGTCGACGCGACCCCCGGCCCCACCGGCGGCTACCGCCTCGCCGCCGGCGCGCACCTGCCGCCGCTGCTGGTCGACGACGACGAGGCCGTCGCCATCGCAGTGGGCCTGCGCGCCGCCGCGAGCGAGTCGATCGACGGCATGGAGGACACCGCGCTGCGCGCGCTGGCGAAGCTCGAGCAGGTGCTGCCCGACCGCCTGCGCCGGCGCGTGCGCGCGGTGCACTCCAACGTCGTGTCGCTGCGGTGGTCGCCCGACGAGGTCGTCGACGGCGACGCGCTCGCGGTGCTCGCGCTCGCGTGCCGCGATCACGAACAGGTGCGCTTCCACTACGAGCGGCGCGACGGTGAGGCAGCCGCGCGCCTCGTGGAGCCGCACCAGATGGTGAGCACGGGGCACCGGTGGTACCTCGTCGCGTGGGACACCCGCCGCGACGACTGGCGCACCTTCCGGCTCGACCGCATGCGCGAGGTGCGCCTCGCGGGTGTGCGTTTCACCGCGCGCCCGATCCCCGGTGGTGACGCCGCCCAGTTCGTCGCGTCGTCGATCCGCACGATCCCGCGTCCCTACGAAGCGGTACTCGACGTGCGCGGCGACGCCGAAGAAGTGCGCGCGGCGCTGCGCCACGAGGCCGAGATCACGACGCAGGGACGCGGCGTGCGCGTCCGCATCACCGCGTCGTCGATCGATTCGCTCTTCGTCGCCACGAGCCTTCTCGCGACGCGCTTCGCGGTGCGCGTGCGCGAACCCGCGGAACTCCGCGAACTCGTCGACCTCGTGCTGACGCGCCTGACGACCTAGTCGTCAGCGCGATCGTCAGTGGGAAATCGTGCTGCCGTCGGCGAGGACCGCGTGCGGCAGGCAGTGCTGGTCGTACTCGGCGATGATGATCTCGCCCGCGTCGGGGCCGCACGCCGGGCACTTCGGGTCACGCCGCACCTTGAAGGCGCGGAACGACTGCTCGAGTGCGTCGTAGGCCAGCAGCCGCCCGATCAGCGGGTCACCGAGGTCGAGGAGGAGCTTGATCGCCTCGAGCGCCTGGATCGAACCGATGATGCCCGGGAGCACGCCGATCACGCCGGCCTCCGAGCAGCTCGGTGCGAGCTCCGGCGGCGGCGGCTCGGGCAGGAGGCAGCGGTAGCAGGGGCCCACGTAGGGCTTGAACACCGACACCTGGCCCTCGAAGCGGAAGATCGACCCGTGCACGACGGGGATCTTCTTCAGCAGCGACGCGTCGTTGAGGAGGTAGCGCGTGGGGAAGTTGTCGGTGCCGTCGACGATGACGTCGTAACCGTCGATGACGTCGAGCACGTTGTCGGCACCGAGGCGGACGTCGTAGGTGACGACGTCGACATCCGGGTTGAGCAGCGTGAGGGTCTTCTTCGCGGAGTCGACCTTGCGGTCGCCGATGCGATCCATGTTGTGCAGGATCTGGCGCTGCAGGTTCGACGCGTCGACGACGTCCATGTCGATGATGCCGAGCGTGCCCACGCCCGCGGCCGCGAGGTAGAGCCCGGCGGGGGAGCCGAGGCCACCGGCGCCGAGCAACAGCACGCGGCTCTCGAGCAGCTTCTGCTGGCCGGCCTCGCCGACCTCGGGGAGCAGGATGTGGCGGCCGTAGCGGTCGCGCTGCTCCGCGGTGAGGACCTGCGGCGTGATCCACGGCCGGCCCTCGTTCTTCCAACGGCCGAAGCCGCCGGCCATCGACACGACGTCGGTGAAGCCGAGCGCGCTCAGCGTCTCGGCCGCGAACGCGGAGCGGTTGCCACCCGCGCAGTACACGACCACCGGCTGCGACTTGTCGAGGCGCGTCTCGGCCTGCGCCTCGAGGTGGCCGCGCGGGATGAACACCGAACCGGGGATGGTGCCCTGGTCGTGCTCGTCCTGCTCGCGCACGTCGAGGAAGGTCGCCTCGTGGAGGCGCGTCTCGGCGTCGGCCGGCTCGATCTCGGTGATGTGCTCCTTCGCCTGTCGCAGCAGGTCGCGGTAGCTCGCCATGTCGCTCGTTCCTTCTCCATGGTCAGGCGCCGCGTCACGGAGCCTGCAAGGGGAAGAAAATGCTACCGCAGTGGTCGGGTATTCCCCAAGAACCGCTTCTGTGGCCGACTACACCCGTCCCACGAGGTCGGGGAGCACGGTGCCCAGGCGTTCCCGGATCACGAAACGGGCGGCCGAGTCGAACGGCGTGGACTCCCCGTTGAGGACGGCCAGCGCCGCCCCGTTGCGCAAGGCGATCTCCGGCAGCGCCGCCGCCGGATAGACCCCCAGCGAGGTGCCCACCGCGAGGAACACGTCGGACTTCGCCGCCGCCTGTTGGGCCCGGCCGAGATCGGCGGCCACGAGGTTCTCGCCGAAGGAGATGGTGGCCGACTTCAGCATGCCGCCGCACACGAGGCAGGTGGGGTCCTCCTCGCCCGCCCGCACCCGGTCGAGGGTCTCCTCCATCGGGCCCCGCCACCCGCACGACAGGCACTTGGCGTCGTGCACGGTGCCGTGGATCTCGACCATGATCTCGGCGGACGACCCCGCGGCCTGATGAAGGCCGTCGACGTTCTGGGTCACGAGCGTGTGCAGGTTCGCCCTGCGTTCGAGTTCGGCGAGCGCGCGGTGCCCGTCGTTCGGCTCCTGACCCTGGAACATGTCGCCCGCGGCGCGGTTGCACCACACCGTGCGCCGGTGCTCGGCGTCGGCGACGTAGTGCTGCAACGTGGCCTTGCGCTCGGCCTTCGGGTCCTTGGTCCAGAGGCCCTGCGGACCGCGGAAATCCGGGATGCCCGACTCGGTGGAGATGCCCGCGCCGGTGAGCACCACGATCTGGCGGGCGTCACGCAACAACGCCGCCAGCTCGTCGAGATCCGTGCTCGGTTCGGTCACGTGGCCGAGGCTACGCGCGGGTCATCAGGAACCTGCGGGCTGGAAGAGCTCCACGAGGTTGCCCGACGGGTCGATCGCCAGTACCTGCGCGCCGCCCGGCCCGCGCACGATGTCGTTGCGGAACTGCACGCCGGCGGCGCGCAGGCGCGCGACCTCGGCGTCGATGTCATCGACGATGAGGTGGATGCGGTTCCACCCGCCGGGCTCCGGCTGCGCCCCGTCGCTCATCGCTCGGCCGGCGGAGCTCCGCGGCCCGCTGAGCAACAGGCGCAGGGCACCGCGCTTCACGTCGCAGAACGCGGGCGACGCGTCGGTGAGCACCTCGAAGCCGAGGTGCTCCGTGTAGAACGCGATCGACGCGTCGACGTCGCGCACCAGGTACCGGACACTCACCAGCTCGTCGCTCATCGACAGGTTGTACCCCACGACGACCGCCTCGACAATCGCAACGGTGGTCGGACGCGGGTGGCGCGTCCGGGGGGAGAGGACGCGCCACCCGCAGATCTCGAGCGCGGGCTACGACGCGGCGAGGGCGGTGACGTGGTCGAGCGCGTCCTGGTGGCGCTGGTGGGCCCAGTGCGCGCTCTCGTGGCAGAGCGCGGGGTGGAAGCCCATCGAGTGCAGGACCCGCTCGACGTGGTCGGCGTCGTCGCCCTGTTCGAGCAACGTGAACGCGACGCGGCGGGAGCGCCGGCGCGCCGCGGCGAGGGGCGCTTCGTCACCCTGGGACTCGGCCCACTCCGCGTGCTGCGCCTGCACCTCGGCCGGGAGCCGACGTAGGTGCCGAGCCGCGACGGGCGGGATCGTTCGCCGCACCGCGATCAGGTCGGACATCGGGTCCTCGCACGCGAGGTCGAACTGCACGAGCCGCCGCAGCGTGCGCACGATCGGTGAGCTCGCGCCGTCACGTTGGCCGACGCCCAGCGCGTGCGAGGTGTCGGCGACGGTGAGCTCGACGCCCTCGGGGTTGCGGTCGAAGCGGTCGGCGAGGTGACGCATGAGCAGGACCGCGGTGGGGCCGAGCGTGGGCAACCAGAACGTCTCGACGTACCTCGAGCGCGGGTCGTGGCCGAGCACGTCGACGACGGGGTCGTGCCAGGGCTTGACGGTGATGGTGACGGGCATGGAGCTTCCTCCGCGGACGGGACGCACTCGGGAGAGCGGCGATCGGCGGGGAAGCGCTGGGTGGTGCCGAGTGGTGCTGGTCGTGCACGGGGTGCCCCGTCGGGCACCCCTGAATGTGACAGAGTGTACGAAACAGTGCAGACCGGGTCAAGCCCGAATCTTCACGTCCTGCGCGGCGGCCTCGGTGGGTTGGACTCCTGGGGTCGCGACTTCGGTGGTCGCAGATTCCAGCGGCGGCGGAGCCGCCGTCAGTGAGGAGGCAGCCTTGCGCCTCTGCGGCACGACGGCGCGCACCGGGTGGTCGCCGAAGGTGTCGGCGGGCTGCGGGCGACCGAACAGGTAGCCCTGGCCCACGTCGACCCCGGTGGCGCGCACGTAGCGCAGTTGGTCTCGGGTCTCGATGCCCTCGGCGACGGTCTTGAGCTTCAGCGCGCGGGCGAGGCTCACGACGGCGTCGACGATCGCGCCGCTGCCCTCGTCGGTGCCGACGCGGTCCACGAACGTCCGGTCGATCTTCAACGCCTCGACGGGAAGTTGCTGCAAGTACGCGAGCGACGAGTAGCCGGACCCGAAGTCGTCGACCGAGAGGTGCACGCCGAGGCCGCGCAGCGCGGTGAGCGCGCCGACGGCGGATTCCGCGTCGCGCATCAGGGTGCTCTCGGTGATCTCGAGCCAGATCGCGTCCGCGGCTGCGCCGGTGTCGTGGAGCACTCGCGCCACCTCACCGTGCAACCCCGGCTCGAGCAACTGACGCGGCGACAGGTTGACACTCATGGTGAGGAGTGCGTTCTCGCTCGACGCCTGTCGCCAGCGCACGAGTTGCCGGCACGCCTGCTCCAGCGCCCACGAACCCAGTGGCACGATGAGGCCGGTCTCCTCGGCGAGCGGCACGAACTCCATCGGCGACACCAGGCCGCGTTCGGGGTGCTCCCAGCGGATGAGCGCCTCGAAGCCCGTGAGCACGCCCGTCGTGAGGTTCACCATCGGCTGGTAGTACATGCGCATCTCGCCGCGCTCGATGGCGCGGTGCAGTTCGTTGCCGACACGCAGGTTGGTGACCGCGCTGTGGTGGGCATGGGTGTCGAACAACTCGGCGCGGTCGCGGCCCATGTCCTTGGCGCGGTACATCGCGGCGTCGGCGTTGCGCAGCAGCGTCTCGGGTGTGTCGGTCGGCCCGCCCGAGAGTGCGATGCCGATACTCGTCGTCACGAACACCTCGCCCTCGAGCAAGGTGACCGGGCGCGCCAACTCGCGGGCGACGCGCTCGGCGAACAACTCGACCGTCTCGGCGCTGGTGACATTGCGGCACATGATCGTGAACTCGTCACCGCCGAAACGCCCGACGAGATCGTCGGGGCCCATCAACCGCCCTAGCCGATCGGCGACGGCAACGAGCAGGCGGTCACCCGCGGAGTGCCCGAGGCTGTCGTTGACGACCTTGAAGCGGTCGAGGTCGAGGAACAGCACCGCGACCTTCTGGTCGTTGCGCGCCGCGGTGGCGAGCTCCCGGGTCAGGCGTTCCATGAACCGCAGCCGGTTCGGCAGCCCGGTGAGCGGGTCGTGCGCGGCCTGGTGGGCGAGGGCCTCACCGTTGGCGCGTCGCTCGGTGATGTCCTCGGTCTGGCACACGAGGTACAGCGGCTCGCCCGCGACGTCGCGCACGAGTGACGCGCTGAGCGACACCCACACCGGGTGCCCGTCGTGGTGCAGGTAACGCAGTTCGAGCTGGCAGCTCGCGGTGCGGCCGGCGATCAGGCGCGCGACTGCGTCGCGGCACTGTGTCCGGTCGTCTTCGTCGATGAGGTCGAGGATGGTCGACGAGAGCAGCTCCGACTCGCCCCGCCCGATGATCTGCACCAGCGCGCGGTTCACGCGGAACATGCGGCCGTCGATCGTGGCCAGCGACATACCGATCGGCGCGTGCTCGAACGCGCTGCGGAACCGTTCCTGCGCCTCGCGCAGCTCGATCTCCGCGCGTCGGCGCTCCGTGAGGTCGCGCGCGCTGATGACGATGCCCTGCACGGTGGGGTCGTCGAGCAGGTTGGTGCCCACCGCCTCGACGATCCGCCACGAACCGTCGGCGTGCGCGAGGCGTACCTCGAGCCGGTCGACGTCCTTGCCCTGGCGCGCCAACTCGAACCGCTGCACTGCGCGCGATCGATCGTCGGCGTGGACGAGGTCGAACAGCGACGTGCCGGTGAGCGGTTCCGACTCGAGGCCGAGTGTGCGCTCGGTCGCGGGGCTCACGTAGACGATCCGGCCGTTGCCGTCGACGATCGCCATGATGTCGGTCGAGTCGCGCACCATGGCGCGGAAACGGGCCTCGTTGCGCTGGAGCATGTCGTTGACCTGCTCGACGGTGTCGGCCGCCCGGCGGCCCACGATCCGCATCGACAGGAGCGCGACCGCAATTGCCCCGATGAGGGCAAGGAGGAGCACCACGGCGCCGAC
>Ga0302321_100006746_pt1 | contig 10113 bp, 9 predicted proteins | sample Fen_T0_1_FD_202505 | JGI IMG/M metagenome (GOLD analysis project Ga0302321, IMG submission 202505) | Peat permafrost microbial communities from Stordalen Mire near Abisko, Sweden - Fen_T0_1 | ecosystem: Environmental > Terrestrial > Soil > Wetlands > Permafrost | place: Sweden: Abisko... | reverse complement strand
CCAGCGGGCCGTGCAGGTGCGGGGCGGGCCGCTGTCGGGTCGCGGCGGCTGGCGGCCCTACCTGCTCACCCTGGCCGTGCTGGTGCTGGTCTGGATGGCGTTGTGGGGCTCGATGTCGGTGGTGGTCATCCTGATCGGCGTCGCGGTGAGCGCGCTGATCTTGCTGCTGTTCCCGTTGCCGCTGATGGAGTTCCGGTTCGGCCTGCATCCCTGGCGCATGCTGGTGCTGCTGGTCCGCTTCCTGTGGGACGTGGTCGTGGCCAGCGTCCAGGTGGGCTGGCTGGCGATCCGGCCCCGGCTCCCGCGCTCGGACGTCACCACGGTGCAACTGGCGTCGGACTCGGATCTGCTGGAGGCGCTGACGGCGCTGGCCGTGTCGCTCGTGCCGGGCAGTCTGATCATCGACGCCGACTCGCGGGACCGGACGCTGACGATCCACGTGCTGGACGCCGACCGCGGGCCGATGCAGGATTTCGCCGAGCAGGTCCGGGCGCAGGAACGGCGCATCCGGCTGGCGCTCGGTGACGACGACAGCCGCGACGGCGAGCCACCCGCCCGTCGGGCCGGCCCCCGCCGATGACGGTGACCCTGCTCATCGCCGGGACCCTGTTCGCCGGCGGGGCTGCCTGCGCCGCCGTCCGGCTGGTCCGCGGGCCGACCCAGATCGACCGGGCGGTCGCCCTGGACGTGCTCCTCGCCATCCTGGTCGGCATCATCGTCCTGACGGCCGCAGTGTCCGGCAGCTCCATCACCCTGGTCATCGCGGTCGTCGTGTCGCTGCTGGGATTCATCGGGTCGGCCGGTTTGGCCAAGTTGCTCCCACGGGACCGCCGATGAGCGCCCGATCACTGTCACCGAGCGCCCGATCACTGTCACCGAGCGCCCGATCACTGTCACCGAGTGTCCGATCACCGTCACCGAGTGTCCGATGAACGCCACCGACGTCATCGCATCGGTCGCGCTGGTTGCGGGCGCGCTGATGTCGTTGCTCGCCGGGATCGCCGTGCTGCGGTTCCCGGACACCATGAGCCGGATCCACGCGGCGACCAAGCCGCAGGTCCTCGGCATCATGCTGCTGATGCTCGGCGTCGGGTTGCGGCTCGGTTCGCCCGCCGTCATAGGCATGCTCGTGCTGATCGTGGTGCTGCAGTTCGTCACCGCCCCGGTGTCGGCGCACCTCGCGGTCCGGGTGGCCTTCCGCAACGCCGAAGACGATGACGCGGACCCCTCGGCGGCCACCTCCCGGCGGCCATCGGAGCGGTCGGCGGGGGCAGCGGCCGACGACAGTCCGGAACTGACGGAGCAGGCGGCGCTCCAGGAGAGTGCAACGGAAAGCGCTGAGACCGGCGAGGAACACCCGCGGTAGCGTCGGGCGCATGTCCGCGATCAACGACCTGTCGAACACCTACATCGCCGAGCTCACCGCGCGCAGCCCGATGATGGCCACCTACCTCGGCCTGCCCGGCGGGGAGGACCGGTTGGACGACCTCTCGCCCGATGGCCTGGCCGAGGGCAACCGGCTGGTCACCAGGACCCTCGCGGCGCTGGTGGCGGCCGAGTCCGCCGGCGTGAAGGACGACGTCGCGCGCTCCGTGCTGGCCGAACGGCTCGAGGTCGAGCACGACCTGTACGACTCGGGATGGGCGCACGCCACGCTCAACGTGATCGCCTCGCCCCTGCAGGAGGTCCGGTTGGTCTTCGACCTGATGCCGAACGAGTCCGACGACGACGTGGCGGTGCTGACCCGGCGGATGGCCGCGGTGCCGACCGCCCTGGAAGGGTACCGGCGGAGCCTGCTCGCGGCCGCCGACCGGGGCAAGGTGTCCGCGGTCCGGCAGATCGACAAGTGCGCCGGACAGTGCGACACGTATTCCGGCGTGAGCGGCGGCCAGGGCTACTTCACCCGACTGGCCGCGACCGTCAACCCGGACGGATCCAGGGGGCCCGCCCAGACCGCGGAGCTGACCGCGGCCGCCGAGGCGGCGAACGGCGCATACGCCGAACTCGGCGAGTTCCTGCGAACCCAATTGCGGGCGCGGGCTCCGGAGAACGACGCAGTCGGCCGGCAGCGGTACGTGCTGGCGTCCCGCGACTCCCTGGGCGGCACGGTGGATCTCGAGGAGACCTATGCCTGGGGCTGGAACGAGTTCCTGGCCATCGAGGCCGAATTGACCGAGGTGGCCGAGCGCATCGCGCCGGGCGGTGGTCCGGCCGGCGCGGCCAACGTGCTGGATGCCGACCCGGCCTATCAGGTCACCGGCCTGGACGGGTTGCAGGCCTGGATGCAGGGCCTGTCCGACCGGGCCATTGCCGAGCTCGGCGGGACGCATTTCGAGATCCCGACCGAACTGCAAACGCTCGAGTGCAGGATCGCACCGCCGGGCGGCGGGGTGGGCGCGTACTACACCGGACCGAGCGACGACCTGACCCGTCCCGGAAGGATGTGGTGGGCGGTCGAACCCGGCCGCGAGGTCTTCTCGACCTGGCGCGAGACGACGGTGGTTTACCACGAGGGCGTGCCCGGCCATCACCTGCAGGTCGGCACCGCCGTATACCGCAAGGACAGCCTGAACGACTACCAGCGGCTGCTGGCGGGCTCCTCCGCGTACACCGAGGGATGGGCGCTGTACGCGGAACGACTGGTCCGCGAGCTTGGCTACCTCGACGACGACGGCGTCCTGCTGGGCGTGCTCGACTCGCAGTTGTTCCGCGCCGCCCGGGTGATCGTCGACATCGGGATGCACCTCGAACTGGAGATCCCGGCCGGCACCGGCTTTCACGACGGGGAGCGGTGGAACGGCGAGCTCGGCCTGGAGTTCCTGCTGGCCCGGACGATCACCGACCCCGCGCGCAGCCGTGACGAGATCGACCGGTACCTGGGCTGGCCCGGTCAGGCGCCGTCGTACAAGATCGGGGAGCGGATCTGGTTGGCCGGCCGGGACGCGGCCCGGCGGCGGCATGGAGCGCAGTTCGATCTCAAGGCGTTCCACACCTCTGCGCTGAACATGGGCGGGCTGGGCCTCGACTCACTGGCGGAGCTGCTCGGCAGGCTCTGAGGTCGCCGGTGGCCGGTCGCCGGCTGACGTGGTCAGCCAGGCGGCTCGAACGGCAGGTCGCGGGCCAGGATGCCGAACGCGCGCGGATCGCCGGAGAACCGGTAGTCCCGCAGTACGTCGGTAAATCCGAGACGTCGGTACAACCGCCACGCGCGGTTGTCACCCTCGGGGGTGGACAGCAGCATGCGTTGCTCGGGTCGATCCTGAGCAATCGCCCGGAGCAGCGCCTCACCCAGCCCGCGGCCCTGCGAGTCCGGCCGCACGTGCAGCTCGGTCAACTCGAAGAAATCCGAGAGTTGCATTCGGGCCGCCGCGCTCAGTCCGCGGCGGACCTCCGAGTACCACCATTGCCCTGGCTCGCCCCGGTATCCGTAGGCGAGACCTCGGATGCGACCGTCGGCGCCCGTCGCCACCCTGCAGGCGAACCCCGGGCGTTGGCTGTGTTCTTCCCACAGCACCCCGCGCGCTCCGACGACATCGACGGGATACCGCATCGCGGCGACATAGACATCGATCAGTTCGCCGACCCGGGCGCGAAATCCGGCAGGGTCGAGTGCAGCGACCGGGGCGTGGGCCGACGGCGGCCCGGTTGCCGGGCCGGCGGTTTCGGCCGACCGGGGTGCGCTCGGCTGGCGGCCTTTTCGTAGGGCCTGGTCGGGCGGGCGATGCATGGGCGTATCAGATCACGACCCGCGCGGTGCCGGCACGGCCCGGGCCGCGTGACGGGCTGGTGCGCGCCTACATGGCGCCTTCGGGTCGGGTCGGGCGGCCGGGAGCGGGTCGGGCGGCGGCCGGGGGCGGGTCGGCAGGTGCCGCGGTTGGGTAGGGCGCGCGCCAGATCTGGTTCGGAACGCCTGCGTCAGCCGGTGCCGTGCGCGTGCCCTGGCCAGGTCGAGCCGATGGCACTGTCGGTCCCACCGGGTAGCGTCCCACCCGCAACGCGATGACGAACAGGTGTAGTATCGAACACCAGTACTATCGAACACCAGTACTATCGAGCCTGTGCTATCGAGCCTGTGCTATCGAGCCAGTGCTATCGAACACCAGTGCCAACGAACACACCAATGCCAATGAACACCGGTGCGACAGATCGGGAAGGGCTGCGATGACCACCAAGGTACTTCCGGACATTCGGGTGAAGGCGAGGTCCGCCGTGAGCGTCGAACGAGAGCAGTCGCTGTTCCGGAGGAATCCCTCGAGCCGCTCCGGGCCGTCCCCATCCGGCCATCGTGGTCGGACCGGCGGGACGCAGGCCCCGGTTCCGCAGTCCGCCCGTGATCTCTTGGCCGACGCTGGTCGCGGCCTGGGCAGAGCGATCCGAGCCAGCGAACCCGGCGATCGGTACGCCGCCGCCCACCTGGCCGCGCTGCGTGCCGCGGCTGCCGTGCTGGCCGCCCGGGCCAAACCGGTCCGCGGTCGGCGTGGCAGTGCCTGGGAATTGATGTCCAAGGTGGCGCCGGAATTCGCCGAGTGGGCGGCGTTCTTCGCGGCGGGCTCGGCCAAGCGGCAGGCCGCGGAAGCGGGGTTGCATCGGCTGGTGTCCGCGCGCGAGGCCGACGACATGGTCCGGCAGGCCTCGATCTTCCTCGATCTCGTCGAGAACGAGCTGGCCGGCTGAGGGTCCGGCCGGCCTGGCCCGATCCGCCGCGGTTTCCCGGGGGAACAGCAGGATCGGCCGTGGTTCGCGGTTCGGACCGCCGACGATCCCGCCGCGATCAGCGTCGGGCCTTCACCCGGCCCGATCGCAACAGCCGGTCGAGCAGTTCGTCGAAGCTCTGGGCGATCTCCCGGGCGCCCGCCGTCGGCCAGTGGTGGATCGGCACCCCCGCGCCCTGCGCCTGCTGCACGGCCGACCTGTCGGGCAGCACGGGTGACAGCACCAACGGCCCGAACAGATCCTTGAGCTCCGCCAGTCGGTACTCGTGTTCGGTCACCCGTGGCCGGAAGCGGTTGATGACCACGCCGAGCGGTTGCAGAGTCGGCCGATGAGCGGCACGTTCGGATTGCACCGCCTCGAGCGCCCGTTGCACGCCGGTCACCGCGAACAGCGACGGTTCGGTGACCAGCACGGCCCGGTTGGCGGCTGTCAACGCGCTTCGGGTCAGCTGACCGAGCGATGGCGGGCAGTCGATCAGCACCAATTGAGGGACCGGCCTGACCTTCTCCAAAGCCCCGGCCAACCGGAACAGTTTTTTCGACCCGGGGTCGGGATGGTTGTGCGCCTCGGTGCGTTCGCTGCCCGGCAGGATGCGCAGTTGATCGCCCCAGGCGGTGGCCCGGACGGCCTTGCCGATGACCTTCGCGGTCGGGTTGTCGAGCACCTCGGCGACCGACGGGTGTTGACCGGCCGTTGATCCCGGCTGATCCGGATCGGCGTCCGGGTCGACCGTTGTGGTCGCGTTCATCTGGGGGTCCAGGTCCACCAAAAGGGTGTCAACACCCCGGTGCACGGCCGCCGACACCAGACCCAGAGTGACCGTGGTCTTCCCGACACCGCCCTTGAGGCTCAACACACTGGCCACGAGCATCGGCCAACCGTACAGGGCAGATAAGGCCAAGTCCGGGATGGTCGCGTGGTGTTCGGGGCCGCGGATACGCTGCGGTGAGTTCGGGTCGCCGAACCGCGACAGCAGGCCGGAAAGAGCCGCCGGCCGGCCACCCGGCAGCCTGCAGCAGTCCCGACGGGCGGGGTGCCGCCGTGAAGGAGGAGTCCGATGAGCGACGTTCGCCGGCCGGTCGCGGGCGATCCCGTCGATGTCGCTCTCGCCGCCGTCGTGCTCGAGTGTCCCGCCGCACAGGTGATCGACGTCGGCGGTGGCAGCGGAACCCGGGCCGTGCCGCTGGCCTCGCTGGGTTGCCGGGTGACCGTGGTCGACTCCTCGGCCGACGCGCTGGCCATCCTGCAGAGCCGGGCCCGGGACGCCGGCGTCGCCGACCGTGTGCATGGCGTGCAGGCCGACGCCGAGCGCCTCGGCACCGTCGTGCGCTCCGGCCACGCCGATCTGGTGCTGTGTCACCACCTCTTGGAGGCGGTCGACGATCCGGCTGCGGTGATGGCGGGCATGGCGGTTGCCCTGCGGCCGGGCGGACGGGCGTCGGTCCTGGTGGCCGGACGGCTGGGCGCCGTCCTTGGTCATCTGCTGGCCGGCCGGTACGCCGAGGCGAGGGCCATCCTGACCGACCCCGACGGCCGGTTCGGCTCCTCGGACCCGCTGTGCCGACGGTTCGAGCCCTGCGGCATCGCCGACCTGCTCACCCGGGTCGGCCTGCAGGTCGAATCCGTCACCGGTCTTGGCCTGCTGGACGGCCTGGTCACCGGCGGTGTCCGGTACTCCTCGTCAGGGACCGTCGGTGAGTTGGCCGACCTGGAGGCCCTCATGTCGGAGCATCGGACCCTCAGGGACATTGCCCCTGACCTGCACGTGCTGGCCCGCCGGCCGACGCTCTCCGGTCCACCCGACGTGGGCGAACGGGTGGTATGAGCCATTCGGCCGGGATCCCGCGCCACGTCACGGCCGATCCGCAGGCCGTGGACGACCGGGAGTGCTCGATCCTGCACGTTGACATGGACGCCTTCTTCGCCATGGTGGAGGTCCGTCGGCGGCCCGAACTGCGAGGCCGCCCGATGATGGTGGCCGGGGCCGGCGACCGCCGCGGTGTCGTGCTGTCGGCCAGCTACGAGGCTCGGGTGTCTGGCGTGCGGTCCGCGATGCCGACCTCGGCGGCGCTGGCGCTGTGCCCCGGGATCGTCGTCGTCCCGCCCGACCACGGCGCGTACGCGCAGGCGTCGCGAGCCGTGATGAGCATGTTCGCCGACGTCACGCCGCTGGTGGAGCCGCTGTCGGTGGACGAGGCGTTCCTGGATGTCGCCGGCGCCGGACGGCGCTCCGGGCGTCCCGGATCGATCGCCGTCGCCCTGCGGGCACGGTTGAGCCGCGAGTTGGGACTCACGGCCACCGTCGGCGCGGCCTCCACGAAGTTCGTCGCCAAGCTGGCCTCGAGTCTGGCCAAGCCGGACGGGCTGCTCATCGTCCCGCCGGCGCAGGCGCTCGACCTGCTTCATCCGCTGCCCGTCCGCGCGTTGTGGGGGGTTGGTCCGCGCACCGCCGGTCGGCTCGCATCGATGGGGTTGAGCACCGTCGGAGAGATCGCGGGGATGGAGCTGCCGCTGCTCGTCGGTGCGCTGGGCAAGGCCGCCGGTGTCCGGCTACATGACCTGGCCTGGGGTCGGGACCCCCGTCCGGTACTGACGGAGTCCACCGAGGTCTCGATCGGCGCGGAGAGCACGTTCGCGGTCGATTCGGCCGATCCGGCGTTCCTGGGTCGGGAACTGCTGACTCTCGCCGAGCGGACGGCGCGGCGAGCTCGGCAGGCCGGGCTCCGCGGACGCACGGTGTCGATCAAGGTGCGATACGAGGACTTCACCACGGTGACCCGCTCGGTCACCCTCTCCGCGCCGACCGACCTGTCGCACACCGTGTACTCGACCGCGCGGGAGTTGCTGCGGCGGCTCCGGGCCTCGGGCGGCCGCGGCGGTCGGGTTCGCCTGCTCGGGGTCCGGTTGGAGGGTCTGGTGCGATCGGACGAGGTGGTCGAGCAACTGGAACTCGGCGCCGGCGACTCCGGGCCAGGGTGGCGGGAGGCCGAGACGGCGGTCGATCGCGCCATCGCGCGCTTCGGAGTGCGGGCGATCCGTCCCGCAGCGCTCGTCGAGCGGCCCGAACGGCCCTGAACGTCATGCCAAGGGTGAGAAACTGGCTCGGATCTCTGCCGTGCGCTAGTGGACCGCGCGGACTGCTCGTATTGTGGTATCAGGCCGCCGTTTGGCGACCGTAAGATGTGACCAACCAGCGTAGGTCAGGTGCCGGAGGAGGGGACCATGCCGCTCTCCGAGCACGAACAGCGGATGCTCGACGAGATCGAACGCGCGCTGTATGAGGACGACCCGAAGTTTGCGACCAGCGTCAACGTCAGCCGGATTCGCAGACGTCGCCCCATCGTCGCGGGCTGCCTGTTCGTTGCCGGTCTTGTTGCCCTCGTCGTCGGCGTGATCGCGACGCAAAGTCTGCTCGCCGTCGGCGTGGTGGTCAGCGTGATCGGATTCCTGACCATGGTCGGTGCTGTCGGGCTGTTCGCCTTCGGTCAACCCGGTGCCCGTGCCGCCAAGGGCGTGGAGAAGGGCGCCAACAAGTCCGGCCCCTCGCTCGGCAATCGGATGGAAGAGCGGTTCCGGCGTCGTTTCGACGAGCCCGGCCAGTAGCCGTCCCTGCTCAGCTCTCCGCGCCCTCAGTCGCACGTTTACGGCTCTGCCCCCAGTTCGCCGCCGCTCGGCACGTTTTGCCGACCGCGGTTGCGATGGCCGGGACGCCGGCATCAGCTAGTCGCGCCACCACGCCGGTCGCACCGAGCGCGGCACCAACCGTTCGATCGGCGACAGCGGCGCGCTCCGTTCCAGCGACTCGGCCATGACGGCGGCCGCCGGCCAGAGCCCGATCACGTCGGCCGGCCGGTCATGGACCCGGACCGCCCCGCCGCGAGCGGCCGGACCGGTCACCGCGGCCGGGTCGGCCGATGTCGGGTCGGTGGGTGTCCCGGACGCGGATCCAGCCTCACCACCCGCGGATGCCGTTGGGTCGGCGGACCGTGCGGCCGCGTACCAACCCTGTTCCGCCCGGATGACCACCGACCGCAGCAGCGCCCGATCCTTCTCTCCCAGATGCGCGGCCTTGGCCAGGCGGTTCGCGGTGGCGCGGGCCGACTCGGCGGAGTTCAGACCGATGCCGTAGTCGACCGCGAGATCCTCGATCTCGCCCCACACCGCAGCGGCGGCACCGGACCCTCCGGCCTGGGCCACCGTTTGCCGGCGCCGGCGGCGGCGGATCCGAACGACGGTCGGCCCCGCGCCTGCCCCGGCGAGCAGGGTGAACACCGCCAGCAGCCACCACAGGGTGCTCGACACGGCCGGGGCGGTCGCCGGAGCCCCACCGGCGGCGGGGTCGAGGCCGGCTGTCGGTCCGCCGGCCTCCCCCGTGTCGGGCCGAAGTCCACCGTTCGTCGCCGGGCCGGCCGAGGTCTGCCGGCTGGTTGTTGGTGGGGCGGACGTCGGCGTCGCCTTGGCGTCGGTGAAGCCCTGTTCTCCGCCCTGGCCGCCGGCCAGCGGGGTGGGATCGAACCGCACCCACCCGGCGCCGGTGAACAACACCTCCACCCAGGCGTGCGCGTCGTTGCTGCTGATGACGTAGGACCCGCTCCCGTCCGGCGTGCCCTGGGTGAATCCGACGGCGACCCTGGCCGGCACTCCGGCCGCCCGCAACATGATGGCCATCGCCGACGCGTATTGCTCGCAGAAACCCTTCCGGTTCCGCAGGAAATCGACCAGCGCATCCCCGCTGTCGCCCTTGGGTACGTCCAGCGAGTAGGTGAATCCGTTGGCGGGGTTCGTGAAGAACGAGCGCAGAGCGTCGGCCTTGTCGAATGCGGTGGTCGCCCCGGCGGTCACCTTTGCGGTCAACGCGGTGACTTCGTCGGCCAGTTGCCCGGTCTCGGTGAGCAGTCCGCCCGTGGAGACGGTGTCGGCGCGCAGGTCGTCGGCGGTGACATCCGCGGCCGAAACCGAGAGTTCGTAGGGCTCCGGTTTCACCGGATCGGCGCGATGGACCGATTCCAGCGCGGCGTCGTACGACCAGCCCGGTTCCAGCCCGGCGATCGAGGTCGTTCCGGGGTAGATCGGCAGGAATTGATCACGGTAGGCGAGCGAGGTGACGGTGACCCGACGGGGTAGAGCAACTCCTGGCGCGGGCAGCGGCTTTGTCGGCAGGGCTCCGTCGGCCAAGCTGTCCACCGACCATCCCTCACCGGGCGTCCACTTCTGCAGACCGATGGTGCGCAGATAGTCCGGATGCGCGAGGCCCGACACCCGCAGCATCGGAACCGGGTCGGAGCGCTGTAGGTTGCCCTGCAACGAGGCGAAGGGGGACAGGCCGATCCCGCTGGCCGCCGACGTCCCGCCCCGCGGCAGGCGACCCGCGGTCCCGATGCCGGTCACGGAGGATGCGAC
>Ga0302321_100006745_pt1 | contig 10113 bp, 2 predicted proteins | sample Fen_T0_1_FD_202505 | JGI IMG/M metagenome (GOLD analysis project Ga0302321, IMG submission 202505) | Peat permafrost microbial communities from Stordalen Mire near Abisko, Sweden - Fen_T0_1 | ecosystem: Environmental > Terrestrial > Soil > Wetlands > Permafrost | place: Sweden: Abisko... | reverse complement strand
TTGAGCTTGTCCTTGGCGATTTTGCGCAGTTGCGCCATCCAGGTGTTGAGCGCCTCAACGGCCGCGTTACGCGCCTCGGTCGCGGTTTGTGCTGCGCTGACCGCGTTGTCAGCGGTGCTGGCGAGGACCATCAGGGCGTCGAGATTCGCGAGATTGGTGTTCAAGCGTTCCTCGGTGAACCCAAATTCCGAAAGCTTCGCGAGATGGCTCGGCGTGAGCGCGGTGCTGTAGGCGCTGCGGGCATGGGTGATGAATTTATCGCCATCATTGGTTACGCGTCCGCTCGCACCGAGATTGGCGCGGTCGGCATCTTCATAGTTCGTCTGCACGACCGTACGATAAGAGACGAATTCCACCCGCGCAGCCTCGCGTGCCGCCTTGAGCGTGGCCTGGGTGGTACTGGCGACGTCCATGGCTCCCTGGCGGGCGTCGTAAGTAGTCTGTCCGGTGAGGGCAAGCTGCAGGCCGCTGTTGAAACGCACCTCGTTATAACCCGATGGGGCGAGGGCGAGCAGGAGCGCGGGTGAGCCGAGGGCCGCTTTGATCGAGCGCTCGCTCGAACTGATGGCATTGGCATGCGCCTTGTCTTGGAGCGCGTTGACACGCGGAATTTTGGTGACCGGTGTGGTAGGCGCCGGGGTAGTTGTGGTCGAATCTAACATAGTATTTCATTTCTGATAGTTCGGCGAAAAGGATTTCCCGCCGGGGAACGGTTGGTTCCTGTACCTGTATTCTGAAATTTTATTTCGTTGTTACAGAATCGCGGAGCTATAAGAACCGCCAGCTACCGGCATGAATTGAACTAATGCGTGGGGCTGTTGATACGAAGTTGCATTCAAAGGTATAAAGGTAGGGACGACCCGCCGGCTCGTCCGCCAGCGTTGCCCGCTCACGGGCCAATAAAGCACGGACGGCCCGGCGGTCCGTCCCTGCCATTCAAATCCCGGCATTTTAATACCTTTGAATGCAAGCCATAATACGGCCGGTTGGTTAACCGCGAATGAACGCGAATAAACGCAAATGGCGGATGATGACTAGTTGTAGCCGGGGTCGATGCCCCCGGTCTTAAAATCCCTGGCCTCGGCGAGGCCACCTACACCGACAAAAGCATTTTTAACCACGGATTACACAGATGAACACGGATAATACCGCTACGGAAGTGATGAGAGATTTCCTGATGAACGAACCAATCATAAAACTTAGTTTGGCCTCTGTTTCTGGCAGCTTGATCCGTGTACATCCATGAAATCCGTGGCAAATTTCGAATTTGTTAACCGCTAGTTTTGTCGTCCGTTAGCGGCTCAAAAACATTTTTTATGGTTCAGGCCGTTGGCGATGAGAGGCGGAAACGGTTTCGAATGGCTCGGTGCGTTCGGTATCGCAAGTAAATGGCCGACGCGTGCAAGTCATTTGCCGCCTCGTGTAAATCTTTGTCTACCTCGACCGTTTCCGCCGCTACCCCACGCAAATGGTTTGCCTCCCCACACGTTTCAAGCGCTACCCCGACCATTTCCGCAGCTACCTCGACTGTTTCCACGGCTACCCCACGCAAATGATTTGCCGCCCCACACGTTTCAAGGGCTACACCGACGGTTTCCACAGCTACCTCGACCGTTTCTTTGGCTACCTCACGTGTTTCCACAACGACATCGGCAAGTCATTGGCGGTTACGATGCGTTTCGACGGTGACAAGGTCAATGTGAGTATCGACCGAGACGGGTTGGATGATGACCAAGGATGAAGGGTTGCTGACAGGTTAGGGTTGCGGAGCGACTGAACCAGAAAATCCGGTTTCGATGGGGAAATCAGGAACGTCAGGAAACCGACAAGGCATGGACCTCTGGGCACGCTGGTTTGGAGAAACCAATTTTACCATGGATTGTGCGGATAGGGTCGGATTGGTGTCGGTGTTCATCGGCGTGCATCGGTGGTTCGTGATGGCTTGTTCGAACGAGCGTGCTCGGAGATCCCGCGCCACTTCGATCTTTTCCTGATTAGCGTTCATTCGCGGTTCTGCGTAGAGCTGCGCACGCGGTTTCATAAATCAGAAGTTTAACCACGGAATACATAGAATGTAAGGAGTGAAAACGAACGATCCCGTATGCATTCGCATTTCCTGCCCGATTCCGTGTAATCCGTGGTTAAAAACTCCGGCCTTCGCCTTGACCTCGAACCGGCTCCGACGCCCGTTCGACTTTGCTCAGGGTCCTGAGCCTGTCGAAGGAGAGCGTCGCCCTCCATTCGGAAAGCCTCTGTTTGCTCTGTTTCCTCCTGTGATACGTGTTCGGGTTGGCCTGGCTCCAAGTGGATCCCTCGCGCGGCGCTCGGGATGACAGAAAAGGCAGGATGACAGAGGGGGGTTATCTCAAAGACACATCTCATACCAAGTTGCACTCAAAGGCATGGATATGCCGGGGTTTGAAGGGTAGGGACGGACCGCCGGGCCGTCCGTGTTTGATTGGCCCGTTCGCAGGCAACCCTGACGGACGACCCGGCGGGTCGTCCCTACCTTTGAATGCAACTTGCTTCAAAGCCCCACGAGCAAGCCGCAGAGGTCGTCGCTTCGGGCGGGTTTGCCGGAGAACTGGGCGACTTCGGCTGCGATGGCGGTCAGGGTTTTTTCGACGGGGGTATCTCGATGTCGATTGAGCGCTTGACGGACTCGGGCGAGGCCAAACTCCTGGCCGGTGGGATCTGGTTCCTCAATCCAGCCGTCGGTGAACAGTAGAACGCGGTCTCCTTTGGTCAGTTTGTGGACTGACGATGGGTAGAGTACTCCAGGCAAAAGTCCTAGCGCTGGTCCGCATTGTTCCTCTGCAATGGGTATGGCACCGGTGCGGTGGTGTTGCAGGAGTGGCCAGGGATGGCCGGCACTGGCGACTTCAACCACACTACTCAATAGGTCGAAGCGCGCGTAGAGTGCGGTGACGAAACGTGGCAGCGGCGGCCGGTCGAGGAGCGGGCAGAGGCGTTCGTTGAGATGTTCGAGTACTTGGGCGGGGCTGAGCGCTTTGCTGCGGACGTCGGCCAAAAGACCGCGGATCAATGTGGTGACGAGCGCGGCTTTCACGCCGTGGCCCATGACATCGCAGAGCAGCAGCCCGAAGCTTGTTCCTGAATACGGGATCGCTTGGAAGAAATCACCGGCGAGGAATTCACACGGTTCGTAGTGAAACCCGATGCTTGGGACAAAGGACAGCGTTGGGCTGAGTTCCTCGCGCACGGATTGGACGCTGGAGGCCATGAGTTCGGTCTGGAGTTCGCGCGCAACGTCCAGGTCGGCCTCCATTTGTTGGTTCTTGGCGGCTAGTTCACGTTGGGCATTCAGCGCGCGCGCTTCGGCTTCTTTCTGCATTGTGATATCCGCTGCCATGCCGACTACGCCACGGATCTGGCCGTCTGCATCGCGCAGAGGCACTTTGGAGAGGAGCATCCAGCGGTTGATGCTCAGCGGGCTGGCATCGTACTCCTCGCGGTTGAGGATCGAGAGCCCCTGTTCCAAGACCATCTTATCGTCTGCGGCCATATGGTCGGCCCGGCGGTCCTTGGTTAATTCGCTAAGCCGCCGCCCTTCGATCTCGGCCATGGTCGGTATGCCCATGGCTTGACGATACGCGGTATTTACCAACTGGATACGACCATCGCTGTCTTTGATGAAAACCCGGCAGGGGAGAAGGTCGATCAGGGTTTCGAGCAGCCGGTGGTGCGCTTCCAGTGCGTCTCGTGCGACCTTCATTTCAGTGATGTCGCGGGAAATGCCAAACGTGCCGATGATTTCATTGTTATCGCCGAGCAGCGGTAGTTTCGAAGTCATGACCCAGCTGACTTTGCCGCAGGTTGAGCGCGAACGTTCCTCTTTGCCGACAAACCCCTGGCCGGTGCGGATGACGTTTCTTTCGTCTTCGAGTTTTTGGTTGGCGAGGTGCTTGTCGAAAAAATCGAAGTCGGTTTTGCCGATGGCCTGCTCTGGGCTGGTTAGGGAAAACGCGGCGGCGAGCGCATCGCTGACGGCAAGAAAGCGACCTTCGACGTCTTTGAAATAGATGTGGTCGGGCAGGCTGTTCATCAGACTCCGGAAGAGAAAGGGAGCCGCCGCCGAAGGAGAGACCGGCCGGGTGGTCGGGTTCTGCTTGGCTTGGGGGGTGTCGCTAGGCGAGGAGGGGGACATGGGTGTTAGCTTAAAAGCAGCGCACTCTCGATTTCTTGAACATTCATTAAAAACGCACGCATGCTTCGTGCCACGAACGCAGGGTGAATGTATCTACGTTTCCCAAACGGCAACGGAGTTTTACGGGTTGATTGATTTGATACAGACACCGGATGCAGCCGAATGGGCGCGGTTTTTGACGAAAAGGGCTTCCTGCGTAGCATCGCAGCGCCTGAAAAACACGATCAGTTTTCTTTTCCTTCCAATGGCGGGCGACGAGCGCTCAGGCGAAGCTGGTCACCAAGGCGTCGGCTACAAACAAGTGAGAAGCTTGAAGGTTATCTCGCGTATGATGACAACGCCAAGGGGCAGCGTCCGGGCGTGCTCGTCATTCCCGAATGGTGGCGGCTCAACGATTAAACCAAGTTGCATTCAAAGGTATAGAAAGGAGGGCCGACCCGCCGGGTCGTCCGGCAGCGTGGCCTGCGAACGGGGCAATTAAACACGACCAGTAAAGATCCCCGGAGCAAGCTCCGGGGCATTGCAGAAATGGATGGGCCCAGTAGGGTCGCACTGTGTGCAGACCGGGTTTGACAACGGTTGCGGCGCGTGGGCAAGCCACGGCCCTACGCCAGAATCTCGGCAACAAAACCATTTAAACCAACCAAGCCGGAGCCGTTCGACGCTGCTCACGGTCCGCAACGAGCTCCGGGGTAGCGGACACGGAGGGAATAAAAACCCGGACGGCCCGGCGGTCCGTCCCTACCATCCAAATCCCGGCATTTTTATGTCTTTAAATGCAATTTGCTAAGAATGGCTGATTTTCCTGAAATGTATCACGGGATGTAGGGTCGCACCTTGTGTGCGGACCGGGTTTGGGCTCACTTCACTTCCACCTCGATGCTCTCGGAGTGGCTGTTGAACTCAGGGGCGTACATGCACTGGATTTCGGCGATGCCGGTCTGGTACTTGCCCTTGAGTTGCACGCGTACTGAATATTCGAAGACGTACACGCCCTTCGGCAGGGTCTCGATGAAGTAGTGGCTGGCGGTGTCGCGGGTGGATTCGTAGTAGCCAAGGTTGTCCTGGTATTTGTACTGGCTCAACACCGCCACGGGCTCCGTGCCGCTGCCGCGCTGATCTTTCAGGTGCACGAATTCCATGTCGCGGTCGGTGCGTAGTTCGAGACGAACTACGAGCTCGTCGCCAATGGCCAGCGGGCCGGTCACGTGTTTCAATACCTGGCCCTTGCTGGTGGTTTCTTTTATCCAGAGCGTTTTCTTCAACTTGAGCGGTGTGCCTTCGTGTGGAGTCACCTTGGCCATGTCTTCGAGGTATTGCCAATGCACGCTGCCCCAACTCACACCGTCATCGGTTTTCTTCACGGTGATCTGGCCTTGGGCGGGCTTGATCTCGGCGGCGGCAAATTTCTTTTCGTAGAAACCGGTGCCGGCTTCGACTTTGTCGGGTTTGATCGTTTCGCCAGCGAGGGAGACTTCTACGAGCGCATCGCTGGAGAGCAGGTTGCTGCCGCGCAGCAAGAGTCCGTAGATGGCGTCGGCGGTGGCTTTGGTGGTTTTCCAGTCCTGCGTCTGCTTTTGTTTTAAGAGCCAGACTTTGCAGTCTTCGACGGCTTGGGTGTCGGTGGTGATTTCGGCGAACGCCTCGATCATCAATGCCTGCGTCTCGATCGGCGCGTGGTACCACCACCAGGTGAATTCGGAGTCGTTCCAGAAACGGCCGAGTTCCTCGCTGCTGACGCTGCGTTCTTTGAGTGATTTCATGATCGCGAGCGGCGTTTCCTTGTCGCCGAAACGTTGCAACGCGAGGGCGAGATGCGCCTGGCTTTGCCGACTATTTACGTTGACCCAAAACTTGCGCGCCTGGCGGAGGAAGAAGTCAACGGCTTCGCGATCGGGCGCGGCGAGGGGTCGGTCTTGAAGGAAGAAGCTGCGGCCGTAGAGGTAGAGCGCGTCGGTGGAGTCGGGGATGTACTCCTCGGGCTTGGCGTGCTTGAGGATGTTGCGGTAATTCTTGTTCAGGTCCGCATCGAGCGCGGCGAGGGCTTTGACGGCCGAGGATGTGTCGACGTCGACGCCGAGGTGCCGCAACCGACCAAAACCAGTAACGATGTAGAGACTGATGTATTCGCTGGGGCGGCCAACGGGGAACCACGACCAGAGGCCGTCGCTGCCCTGGCGCTCGGTGAGTTTGTTGAGTGTGCGCGCGGTTTCTTCGTCGAGACGGTTGGCGTCGAAGAGCAGGCCGACGTTGCGGCGTGCTTCGCTCTCGGCTTTGGCCTCACGCAGCCACGGTGTTTCTTCGAGCATGACGGATTTCAGGTCCTGATTTTTCTCCAGCGGGCTGTCGAGCGCGGGAGTGGCTTTCCAGAGATCGAAGATGCGGCGGACCTTCGGGTCGGAGTTGGCGATGTGGCGGGCGAGGGCGTTCGAATAGAAACGGTTGAAGACTTGTTCGCTGCACTCGTGGGGGAACTCCATCAAGTACGGCAACGCCATCACCGCATACCAGGCGGGCTGCGACGTCATCTGCACGGTGAGCGATTGGTGGCGCAACGTGTTGGACGAACCAGAGGCAAGAAGCTTATCGAAGGTGAACGGCTTCGTCGTTTTGCCACGAATAGACAACGGCAACGATTCGGTGACGAGGATTCGCCGGCTGAGGACGGGCAGGAAACCCTCCTCGCCATCGCTGAACTGCGCGGTGGCGGCGACGGCCTTGTAGGTGAGGAATCCGAGACCATCGGGCACGGCGATGCGCCACGAGAACGTGCGCGCCTGTTTGGCCGGGACGGCGAACGACTGTTCGGTGGCGGTGAGGCCGAGGGCAGCGTCGACGGGCTTTTGTGAAGCGGCGTCGGCGAAGGAGAGTTTGACCGTGCCGGCCTGGGGTTGGTCGGACTGGTTGCTGACCTTGACGGTGAACTCGATGGCGTCGCCCTCGCGCACGAAACGCGGCGGGTTGGGTTCGACCATGAGGTCTTTGGAGGTCGTGACCTTATCGGTGAGGAAACCGGAGCGGAGTTGTTTGTCGTGGGCGAAGCCGAGGAATTTCCACTCGGTCAAAGCCTCGGGCATGGTGAACGTCATGCGCACTACGCCATCGTCGCTGGCGACAAGTTGCGGAAAGAAGAACGCGGTCTCGTTGAGGTTCTTGCGGGCTGAGACTTTGGAGAGGTCGGGTTTGGGCGTGGGTTCGGGACCAGATATATAACAAGCGCTTTCGACAACGCCATCGGAACGGGCCTGTAGTCCCGCAGATGAGGTATCCGCGTAGTCGGCCACGATTGAGTTGGAGTCCATCGCTACACTTTTGGCCGACTCATTCGCCATCGCAGCCATAGGTTGGGGGTGCCGACTTCCGGCCGACGCGACACTGAACGCCGACAATACCATGACTTCATCATACTCGTCGCACACCGTGTTGATTTCGGGGAGAAAAGCGCTGTAGCGCCAATCTGCGACGCGACGGCTAGGGGAATTCCACTCACGGCGATGTTGGAAATTGTGTAGAGGGTTTTGGAACTCGGAATTACCCCGGGGGGATTCCTGCCGAAACACGCTGAAGGTCTGTGGCCAGTTATGAGGTGAGAATTGATCAAGCGACGCGTCGTAGAGCGTGGCGACCATTTCGGCGGCGGTGCGTTTGGAATCGGGGCCGGTCACGACGGCCGTCCAGGATTCTTTTTGGCCAGGCAGGAGTTTCGAACGGAAGGTTTCCCATTTGAGCGCTAGCTCCTTGTTCGACCACGGCACGTTGATGATGTGCTCGTTGAGGTAGGCGCGGTTTTCGCGGACGGAGGTGACCCGCAAGGTGAAGCCGCCACGCGTTGCTTCGGTCACGGGAAGCGCGATGAGCTCTTGAGTGCGATCGGCGGGTGTCCAGTAGCTCTTTAAAAGTTTCCCGTTGCACTCGAGTTCGACGAAGGCGCGGCCCTTGTCGTAACCGGTGCCCCAGAGTGCGGTGAAGGTTTCGCCGGGTTCGACTGACCAATTGGGCGACGAGAAATGGTTTGGGATCTTTGCGCTGAAATGTTTCGCACCGGGTTCGATCACCTGCACGGTGGTGCGGGCTGTGACGGCTTTGCCGAAGCGATCGGTGGTGGTGAGCGAAGCGCGGTAGAAGCCGGCTTTCAATGAGGCGGAGAACTGGGTCTTTCCGGTGGTGTCGGTTATGAAGGCGGTTTCGGTGACAATGCGGCCGAGGTCCCACGTATCGGGGTTCGCTGGGTCGAGCGTTGGCTCGTTGTTATCGTTGAAGCGCCATCCGAAATATTGGGGTTGCAGGGGAGCGCGTTCGACGGTGGCGGGTTGCTTGAGCGAGTAGATTGTCACCGTGCCTTTGGCAGGTTGTGGGTTGCCCTCGAGCGTTTGGGTGACGATGGAAAGGCCGACGGGCTTTTCGGGCATCTGCCATTCTTCCGCATGCAACGACGCCTGCAAAGCAGCGTAGCCAACGCGAACGGTGCGATCGGCGAAACGGGTTTCACCGGTGGTGTCGGTGACCTCGGCATGGAGGAAAAACACAAATGTGGGTTCATTCTTCGTGGGTGCGGTGCGGTCCGGTGTGGCGGGGAATTCAACCTTGAAGGTGCCGTCGGGTTCGGTAATGGCGGTGCCGTGAGCGATGGCTTTGGGCGAGGCCGGACGCCACCACCAACACCAATAGGGGCAATTCACCGCGCGCGTGACGCGCCATCTCACCTTGGCTCCGCCGAGGGCGGCGCCGGTATACGCGGAGGCCTTGCCGGTGAGGCTGACGGGTGCGTCGAGTTTGGCGGCTTCAGCGGGGGCGTTGAGTTCGACCTGGAATTTTGGGCGCTTGTATTCCTCGACGTTGAACGACGTCTGGCCTGGGCGGCCGAGGACCTGGAGGGTCATGCGGCCCAGCAACCGGTCGCGAGGTGCAGTGAATACGCCGCTGAACGAGCCATAGTCGTTGGTTCGGTGCTCCGCGCGGGCGATTTCTTTACCGTTGGGATCGTTGAAGATGACGGTGAGCTTGTGATTGGCCGAGGCAGAGTATTTGGCGGTGTCCTGATCGTAGCGGACAGAAATGCCCTTGTAGTTGATCGTCTGACCGGGCCGGTAGAGGGCGCGGTCGGTGAAGAAGACGGTTTGTGAGTCGGCTAGTTTGCTGCGGGTGTTGCCGTAGGAATAGATGGCGTTGGACGTGGAAACAGCTTGGCCGGCGTGTTCAGCGAGGATGATCAGAGAACCGTCTTGCGAGGCGAAATCGAAGCGACCGTTTTCGTCGGTTTCGGCGGAGACAATTTCTTTGGGACCGCCTCTTCTGTCATCTTTCCAAAAACGCACGGTTGCGCCGGAAACGGGTTCGCCGCTGTTGGCTTGGAGCACGAAACCGCTTTGAGAACTGCTGGTGTAATCTGTGCGCAGAATGAGGGCGAGATCGCTGACCCAGACAAAGGCAAAGGAAATCTGGTTGTTCGCTTCGCGGAAGGTGGGGTCGTGGCTCGCGACGATGAGATAGTAGCCGGGTTTGAGTGAAGTCGGCGCAGGCAGTTTTTCGGTGCGCGTCTTGAAGTCGTTGGTTGGAGGTAGATCGGCGGACCACTCGAGTTTGAGCTTACCTAATTTGAAAAGATCTTTGTCGTTTCGTTCGCGTTCAACTTGATCAACGAAATCCACTGTGAGGGCGCGGAAATAGACCTTGGTTACGTTACGGTAGGTGATGTCGAGGGTCGGCCAGGGTGCGTTCCAGACGGCTTCGGTGTTCAGTTGAGCCGACTTTGCCTCAAGCTGCTGGATTAGGTTGTAACACAGAGCGCCACTGGTGTGGCCGGGAAATGCATGGAAGCCGCGTTGAGCGAATTCGCGGGCTTGGGCGGGCTCGCCTTGGGCGTTGACGAGGGTGGCAAGCGCAGCGAGCGCGCGGGCGGAGATTTCGTGATCGATCGTGGCGTCGATGAAACGTATTAACGCAGC
>Ga0302321_100006744_pt1 | contig 10113 bp, 7 predicted proteins | sample Fen_T0_1_FD_202505 | JGI IMG/M metagenome (GOLD analysis project Ga0302321, IMG submission 202505) | Peat permafrost microbial communities from Stordalen Mire near Abisko, Sweden - Fen_T0_1 | ecosystem: Environmental > Terrestrial > Soil > Wetlands > Permafrost | place: Sweden: Abisko... | reverse complement strand
GCCGCGCGCCCGAAGAGCCGCCGCAGCCGCGGCAGAAGCCGGCGCGGATTGTCGGGCTTGAGAAAGCGCAGCGCGGTGAGCGTGCGCCGGGCGTGCGCATGCAACGCCTCGATTTCGTCGTGCGTTGCCGCCGCGAAGCGCGGCGCGGACCAGACCTGTCCCAATCCCGACGCGACGCGCAATTCGTAGGCGGCGACCTGGACGGCGGCGGCGACGTTGAGCGACGAGAAGTCGTCGTTTGCCGGAATGGTGGCGGCGATGCCGCAGCGCGCGAGCTCGGCGTTGGAGAGCCCCGACATTTCCGTGCCGAACACGATCGCCACGTCGCCGCCGCCCAGATGCGCGACGGCTTCTTTCGCCGCCTCGCGCAACGGCATCACGCGGCCCGCGTATTCGCGTGGACGCGCCGACAGGCCGATGGCAAGCGCGCAGTCGGCAAGCGCTTCGTCCAGCGTCGCGACGACGCGCGCGGCATCGAGCACCGCCGTCGCGCCGGCCGAGCGCGCTACCGCCTCGGCATCGGGAAAGCGCGCGGGGGCGACCAGCACGAGTTGCGTGAGCCCCATGGTCAGCATGGCGCGCGCCGTTGCGCCGATGTTGCCCGGATGGCGCGTGCGCACGAGGACGATGCGGAAGCGTGCCAGGGCGGAAGATTGGGATGTCACGGTCGGATTCCGGTGGAAGCAGGTAAAATAGCCGGATTCCGCACTTTTGACACGCGGCCTCATTTTCGCAACCTCGTCGCCGCGACCGCATTGTCAACCTCACTTCAGCAATAACACGCCATGCATCCCATGCTCACGACGGCCGTCAAGGCCGCGCGCCGCGCCGGCAACGTCATCAATCGCGGCGCCCGCGATCTCGACATGCTCACGGTCACGGCCAAGGGTCCCAAGGACTTCGTCAGTGAAATCGACCGCGGCGCCGAAGCCGCGATCGTCGACACGATCCTCAAGTCCTATCCCGACCACGCGATACTGGCCGAGGAAGGGACGAACAAGGGCAACAACCCCGGTTCGGAGTACGTCTGGATCATCGATCCGCTCGACGGCACCACCAACTTCCTGCACGGCTTCCCGCAGTACTGCGTGTCGATCGCGCTGGCGCACAAGGACGTCGTGCAGCAGGGCGTCATCTTCGACCCGGTGCGCAACGACCTCTTCACCGCTTCGCGCGGCCGCGGCGCGTTCCTCAACGACCGGCGCATACGCGTCGGCAAGCGCCAGCACCTGCGCGACTGCCTGATCGGCACCGGCTTCCCGTTCCGCGACGGCAGCTACCTCGACACCTACCTGCAGATGATGAAGGCCATGATCACGCAGACCGCGGGACTGCGCCGGCCGGGCGCCGCCGCCCTCGACCTGGCCTACGTCGCCGCGGGCTTCTACGACGGCTTCTGGGAAGTGGGCCTCAACCCATGGGACGTGGCGGCGGGCAGCCTCCTCGTGCTTGAAGCAGGCGGGCTGATCGGCGACCTCGCGGGCGAAGGCAACTATCTGTACGGGGGCCAGGTGATCGCCGGCAGTCCCAAGATTTTCGCGCAGATGGTCACCACGCTGGCGCCGTACCGGGACGCAATGGAGCGGGACCGCGCCGCGACGCAGGCCGGGGCCAAGGTCTGACCCGTCCCCGGCGCGGCTTGGCCGCCACCGGGAAAACACGCAGTTGGCCGCACGCATTTGACCACCTGTGGCCGGCTCCTAGCCAGCGCAAGGGGCTCCGGCGTATCCTCCTGTCATGCCGCGGTCGCTTTCCGCAACCGGCAGTTGACTCCGCTGGCACTGGACTTGCTCGTTTCGTTCGATCCGAAAGACCCGCTGGTCGCAGCTTCTGGAGCCCTGAGCATGCATCTTCGCGTATCGAAACTGGCCGTTTACACGTCCACGCTGGCCCTTCTGTTCGCCGTTGCCGCCCCGGTATCGGCGCAGACGGTGTCGACGATCCGGGTGAGACTCCATTCGTACATGGCCGACGCAGGCACGCTGCCGCCCAGCGCACTGGCCAAGCTCGAGGCGCTGGCGGGTACGGGATTGACGCTGATCGGCACCACCCGCACCGGCGCGCTCGACCTGGCGCTGGCGCAACCCCAGGACAGCACCGCCATCGCGGCGACGCTCCGGGCGCTGCGCAACGATCGCGGCGTGCTGTGGGCCGAAACGCCGCGGGTCGCCTCGGCGAGCGCGAAGTCGGCACAGGTGCTCCCGCCCGGCGCCACGGCAGCCGGGCAGCGCGTGATGTTGCGCCTGAAGGACGGCGTCGAACCCGATTGGTCGGCGCTGCTGCCGCGGCTGGGCATGCGAGTCGGCATGGCGCTGGCAGTCGAACGGCAGATCGGCAACGTCTGGGTGCTTAGCGTCGCGCAGCCGCAGTCGCCGACGCAACTCGCGAAGCTGGCCGAAATCCTGCAACAGGACGGCGCGGTCCAGTATGCCGATCCTGTCAAGCGGGCGTTCGCGATGGCGGCGCCGAACGATCCCTTCTATTCGCAGCAATGGTCGCTCAATAATCCCGACTCCGGCGTCAACGCCGAAGCCGCGTGGGCGTCGCAGCCCGATTCGACCGGCGTCGTCGTTGCCGTCGTCGACACCGGCATCCTGCCGCACCCGGACCTCGTCGGTCGCGTTCTGCCCGGGTTCGACTTCATCTCGGACCCGTCATCCGCCCGGGACGGCGATGCGCGCGATCCCGATCCGACCGACCAGGGAACGTGGGGCAGCGCCGCCGAATGCGGCGTCGCGGAGGACAGTTTCTTCCACGGGTTGTTCGTCGCCGGTCAGATCGCCGCAAACACCAACAACGGCATCGGCATCTCGGGCCTGACCACCGGGTCCCGGATTCTGCCCGTGCGCGTGCTCGGCAGGTGCGGCGGGGGGACGTTCGACGACGTGTTCGCCGGCGTGCTGTGGGCCTCCGGCGTGCAAATCGCCGGCGTCGCCGCCAATCCGTTTCCGGCCAAGGTCATCAACCTGAGCCTCGGCGGCTTCGGCGCATGCGACCAGTCGATCCAGGAGTCCATCGACGATGCGCTGGCGCAGGGTGCGGTCGTCGTGGTCTCCGCCGGCAATTCATCTGCCAATGTCGAGAACTTCACGCCGGCAAATTGCAGCGGCGTCATCACCGTTTCCGCGCATGCCAAGAATGCGTCGCTGACCAGCTACTCCAACTTCGGCCCGGGCGTCGCCGTGTCCGCGCCTGGCGGCGACCTGCCCATTTCCGGGCTCATCGTCTCGACGTCGAACAGCGGCGCGACGGTCCCTGCCGAACCGGACTACGTGGCCGCGGAAGGCACGAGCTTCGCCGCGCCGCTGGTCTCCGGCACGGCCGCGCTGATGCTTGCACGCAACCCGATGCTCACGGCAGGTCGAGTGCTGGACATCGTGACGGGCACAGCACGCGATTTCCCCAACGACTCGATCTGCGCGCAGGCCAACGTCTGCGGCACCGGCATGCTCGACACCGGAGCGGCGGTCGCCAGCACGGTCCCTGGAGGCAGCACGCCCCCGCCCGGTGCGTTCCAGGTCGTCGAGTACTACAACCCGTATCTCGATCACTATTTCATCACGGCACAGCCGGCCGAAATCGCCTACATTGATTCGGTGCTGTATGGATCGTTCCAGCGGACCGGCCTCTACTTCTACGCGTATCTGTCGCCGATCATCGCGCCGCCCGGTTCGCGTCCGGTGTGCCGCTTCTTCGCGGCCGGTCTCATCAATTCGCATTTCTTCACGGCCAACGGGTCCGAATGCGACTTCGTGCTCACGCACTGGCCCGGCACGTGGTTCCTCGAGACGCCGGCGTCGTTCTACATCCAGGTTCCCGACTTCAAGGGCAATTGCCCGGACGGCACGCTGCCCGTCTATCGCTTCTTCAACAACCGGAACGACGCCAATCACCGGTACACCGTCGATCTTTCGGTGCGCCGCGCGATGCTGAACCGTTCGTGGGTTCCCGAAGGCAACGGCCCGAATGCCGTTGCGTTCTGCTCGGTGTTCTAGCGCCGGACGGCGGCAATGCGCATGCCCGGCCCTCAGTGGTCGGCGTGCGCTTCGGAATCCTTGGCCGCGGGCGCGGCGCCCGCCCACTCCTTGATCATCGCGAAGCCGAGCGCCAGCAGCACGGGGCCTAGGAACACGCCGATGAAGCCGAACGCCACGACGCCGCCGAACACGCCCAGCATCACCAGGACGAACGGCAGGTCGCTGCCGTGGCTGATGATCATCGGCTTGATGAAGTTGTCGACCGCGGAGACGACCAGCAAGCCCCAGAGAAACAGGAAGACACCCCAACCCTGGTCGCCATGCATGAACAGGATGATGCTGGCGGGTATCCAGACGAGTGGCGGACCCACCGGCACCGGCGACAGGAAGAACGTGGCCAATCCGAGCAGCGGCGCGGCCCTGATGCCGACGATCCAGAGCCCGATCGCCATCAGCACGCCTTGCGCGAGCGCCGTGCCGAGAATGCCGTAGACGACGGCCCGCGTGGTGACGAGCGCGACGTGCAGCATGTGCAGGCCGCGATCGGGCGCGATGCGGCTGACGGCGCCGCGCAACCGCGCGACGATCGTGTCCCCGTCCCGGAAGAAGAAGAACGCGATCAGCACCGATAGCGTGAGCTGCAGAAGGCCTTCCGCCACGCCGGCGCCGCCTTTCAGCGCGTAGGCCTTGGCCGGCTCGACCCACTTCTTGAGCTCGACGAACGTCGCCTCGCTGTCGTGGGCAAACGTCGACCAGTACGTCACGAGGCGCGGTCCGACCACAGGCAAGTCATTCACCCACGCGGGCGGACCCGGCGGGCCGCTTTCGACCAGCTCGCGGAAGAACGTGGTCACGCGGTCGGAGTTTTCGGCAAGCGTGACGCCGACCACGAGGAACGGCGTGACGACCACAACCAGAATGAGGACAGTGACGACGGTTGCGGCGAGTCCCGATCGGCCGGCCAGGTGCCGCCGCATCCACGCAAACACGGGCCATACGGTCGCAGCCAGGATCGCGGCCCAGACGATGGCCGAAATGAACGGCTGGAGAACGAGGAAGACGCCGACGACCAGCACCGCCAGGACGGCCAGCGTGATCGTTTGGTCGGTGAACGTGGGGCGCATCTTCATGGCTGCACGCATTGTCGCAGCAACGAAGAAGAATGGCGGAGAGATAGGGATTCGAACCCTAGATACGGTTGCCCGTATGCTTGATTTCGAGTCAAGTGCCTTCGACCACTCGGCCATCTCTCCGCGAAGCCGGCCATTATATCGTGAATGACGGGGCCGATCAAAACGCGGTCACCGGCGAGCGCGCGCGGCGCGGACCACCATTTCGAATACCCAAAAAAACAGGGGCACTTGGCCCCCGTTCAACTCCTTCGCAACCAGACGCCGCTTATTTCTTCGCGGGCGCCACCGCTTTCGCCGGAGCCGCCGGTGCCGCCGGTGCTGCCGCCATCTGCGGCGGAGGCACGGCCTTGCCCTGGGCCTTCATGCTTGCGAAATACTGCGCGGCAACGCGATCCTCTGCCTTGGCCTGTTGTTGTTTTGCCAGGTCGGCCGCGGCATCGGTCTTGGCTTTCGCCTCGGCCTTTTGCGCGTCCGTCAACGGCGCCGCCGGCGGCAGCTTGGCCACCGCGATGCCGAATGATGCAACCACCAGCGTGGCTGCCAGGACTGCACGGATCGTCTTCATCGTTGCGCTTCCTCCCCCCATTTGCGTTGCTTCCCCCTCATGTTCCTGCACTTTCCCTCACATCACCTTCAATACAACTTGACTGCATTACGACGCATATTGTCCGGCTGCCGTGTCGGGCGCGTCTCCCGCCAGGACCTTGCCCGGCTTGGCGTCGTTGTACCAGTATTCGTGGTGTTCCCTGGCCCACGCTTCATCGACGTAACCGGTGCGCATCGCATCCAGCGCACCCTCCATCCCGACGGTGCCCAGGTAGATGTGGAAACACGCCATCGCGATGGCCACCAACGCTACCGACATGTGCACGACGTTGGCGACCTGCATCGTCGCGCGCGTCTGGTTGAAGTTGGGGAAATTGAGTATGTAGCCGGTGATGACCAGCGTGATGCAGAACACGACGACCAACCCCCAGAACAGCGCCTTCTCGCCGGCGTTGAACTTGCCGGAAGGCACATGCGTGTTGCCGCTCCGGTCGAGCATGCCGCCGAACCGGGCGATCCACTTGATGTCGTAGGCGCGCGGCAGGTTGTCGCGGATGAAGAGCACGATGAAGACGATGAGCGCGACGGAGAACACCGGCCCCACGAAATTATGGAGGTTCTTGGCGAGGATCGCGAGCCACGAAAATAGCGTGGACCCGATCAATGGCAGCAGCACCGTCTTGCCGAAGGTGATGATGAGCCCGGTGATTCCCAGCGCGACGAACGTCAGTCCCATCGTCCAGTGCGTGTAGCGCTTGAGCGGCGTGAAGCGCTCGATCATGCGCCCGGTCTTCTTGCCGTGCAGCCTGATGGTTCCGCGCCACGCGTAGTAGCCGGCCAGACCAAGCAGGACCACCGCCAGCAGGATGCCGCCGAACGTCGCGATCGGGGTGCGCACGGCACGCCATGTCTGGCCCTGCGGCTGGACCAGGATGTTGGTTTCGCGTCCGGGGATGCTGGTGTACTGCGGCTGACCGGTGCGGATTTCGTTCCACAGCGGCTGGTTGTTGAGCGGTTGCGCCAGCTGCTGTGCCGCCTGCTTCTTCGCCTGGTCGGCCTCCTGTGGCGACACCGCCGGCGACTGGGCCGCTACGCTGCAGGCTACGGCCAAGCCCAATGCGGCGATGCACAGACGTGCCGCGGAGATAATCGAAGGATGGGCCATGGCGGGGGTCAGGTCCCGATGCGGCGGTATTCGTTCTGGTTCTGCGTGCGGTTGCGGATGTCGCGCTCCCACATGTCCTTGTTGCCGTTGAACGGCGCCGCCACGTACGGCGCCTCGTCCGGCTTGCCCTGGTACTTGCCCTGCTTGTACTCCATCACCTGGGGGCGCTCGCCACAACCCGCGAGCATCACCGCGGCCATCGCCCCCGATACGAGTCCCATCAACCGCATCAGCTTGTTCACGACTTGCCTCCCGGCGCCGCTGCAGGCGCCTTAGGTGCTTCGGGACGACCGTAGGCCGTGGACCAGCCCCAGACTTCGCTGCCCTTGCCGCGCGTGGTGGCGCGCTGGCGGTAGATCTCGGCAATGGTGTCGCCGTCGCCGCCCAGCAGCGCCTTGGTCGAGCACATCTCCGCGCAGGCCGGGAGCTTGCCCTCGGCCAGCCGGTTGCGGCCGTACTTCTTGTATTCCGCCTCGGAGTTGTCGGGCTCGGGACCGCCGGCGCAGAACGTGCACTTGTCCATCTTGCCGCGAACGCCGAACGCGCCCGCCTGCGGGAACTGCGGCGCGCCGAACGGGCACGCATAGAAGCAGTAGCCGCAGCCGATGCAGAGGTCCTTGTCGTGCAGCACGACGCCTTCCTCGCTGCGGTAGAAACAGTCGACCGGACACACGGCCATGCAGGGCGCATCCGAGCAGTGCATGCACGCCACCGAGATCGAACGCTCGCCGGGAACGCCGTCGTTGATCGTCACGACGCGCCGCCGGTTGACCCCCCAGGGGATGTCGTTCTCCTGCTTGCAGGCGGTGACGCAGCCGTTGCACTCGATGCAGCGCTCGGCGTCGCAGAGGAATTTCATTCGTGCCATGTCGTGTCCCCTATGCCTTCTTGGCGACCTGGCAAAGCGTCGTCTTGGTTTCCTGCATCATCGTCACCGAATCGTAGCCATACGTCGTCGCGGTGTTGACGGCCTCGCCGCGCACGATCGGCGCCGAGCCTTCGGGATACGACTCAAGGATGTCCTTGCCCTGCCACCATCCGGCAAAGTGGAACGGGATGAACGTCGTGCCGGCGCCGACCCGGTCGGTCACCATCGCCTTGACGGAGATCTGCGCGCCGGTGGGGGACTTGACCCAGACGTATTCGCCGTCGATGACCCCGCGGTCGTTCGCATCCTTGGGATTGATCTCGACGAAGTTCTCCTGCTGCAGTTCGGCGAGCCACGGATTGGACCGGGTCTCGTCGCCGCCGCCCTCGAATTCGACCAGGCGGCCGCTGGTGAGGATCAGCGGGAAGTTCTGCGCGACCTTGTCGGCGACGTTCTTGTCCTGCAGCGTCTTGTACTGCGTGGGCAGGCGCCAGAATGCCTTCTTGTCGTCGTGCGTCGGATATTTCGCCACCATGTCGGGACGCGGCGAATACAACGGCTCGCGATGCTGCGGAATGCCGTCCGGGAAGTTCCACACGACGGCGCGCGCCTTGGCGTTGCCGAACGGGTGGCAACCGTGCACCTTCATCGCGACGCGAATGATGCCGCCGGAGGTGTCGGTCTTCCAGTTCTTGCCCTCGGCCTTCTTCTTCTCGTCGTCGGTCAGTTCGTCCCACCAGCCGAGCTTCTTCAGCAGCACGTGGTCGAACTCCGGATAACCGGTGGTGAGGTCGCTGCCCTTCGGGTGCGAGCCGTCCGCCGCAAGCAGCGAGACGCCTTCGCGCTCCACGCCGAAATTGGCGCGGAAGCAGCCGCCGCCGTCCATCATGGCTTTGGACGTGTCGTAGAGGTTGGGCGACCCGGGGTGCTTCAGCTCGGCCGTCCCGTAGCAGGGCCACGGCAGCCCGAAATAATCGCCATCGCAGGGGCCGCCGCGCGCGCGCAGCGACTTCACGTCGAACGTCGACATGTTCTTCATGTGCAGCTTCAGCCGCTCGGGCGACTGGCCCGTGTAACCGATCGTCCAAACACCGCGGTTGATTTCCTTGAGGATCGATTCCGGCGTGGGTTCATCCCATCCGTCCTTGTCCTTCACCATTTCGTAGTTCTTGGTGAGTTCCTTCTTGAAGCCGAACTTGTCGGCGAACGCCACCATCAGCGTGTGGTCGGGTTTCGACTCGAACAGCGGCTCGATGACCTTTTCGCGCCACTGAAGCGAGCGGTTCGACGCCGTGCACGAGCCGCTGGTCTCGAACTGCGTGCTCGCCGGCAGCAGGTACACGCCGTCCTTGCGCACCATCGCGCACATCGCGGCCGTGGCCGAAGGATAGGGATCGACGACGACCATCAGGTCCAGCTTCTTCATCGCCTCGACCATCGCCGTGCCGCGCGTCTGGCTGTTGGGCGCATGGCCCCAGTACACCATCGCCCGCAGGTTCGGGCCCTGGTCGATCGTGTCGTTCGGGTACATGACGCCGTCGATCCAGCGGGACACCGTCATCCCGTTCTTCTCCATCATCCCGTCGGCGTACTGCTTCTTGATCCACTCGTAGTCGACGCCCCAGACGCCCGCCCAGTATTTCCACGATCCCGTGGCGAGGCCGTAGTAGCCGGGCAGCGAATCCGGATTGGGGCCGACGTCGGTCGCGCCCTGCACGTTGTCGTGGCCGCGGAAGATGTTGGTGCCGCCGCCCGAGACGCCGACGTTGCCGAGCGCCAGCTGCAGGATGCACGACGCGCGCACGATGGCGTTGCCGATCGTGTGCTGGGTTTGTCCCATGCACCAGACGATCGTGGACGGCCGGTTCTTGGCCATCATTTCGGCAACCTTGAACACCTGCGCTTCGGGCACGCCGCAGACTTCCTCGACCTTGTCCGGCGTCCACTTGGCCATGACTTCGGCCTTGACCTTGTCCATGCCGTAGACGCGGTCGTCCAGGTATTTCTTGTCTTCCCAGCCGTTCTTGAAGATGTGATAGAGCACGCCGAACACGAACGGAATGTCCGTTCCCGAGCGGATGCGCACGAATTCGTCCGCCTTCGCCGCCGTACGCGTGAAGCGCGGGTCGACGACGATCATCTTCGCGCCGGTCTCCTTCGCGTGCAGCATGTGCAGCATGGACACCGGGTGCGCCTCGGCGGCATTGCTGCCGATGTACAGCGCGCACTTGGTGTTCTGCATGTCGTTGTACGAGTTGGTCATCGCACCGTAGCCCCAGGTGTTGGCTACGCCGGCAACCGTCGTCGAGTGGCAGATGCGCGCCTGGTGGTCGCAGTTGTTGGTGCCCCAGAAGGACACGAACTTGCGCATCAGGTAGGCCTGCTCGTTGTTGTGCTTGGAGCTGCCGACCCAGAACACGGCGT
>Ga0302321_100006742_pt1 | contig 10114 bp, 8 predicted proteins | sample Fen_T0_1_FD_202505 | JGI IMG/M metagenome (GOLD analysis project Ga0302321, IMG submission 202505) | Peat permafrost microbial communities from Stordalen Mire near Abisko, Sweden - Fen_T0_1 | ecosystem: Environmental > Terrestrial > Soil > Wetlands > Permafrost | place: Sweden: Abisko... | reverse complement strand
CGCCTGCAGATCCGGATTCGAGGCGAGATAGTACCGGACGTCGAAGGTCGGCGAGCTGCGACGGCATTCGTAGAGGCCGGTGCTCAGCCAGTGCTGGAGGGCAGCCGCATAGTTGGTGGAGCCGAAGGCGGCCTGCAGGTCCCCGTGGATCGACAAATAGTAACCAACGTCGAACACGGGGGAACTTGCCCGCCCTTCGCTGATGCCGTTGCTGAGCCAGTGGTTTCGCGCGGCCGCCCAGTTCGCCGGTCCAAAGGCGGCCTGCAGATCTCCGTAGTGGCTCAAGTAATACCGGACGTCGAAGTGAAGAGAGCTGCTGCGGCCCTCTGCTGCACCGTTGGTGGACCAGTGTGTCGCTGCAGCGGTCCAGTTGGAGCTGCCGAACGCCGCCTGGAGGTCACCGTAGAGCGAGAGATAGTATACCGGGTCGATGTCGGAGCTGGGACGCGGACCGTAGAGGATCTGGAGACCCGTGAGATCACGATCCGTGAGCACCAGATCGCCTCGGTTCGTCCCGTTGCACTGCGGGTAGTGCATCACCGACGCTGAATCGTAATTGGTGAGGGCGCGCCAGTTGTTGTCCTCGAAGCATGTGCCGGACTCGGGGCGCGTGTGCTCATGACGGAATCCGAGGGTGTGCCCCAACTCATGGCGCAGCACGCCAGGAAGGGTCCATGGCGCGATGTTGCCGAACGCGCTCGAGTCGATCAGGACGTTGCGGTTCGATCGACCGGTGCTCGGGAAGAAGGAGCGGGCGATGTAGGGTTGACCCGAGATGGGGCGCACGTCGAAGATGACGGTGGTGCTGGCTGGGCCGCAGGACCCGTCCTGGTCGGCGAGGTGCTGAAAGTGGACGTCGCCGTTCCAAGCCGCCCCCGCCTGGGCCAGGGCGCTCACGACCGCTGCGTAGTTCGTTCCGAAAGTGGTGCTGACGCAGTAGGTGAGGTTCTGTTGCTGGGTATAGCCCCACCGATCGTCCCCGCCATTTGCGAGATTCACGATGAGCGGAGCGGAGGTCGTCTCCAGATCCGATCCGGGATCGACGCCTGCCGCCCATTCTGCGCTGTGCTTCTCGTAAAACGCGCGGAGCTGCTTCTCCGACTCCAGGGCGGTGTCGCCATCGACGATGTAGACGCCGGTATCCGGCTCGCGATACGCCTGAGCCTTGAACTGCTCGAAGGTGAGTGGGGCTGCGTTGCTGGAGCTGCCCGGCGCAGAAGAGCCGCCGCAGGCTGCCAGGATCAGTAAAGCGAACAGTGAAGTGGCCGTCAAGGTACACGTGTGTTGTGTTTTGCGATGCATGGTTCCTCCTGTGAATGGAGGAAGAAAGCCGCCCGACGCCTGACCGCATCTCGCTGGTTACAGGTGTATGGCGATCATCCCCCGTAGGTACTGAACGTGAACTGCACGGTTCGAGTACCACGCGCCAGCCGTGAAGTCGAGATACCTCGGTGGGTGCGAAGCGTCCCGCGTTGCTTCCGCCTCAGGCCTTCTTCACCTCGGAGACCACCTTGCTGAGCGAGTCCTTGGCGTCGCCGAACAGCATCGAGGTCTTCGGGTCGTAGAAGAGCTCGTTCTCGATGCCGGCGAAGCCGGGGTTCATGCTCCGCTTGAGCACGATGACGCTCTTGGCCTGATCGACGTTCAGGATGGGCATCCCGTAGATGGGGCTGCCGCGGTCGTTGCGCGCCGCCGGGTTGACCACGTCGTTGGCGCCGATCACCAGCGCCACGTCGGCGCTCGCGAACGCGTCGTTGATCTCGTCCATCTCCTTGAGCCGGTCGTAGGGGACGTCGGCCTCGGCCAGCAGCACGTTCATGTGGCCCGGCATGCGGCCGGCCACAGGGTGGATGGCGTAGAGCACCTGGCCGCCGTTCTTCTCGATCAGCGCGGCCAGCTCGCGGACCTGATGCTGCGCCTGCGCGACCGCCATGCCATACCCGGGCACAACGATCACCGAACGTGCATAGGCCAGCTGGATGGCCGCGTCCTCGGCGGTGATCGATCGAACGGTCAGCCCTGCGGCGCTCTTGCCGGCCTGCTCCACCGGCGCGCCGAACGCGCCGAAGAGCACGTTGGCGAAGGAGCGGTTCATGGCCCGGCTCATGATGATCGAGAGCAGGAAGCCGGAGGCGCCGTCGAGCGCGCCGGCGATGATGAGCACGTTGTTGCCGATGGCGAAGCCGGTCGCCGACGAGGCCAGGCCGGCGTAGGAGTTGAGGAGCGAGATCACCACCGGCATGTCCGCCCCGCCGATGGGCAGCACCATCGACGTGCCCAGCGCCAGGCCCAGCCCGATCAGGACGTAGAACAGGGCCGCGCTGGCGGGCTGGATGATGAGCAGGACGAAGAGCGCCACCATCCCGGCGAAGACGCCCATGTTGAGGAGGTTCTGGCCGCGGAAGGTGACGGGCGCGCTCGGCACGATCCCCTGGAGCTTGCCGAAGGCCATGAAGCTGCCGGTGATGGTGATCGATCCGAACAGGACCTCGAACCCGAGCGCCGCCATCTCCGGCCGCTCCACGGCGGCGCCGTGGCCGAGGTGGATGAACTCGGCCACGCCCACCAGCGTCGCCGCCAGCGCGCCGAACATGTGCGAGATGGCGATCCGCTGGGGCATCGCCGTCATGGGGACGAACATGCCGAGCGGGTAGCCGATGAGCGTGCCCAGCACGAGGCCGATGGCGATCCAGTCGTACCGGATGATCTGGTGGTTGACCAATGTCCCGACGATCGCCAGCACCATGCCGACCGCGGCCAGCTGCATGCCGCGCCGGGCGTGCTTGGGATCGGTCAGTCCACGCAGGCCGAGGATGAACAGGACCGAGGCGAGCAGGTAGGTCGCCTGGATGAAGGTGTCGCGGCTCACTTCTTCGGCTCCCGCCGCTGGGGCTGCCCGCCCCGGAACATCTTGAGCATCCGGTCGGTGATGAGGAAGCCGCCGACCACGTTGACGGTGGCGGCGGTCACGGCCACGAAGCCCAGGATGGTGCTGGCCCGGTTCAGCGCCGCCCCGGCGGCCACGAGCGATCCGACCAGCGAGATGCCGGAGATGGCGTTGGTGGCCGACATGAGCGGTGTGTGGAGCAGCGCCGGCACGCGGGTGATGACCAGGTAGCCGACGAAGCCGGCCAGCACGAAGACGTAGAGCTCGAGCAAGAAGTTGGGATGGGTGCTCATGGGACGGCGCGGGGCGGCCGCTACCTCCTTCGGATCTCTCCAGCGTGAACGGCGGTCATGGCCCCAGTGATCTCGTCGGCCAGATCGATGCGCAGCTCTCCCTGCTGGACCAGGTGCTGGACCAGGGCGAGCAGGTTGCGGCTATAGGTCTGGCTGGCGTGGAGGGGGATGGTGCTGGGCAGGTTGAGGGGACCCATCACGGTCACGCCGCCGACGTCGATCGACTCGCCGGGGCGGGTCACGGCGCAGTTGCCGCCCGTCTCGGCGGCCAGATCGACGATCACCGAGCCCGGCTTCATGGAGCGGACCATCTCCTCGGTGATGAGCCGCGGCGCGGGCCGGCCCGGGATCTGCGCGGTGGAGATGGCCAGATCCACCTGAAGCAGGTGTTTGGCTACGGCGTCGAGGACCCGGCGCTGCTGGTCCTCCTGGAGCTCGCGGGCATAGCCGCCGGCCCCCTCGGCGCTCACCGCCTCGACCTCCACGAAGGTGGCGCCCAGCGACTGGACCTGCTCCCGGACCACGGGCCGGACATCGAAGGCGGAGACCACCGCGCCGAGCCGGCGGGCGGTGGCGATCGCCTGGAGGCCGGCCACGCCCGCGCCCAGGATGAAGGCCTTGGTGGGCGCCAGCGTCCCGGCCGCGGTGGTGAGCATGGGGAGGATGCGCGGCAGGGTCGACGCGCCCAGCAGCACCGCCTTGTAGCCGGCAAAGACGGCCTGTGAAGAGAGGGCGTCCATCGACTGAGCGCGGGAGATGCGCGGCACCCACTCCATGGCCAGCGCCGTGACGTTGCGAGAAGCCAGGAGGGAGAGGAGGTCGGCGCTGGACGCGGGCGCCAGGAAGGAGATCAAGGTCGATCCGGCGCGGAGGAGCTCGACCTCGGCCGGATCGGGGCGCTGCACCTTGAGCACCAGGTCCGATCTGGACAGGACCTCGGCAGAGGTCGCGACCAGCTCCGCGCCCGCCGCTGCATAGAGCGGGTCGGGAAACCCGGCGGCGGCTCCTGCACCCCTCTGGACGGCCACACCAAGGCCGGACTTCACCAGGCGGGCGACCACCTCCGGGACCAGGGCCACGCGCCGCTCGTTGAGAGCGGTTTCCAGCGGGACGCCAATTTGGAGCGCCATCGTTGACCGGATCTAACCGCGTTCAGTCAAAGCCGCGAATTGAACCGTTGCCCCGGATGGGGTCGGTCGGAATGGCCCCGGCGTCTTGCCCGTGTGAGCGCGGCGTCGTCGCCACGGCGAACCGGAGCATGGACCAGCTCCAGCCGGCCGGGACGCTGCAGGTAGGCGCGGTCAACGCGCTGAGCGCGACGGCGTCTCGCACGACACTCCGCGTGCGTGCATGTTCGGTCGGGTCTTGAATGACTGGGCGTTGATCACGGAGGGGATCTGGCTGTGGACCGGCTTCGCCACCGCGCTCCTCTCGCGGTCTTCCTCGCGCTCCAGCGGTATTTCGTCCGCGGAGTCCTGGCTAGCTCGGTCAAAGGGCAGGGCGGCGCCCAGGGCGATCTCCGCCATCGACAGGTGCCCCACCTGTGAGTTTCGGGTAGGATGAGCGCTCCCACCGAGGAGGGAACAATGCATCCGAACCGACGGGCTGGCCTGGCGTGCGCGCTGTCTCTCATTGGCTTGGTCGCCTGCAGCGCACCCCCGAAGCTCCAGCCACCGCAGCTCACCTTCGGTGGGGTCGACCCCAGCACGGCGGGTGGCGCTGGCGGCGGCGTGGTGAACGTCAGCGTCCGCGGCGCCGATGGCACCACCTACCTGGGTGGCAGCTTCACCCTGGTCGGCGTGGCGGTTGGCGGCGGCTTGGCGCTCGACGGCGCAAGCGGCCAGCCCAAGGCGGCTTTCCCCAAGGTCGAGGGTGAGGTGAAGGCCGTCCTCGCCGACGGCAAGGGAGGCTGGTACCTCGGTGGAATCTTCCGGTCCGTCGGTGGGCAGGCGCGCCAGAACCTGGCCCACCTCACCTCGGACTCGGTGGTCGATCCGGCCTGGGCCCCCAAGGTAGACGGCCCGGTCTACGCGTTGGCTCTGAACGGCGAGTTGGTCCTGGTCGGCGGTGACTTCGATCACGTCGGGGCCGAGGTCCGCCAGAATCTGGCGGAGATCGACGCCTCCGGGGGCCTGAGCGCGTGGAATCCCAAGCCCTCCGGACCCATCGTCGACGACGGGCTGGGTAACACGACCGATCTGGCCAGGGTGAATGCGCTGGCGGTGAGCGGGAGCAGCATCTACGTCGGCGGTGTCTTCACCAGTATCGGCGGAGGTGCGCACGCCAACCTGGCCGCGGTGAATACCTCCTCGGTCGCCGCCGACTGGGTCGTGGACACGGATGGCCCGGTCCGGGCGCTGCTGGCGACGGCGACCAATCTCTACGTCGGGGGTGAGTTCACGAGCATCGGCTCGGTCCTGGGCCTGAACGGGCTGGCTTCCTTCACGATGGCGGACAAGGCCCTCGTCGCGACCTGGAAGCCGGGCCTGACGTCCACCGGGTCCACCGCGTCCAACGCTCCCAAGGTCTACGCGCTCGCCACGATCAGTAAAACCCTCTACGTCGGCGGGGAGTTCAACGGATTCGGAACCGGCGGTGGAGGAGGTGGTGGTGGGGGAGGCGCGCCGACCGGGGTCCGATCTGGCGTGGCCGCCATCGACGCCTCCGGATCGGTCGTGGGGGAATGGGACCCTGCCCTGGGGCTCGGCGGCGACGGGAGCCCCGTCGTCGATGCGCTGGCAGCCTCCGACAAGACGCTCTACATCGGAGGCAAGTTCACCTCGATCGGCGGCACGTCCAGGAACTTTGGCGTCGCGGTGGACGGGACCTCTGGCGCACTCACGGCCTGGAACCCGAGCTTCGACGGCAGCGTCGAGGCGCTGGCCCTGCGCGGGGACACGGTCTTCGCCGGTGGCGCCTTCCTTGGGCTGAGCGCGACTCAGCGAAACCGGCTGGCCGCGATCGGGGCCGATGGCACCCTGGCCGACTGGGACCCGAACATCCCCTCCGGCAGCGTCCATGTACTCGCGGTCGATGGTGGCACCATCTACGTCGGCGGCCAATTCCAGAGCATCGGAGGCATGGGCCGGCTGAACATCGCGGCGGTCGACAAGCGGGGCGTGGTTCAGGCCTGGAACCCCGCGGTGACCGGCTCGACTCCAGCAGATACGGTGGTGGAGGCCATCGGCGTGGGATCGGACGCGATCTACGTCGGCGGTGCTTTCCAGATGGTCGGCGATCAGGCGCGCTCCAACCTGGCCAGCGTCGATCGCGCCGGGGTGTTGACCAACTGGTACCCCAGCGGAATGGAGGGGACCGTCAAGAAGCTGCTCGTCTCCGGTGCCGACGTCATCTGTGCCGGAGTCACCGGCACTCGCGGCGCGGAAGGCCCGTACGCCATCGTGGGCTACATCCCCTCGCAGGACACGACGCCGCTCTCTGCTCCGCTCTGGCAGATCTCCCTGAAGGGCGCCACTGCCAGTGCGATGGAGCTGGCGCCGTTGGCCGTGACTGGTGACGACGGGAAGCCGGCGGTCCGGAGGACGCTCCTGGTGGGCGGCGCTTTCACCGGCGTCGACACCCTTCCCCAGGCGAACCTGGCGACCATCGACGTCGACAAGCGTCAGGCAGGGAGCATCCTCGTGGTCCCCGCCTTCGACGGGCCGGTCAGCGCGATCGCGATCGCCGACGGAACCGTGTACGTCGCGGGCACCTTCGAGAATGCCACCGGCTGGAATGCCGTTGCTTCCGAGGCCCGCGCGGGCATGGCGGCGTTCAACGAGGCGACCGGAGCGCTCACCGAGTGGCAGCCGGATGTGTACGCGCCGGTCGATTCGAATTGGATTCCCATCAAGGCGATCGCCGGCCTCATCCCCGTGCCGGGCGGCGTCCAGATCGCCGGCAGCTTCACTACCGTGAACAGCACGGTGGGCTCCGGCCTCGCCCGGGTGGGCCGCTGACGGCGGCGTGGAGCCGTGGGCGCGGCCTCAGTGCCCAACCGCGCCCGGCTTGGCCGCCTCCTCGGGGCCGTAGCCGGCCGCCGAGGCCGAGACCTTCACCTTGCCCCGGAAGATCCAGTAGATGACGGCGGTGTAGCCGAGCACGAAGGGCATCCCTATGAGCGCGATCACCAGCATCACCATGTGGGTCTTGGGGGACGAGGCGGCGTTGTAGATCGTGAGGCTCCTCCCCAGGTCGCCGAGCGACGGGACCAGCCGCGGGAAAAGGCCCACCGCCGCGACGCCGATCATGGCCACGATGGTCAAGGCGGACGAGAGGAAGGCCCACCCGGCGCGGCCTGCGCGCGTCGCCAGCGGGACCCCCGCCAGCCCAACGCCGAGCAGCAGCACCAGCAGCCAGTAGAGCGGCTTCGAGAGCACGCCCTCGAAGAGGAAGGGCGAGACGATCCGCGTGGCGACGGTGGCCACGGCGTAGAGCACCAGGAAGGCGCCCCAGAGGCGCGGGATCCAGCGCTCCATCCGCGCCGCCAGCGCCCCCTCGGACTTGAGCCGCAGGTAGAGCGCGCCGTGCAGGGTGAAGAGCGCCAGCGAGACCAGCCCGACGCAGATCGCGTAGGGGTTGAGCAGGCCCAGGAAGGAGCCGGCGAAGTCGCCCTCCGCCGTGAGCGGGACGCCGCGGAGCACGTTCCCGACCGCCACGCCGAGGAGGATCGAAGGGAGCAGGCTCCCGATCCCGAACGCCCAGTCCCAGACCCGCCGCCAGCGCGGGCCGTCCACGCTGTGCCGGAACTCGAGCGAGACCGCGCGCATGATGAGCGCCACCAGCAGGAGCATCAGCGCGAGATAGAACCCGCTGAAGACGGTGGCGTAGACCACTGGGAAGGCCGCGAAGAGCGCGCCGCCGCCGGTGAGCAGCCAGACCTCGTTGCCGTCCCAGACCGGGCCGATGGCGGCCATGTGGACGCGCCGCTCCTCCTCGTCGCGCGCGAAGAGGTGGAGCGTGCCGACGCCCAGGTCGAACCCGTCCAGCACTGCGTAGCCGGCGATCAGCACTCCAACCAAGACGAACCAGATGGTGTTCAGGTCCATGAGCTCGATCTCCTGGGTGGTGCGTTCAAGCAGCCACTGCGTGCGTGTCCGGGGCCGGATCGTCGCCGACCGGGATGGCCTCGGGATCGGACTTGGCCTTCCGCAGCATCAACCAGAGCCAGAGCGCTCCCAGGAGCAGGTAGACCGCCCCGAAGAGCGCCAGCGAGAAGGCGATCTCGGCCGCGGTCACCGTGGTTGAGTGGCCCTGCGAGGTTCGGAGGAGCTTATAGACGATCCAGGGCTGGCGGCCCACCTCGGCAGCGGTCCAGCCCAGCTCGCAGGCGGCGACCGGGAGCGGCGTGGCGTAGACCAGCGCGGTGAGCAACCAACGGTCGGTCCAGAGCTTCTTCTGGGCCAGGCGGAAGACCGCCACCGTCGTCAAGAGGATGAAGAGCATCCCCAGCGCCACCATGTTGTGGAAGGAGACGAAGGTGAGCCAGAGCGGCGGCCGGTTCTCCTCCGGGAAGGCGTCGATCCCCTTCACCTCGTGGTTGGGGTCGCCGAAGACCATCATCGAGAGCAGGCCAGGGATCTCGATGGGCGCCTTGATCTGCGGAGGAGGTCCCAAGGGGACGCCGAACAGGACCAGCGGCGCGCCAGTCTGGCTGGTGTAGAGCCCCTCGATGGCCGCGAACTTCTCCGGCTGCGTCTTGGCCACCTGCCGGGCGTGCATGTCGCCGAAGGGGAACGCCTCCAGGACCGCGAAGATCAACCCGGCGATCACCGAGAGGCGAAGCGCCTTGCGCCCGAAGGCGCCCTCCGGACGCCGGAGCACGTGCCAAGCTGCCACGCCGGCCATCACGAAGGCGCCGGTCACCAGCGAGGCCGTGACGGTGTGCAGGTAGCGCGGCATGGTCGAGGCGTTGAAGACCGCGGCCCAGAAGTCGGTCAGCTCGGCCCGATTGTTGCGGAGGATGTAACCCGCGGGCGTCTGCTGCCAGGAGTTGGCCACCACGATCCAGAAGGCCGAGAGCGTGGCGCCCACGGCGACCATCAGCGACGAGAACCAGTGAAGCCCCTTGGAGACCCGGCCCCGGCCGAAGAGGTAGAGCCCCATGAAGCCGGACTCCAGGAAGAAGGCGAAGATGCCTTCGGCGGCCAGCGGCGCGCCGAAGATGTCACCTACGTACTTGGAGTAAGGCGCCCAGTTGGTCCCGAACTGGAACTCCATCACGATGCCGGTGGCGACACCCACCGCAAAGTTCACCGCCAGGAGCTTGCTGAAGAACTTCCCGATCCGGACGTAGTCCGCGTCCTTGCGTCGCCAGCCGGCCCACTCGGCCATGACCAGCATCCAGGCCAGGCCGATCGAGATGGGCGGGAAGATGAAGTGAAAACCAACGGTCACCGCGAACTGGATGCGAGCGAGGATGAGGGCGTCCATGCAGTTCGACTCCGGGGCGTTCAGAACTCAGATGCTCGTTTGGGTACCACAACGGCAGCTTTTAAGAACAGGGGCGAGGGTGCGCCCCCTTGGCGGGGCATTATCCCCAAGAAGGTACAGCGCGTAGGTCCTCGATTTGACTGCGATCAAGTCGCAAGGGAGCGTTCGGCGAGGTCGGGATCATGGCGCGGTAGGCGGAGGGCCTTCCCCGGTCGGCTGGGTGGGGTCAATCACCTTTGGTGAGGTCGTGGCGGGATCCGGGGTGGCGCTGGCCGGGGTCGGTTTCGGGCTCGCGGCCGAGTCGCCGGACGCCGAGGTCTTGGGGATCGGGTTGGCTGGCGTCGGAGCCGAGGGGTCGGGCGCTGGCGAGCCGGAGGCCAGGGCGGAGGGCGCCGGCGTCGCGGCGGGGGCGGGTGCCGGCGCTGCGGTGGATGCCGCGGGCTCGGGATGCTGCGGCACGGTTCGAACCGGCAACCGCGCCACGCTGCTCAGCACCAGCGCG
>Ga0302321_100006741_pt1 | contig 10115 bp, 9 predicted proteins | sample Fen_T0_1_FD_202505 | JGI IMG/M metagenome (GOLD analysis project Ga0302321, IMG submission 202505) | Peat permafrost microbial communities from Stordalen Mire near Abisko, Sweden - Fen_T0_1 | ecosystem: Environmental > Terrestrial > Soil > Wetlands > Permafrost | place: Sweden: Abisko... | reverse complement strand
TACCTGTACCGCCTTTATCAACGGTTAAAACTCCACTGAAATTCGATGGACCAATAACGATATTGGCCTGGAACAATGTTAAAAGCTGTTGAGCTGTTTCTTTGTATGTAACCGCACCTTGATCAATGGGAAAAACGTCAGTTAAAGCAGGTGCAGCAACTGCTGGTAAATCTGAAATCTTAATGCCTGCCATTTGTCGTTCCTTATGCGGCTTGAACCAAAATATTTTCAGATGCTTGCGTGATAATGTCTGTTCCATCTTGCGCAATTAAATGGTGTGTGTGCTGCTCGGCCTCTGTCTGCCCAGCATAGTTTATGACTACAACTAACCCACCATATGGCTGCATCGATAATTCCCTTTAAAATGGGGAGCTTTTACACTCCCCAGATTTGTTACGCTGTTAACAATGAATTCCATGTTCCAGCAACCGCACAGAAAAACATAATCGTCTTATTGGCAGCAACGGAAATGGAAGCGTTTGCGGCTAATGCATTTATGATTTCACCTGTCTGGGGGAAAACGGCCATGGCATTTGCAGCGGCAGCATTGATAACTGTTACCACTTTGCCAACGGTTGCGGCTGGGAGCTGAACGCTATCAGCAGCAGTCGTTACAGTGGTGACACGGTTTAGTTCACGAGTTAACGCTGTACCAGCTTGTGCTCCACCTGCTAAAGCTGTTAATGCATTCACAGCCGAGCGAGTGAAATAGCCAGCGGTATTAACGAAATTACCGGCTGATGACGTAATGTTTCCAGATGCCGAGAAAGAAGTGGAAGACAAAACGCCAGTAATTGCTAAGTCTTGGCCAAACGTAGATGCACCAGAAGCCGCTTTTAAGTTTCCAGCGGTATCAGCAAATACAGCCAATGCATTAGCAGTTGATGCGCCACCAGAGAACGTCACGCCGCCGGCAGATGGGTCGGCATTAAATACAATTGCATCAACACCGATGTTGTTTGGCAGAGGCTCTACCAGGCTGTAGAAGTTACCAGCGCGAACTGAGCCGGCACCAACTGAAACATACTGACCAGCCTGCATGTCACCTGATCTGGTGAGCACAACCGTTGAGCCAATGCTGCTAACTACATACACGCCTTGCTCATAGGTGTTGGTCTGTACTTGTAACAGTACGCGATCACCAACAGCGCAAGCAACGCTATCGATTGTTAATGAAGAAGCAGCAACGGTTAATGTTGCGTTCACGCCATTGTTATTTGGGCCGTTGTAGTAGGTGCCAGCAATATTGGCTACAGACACAAGGCGCACAGGGGTCAACCATGGTGATAACACTGTTTGGGAGTAGGTCGTCGTCATTTAAAAATTCCTTTTTCAATAAATAGAAATACCATTTTTGCTGAAGTTAGCTAACTTCCCCACACTAAACTGGTTGCGGTCGTTCCAGCGCTGTTTATCTTGATAGAATAAACAGGGTGCCAAACACCAGCAGCCAATCCAACGAGAGTCTGTGAGGTGCCGTCCCATTTCATATATGAAACGTTACCTGTCACGCCTAAATACAACCAACGTGCAAATTCCACTGAGCCATTCGGCCCGTATAATGTATCAGTCGTAACGTTTCCAGTTCTTGCCACGCCTGACATAATTCTTGTTGGGCCCGTATAAGCATTCGGGTCAAGTGCTGGAACTTCAATCAATTGAACGGCCATATAAAATCCCTTTATAGTTTAATAAATATATTCGTGAACAATGTTGGCTGCATGGTGTTATGCGCTTGATTGCCACCCTCATTGCTTATAGTGCCAGTTGAATATGCTGGGCTATTAACAATGACATTGTTTCCTGGGCCTACTGGTGCCCCAATAAAGTTTGCTTTTGCTGTTAATGGGTCTGGCAACTCTACACTTGTTAAAACGTGCTTTCCTTCGCCAAACGCCGCACCCATTGCCGCCAGTAAAGTTTGTGTACCAGTTCCAGCCGTAGTCAATATGATAAAATTGCCATTTTGCGCATCATCGACCGACGCGGATAATTTAAAGGTCGTCCCAGATACATTCAGCACATAATAAGGCGTATTAGCAATTAATGGCGCAGGCAATGCCCCACCATTATTACTAATAAATACAGGCGTGCCGGTTGGAATCGTGGCAGTTGATGCTACCGTGAAAACCGCCGTTGGTTGGTCAACATTGGTTATGGCTAGCGACGTGCCAAAGCCAGCATTTTGACCTGCCATCACACGGCCTAATGCTTTAGGCAATGCGATCGTTTTATTAGCTACAAAGTCAGCCTGCGCAGTGGCGCCACGGCCCGTACTAACAGGCGCCCAAACATCTGAAACACTGTCCCACAATGTTTTGTACAACTGGAACGTGTCTTTATTCTTGCGATTGGTAGCAGCTGAACCAACATTGCCAATGGTCCCATCATTCATTAATACCCAGCCACCAGATGGCGCAGCCGACATCGATGTTTTAATGTCACCTGTTCTTGGCGTTTGAATAATGGAATCGATTTCATCATAATTTTGGAAATCTTTGTCACGCTCAACATTCCCAAGGTGCAGCGTTGGCTTGGTAAACCACACATCACACAGCGCGCCCAATGGCATATCAACCTGGATGTAAAACGCATCGTCATCGGTTTCTAGTCCTGCGTTTCCAATGGATAAACCAGCGGTTGACGGCACAGTAAACACCAGATTGCACTCGTCCCAACTGGTTGTTAATACAAACTGCCCTAACAGGCTGCGCACCTCAGCTGATGCGCCGGTTCCTGAACCAAAATACTGCCTAGTGTAAATATTCAATGTCACAGGGTTGGCCAATACCTTGCCCCACATTGAAAATGTCATCTCTTGGTTGTTCAGGTTTTTAACCTTTTGACAAACTGGGAACTGAAATGATTTATATGATTCTGCCGCCCCAACCACGGTGCACTGATAGCGCATATAGTCAGTTGGCGTGACATCGCCAATCAAGGCATTGTCAGCTTGCGCAAATGGCACAAACGAAATCTTGTCGGTTGCATTGGTGTTGTTCTTCACAAACCTGGTATCAGGTCCGACTGCGCCATATGTCCCAATGATGGGGTTAACCAAGGCAGGCGTGAAACCCTTGTGGTTTCCAGGCGCAATAACCAGGTTGACTGGAAGCGATGTTGGGTACAGCGTCACAGTGTCATCAATATGGTTAATAAATACGCTATTGCCAATATAATTGGTCAATGATTGGTAAACAGTGACAGTGCTTCCGCCTCCTGACCCACCTGGTGGCGCGTAGTCGTCAATAGTCCACAGTAAATTATCGTCTCGGTCGTAGCATTCCAGATAATAGGTTTCCTCTGGTGTGTCTGCATCAGCCTCCCAATAAAATGGGCCTGCAGTGCCGTTGAGATCGAATATAATAGGATTGGTATAGACTGGACCCAGTGGACCAGCTGCGCTTGAATAAACAGCTTTTGGCTCAACGTGGTTTAGTGCGCGATAGGTATATAATTTCGCTCCGCCCGCGAGTGTGCCCTGCTGATTGATTGCCACCCATTTAGGTATGGGTGCCAAATTGTATGTTGGGTCTGATGCCATTCGTCACATTCCTTGTGTTGATACATTCTACTATATCAGACGGTGTTTTTCCTACTCTTGGGAGTCTTCCGTCGAGTTTAGATAATCAATTAAATTGCTTATCTGCGTCTGTGGTAAACCTGCCTTTACCGCTGTTTGGGTAATGTATTTTGTTACTTCTTTGATGCGTTTAGATTGATCGGCTATTTCCGCACGTTGAGCAAATCCTTCTTCCCATTTTGGACTATGGATAAACTCTAGGCGTGACATGCTACCTTTTGAGCTGCCCATCTTGCTAAGCCAATTGGCCACGGCGTTTCCAGTGTTTCTAATCATATCAATATTGGCAGCCGCCTGAGCACCACTCTGGCTGGGTGATTTCATGTCATTTAAATGTTTCCAGCCAATTTTCATATCTTGTATATCTTTTTTAGCTTCAGGAAAGTTTTTAACAAGCTCCATGACTTCTTTTTCCCTGCGCCTTCCTCTAAATAGCGCAGAATAAACCTGCTTACCAGTCGCCTCACCAGGAACGCGATTAACAATATCGGTTACGTCTTCACGCACAAATCTTGGGTGTGCTAACGCGTTGGCTTGTTTGTAAGGTTCGTTATTGTCTTTTAAAAACTCATTAAACACATTGCGCACATTACCGATATTGGCTGATTCAAGTTTCTCAGATGCATTGGTTGAAGCACGATAGGTTCGATGCATGGTATCTAATTGCTGTTTAACTCTTTGCAGATACTCATAATTGTTTTTTGGCACAAACTCCATACTAGGCAATTTATCAACTGCTTCCATGGCCTGCTTAACAATAGGCTCTTGCGACATTGCATTAACAACAATAGGGTCAAGATCGTATTGCGAACTTTTTGCCATTTTATAAAGCTGATTTATAGCTTTCTCATTGGTTTTTGTTGGCGTTTAAATCTTATCAAGCATACTGCTAAACGCATTATTCTGTTGTTTGGCTGCCTGTTTCTCTAGCTCAACAGCTCTTTGCGCTACGTCACCGCCAGCATTTTTAAGCCTTTCCTCTTCTGCCCTTGTGACATAATTATTTGATGCTTGTCCTGGTGTGACATTGGTGCCAAGTCTACGATTGGCATTAATTACTGGCGAAGCTTCTGATTCATTTACGCCAGACAACATTTCATTAACCACTTTTGCTTTCGGCTCAATGCCCATCAATCTACGCACTGGCAATCCTGCGGCCATACTAGCCCCAGCAGCAGCGCTGGCACCACCTGGCAAGCCAAGCGCTTGGCCACCATAATATCCTGCGGTTCCACCAATAGCGCCTTTGGCTAGCTTTGAAATAATTGGGCTTGAGCTTAATGCAGCAGGCACCAATAACTCGCTACCCGCCCCAAGTGCTGCTCCCTTCCCAAATTCCGACCAGGCATTTTCAGGATGTTCCAGGGCATTTACATAGCCAACTTTTGCAGATGTTTTGCCAATCGATTTCAACGCATTGGTAACGGTCGCCCCTGGCTTGGCTGCCATTAATGATTTTACCGACTTCAATGCTTTTGGCAGGAATTTCAATACCGACAATGCACCCGTTTCAAGTGCTTGCGGCCCTGCAAATGGCGCTGCCATCTGCCCAACTTCTGATGCGGCAGTTTTTGGCGCAAAATCAAATCTTGGCATTTGATGCTTGGTCGGATTAAGCATGTTCGCCGTGTCTGGCACGATATTTCCCAAACCTTGAACGCCACCAATCAATGCCTCTTGTGCGTCCTGCCCCGTCTGCTTGGTTTCCTGTGGTGTCGGCGGCCTGTTAACGAACGGATAATTGCGCAATGGCAGCTCATTATCATTGGCCTGCGCTGGCTGTGCCGATGGCTTTGGTATATCTGCAAGCGTTGGCACAAAGCGTTTTTGATTGCTTGGCTGTTTAACGATAGGCGTTGGCGAAATAGGCGGCACTTTTAGGCGTTTATTCTCACTTTTGCCTATGCGCTGCCACTTCATGGTTTCCATGACCTTTTCATCTGGAATGTCAGCCAAAGTGGGAACAAATGCCATTATTGCTTACCCTCCAGGTGTTGCTGATAGGCTAACTGCGTTGCTTTAGGTTGGGCGCTATACCATTCTTGAAAATGTTGCTGGCTATCGAATGAAGCTGGAACCTTTAAGCCACCAACAAGCGAGATGGTTTCACCTGTTTCTTGAGCCGACTGCGCTGGCTGCTTCACTTCGGCGGATTGCGCTGCCGACTTGTCTGGCCCAGACTTTGGCTCGCCCATGAACTTATCCATTTCTTTTGCGGCTATCGGACTGAACGCAGCCTTTAAGCGTTTAGGGTTGGAATAAAATTCTTCCCAGGTATTCAGGTTGTTCTCGTCAACAGCATGATGCGATGCATCATAGAATGGCCGCTTAGTTTGGTAATAGCGCCACATGGTATTAACCTGGTTAGGCGTATAACCCAACGTGGCCAATGCCTGGTTGAATGATGGCTTTTCGATGATGCGCTGATTCATCCCCTTTCCATATTCAATCAAATGTCTAAATGCTGCATCTGGCATTGATCGGTCTGCTTTTGAATCAGTCGCTAACTTGGTGCCCATATCTGTTGAATTACCATCGGCTTGCTGGTTTTTAACAGACGCAACAATGTTTTTGATGGTTGTATCTAGCTCTACCGCTGGAGAGCCAAGTGCAAACTTAGGTGTCATTCCACCAATTGGCCCGCGCTGCCAGTTCTTAGTTTCGCTTCTTAACTGGGTAGCTTTATCAAGCTGCGCTATTTGGTTAACCGCTTCATCAGCTTTCTTGTTGTCACTGATATCCATCTTTTCACGCTGAGCAATAATCGAACCTGCTTCACCTGTTGCCATGGCATTTAAGCCAGCAGCTTGAGCTGTCGATATAGACATTGGATTGACGCCACCAAACTTGGTATCGCCTGCGCCTTGTCCGGCAGCCATGCGCTCAACCATTGTGGATGGCATACCAGGCGTTGACGAACCACCCGCGGCAGGTATCCCACTGGCTTGTGGTGGCTGCATTGGTGACTGCATTGGCTGCACTGGTTGCATAGGCTGTTGTGGTTCACCCTGTTGCGGCCCACCTTGTTGCGGAGCTTGCTGTTGCGGAGCTGGTGCATTCATAGCGTTTGCTGGTTGTTGGCCTTGTCTCTGTCCGCCACTTTGCTCACCACCAAATTTATTCATAATCATTGATAATATGCCGCGATTGTTTGGCGGCCCACCTGCCAGCGACTCTACGGATGGCGGATTAGCTGATAGCTCAGCGTATTTATTAAGCAAAGCGTTCACTTGCTCTTTGCTGGCACTCGTATAGAAAGCAGGATTGGAAAGCACAGTTGCCAGGTTTTGCAAATTAGCGTTTTGCGCAAAGGCATTCTTTGACGCAATTTCAGCCTGCGCCATCTTGGGGTAGTATTGGTTTTCCATGTTCTGGCGCTGCAAAGCATTGGCATTTTTCATGCCCGACATTATCCAGCCTTCGGCTGGCGCTTCTGAAATTGGTACGCCCATATAATTTGCTCCTAGCCTGTAAACCCTTTAATTACACCGCCGAAAATATTGCCGATATCTTTCTGTCTTCCTTGACGCTCGCCATATGCCGCCTGACCCATGCTCTCACCCAGGTTCTGGTTGATGCCTGTGATTTGATCGGCTGAATGCTGGCCCACACCCATCAGGTCTTTCTGACCCTGGCCATATTGGCTATTGATGCCTAAAACGTTTTGCAACCATTGGTTTTGGTCTTTCGATGCAATATCTTGGGCATAATTCTGAGACTCTTGCATAAATGGCGTGGAGCCCATTAAGCCGCTGGCGCTTGCTGCGTTGTTTGCTGCGTTCTGAGCTTGGCCCATTTGCATTTTTGCATAGTCAGATGTCTGATAATTCTTCATCTGATCATTGATGAATTTTGATGGGTCTTTCTGGCCGCCTAACCAATCTTGGTAATCGCTCATGCCGTGCTTACCGGCATTATAAAATGGGTTCTGCGCATCAATGCCACGCTGGTTATATTTCTCAACTTCTCGGCCATAGTCTGAATAAGGCTTGCCGGAATTGCCAAATAGGCCGCCTGCCACCTGCCCACCAGCCTGCGCTATCATTGCCATTGTTATTGGGTCCATGTCACATTCCTTGTGTTAAACGATCACTGTCCATTGTCCGATATCGGCAACTACCTGCCACATCTGCAACTCAGCAGTTCTCGGCGGCCCTATTGTTGCATCTGTTAAATATATCATCTGACCCTCTTCTGGCGATTGTATTTTATCGCGCTCTTCCGTTGTCACACGTGGAACAAATGAACCATATTGCGACAAATAACCCTGCAACGTTTCAATCATGGTACTCAGTGATGAAATCCATATTTCAGCCATATAAATGCCATCTTGCTTAACGAGCGGGTCATACAATGGCAAATTGTCTAAATCTCTAGCCATTCGTCACTCCGGCAATATTTCAAAGTCCCACGCAGCGCCAAGGATATAAAACGGCACCGTGTTGAAGAATTCAATCTTAGGGGTAAACCCTTGGCCTCTAGGGGTTGTCCCTAGCTTGCGCCATACAGTACGGTAAGTGCGTTCACCCAGCTTGCCCATGTTCGATGATGTCGAATAGCCATAACTCTGGCCGCCATCTTTCGAGATCGATAAGAATATTTTAGGTGCGCCGCTGCCAATAATGACCTGCTGATCGAGCAATAAATCTATGCCGTCCTCTGTCAAAATGTTTTGCGTGTTTTCGGCATCAAGGTTGGCAACGTCAGTGACAAACTGATCAGTTTTGCCTTGCAGCACATCGATGTGCCAGCGATCAATGCGCAGCCTATTGTAACCCTCTGGCGTTACTTGCCGACCAATGCGCATACGCCTGATTGGCTCACCGTTGTTTGTAGTATATTTATCATCCACAATGTATAAAATTGGCTGATTGTAATGTCCATAATAGTTCACACCCTTGTAATAAACGTGGGTCTGAGCCGGATGTCTGTCACCGTTCAATACTTCTTCTTCATGCCATTTCGGGTCGCTTTCTGTGCTCATTGATACGCTATAAACATAGGTATGATTGGCCTTGGTGAAGTTTAAACGATAAAAAATGATTCCATTTTCTTTAATCATGATGCCACGCGAATCAGCCACACCCTTGGTTGGGTCGGTTGCGTATTGCGCTAAGGCATAATCCAGTGCGCGATTGCTAACCGGCGCTGACTGCGTACCTGATACGCCCATGACTGAGCCCAGGCCATCACGGTCCTGGGATAGAAAAAACATTCGGTCAAAACCGGTTGCTATGCTACCGACGGAAGGCGTGCCCACTTCCATCAGCAATGAATTGTTGCGCCGAAATGGCAAGTTGGTTCCCAGTCCGGCATTTTCCCAGACTTCGGTGAAGTTTTGGCTAAATAAAAATAGCCTGCGATGCAATGTGCGACACGCCACAATCGTACCAGGGTGCGAAGTAATGCTGCCTTGCTGTAATTGCGCTGCCACCTTGATCGTCACTGGCGCCACCGATGCAGCACTGTATGAAATCGCTGTACCCGCAAAAGCATCTGCCTGCGTCCTGGCAATCTTAATCTGTCCAGGATTGGTCGCCGCGGATGTGACGCGGATAGCGTAATAGGTTGTCGTGTTGTTGAGCGGGTCGCCAGTCGCAGCCGTTGGGAACGCACCTGCACCCGTCTTGTCTAGCGTAACTGGCACACCTGTTGCAAAATTTGCTGTCGTGGTCGTGGTTAGTATAAGCGTGTCACCAATCGCTGCCGTGAACGCAAACTTGGTGCCACCGCTCCACACCATGCCATTATTGATTAGCGATAATTGAAAGCTATTCGTTTCACCATTCGCAACCACAAAGAAACCATCAAGGAAACACACATCAATCGGCTTGGCTGGAAACCCAGTGTCGGTGATTGGCTCATACGTTAAGTGAAGCGTGTCATATATCCACCCACCTGTGCCGTCCACAATGATCACCTGGTAAGCGTTCGCATCTATGCCGACATAGCCGGTGCTGCCTGCGTTAACGTCACCAATCTTTGTGGTAAGCAGCGCGCCTGTGGTTCCGCTAGTTCTGAAAACAGTGCTGCCATACACTGTGTATATAGCATCTTTAAACACTAGCGACGCACGTGACCCGCCTTGCTCCATCCCAAAATCTATATTAGCGTTTTCCAATCCAGACGTGCCAACCAATACCTTGGGACGCTTGGCCTGCTCGTCCACGTATTCAAACATATTGATCGTGCGCTCAGCATTAATAGTGCTGATTCGTTGGTTGTCGTAGCTGCCAACAATGTCATAATCTTTACGCATGATTAATACGCCAGGATATTCTGCCACCAGAACGGCTGCGGCCTAGAGAGCACAGCAGATGGTCTGATAGTCAGATCAGTTTCATTAGCATTCTTGATGATCGCGTAATAGTCATCATATTCAGCTTGAGCTTGTGGCGTCCAATTACCAGATGGGTAATAAGACATAAACTTTTGCGCCAGGGCATATTTCATAAACCCGTAATAAAAAGGCGGCAATTCTGTTAGCAATTCGTGTTCTGTCAGTTGATCGACCATTACCTTGGCACGTAAT
>Ga0302321_100006739_pt1 | contig 10116 bp, 4 predicted proteins | sample Fen_T0_1_FD_202505 | JGI IMG/M metagenome (GOLD analysis project Ga0302321, IMG submission 202505) | Peat permafrost microbial communities from Stordalen Mire near Abisko, Sweden - Fen_T0_1 | ecosystem: Environmental > Terrestrial > Soil > Wetlands > Permafrost | place: Sweden: Abisko... | reverse complement strand
AGCCGGCTTCGCGGTCCCTGCTGGTGAATGGGAGCGTTGAAGCCACCTTCTCGGCCGGCCCACCTGACGTCGACTTCGGGAAGCCCGTAGCTCGGGCGCCGGTCGCCCTGAGCGGGTTCGCCATCGCGTTCCGGCTCGACAACGCGAAAGGTCGAGATGTCACCCAGGTGAACCTGACGCCTCGCCTGCTGGCGAAGCTCATGACGATGAGCTACACGGCAGCGACGTACGTCAACCAGGAGTGGGCCGCCAAGAAGAACTCGAAGTACAACGCGTCGGCCGGAAACCCGCTCGACCTCCTTCAAGATCCGGAGTTCCGGGCCCTGAACCCCGGCTCGATGACCGTGCTGAGCGGATACGACTTCACGAGCTCTTCGACTCTCTTCTCGGTGTCGAGCGATTCGGACGTCGTGAAGGCTCTCAGCAGCTACATCAACGCCGACCCTGACGCTCGTGCGTGGCTGGACGGCAAACCCGATCCGTGGGGCATGGTGGTCAATCCCAACTACAAGGGAATTGCGCTGCCCGTCGTCGGTTGGCCGATCCTCGACAACTTCCTGTCTGAGGACGCGGCCGCGAACAACCCTTGCCTGGCGTCGAATCCGGTGCCGTTGTTGCCGTTGGTAGCAGGGCCCGTGTCCAACCCGATCACGGTGACGCTCAACATCCAGTACGGCATCTCGAACTCCCAGATCGCTTGCAAGGACGCCGGACAGCCTCAGCAGAAGCTCGTGGCACTCGGACGCGAGACTCCTGGAGTGCGGGCGCTGTTCGGCGTCGTACCGCTCGGGGACGCTAGCCGCTACTCCCTGCCGACGGCATCGCTGCTCACGCACGTCGACAGCGGCGCTGCCACCAAGTTCACCGACGCCACCGGCCGAACCTTCGTCTCGCCTACGCCCGCGACGGTGCTTGCTGCGGCGCAGATGCTCAAGACCAACACCGACCACGGTACGTACAACTTCGTGTTCCCTTACGCCTCGATGCGCACCAGCGACGCGGGCAAGGACGCCTACCCGGGTTCGCTGCTGCTCACGATGGATGTCCCGACCTCTGGCGTTCCCGCCGACGACGCGGCGAAGTTCGCCAAGCTCATGACCTTCATGGCCACCGATGGACAGTCCCAGGGCTCAGGCATCGGGCAGTTGCCAGGCGGATATGTGCCCATCGGCACGCTCGATGGTCTCGGTGCGCTGCAGGACTACGCTCTGAAATCGGCCGCCGCCGTTGCTGCGCAGAACGGCACTGTGCCCTTGGTGGCGTCCGCGTCGCCGAGCCCGAGCCCTACCCCGTCGCAGAGCAGCATCGCGACGACCGGCGGGCCGACCGACACGTCGACGACCCCGACCGACGCCGGCGCCACCGGCCAGACGGGCGCGAGCCCGAGCGCGTCGCCCTCGGGATCGGCGACGTCGACGCCGATCCAGATTCGTCCGGTCGGCACGACGAAGGCGGTGAGCCCCGGCCTCGCGTCGGGGGCGATCCCGCTCCTCCTGGCCCTGTCCGCGATCACCGGCCTGGCGGCCCTCGCCACCGCACTGTGGGGACGACGATGACGACCACCGAGCTCGAAGCCATCGCTGCGGTCGAGACCGACCTTCCGCTCGACACGACGGGCAGCCGTCGCGAGCGCCGGCTGGCCGCCGAGGCGACGTCGACGCAGCGCGTGATGCGCCGGTCGGCAGAGCCGGCAGCGGTGGCGCCGGCCGCGGGCGTCGTCGCCATCGCGGGGAGCCTCGACGACGTGGCCGTCGACGGCGTGGCACCGAAGAGGCAGCGTGCTGCCATCTCGCCCCTGCGGGGAACCGTCGCCTGGGTGCTGGCCACCGTGAGCCTGCTGTCGTTGTGGTTCGTGGCCTACGCCGTGGTGCTGACGCCGTTCCAGGAGTCGTCGCGCCAGACCGTCCTCTACAGCACGTTGCGGCAGTCGCTCTCGCAGCAGACCGCCCCCCTCGGTGGCTCGATCGCGCCGGGCACCCCGGTGGCCTTGATGAACGCGCCGAGCCTGGGGATCTCCGACACGACCGTGGTGGAGGGAACGTCGTCGGGTGACCTGATGTCGGGCCCCGGGCACAAGAGCGACACCGTGCTGCCCGGCCAGGCGGGTGTGTCGGTGCTCTACGGCCGTGCCTCGTTGTTCGGTGGCCCGTTCGCGTCGGTGCCGCAGGCGAAGGTCGGCGACCCGATCTCGGTGATCACCGGCCAGGGCACATTCACCTACACGATCTCGGGCCTGCGTCGCGCCAACGACCCGTTCCCCGCCGCGCTCACCGGAACCGGTGGCCGCCTCACGCTCGTGACCGCGGAGGGCACCGGACGCCTCGGCGCGCTGCGTCCCGACGGTGTGGTGTACGTCGACGCCACCCTCAAGGGCGACGGTCAGCCGTCGCCGGGGCACCCGGCGACAGTGCCGCTGGCCGAGCAGGCGATGCAGGGCGACCCGAGCGCGATGCTGCCGCTCGCGGTGCTCCTGCCACTCCTCATCGGCTCGGTGATGTTCATCGTGTGGGCCCGCGCGCGGTGGGGCGGGTGGCAGACCTGGGTGATCGGCGCTCCCCTCGTGTTCGCGACCCTGTGGGCCGTGAGCCAGTGCGCTGTTCAGCTGCTGCCGAACCTCATCTGAGACCGCTCTGCGCCGCAGCTCGGCCTCGATCGATCGCTCCAGCGAAGCCTGACCGCGACGGTTGATGAGCACTCACGGGCAAGACCCGAATGGTGACTCTGAGACACGTCGAATCACTCTGCGTCGGCCTTGGCCGAGAGGGCGTTGAGCGGTGGTTGAAGGTGTTCGAACAGGTTCACGTCCCGTTCACATGGGACGTACCGGCGGGTTTCCCGGGCCCCGATTGGCTCGCAACGTTCGTACACCTCCTGTCCGGAAGGGGACAGACATGCAGATCAGGAAGCTCGCGGTAGCCGCGGCTGCAGTGGGTGCCGTTGGCGCGTCACTGCTCGTCGCGTCGCCGGCTTCTGCGGACTACGCGCCGGGTGCCAACGATGTTGTCGGCGTCGGTTCGGACACGGTCCAGTACGTCATCGACTTCATGGCCGATGGTGACTACACCGGCCAGGCCGGCTTCAACTCCGGCAAGCCCAACCGTCTCGTCAACTTCGACGCGACCCCCGACGCCAACGCCCGTCTCGGCTATGGCTCGTATGGCATCGGCTCGGCCACGGCCGGCGCCGGTTCGTCTGCCTCGGGTACGACGGCTGCCCTCAACTTCTGCGGCCCCGGCACCGGTGGTACGCAGGGCACGGGCAACCAGAACACCCCGCACGTCAACGACAAGCCCTGTGTGCTCAACCCGACGATCATTCTGCGGGCCGGCACCAAGCCGGTGCAGCGCCCCAACGGCTCGGGCGCGGGCTTCAACGCCCTCAAGGCCGATGTCACGCTGGGCACGCACGTGATCGACTTCTCCCGCTCGTCGTCGGCTCAGGGCGACACGTCTGGCACCTACGACAGCATCAACGTCGGCCAGGACGGCCTGTTCATGCTGTCGAAGACCGGCGGCAACGCGGTCGCGCTCTCTGCGCAGCAGCTCAAGTCGATCTACCAGTGCACGACGACCACGTGGACCGCAGTCGGCGGCGGGTCGTCCGCGACGATCGTTCCTATCCTCCCGCAGGTCGGATCGGGCACCCGCAAGTCGTTCCTGGCGCTGATCAGCCTTGCTGAGGGCGCTCAGGGCACGTGCGTGCAGAACGCCGAGGAGAACGACCCCGAGGCCATCGACGCGTCGGGCAACCCGGCCAACGCGATCGAGCCCATGTCCTCCGGACGCCTTGCGATGTACCGCGGCCAGGACTCGAGCGGCACCTCGCTCGGCTTCGGCGCCTCGTACTTCACGGACCCCTCGTGCCAGTACGGCTACATCGCCGCGGCCTGCCACAACGGCACGCTCGGTGGCACTGTCGGCACCGCTGCCACGCTGGGCAACCAGCTCGCTCCTGACGTGCAGTACTGGACCACGGGCACCCCGTCCGACGGCAACGCGCTCGCCGGTCAGGTCCGCAACCTGTACGTCTACTTCCGCGACGCCGACATCAGCACCAACAAGGCGATGGAGCCGGGCACCCAGCGCAACTGGGTTCGCACCCTGTTCTACAACCCGTGCTCCGGCACGGACCTCGCCGGCAACCCGATCTCGATCGCTGCCGGAAACTGCACCGGCGGTAACACGACCGGCCCCGGTGGGGCTCCGTTCCTCGCCAACGCGACCGGCCTCGTCGAGTCGTCCGGCGTGAACACCACCTCGGGCACCGGCACGACCGCCTTCGGTGCCTTCACCCGCAACGGCGCCTGATCCACAGCACGAACCGCACGTCCTGATCTGACAACGGGTGTGGGGGCGGTCGCCCGCCCCCACACCTGGATCCGAACTGCCATTCGTCTCAAGAAGAGGATCTCATGAAGCTTCGTATGAAGTCGGTCGTCGCCGGGGCCTCCGCCCTCGCGATCGCCGGTGCTGGCCTCGCCCTGGCGACGCCGGCCAACGCGTGGACGGGCACCGGCCAGTCCGGCGCCCCGTCCTGGTACATCGACAGCAGCGGCACCACGATCGACACGGCTCGCAAGGGCCAGGTGCTGTTCTACGACGCCAGCGGAAACCAGATCATCGGTGGCTCGAACATCAACGCCGTGGGCACCGTCGGGGCGGCCTTCGGCTACCTCGCGGTCAGCGGCGGCGCGACGGGCGCGGGCGCTACCCGCATCAACGCCAACATCGCCGCACCTGACCCCACGAAGGCCACGACCCTCGCTCCGCCGTCCACGTGGTCGACGAACAACGTGCCTCCGCTGAACGTCGCATGGGCCGGTCTGGCGGGCGTTCCGTCGACGGTGTCCACCGGCCACCTCGCATGGATGCGCCTGAACGCCACGGGTGCTGCGCTCCAGGACGTCGCTTCCGGCCTGGTGCTCTACTCGGGCGCCAACGCCGAGTACAAGAACGTTCTCGAGCTGCGCGTCGCCGACACGGTTGACATCAACAACTACTGGGCCGTCGACATCGAGTTCAACCCGACCTCGGCCACGGCCAACTACGACGGTCTCGCCCCCGGTGCGTGGAAGGTCATCTACCCGAACCAGGCGCAGACCACGACCCTCTCGGCCGTGTCCTCGTCGGCCGGCCTCTCGTACAACGTCGGCGGCACGACCAACCTCTCGGCGACGGTCACCCCGACCGGTGCCGCGGGCACGGTCCAGTTCCTCGACAACGGTGCCGCTGTGGGCGCCCCCGTCACGGTGTCGGCCGGCTCGGCCACGCTCAACGCTGTGACGCTGGCTGGTAGCGGTACCCCCGGTACCCCCGCCAACCACACGCTGACCGCGTCGTTCAGCCCGGCCGCGTTCACGCCGTTCTCCGCCGCGACCTCCACCACGCCCAACACGGTCGTGACGGTCAACACCCCGGCGCAGAACACCACCACCAACCTGTCGCTTGGTGCGGCCACGGTGATCTCGGGCAACTCGGTGTCGGCCACCGCCACCGTGACCTGGAACGCCGGCGCCAGTTCGGTCGGCAACGTCGGCCAGGTGCAGTTCATCGTCGACGGCACCAACTCCGGCTCGCCGGTGTCCGTGTCGGGCGGCCAGGCCGTGCTGAACATCAACTCGACCGGCCTCACGCCGGGCAACCACTCGGTCGTCGCGTCGTACACCGACAGCACCTCGTTCAACCCGTCGTCGAGCTCGGGTGCGACCTTCGCGGTCACCGCCGCCAGCTTCGACAGCGACGTCCAGGCGATCGAGACCGGGATCAACCCCGGAACCATCACCATCTCGACGCCCTACGACGGCAACGCCACCAAGGCGACGTACTGCGCCGTCGACCAGGCCCTGGGCTCGGGCGGCCACCCGGCCAACCCGGCGACGTTCGGCAAGGTCGTCTGGACCGCCACCGGCGTCTCGCACGGTGTCTTCCCGTTCCCGTCGGGCACGAACGGCGTGGCCGCCGTGTCCCCCGCGACGACCGTTCCGGTGGCCCCGGTTCTCGCCGTCGCTCTCCCCAACTGGCCGGGCAGCACCACGCAGCAGAACACCACCGCGTGCGGCTTCCTGTTCGTGCCGGCTCTGTCGCTGGACGGCACCGCGTCGCTGTACTCGGCGTCGGCTACGTTCGACGGCATCTCGGTGACCGACACCCGCCCGGGCACCAACCCCTACACCCTCAACGCTCTGTCCTCGAACATGACCAAGCAGGGTCTCAGCGGCCCGGCTGGCAACGACGAGATCATCAACGCCCAGAACATCGGCCTCACCGCCGTCGCTCTGGACAGCACCAACGTTCTCGCCCCGTTCAACACCTTCATCGGTGGCCAGACCCCGGGCGCGCCCGGCACGCCTGGCGTCGGTGCGGCCACGGGCCAGAACTACACCGCCTACGACAACCTGGCTGCCGCCGGAGTGTCGTCCGCTGCGGCCGGCTCCGCCGGTCTCGGTGGCGCCACCGGGCACCAGGTGCTGCACGCCAACCGTGGCCTCGGCACGATCGTGACCCACGGCACCGTCGGCATCAACGCTCCGACCAACACCCGTGATGGCGTCTACGCCGGCACGATCACCTTCACCGTCCTCGGCAGCTGAGCGACACCAGTGAAGTTCCGGCCCCCGCGCCGGGTGTGACACGCGGGAGCGGGGTCGGCCTTCGGGCCGGCCCCGCTCTCGGGCCATGACGGTTCGCGTGCGTCGTGGCTCGGGCAGCAGCACCTCACGCGCGAACGTGACGGCCGCTCGAGGGGAGCGATCGTCACGACACCGAGGCTGACGCCTCAGGGGGAGACCATGCCGGTACGGATCCGCACCAGCGTCGCGGCACTCATCGCCGCTGCGCTCGTGGCCGTGGGCCTCGCGCTCCCCTTGACGTCCGCCAGCGCCTACGTCGGGTCCGGCGCCAACGGCGCGCCCGTCTGGGTGCCCAACGACGGCGCCCGCAAGGGGTTCGTTCTCCTCTACGACCCCTCAGGCCAGCAGATCTCCGGTGGTACGAACGTCAGCGCGATCGGCCAGGCCGGCGCCTCCTACGCCTGGCTCGGCACCTCCGGATCCGCGCCTCGGGCCGGTGCCACGCAGGTGTCGGCCTACGTCGCTGCGCCCGACATCTCGAACTCCACGCCGAGCACGTGGGCGTCGGCCCAGCTGTCACCCTCGGCCTTCACGTGGTCGCCCACGCCCGGTGGCACGCCGGGCTTCGCGCCGAACGCCCCGGGGGCCTTCTCCCACCTCGACGCCTCGGGTGCGAACGTCCTGGGTGCCGCGAGCGGCCTCACCCTCTACTCAGGCACCGACCCCGACTACCTGCACGTGCTCGAGCTCCGCGTGTTCGACTTCGGGCCAGGCGTGCCGCTCGAGAACAAGTACTGGGCGACCGACATCGAGTTCAACCCGCCCACCGCGACGGCGACGTACGACGGGCTGGCGCCGGGTGCGTGGCGCGTCGTCTACCCGGTGGTGATGCTGCCGACCCCCGTCGTGTCGACACCGACCGTGTCGCCCGCCGCGCCGTCACCCCAGGGGACTCCGCTCGTCTTCAGCGCGACGGTGGCGCCCCCGAGCGGCACGCTCACGGGCGGGCGCGTGAAGTTCTTCACGGGGAACACCCAGATCGACGGGACGCGCATCATCACCGGCACGTGCACGCCCTCCGTGCCGTGCACGGTGTCGACCAACGCGCTCACCACGTTCACCATCGGAACCACGCAGGTCTACGCGCAGTACTTCACCGCGCAGGGCGTTCTCGTGGGCAACGCGGCGTCGGCATCGTTGACGGTCACCGTGACCAAGCCGCCGGCCGTCACGACAGTCACGACTCTCGGCAACATCCAGAGCAGCGACCCGCTCGACGCGCCAGGCACCGTGACCTACCCGGCCACGCTCAGCGGCACAGCCTTCGTGACGCTCGTGGACCCTGGACAGCCCGACAACGGCTCCGGAACGTTCCGCGGCTCGATCGCCTTCTACCTCGACGGCTCTACGACCCCGTTCGCCTCGGACCCCGATGGCAGCAACGGGTTCGTGTTCACGGTGCCGTCGTCGGTCTTCAGCGGCGGCGGCGCCCCCGGCGTCACGCACGCGATCACGGCGAAGTACGGCGGTAGCGTCGTCGCGTCGGCGGTCGACCTGCTGCCGTCGGACAGTCCGGCCGCCACGATTCGCGTGATCACGCCGTACATCTCCCAGGACGTCCAGGCGATCGCCACGGCGATCGACCCCGGCACGATCACGATCTCGACGCCGTACGACGGCAGCCCGACCAAGGCGACGTACTGCACGATCGGCACCGACATCGCCACGCCCGCGACGCTCGGCCTGGTGTCGTACACCGCCGCTGGGGCGACGGCGCACAACGCGGTGAGCGGAGCGATTCCGGTGACGGCCGGTGAGCTGCTCCCCTTCCTGCCCAGCGTGCTCCAGCAGGACACCCACGAGTGCGGCTACATCTTCCTCCCAGCGATGAAGCTCAACGGGACGGCGAGCCTGTACTCGACGTCCGGTGCCTTCGACGGCATCTCGGTGACCGACACGCGCCCCGGAACGAACGGCTACACCCTCAACGCGCTGGCCTCGAACTTCACCAAGCAGGGCGTAGGGGCCCCGACCGTCGACGACATCATCAACGCGCAGGACCTCGGCCTCACCGGCCTCACGCTCGTGAGCACCAACATGCAGCCGCCGTACGACTTCTTCCTCGGCGGGCAGACGCCCGGCACGCCGGGGGCTCCCGGCGTCGGCACCATCGCGGGCGAGAACTTCACCGGCTACGACAACCCCGGCGCCAACGGTCTGTCCTCGACGGCGACGGGCAACCTCGGCCTCGGCGGATCGACCGGCCACCAGGTGCTGCACGCCAACCGCGGGCTGGGCACAGTCGTCACGCAGGGGGCGGTGCGCATGACCGCCCCGACGAACACCCGCGACGGCATCTTCGCCGGCACCATCACGTTCACCGTCCTCGGCACCTGACCGGCGCTGGTCATCCTCTGTTCATCCGTCCTTAGTGAGAGGGCCACGTGCTCCCGGTGGGATGACGACGTGAGCCAGAGACCTCCCGCACTCCGTCTTGCCGCTGCTGTCGCCGCTGGAGCGGTGCTCCTCCTCGCCAGCGCGCTGCCGGCATCGGCGGCCGTGCCTGCGGCGAGCAGCACGCCCCAGCCCGTGCCCGGGCCGTCGATACCCGCTCCGGGGACGACGACCAACGACCAGAACCAGGCGACCTTCGGCCTCGGCCCGTCCAAGGGCGGCATCCTCGACGGCCGCGCCGGTTTCACGTTCCTCGCCCCGCGTGGTGGCACCGTCACCGACCAGCTCGTCGTGGTCAACCTGAGCTACGCGCCGCTCACGCTCAACCTGTATCCCGCCGACGCGCTGAACGGATCCGACGGGTCGCTGGGCATCCAGCCGCGCTCCGCGCAGCCGAAGGACCTGGCGTCGTGGGTGAAGCTCACGACTCCGACCGGCAAGCTCTACGTCGTCGTCCCGGCTCGCGGCAAGGTCGCCGTGCCGGTCACCGTCACCGTGCCCAAGAACGCGTTCGTGGGCGACCACCTTGCGGGTATCGCGACCTCCATCGTCGCCAAGGGCACGACTCCGGGCGACCGCGGCACCAACGTGAGCTTCGAGCAGCGCGTGGCCATCCGGCTCGCGCTGCGCGTCGCGGGGCAGCTCAAGCCCGAGCTCACGATCAAGGACATCAACGCCAGCTACGCGGGCACGCTCAACCCGTTCGGCAAGGGCTCCGCGCTCATCACCTACACGGTCGTCAACACGGGCAACGCCCGCCTGCAGGGCCACCAGGAGGTCAAGGTCCAGGGTCTGTACGGCGGGACGGCGACGGCCGACTCGCTCGGGGACCTGCCGATGCTCCTGCCCGGAGCGGCCGCCCACTTCACCGTCGAGGTCCCGAACGTGACGCCCGCCGTGTGGATGACGGCCGCGGTCACCGTCGTCGGCGAGGCTCCGCTCGGCGACGCCACGCCGCCGGTGCCGATCTCCACGGGGTCGACGCACTTCTGGGCGGTGCCGTGGACACTGATCGCCCTCCTGCTGCTGCTCGCTCTCGGGATCGGCTGGTTCATCCGGCAGCGGCGCCGGGTCGCTGCCGCAGAGTCGCAGGT
>Ga0302321_100006738_pt1 | contig 10116 bp, 12 predicted proteins | sample Fen_T0_1_FD_202505 | JGI IMG/M metagenome (GOLD analysis project Ga0302321, IMG submission 202505) | Peat permafrost microbial communities from Stordalen Mire near Abisko, Sweden - Fen_T0_1 | ecosystem: Environmental > Terrestrial > Soil > Wetlands > Permafrost | place: Sweden: Abisko... | reverse complement strand
AGGGGGCTCGCTTCCAGGATGCGGTTCGGCTGCCACTCGAGGTCCAGTCCGAGCCGGCGATCGTGGACCACATAGCCATGAGTGGCACCCTGCAGGGCGGAGCGGTTGAGGAGATCCCGGTCCGTCTGCCCGAGGATGCTGCACTCGCGTCGGCCGGCGGGGCATGGCACTTGCGATTGGCGCGCGGGTTCGAAAGCGATCTCGAGGGAGCGCTTCGCTACCTGACTTCCTATCGCTACGCGTGCGCCGAGCAAACCGCCAGCACGCTCCTGCCGTTGTTGCTCTTCCCGAACGATCCCGTGGTGGCGACACAGGGGAAGACCGAACCCCGGGTGAAGGCTCGCCTTGCGCGACTCGAGAAGCTGAAGGTAACGAGCCACCGGCCCGAAGACGAAGGTGGCATCGACTTCTGGCCTGGCTCTCGTCGGCCAGAGCTCTTCGCCACAGCGTGGGCGCTGCTGGTGCTTTCGCACGCCCCCGGAGACGTCGGAGCTGGACCTCAAATCGAATCCTTGGGGAAGGCGACGGCGAGTCTCCTTGCCGCGGCGGTGACCGATCGACACTGGTCATCGGCCGTACGGGCCCTGGGATACCTCGCCTTGGCGCAAGCAAAGTTCAAGGTGAACGATGTCCCCACCCCTGCGCCCGCGTACGAGCCCATCACCACGGGATTCTCTGCCCTGGCGTTGGTTGAAAGCACGGGCAAGGATCTCACCTTGCGAAGCAAGGCGGTCGAGACCGCGCGACGCTGGCTTTCGGAAGCCATCTTCCGCTTGCCCGAGCATGGTCGATTGTTACATGCCCAGGCGAGCGCCACGGCCCACGATATCCCGGCCCACGACGCTGAAGTTGCCGAGCTGTCGCTCGCCTGGGCACTGGCCCACGTTTGGCCCGATCATCCCGCCCGTCCCAAGCTGGCGCGTGCGTTGGCCGAGCACCGCCGAGCGAGCCAATTCGTGAACACCTTCGAGAATGCGCTTTTCCTTCTCGTCGCTGCCGACGCGGCCGAGCAGGCGAAGGGGAAGGGCACTGTGGAGGGCGTGGCTGACGACGTACAGCTCTTGCCATCCGTGGCGTGGCCGGACGCGGGCAAGGTGCTCGATAGGGTTTGGCCACTCTCGGCCCTTCCCAAGTCGTTCTTCACGCAGGAGCGAGGGGGCCGCTTCATCCTGCGAGGGCAAGGTGATGGTGACCTGTTCTACAGTCTCGAGGCCAGCTTCCCCGCGAAGAATCCCGATGCGGTGCTGGAGCGCGGATTGTCGATCGAGGCTCATCTACGGGATCCCAGGCAGGGGCACGGCGACGTCGTCGAGGTAGGCGCCGGCGAAATTCTGGCGCTCGATATCTATCTTGGTGCGCGCAGCCCGCAAGAATTCGTGGCCATCGATGTGCCGTTGCCTGCCGGCCTCGAGGCCATCAACCCCGATATGCCCGTCGAAAGCCTCGCGGTCGGGCCGGAGGTGGTGGCGCACCATGATTTCGCATTCGAGCACCAGGAGCTCCACCCTGAACGTGTGCTGGTCTTCCCGCGTTTCCTTCGTCCAGGCATCGCCAAGCAAACGGTATTCCTGCGTGCGTTGCTTGCGGGCAGCTACCAGATGCCAAGCCCTCGCGCCGAGGTGATGTACAACCCAGAGATCCATGGCCGCGGCAAAGCCACGCGCATCACGATCCTACCGGCGGCCAACTAAGGATCGGATGGCATACCCAAGGAAGACGGTTCGTCAGCATCGGGGCAACTACGGCAGGCCTGCCTTTCAGCTCTTGAGCATACGCTCCATGAGGATGTCCTCGAGGTTGCGACGACCGTCGAGAACAGCATGGATCTGAACGAGCTCATCGAGCCGGCGGCAGATGATTCTCCACGGAGGTTCCTGCAATTCACGCCAGCTGCGATCGCCGATGGACCGCAACTCTGGCGGCATGCGTCCCCGGTTGGGCAGGCTGGCCGTTGATTCTACGCGTGCCACAATGCGATCGATGATGGTAGCTGCCCGCACTGGTGACTCGCTGGCCAGGTAGGCGGCGATTCGTTCTAGGTCGCCAGCCGCGACCGACGTCCACACGACCTTCAGGTCCCGTGACTTCATCGCTTGCTGGCTTGTCCGATTGCCAAGTGTGCTCTGCGCCGGACGTCCTCGCTTGAATAGGTCTTGTCGCCTCGGGCGAGCGAATCCTGGCTTTGCGCCAGCAGCTTCAGCATGGCCAGGGTTGCCTGCGTATCGTCGTGGCGTTTGGCGTCGATGACCACGACGCTGGCCCGGCCGTTCTGCGTGATGAGGACCGGCTCGCCGCTGTGGATAGCTTGGTCGTCTCGTCGCGAACTTCCGCCGGCGGCTCTCGTCGAGCCATGCGCCGATGGAGCCGAGCGCCGTGTGCAAGTCGCACTACCAGAGCTCAATCGGTACGAACGGCAGCGCCTTCACCGGCGGCTCCACCGGGGATGCTATCGCGCTACCGCCCAGGTCGGGCATCGGCGACGAGATCGCGATTTGACGCCCGGACCCTGTCGCCTTACCGTCATTGGGTGGTGAAAAGCAAAGCTTCGCCTCGGAACACAGCCTCGGCGGGTGTGCAACGGTCGCCACACGAGCGAGTGGCGGACGCGCATGGCTAGGCTGCCGACCGGCACGCTTCGCAAGCGCAAGATTGCCGTCTTTGACATCGACGGGACCATCTTCCGATCGAGCCTGCTCATCGAATGCGTCGAAGCGATGATCAGTGCGGGATTGTTCCCCGAAGAGGCACGCGAGCTCTACGCGGGAATGCACCGCAAATGGCTCGATCGCAAGGGCACGTACGAGAAGTACATCGCTGCCGTGGTACAGGCGTTTCGCCGCCACATCGCCGGCGTGCGCGAGGTGGACTTCATTTCGGTCATGCGCCAAATGGTTCGAGCCCAGCGACACCGGGTGTACCGCTACACCCGTGATCTGGTGGCGAGCCTGCGTCGCCGCGGCTATTACCTCATCGCAGTTTCGCATTCGCCGAGGTACATGGTCGACGACTTCGCCCGCGAGCTGGGCTTCGACAAGATCTATGGTCGCGTGCTCGGGGTGACGAAGGCCGGTCGATTCACCGGTCGAGCGCGCCACCTGAGCGTCATCAGCGACAAGGCCAAGGTGCTCAGGCGCGTGATCGAGAAACAAGGGTTGACCCTCGTCGGCTCGGTCGGCGTAGGCGACAGCGAGGCAGATGTTGGCTTCCTGGAAATGGTCGAAACCCCGATCTGCTTCAACCCGAACGCCGCTCTCCTGCGTGTGGCGAAGCGACGAGGCTGGAAGGTGGTCGTCGAGCGGAAGGATGTGGTGTACGAGATTCGGCCTGAACGGTGACCGGGCACCACCGGGTGACCGAGCTCCACCTGCGGCGGCCACGTACCGACCTCGACGCCCAACCCAATTGTGACATCGCTGATGACACAGATCGATCGACTGCGAGTCACTCACGGCCTGACGGACGAGATGAAGAAGGTGCTGACGGAGTGGCGGGAGGCGCTGGTGCCTCAAGGCCATTGGCGTGGAGCGAAGGTTCTCGTCCCGTGGTCTCAGGCGGACTGCGAACAACATCCGGAAGCTGTACGGGGGACGGCGCGAGCCCTCACGGGCCACGTGACCGTGAAGATGACGGAGCACCATTCGCACGTCAACGTGGAGGAGAAGCGGGCAGCGCAGGCACATCGGGGTCAGGGCGGGAAGACGGGGCACGAAATCGAAAGAATTTCGTGGTCTTGCGTGGTGGGCATTGCAGGGATTGAACCTGCGGCTTCCACCGTGTGAAGTCGATTCGGAGGGTAGGGGGACGCTCACTTACAAAGGGAAAACGGGCAGTTACCGTGACCAGGCGTTACCTGGACGTCCAGCCCGTTTCGCCCAAGTGGTGTGCTTAGTGGTGTGCTTAGGAAGGTCGTGGTGAGAAGCATTAACCCGTGCATTGGGGCAGAACCCTAGGGGAGGTGTAGGAGGCGATTAGGATCTTTTCTCGCGACGGCGGAGCGCGTAAATCATGGTGGCGCCGGCACGGAACCTCAGAAGAGCGGTGTGATGCCCGATCCGGATCCCATGCTGGGATGGGGGAGTTGAACCCGGCGTATCGAAGTCTAGAACCGGCACGCTACGCGGGGAGCTACCTGTTGCTCATATGCTACACTCTTGGAATCGGTGATGGCTCCCGTGACGGCCACGACAGCGAAGGAAGTGCTGCACGCGCTCGAAGAGACGCGCGCGGCCCGCGGCGTGACCAAGGCGGAGCTGGCGCGACGAAGCCGGCTGCGGGCTCAGACGGTTCGGCGGCTCCTGACCGACAAGTCTGCCAATCCGACGCTGACCAACGTCCTCGACTTGCTCCGGCCGCTGGGACTGGGCCTGCGACTCGTCGAGCTTCCGCCGGGCTCCACCGAGTTCGATGCTGAGAAAGTCCACGCCTGGCTATCCTTCTACGGCGCGCCTCTTTACGGCGCGACCGGCATCGATCCCACGAGCGTGCCGGGCCTCGAATCGGCTCTGGCTGAGGCTTTGAAACTCAGCCGAGAAGACGCCACTCTCGCCCGCGCGATCCCCGTGGCCCTCCAGAAGAACCGGGGACGACTCTCCCTTAGGCTGCTGCACGGCGAAACCGAGCGGTGGAACGAGCTTCGGACCTTGGGCTTCTTTCTGGACCTCACGGCCGAACTTGGGCACCACGAAGCCTTCAAGGAAGAGTCAACCCGACTTCGCGCCGAGGTGCCACTCAGGACCACGCAGTTTTTCCGCCCGACAACTAAACGCGAGCGTGACCTCGCCGAGCTGAAGACGCCCGAGGTCGCCCGCCGGTGGGGCTTTCGAATGAACATGGGCATGGACAGCTTCGCGTCGATGTTCGAGAAGGGCATGCGGTGAAGACATTCGGCCGCGACGAGCTGCTTGCCTTCTTCGCCGAGATCGATGATCTGTTGGCCGAGCCGGCGGCGATCGAGATCGTCGGCGGTGCGGCGGCGCTCCTGGCGTACGGAGCGTCGAGGCCGACCAAGGACGTGGACTGCTTCGGCAATCTCGACGAGCAGATTAGGCGCGCCGCGGAGCGAACGAAGAGCCGCATCCCGATCGAGCGCGCCGCTGTCGCCGACCCGCCGTGGGACTACGAGGATCGGCGGCGACCGTTGGACCTTCATCTTGGAAAGCTCGCCATCTGGGTTCCGGAACGCCATGACCTGCTCCTCATGAAGGCGGTCCGAGCCGCACGGCACGACGTTCAAGTGCTCCAGCAAATGCACGCTGCCGAGCCTTTTCAGCTCGACGTGCTTCTCGACCGCTTCGGGCGCGAGATGGGGCAAGCCACCATCGACTCGCGGATTCTGGAGTTGCAGTTCGCCTATATTGTCGAAGCGCTCTTCGGCGCCGAGGCCGCACGCAAAGTCCGACGAGAAACATAGCTGTTCGCCGCAATAATGGCGATCGATAGCCGAACGCCGCTCCAACCGGCTTCCGGGACCGGTGACGGCAAGGGCAGGGCGTCCCGTCTGGTGCCAATATTCCGTCGCAACCATTCATGCAGCTTCAGCGGCATGCATAAACCGACGTGGAGCCAGCACCCAACTTCAAAAGAGCGATGTGATGCCCGATCCGGATCCCATGCTGGGCTGGGGGAGTTGAACCTTCGACGTTCACCTTGGCAAGGTCGACATCGGCCTCGTGATTTCAGTGGTTTGGCGGGCTACCTCATGCTGCTGCGCCTCCACTGGGAGCAAACGGGGTGTGGACGCTTTCTGAAGCGCATCCATGCTATCGTTGATATCAATATGGCACAGCTCATCGTGAGGGACATTCCCCAGCAGGTAGTGACCCGACTCAAGCAGCGGGCTGCAAGTCGCGGCCACTCGGCCGAAGCAGAGCATCGGGAGATCCTCAAGCAGGCGCTGCTCTCGTCGCGAGCACCCTCGTTGAAGGCGATGTTGTCCGGAATTCCCGATGTGGGGCGCGACTCCGACTTCGGACGGCCGCGACGCTTAGGTCGGCGGGTTGCGATATGAAGGGCTTTCTGATCGATACCAACGTCCTCTCGGAGCTACGCAAAGGTGCGCGGGCTGATGTCAATGTTCGGCGCTGGTTCGAGGGAATCGATGAGGATTCAATCCTTCTGAGCGTCTTGGTCACAGGCGAGATTCGCCGCGGTATCGAGGCAATCCGAAAGCGTGATCCGCGCGCTGCCGCGACGCTGGAGCGCTGGCTCGACAACGTGATGGAAGCGCATTCTGAACGCGTCCTGCCGGTGGACGCCGCGACCGCGGACGAGTGGGGGAGGCTCGACGCCCGGGGCAGCTTGCCAGTCGTAGACGGGTTGCTGGCTGCGACGGCACGGGTGCGTGACCTGACGCTGGTCACGCGCAATGTGAAGGATGTCGTCCGCACCGGCGTCGACGTTCTCGACCCCTTCTCAACGACAACGCATTAGTTCGCTGGTGGAATCGTCCCCGTCTGGTGCCAATATTTCGTCGCGGTCGTTCAGGCGGCTTCGCGATGGTAGAACTTGAGTAGTCCCGTCCTTGCTACTTTCCTCATCCCGAGGCATTGCGCGAGGATAGATGAGTCTTGGTGGACCTGGACCGGCTACCGGGATCGTGGTCCAACAGCACCATGCCTGCTATCCCCACATCGATCCTTGCTGTGGTCCGCCGTCTCTGGTCCTACCTTGGCCCGCTCCGGGACCGGGTTGAACCGATCCAGGTCGTAGCCGATCTTTGCCACCGTTCCCGACGTGAACTCGTCGTCGAAAACGCCACTCTCCGTCACCAACTCAGCGTGCTCCGACGGACCGCCGGCCATCCACGTCTCGGACTGACCGATAGGCTTCGACTGCTCGTCGGCGCCGCCTTTCGCCTGTTCTGGCGGCACAGGTCCAAGGCCGGAAATCGTGCACGCCTAAACGCGGACACCATCGAGCTGATACGCAACGTGGCCAAGAGCGATCGTCTGTGGGGCGCGGAGCGCATCCGCGGCGAGCTGCTCAAGCTCGGCATCAAGGTCAGCAAGCGCACGATCCAGAAGTATATGCGTGGCATTCGGACGGATCACGGAGGGCAAAGCTGGGCCACCTTCCTGGCCAACCACGCTTATGCCACGTGGGCCTGCGATTTCATCCAGGCGTACGACATCCTCTTCCGGCAGGTGTATGCGTTCTTCATCGTGCACTTGGGCTCGCGCAAGGTTGTGTATACGGCGGCATGTCGGAACCCGACGCAGGAGTGGACCGCGCAGCAGCTGCGCAACGCAAGCATGGATGGCGACGCACCGAAGATCTTGCTGCGCGACCGGGACGACAAGTTTGGGGCGTCGTTCGACCGTGTGGCCGAGGGCGTGGGGACGCGGGTGATTAAGACCGCGGTGCGCGCGCCTGATATGAATGCCGTGGCTGAGAGATTCGTCGGTAGCGCACGGCGTGAGATGCTCGACCACGTGATCGTGCTCGATGATGGGCATCTTGGTCGCCTGGTCGGGAAGTACAAGAAGTACTTCAACGAGGCGAGGCCGCATCAGGGAATCGGCCAGCGGATTCCTGGGAAGCCGGGGGCAGTCGCCGACATAATCAAACCCATCGTAGCCAGTCCCGTGCTCGGAGGACTCCAGCACGACTACCAGAGGGCCGCATGATGCCGGCATTTGCCAGCGGATGAGCTTGGTAGCCAGCACGGGTGGGCGTTGTAGGGATCGAACCTGCGGCTTCCACCGTGTGAAAATGAAAAAGCCTCAAGTCTCCGTCGGAGATCTGAGAGGGACCAGGACTTACCGTTACAGGGAGTCTCAGGTCGTCCACCCCGGTCCCTCTCAGGTGGTGATCCCGGCCCGCCAGCGAATCCCTTGAAACCACGCCGATTCACCGCAGCTTTTCCAGCGCCGCCCGAATAGCTGCCCGCAGGCTGGCGGGTACATCGGCTTGACCCAGAAGCGTGTTCCCAAGTGACCTCAATGCTGCCCTGGCGGGCTCGTCTGCGAGCTTCCAGTCGGGGGGCACGGGTTGATCCATGGCAACGCCAAACCATGGCTTGGGCTGATAGTCGAAAAGCGATTCCGCAATCGCCAGACGCACTCGACTCGAATCCAGACGTCGCGCGAGAAGACGCGCACACATCTCCGCCACGGCCGCGTTCGTGCGCACGGCCAAAAGGCTTCGGTGAGCCACGTCAATCCGCTCGTCCACTTCCAGGCCCTCATCCGCGAAGATCTCTTCGAGCACTGCTAGAGCATTCGGGCTTCCATTGCGCGCCAGCAGCGGCCCGTTCACCCCGACGTAGCCGGAATGACTGGTCTCCCTGAAGATCGTTGCTGCCTGCGCCGAGGTCGGCCGCACGGCCGCAAGTGCATTTAGCAGGGGATTTAGGCGCCATGACACCGACACAAACTCCGCATTTCGCGCCAGGGCTACACAGAGTGCTTCGGTGGCAGCGTTTGGATGGTCGGCTAACACGAGGAAGATTCGCAGGAGATGCTCGCCATCCGATTGTTCTGGCTGGCCGGGGTCCAGCCGGCGAAGGAAGGTTCTCTGACTGAGGCGACTTGCCAGTTTGTGGATGGCCCCCGCGTCCCCCGACGCAGCGATGGCGCTGGCGGCGGCTTCGAGACGGGCGGGATTGCGCTGGCTGTCGAGCGCGGCAACTTGTCCGAATAGGTTCGGCATCTGCGCCATGAGGCACGTCGCAATCGCAAGCAACCAACCTTGGTTCATCTCTCAGTACAGCTTCGCCATGGGGTATGCGGCGTATTCGATTGTGACTTTCAACTTCTTGGCTTCACCGATGGCTGCGCACGATGCGCCCGCGCGCGATTGGATTTCGTTCTGAAACTGGTGCCAGCCGCCATCCACGATTTCAATGCAACCGAGGGTGCCACCGATGACGTCCTTCGCCGAGTTCGCACCCTCGTGAATCAACACGTGCTTTCCAGGCAGCAGTTGCCACGCACCGTGGGGCCGTCGCCAAGAAAGCTGTGGGGCCTGTAGTGCGGAATGAACGTGGGCCGGGGCGACCCTGCCGAGGCCAAGAGTGGTGATGATGGGGGCGGCTCATCGAGCGAGACCAGCGCCGAGGCGGTCAAGAAAACCGCGTGATTACCGAAGCTTAGCTTGTGGGCGTTGCAGGGATTGAACCTGCGGCTTCCACCGTGTGAAGGTGGCACTCTTCCGCTGAGTTAAACGCCCGGAAGCACATTGCAAATAATCGTAAACGGCCTCGCTGTCAATGGTCCAAATGCGTGGAAATGCTGCGCGGTGCCCATCCCGGACCCGGCGAGCCATCAGAAAGAGGGCGCCAGGACTCCGTCTTCATCCATGGAACGCGGACTGTGACGAGGTCCGGCGGGACGACGTCGAACGGCGGGGCCTGCCTTGGCCGCGGGCTTGGGGGCGGGTGCGGTCTCGGCGATGGGAACTTGCGGCTTCTCGATGGGCGGGGCCGGGACCAGTGCCACCGCGAGCTGCCCGGACTCTTCGGGAATGAACGATTCGCTCTTGTCGCGGAAGGCATCCTTCTTGAACAGGAACTCGATGGACGTCGTACCCGCAGGCAGCTCGACGTCGAAGGGAGTGACGCCGAGTTGCTCGTTTGTGTCCTTGCGCAAGACGGCCGCACCGGCCGGATCGGACTTGAACGCCAGTCGCACCTTCTTGGGGGTGGGACGAGGTGCTGGGATCGGTTCGCGTGCGACCGCGGCGGCAGCAGGGGCTTGGGGTTCAGCCTGCTGCTGCGTGAAGTAGTAGGCGCCCAGGCCGGCGGCAGCGGCAACGCCCAGCAGGGCGACCAGCGCCTTGGTTCGGCGCGGCTTGGCTGGCCGGTACGCCTCGTCATCGCCGATCAATTCGCCCTTGGCGTGGCGGAAGGTCGACGGCATTGGTGCCGACGATGCGCCAAGCTTGTCGTTGGCAGCACCGTGGCCGAAGACCACGCGGCCACTCACCACACTGTCGGCCCGTGCGTCGGGCGTGGAGCCGGGCGAATCCACCATGAGCGGCGTGGGCGGGATGGGCTGCGTGGACGCGTATTGCGGAGCCGCTGACAGGTAGCCCTCAGGCGCTATCAACGCTTGGGCGAACTCCTCCATGGTCTGGAATCGCTGTTCGCGCGGCTTGGCCAACGCGCGCAGGATGATG